>Ga0233399_1000034_pt1 | contig 64480 bp, 54 predicted proteins | sample 43DmetaG_FD_182698 | JGI IMG/M metagenome (GOLD analysis project Ga0233399, IMG submission 182698) | Seawater microbial communities from Monterey Bay, California, United States - 43D | ecosystem: Environmental > Aquatic > Marine > Coastal | place: USA: California | collected 2016-11-08 | reverse complement strand
AAAAATCGGGTTCAAAGGTTCCATTCCATTGCAGGTTGGGCGGCTTATCAGGAAGCAGCGTAACAGACCAAACTGCGCTGGATGGTCCCGAAATTTCCAAAACACCCTCTTGTAGAACCGTGAAGCTTTGTTGCAAGCCATCCGCGGCAGAGGTGGCCGCAGGGGTGGGCGAAACGGTTTGATTTATTTGATAGCTGCCTTCCGGGCCATAAAACCGCAAATCAACCCGACTGGTGTTCAAAAGCCTTAAGTCAGCTTGCTCGAAAAGATCCGGCAAATAAAGGCTGGGCAAACCGGAATAGGGCGGCTGTGTCACCCACCCCTCCCAGCTTTGAACCTCAACCGTTTTTAGGTTTAAGGGCAGCGGCGGCGCAAAACGCGCCGCAAAATTGGACGATGATCCAAAGGTTAGGCTGACCAAAAACACCAATAATGCGCATAGGCGTAAGCCAAAAGGGTCGGCTTTCATCAGAGTCAGATCAGGGGGAACGGATAAGGCTTGGTTGGCCAACGCTTGCATTTGGTGTTGATGGCGCCGCCAGAGCGCCTGCGTAACCGGATCTTTACCTCGGATGCTTGCAACATCGTTTAACGCTTGCAAAGGGCGCGATGGCAAGCTGCGATCCACGCGTTGCTTGGCGTCTTGCCAACGCGGCATATGAAACCTTTTGATACCCCAAAGCAACGCAGCAAGAGCCCCAGCGGCAGCAATCCCAACCCCCAGCGCCAGAAGATCAGTTTGGCCAATCACCGGCCCGCGCCACATCGGCAGGCTAAACCCAATCAGACCAACCGAACAAAACGGCCAGAACGCTTTTAAGCCGCGCTCACAGACCAACCCAATAAGCGTTTTAAAGACAGCCGGCTGCGGAGCTGAAAACCAGTTTTGAACACGCGAAAAGACCAGATTAAACCTCCAACTCTTGGCTGTTTTTTTCTACAACCAAGAGGGAATCATATCTCGATTTATCATTTCGTCAAATGTGGGACGGGCTCGGATCACCGCGAATTGATCGCCGTGCACCATTATCTCGGGTACCAATTGGCGGGTATTATATTCACTGGCCATGACGGCCCCATAAGCACCGGCCGAGCGAAAAGCCACAAGATCGCCCGCGCTTTGGCGCGGCAAAGCCCGCCCTTTGGCAAATGTATCTCCAGATTCGCACACGGGGCCCACGATATCATAAGTGGCTGTTGGCTGATCCGCGCTGGCTGCTTGCACAGGCACCACATCATGATGCGCCTCATACATCGCTGGGCGGATAAGATCGTTCATCGCCGCGTCTAAAATCAGAAATTCACGGTCTTCACCGGATTTCACATAAATCACTGAACTGACCAAAACCCCAGCATTGCCAGCAATCAAGCGCCCAGGCTCAACTTCTATTTCACAGTCTAAATGGCCCAATTCACGCTGAACCATTGCGCCATAGTCCTGCAAGCTGGGCAAAGGCCCAGAATCGGCCTGATAGGCAATACCAAGGCCACCGCCCAGATCAAGCCGACGAATATCATGCCCCTCGGCCCGCAATTGCTGAGTCACGCTTGCCAGTTTGCGATACGCCAATTCGAAAGGTGCCAACTCCGTCAGCTGGCTACCAATATGCACATCGACACCCACCGCCTCGAGCCCGGATAAGCTGGCCGCGCGCGCGTAAACTTCAGAAGCGCGCGAAATTGGAATGCCAAATTTGTTTTCTGCCTTGCCGGTGGCAATTTTGGCGTGGGTTTTCGCATCCACATCGGGATTCACGCGCATGGTGATTGGCGCAACCGTTCCTAAAGACACTGCCACCTCATTGAGGGCTTCCAGCTCGGCTTCGCTTTCCACATTGAATTGGCGCAAACCACCGCGCAGCGCGAAAGCCATCTCATCGCGGGTTTTTCCAACCCCTGAAAATACAATCCGCTCCGGGGCAACGCCGGCGGCAATAGCGCGACGATATTCCCCCCCCGACACCACATCCATCCCAGCGCCCAACCCGGCCAGGGTTTTAATAATGGCTTGGTTCGATGCAGCTTTCATCGCAAAACAGACAAGGTGATCCATACCTTGAAGCGCCGCATCAACCGCATGGAAATGGCGGGTCAAGGTGGCGCTTGAATATGCGTAAAATGGCGTGCCAACTTGCGCTGCTATCTCGGCCAGCGAAACCCCTTCGCCATGAAGAATACCGTTCTTATACTGAAAGTGATCCATCGTTACCCAAAGGCCTTTTATCTATGTTTATGAGCTCGATTACCCTATCGACCACGGGATGAAAAGCCTTGGCCCTGTTCTAGATTATGGCAGGGTCTGCTTGAGAAAAATAAATTCGCAAAATGGCCGGAACTTATGTTTGACAAACGCTCTAGGCTACGTCTTCTAGGTGGACACCGTTACAGGACGTATCAATGCTGACCTTCGCACTTGCCGTTTTTTTACTGATCATAACCCCAGGACCTGGTGTGCTGTCCACGGCGGGCGTGGGGGCCGCCTATGGGTTTCAACCCGGACTGCGCTATGTGATGGGGCTTTTTATCGGCACAAATTTGGTGGGCTTGGCCGTGATCAGCGGTCTCGCGGCCATCGTGTTCAGCGTTCCTGTGGTTCGGGGCGTGCTGATGGCGGCCTCGCTGGCCTATTTGGTCTATTTGGCGGGTCGGATCGCGCTGGCTGGATCAAAACTGGCTTTTATCGATGCGCGCCGACGCCCCGGGGTAAAAGACGGAATACTCTTACAAATTATCAACCCCAAAGCCTATGCAGTGAACTCGGCCCTCTATTCGGGTTTTGCGTTTCTGCCCGACAACCTGCTGCTGGAAACCCTACTGAAACTGCTTATCGGCAATGCGGTCTGGTTTCCTATCCATTTGATCTGGCTTTTTGCGGGCAGCGCATTGCATCGGCTCGACCTCGCCGAGACAACGCAAAAGCGAATAAATTATGCTATGGCAGCCGCAATGATGACCGTTGTGCTGCTTGGGGTTTCCGCCGCGCTTTAAGACAATAGCGGGCGAATGCGATCAATCGCGCGCAGAATATTCTCGCTGCTATTGGCATAGGAAAACCGTACATAGCCTTCGCCAAACTGGCCGAAGCTGGTGCCGGCAACCGTGGCCACGCCCGCTTTGTCTAAAAACAAATCTTGGGTTTGCTTGGCATTTAACCCCGTGCCGCTGATATTGGGAAAAGCGTAAAACGCCCCGGCGGCATCCGCGCAGCTTACCCCCGGCAAATCATTTAACGCCTCAACGATAATTTTTCGCCGCGCATCAAATTGTGCAACCATATCATAAACGGGATCTTTGGGCCCTGTCAGCGCGGCCAGCCCTGCAAATTGCGCGGCTGCATTCACGCAAGAGTGATCATTAATGCACAACCGCGTCACTGGCTCAACCATCGCATCTGGCCAAACCGCATAGCCCATGCGCCAGCCAGTCATTGCATAGGTTTTTGACCATCCGTCCAAAACGATCAGACGGTCCCGGATTTCCGGATAAGTCAATAAACTCACGTGCTCGCGACCGTCATAGAGCATTTGACTATATATCTCATCAGAGAGAATGGCGACATGGGGATGTGCGGCAAGCCCCGCAACCAATTTATCAATCTCTGCCTTTGGGGTGACTCCACCGGTTGGGTTGGCGGGGCTGTTTATGATGATCAAGCGGGTTTTATCGGTGATTTGAGACAAAACCGTTTCCGCATCAAACGCAAAGCCATTTTCTTCCAACAAAGCCATTGGAACCGGCGTGGCGCCGCTATAGCGAATAACCGATTCATAGATGGGAAAGCCCGGGTTTGGATAAATAATTTCAGCCCCTGCCTGACCAAACATCAAAACCGCAAAAAACATCGTGGGTTTTCCACCGGGTACGATAATCACGTTATCCGGGTGAACCGCAGCCCCATGACGCTGCTCTAAATCCTCTGCCACCGCTGCCCGCAATTGCGGCAAGCCATTGGCCGGCGTGTAGCCGTGATGTCCGTCCTGCAAGGCTTTTATACCCGCATCGACAATATGCTGCGGGGTGCGAAAATCTGGCTGACCAATTCCCAGGTTGATAATATCCCGTCCCTCGGCCGCCAGTTTTTGAGCGCGCGCCAGAACCACAAAGGCTGATTCTGTGCCAAGCCGAGAAATACTATCGGCAAATTTCAATTGTGTCATTCGATGTCCTTTCGCATGCGTAGCCGCATAAAAAAATAAAACGGCAATCCGCATCCCAACCCGATACATAAGATGAGAGGAATACTGACGAGCCCTGAAAAGTTGCGCCTTTGAAAGGCCTCAAACACGATCCAAACGACCAAAGCGACGGCGGCAACGGTTAAATCCCACGCCAAGCCCGCGCTGGCCTCCGTTAGGAAAAAAGCTGATATCAAATCGCCAAGACCGCCCTCATTTTGGGCCATCCAAGAGGTGAAATAATACATCGGATGCACAGCGCCCCAAACCGCCAAGCCCAAAAACACCCACGAGATTCGCCGCATTTATTTCACGTCTTCCGTTTTTGGAGGCATGGGCGGACCATCGGCGCCACATCCGATCAATCCAACCATACAGATCACTGAAAACACGACCCAAACCAATCTCATGCTTCCAGCTCGTGTTTCCACCGCAGGATCTGCGCGCGCACCTGCGCAGGCGCAGTGCCGCCGTAAGAGATGCGCGAGGCAACCGAATTCTCTACGCCCAAGACATCATAAACCTCTTTGGTGATCGCGGGATCCACAGAGTGCATCTGCGTCAGGCTTAAATCTTGTAGCTCGCATTTTTCCGCCTCGGCCAGCGCCACCAAACTGCCCGTGACATGATGCGCATCACGAAACGGCATGTTTAAACTGCGCACCAGCCAATCTGCCAGATCGGTGGCGGTTGAAAACCCGGCCCCGGCGGCGGCGCAAAGGGCAGCTTTATTGGCCTGCAGATCGGCCACCATGCCCTGCATCGCGGCCAAAGCCAGCAGCAGGTTATCGGCGGCGTCAAACACTTGCTCTTTGTCTTCTTGCATATCCTTTGAATAGGCCAAAGGCAGGCCCTTCATCACCAGCATCAATGCGACATTGGCGCCAAAAATACGCCCGATCTTGGCGCGGATCAATTCAGCTGCATCGGGATTTTTCTTCTGCGGCATGATAGAAGATCCGGTTGAGAACCGATCCGACAAGCTGACAAAACGAAATTGCGCGGACGACCAGATTACAAGCTCTTCTGCAAAACGGCTGAGATGCATCGCGCAGATACTCGCCAAGCCCAGAAATTCCAACGCAAAGTCACGATCACTGACCGCATCTAACGAATTGGCGGCCGGGCGATCAAAGCCAAGCGCTGCGGCGGTGCTATTGCGATCGATCGGAAACGATGTTCCGGCCAAGGCGGCAGCCCCTAATGGACATTCAGACATGCGCTTGCGGGCATCGCGCAGGCGGCTTAAATCGCGCCCAAACATTTCGACATAGGCCATCATGTGATGCCCCCAGGTCACGGGCTGCGCGGTTTGCAGATGCGTAAACCCCGGCATTACCCAGTCCGCGCCGTGTTCTGCTTGCGCGATGAGCGCATGAATCAAACCCGTTAAAGCAACCTCACACGCGTCTAATTGGTCACGCACCCAAAGTTTGAAATCAGTTGCAACCTGATCATTGCGCGAGCGCGCCGTGTGCAGCCGGCTGGCAGGTTCTCCCACCAGATCTTTCAACCGCGCTTCGATATTCATGTGAATATCTTCCAGCTTACTTGAAAACACAAATTTCCCGGCCTCAATCTCTGACAAAATGGTGATCAGACCTTCCTCAATCGCTTCAAAATCGCTATCACTGATGATGGATTGTGCTGCCAACATCGCGGCATGCGCGCGCGATCCGGCTATATCTTGAGTGGCAAGGCGCTGGTCAAATCCGATTGATGCATTAATTGCTTCCATAATCGCATCAGGACCGCTTGCAAAGCGGCCTCCCCACATCTGATTTGAGGACGTGTTAGACATCAATTTACCTTTCGGAGGACACATGGCATTTATTCGTTCATTCTTTGTTTATACTGCTCTTATTCTGGGTGCAAATAGCACGTTGGCCGCGGCAAATAGCACCGAGCATCTACAGGCTTTAAAGCAAGGCGATATGAAGAAATTGGTGTTGCACAAAACGCCAAAAGAAATTTCAGAGCGCGCTTTTTTAACGCAAGGCGCAGATGAGGGGCGTTTGTCAGATTTTGCCGGGCAATATGTTTTGCTGAATTTTTGGGCAACATGGTGTGCTCCTTGCCGCAAAGAAATGCCAAGCCTGTCAACCTTGCAAGCGCAGCTGGGCGATGCGCGGTTTAAAGTGGTTACCATCGCAACGGGCCGAAACGCACCAAAAGCCATGCAGGCGTTTTTTGACGCATTAGAGATCAAAAACTTGCCTCTGTATCGAGATCCGAAACAGAAACTTGCCAAAGACATGGCCGTGCTGGGGTTACCAATGACGCTGCTCATTTCACCCCAAGGCAAAGAGGTTGCGCGGCTACGAGGAGAGGCTGATTGGGCCAGTGCGCCGGCGCAGGCGCTTTTACGGGCTTGGATCCAATCGGCGCAGTAAAACGGGTTGGCAAGCTAAAATCGCGCCTTAATGAAAAAAGATCCCAACAACTGGCCGGTTTGTTGCGTTTCAAATTCAGAGCTAAGATAGGTCCAGCCAATGAAATTGCTCCAACGGCCATGTACATAATTCAAGCCAAACCGAGCACGGGCGCGATATTTAGAAGCGCGCAAAGCAGAGCCGGTTAAGAACATTGAGCCGATAACACGGGTCAAATCCACGCCTGCGCTGAGTAAAAAACCTTCTCCTGTGCCGTCTATAACGCTATAACGCTGCCCTGAAACGGGCGCTCTTGCAAAGAGTGCTTCGGACAAATCACCGAAAAATCCTGCGTCCACTCCAATTCGGATGAGGTCTTCGACCCCTGTTTGAACTTCGACAAACGAACGGATATTGGTGGAAGGAGATAGCGCGATAGGCCGCGCAACTTCTGTTAAAGTTCCAAGAATAAACTGATTGGACACTTGCGTATTTTTCACAAAATCTGACGGAAAAGGCTGATCAATTTCCGAATGGACCTTTTGCTGCAACCCCATTAGGCCGGTCTGCGGGCCCAACAATGATGCATCTACCCCAAAATTATAGGCCAAGCCGCCCGCTTGAACGTGACGGTGCAGACCAATCGACAAATGGCCCACGTAATCCCTGTCTATATCTTCCGTCAAGCCAGTCTCGTCACGGGCGTAAGACCTGTCAGGATTACGCGATAAATCTGACGGAGCAATTATTTGGCTAAACAATCTAAGTTCATTAAGCGCCTCTCTGCGCGGCAATGTCCGGCTCATTTTCGGGCTATCAAAAACACGGCTAGACACGAGCGACCCCGTGCGCCATCGATACCTACCATCCCCAAAGAAATCATTTGTGAACAAAAGGCCATATCCAAGCAGTTTGGCTTTTTCCTTTGCTTGAATGCCCTGAGGTAACGCAAAGAAACATAGGCCCACCAGTAAAAGCTTCAAAAATACCACTTAAGACTTATCCAAATAGTTTGCTCAACATAGGGCGCCGTTACAGTTTTTAGATGATGCTCTTTTTATAAAAAAATCCTAAAATAAACAAATATTTTTGATGCATTCATTAAAGTATCTGAATGGTATTTTTTTAACTCTAACCAAATTATTTGTGTTTCAACGTTAGGAAAAAGAGTTTTTTTCTTATATAGAAATCATAAGAGAAGATTGAATGCCCTAATTTCTTCTACAATAAATTAAAGCCCGACGTCACCTGATATCCTAAATATCCAATCATAGATAGAACATCTTTTTAAATATTTAATAATTTTATAATCAGTTATTTAAATTCTACATCATAAATTGTAACAACAATTGGAGTCTAATGAATTCTCTTAAAACTTCTTTGAAATATAGTTTTGATATTTAAAATTAGAATATATCTTTCTGTTTAACCGGCAACCTCTTTGTGAATAAGCAAAAGGTTATTGACATATAAATCAATCAAGTGGTTTATTCTTTTCATTAACAATAAAAAGGAATTTTCTATGCTAGAAAATATAAATGACTACTCATTGGAAGACTTAAAAAAAATTAAAAAACAGGTCGATCAGGCTATTAACACATATAAAAGCCGTGCGATGGCAAACGCCCGTAAAGAATTAGAAAAAACGGCGAAATCATTGGGCTTTTCTTTGAGTGAAATTGTTGCAATCGCACCCGTAAAATCAAAAGTAGCCGCGAAATATGCCAATCCCGAAGATCCAAGCCAAACATGGACGGGCCGAGGTCGAAAGCCACGCTGGGTAGAGGCATTCATCCAAAAAGGAAACACCCTCAAAGACTTAGAGATATAGACACGGGTCAGCATTACGGCCGCCCGCAAGGTCATGGCACAAATCACGCAAAGGCTTGCGCACGTCTGTGAGAATTGGTTCATAAATGCCTATTTGCACCGGAACCCGTCAACTTCTGCTGCAATCAGATAGCGCCATGCTGATATAAGACGCCCTTCTTATCGTAAGATAGCAGACCGCTAGAAGCGCATATAATCAGCCCAAGTTCTTTTCAAGAAACTTGGTGTATTTTCGAAATATGCGCTTCGATCTTCTTCGATCAAAGGCATAATACTTGAAGTGGAGAAGATTTCGATGAAACTCTCCGTTTGTTTAGGCCGCGAACCATCTCTTGGTATTGCGTCCAGAAGCTTGAGAGCAAAGCCAAAAGAGGCTTCAGCGTCGCGTTTTAGCCGCAGCCCCGAAAACACTTCTAATGATATTTTTTTTGAAAGTCGTTTGCGCGCGCTTATCAATACCAAAGGGTGCAGAATATGCTCTGTCTCTTCAAACCTAATGGCTTTGCTTACGCTCATATCCCAAGAGCGGCTAAAACCAGCCTGTTCCAACGTTAAACCGGCGTTACGGCACAGCGCGCATCGGTTGGGCAATGCTGCGTATAGATGCGCTGCCCAAAAGGCCTCGGCAGCTGGCATTAGCTGATAGGCGCTCAATTGAAACCCATCTGAAAAACTATCAATTCGGCCTAATTTGCTGACAGCCAGAATATTTTTTTCAACAAACATCCGCCCTGTCAGGGATGCCTGATCCAGACCTAGGCCTTTTTCCTGAAAATTTATCGCGAGTCGGGTGGATAAATAACGCTCGAGATCATTGGTTATTCCAAGTACAGCCCGCCGTGTTTCACCGTGCGCCGATAGGCCCCAAAAATACGTTTGTGGCAGCGGGTGTATTTCAAATGTATTCAAGCGCGATATATCGCTTAGATACGCCAAAGCATTGCCGTCTTGATACCTTTGCGCTGATTTATACGCCGCATAGGGAATTTCTATTTGGCTTAAACTCAAGCGTCGGTTGACATGCTGAACCCGAAAACTGCGCAAATTCGTCCGCTCAGATGTCAAACTGTTCAGAACTGCAGGAAGATCCTCTGCTTGGGCTAAATTCATCCGAGAAACCACTTGGCTGCGCAGGCTGTTTAAAGACCCCTCATCGCGCAGCAACTGTTCTAAAATTTTATGCTTAGCAATGCGTTCGGGCTGCGCCCGCTCGGCCACGTGGATGGCAAAATCCTGACCACTTTCGTGATGAAATATATGGCTTTGTAACATACATGCATATATTGAGTTTCCAGCAACGGGCTGATCATGCCAAGTGAAAAAATATCCATTTTTCTGCGTCAGCACAATTGACGCAGCCGAGTTTGAAAGCGCGCTCTGCAGCGCTTTTATATCATCCCCGACCGGCGCCGTGACAATCTTTTTTAAGATGGGGCGCCCCTCGCCAGAAAGCTCATAAACCTCGATAAGCGCACCATATTGCCCAGAGGAGGTCAGCTCATTCGGGTCCTCAACGATCACCCGAATATCATTTGCCGAGATTTCAACCAACGATTTAGAAGGCGCGTTTATCCCTAGGGTGATAATGTCCCGTTCTGCCATAGCGCCTTGAAGATCACAAGCAGACCAGCCGGGCGATGCAAGCGCAAACATCACCGTGATCAAAAAAACAACCGCCTTGCACATAAGAAAAACGCTTTGCGATCCGGCGTTAATATTGACGTTTTTCCTCACCGAACCGCGTTGATCGCCAGTACGGATGTTGCGATATTGCTTAAAATATCGGACACCACGCGGCTAAGCCCCAATGGGCTCAATTTATCGACCTTCGGCGGCACGATCAGCACCGCACCCGGTGGAATAATCACATTTGCGCTATCAATCTCTCCAATTGGCTCGCTTTGCCCATTGGGCAATACCATGTAAACATTCTTACTATCGGCAATCTTGCTGGTTCCACCCGCTTCGGAAATATAATTTCGCGGCGTTTTATAAGGGGCATAGACTGCAGAAACCTCATTATAGACGCTGCCGATCACGCTTACGTGAGATGGGCGCTTGGGAATGAAAAGGGAATCCCCATCTTCTAAGAAAACTGGGTTTTCTCCGCTTTTCAGAGCTGCATTCACAATTTGCCGCCCAGAGCCGCTTAAAGTGCGCAACTGATTGGCCAATCCAATAACGGCTGGGATCTGTTGGCTTTGCTCTGCGCTGGCATTTTGCGACAGGGAAAGAATAGATTGTTCAACTTGCCGCGCCAAGCTTAGATTTGCCCGCGTTTGCTCTTCTTTCAACGACTGCCGCGTAAGGACGGCCCCAAGCGGGTAAGCCACCTCGGTAAACCCGCCTGCGCGCTCAATGATGTCATGCAGCGTTTCATCTCGGCCGACAGTGTAGTTCCCTGGCCGTTGCACCTGGCCGTTCAGAGCCACGACACCAGACACGGCATTATTCACCAAGGCAGGGATCAGTATATCGTAATTTCCAGATAGTTTTATGGAAGCAGGGCTGACAGCTGTTAAATCGATGCGTTTGGAACGCTGAAGATCGATCTCACCGTTTCTGCTCACAACATATGTTCGCAGAATAACATTTTTAAGATCCGCATTCGGCAGCGCCCCCCCCGCAACGCGCAGAAAAAGATCCAAACTTAAATCAGCGGCCACAGGGTATTGACCTGGTTGGCGTATGGCCCCAGAGATAAACCGCCCTGCCGCACGCAACGTCTCTACAGCTTTGCTAAGATCTTCCGTTGTTTTCACCGGATTGTTTGGCAAAACAAACCGTCTTATGAATTCTTGCGTATAGAAATCTAACCTCATACTGGCTTGGGTGGAAAAGGTAGATTGTCGGCTTGCAAGAGCCCCCAAAGCAAACGATCGCGTTTCAAAAGAATATCCATCAGGCGCTTGTGTCGCCACTTCTGCATAAAGCGGGTAAATTTCGGCGGTCCGCGTTAGCTCTCGTGCCAGCCGAGTGTTAGAAAACCGGACATCCGACGGTAAAAATCCATATTGTTGCCCATTTACGAATATAACTGTTGGAGCAGAGGCGGAAATTCCGTGCGCCGCGACGGCAAGCTCACCGCCCATGTCTAATTGTGACTGCGTTTCAAAGGCAATCTGGCTGTCTAACTCGGCCCCTTGCACCTGGCCTGCGCTGGCGTTTGATTGGTTTGCCAGCGACATCGACGTTGAAGAAGCAATACCTTCTCGCGCGGTTTTGTTTTGGGTACCTGGTGCGCTTTCGAGAACAGTTTGATCAACTGAAAAGTTTTTCAAGTTTGGCAAATTCACATTCCGCAAAAATGTGGTTGTGAAAAGCTGCAGGCGTGCGCCCCTACGCAGATCGTAGCCAGAAGCCTCGGTCAACGCCTCTGAGAGCAGAAAAGCCTTTGGTTTTTGCGCCACCGCTTTTGTATCAAAGAGTAGGCTAAAGTCATAATCAATATCTTGCGGAAACGAAAGTTGGGTGCCAAAGATATCGGCAATTGTCTGCCCCCCGCTGGCCGCCACAAAGGCCACTCGCCTGCCGTCTAAAAACACCTCGGCCGGCTCTGCAGAGACGAGCAGTTGGGAAATTCTGCCGCTCGGTTCTGTTAAAGATTGTCTCAGCAAGGTTTGATATTGGTTCAAATTCAAAATGATCAGCGTTTCTCCTGGCTGGATCAAAAACCGATCGGGAAATCGCAATGCTTTGGTCAAATTAATTGTTCTATCTGCGCCGTTTTCGCTGCGGTTTCCCGCAATAAGCGCAAAATCCATATAGACATCTGACGTTAAAGCTGCGCCGTTCCGTAACAGTTCGGCGATCGGTATAGGGTTGACAACATTCAAAGAGAACGGTTTTTCAACCGCGCCAAAAACTTTTACATCCGATTGGCTGCGGGTCTGTACGAATTGGATTTGAAGCGCTTGACCTGCCTGAACCATTTGATCTTTTCCGAAAGCAATCGGTTCAGAAGTCGGAACCCCCTGATCGTTAAAGCGCAGCAAATCCATCTTTGTGCCCGGGGCCATCAGTCTAATATTTGCCAAGCGAAACAGCTCATCTGTGGAAATCGCAGTTTGGCCAGCGGCCAATTCAAAAATCCCTGAGCGCCCAACAAATCCTGCAACCGCCACCGTGCCGCCTTGATCGCCAACATGCAAACGAGCATTGTTAACCACCAAAGGATCAACGGCTGCGTCAAGCCCCAAAAGCGACTGATAAAGATCAATAATTTGGCGGTCGCCGTTTTGAAACAGAGTGATATTTCGGGCCGAGCCCTGCGGAAGAATATCCCCCACAAGCGGCAAAATTCTGCTCACAGGCGTGTAGGCCGGCACTGCAACCGTACCAGGTTGCCCTATAGCTCCGGTAATTTGCACCGATACCAACCGCGCCGCTGAAAGGCTGACATACACGTTTGCGGACGCATCATCGACTTCCAAGATTTGCTTAATGTCACTTTGCACATCCGCGATGGAACGCCCTGCAGCAATGACAGGCAGCATTCCGGGTATAGCGATTTTTCCCTCACCATCAACTATGGCCTCTTTATCTGTGCTGCTTAATCCGCGGATTGAAATGGCAAGAACATCGCCTGCAGCTAGGCGGTAATCTGAGCCTAAAGAGTTGAAAAAGAGCAACTCATCAGCAGGATCATCCGCAATGTTGTTTGACGTGGCGGATTTCCCTGTTCCGAACACGTCCAAACTTTCACCAGTAAGGATTTTGTAATAGGTTTCAACCATCGACGGCATTTGTGTCTTCGATTGCCCACCCAATAAATCATTCGACAGCGCTTGCCCTTGTTGGCGCCGTTGCTGGGCTTCTTCCGCCGTTAACCGCCTGTCCAGCAGTTTAACATTTTGTTCACTCGGGATTACGGGCTCTTTGGCCGTGCGCGCCTCGTTTTCTAGGTTAATGTCAAAACCCTGCCCCGAAAAGATATCCTCTAGGCTTTGCATATCGGTGCCAAATGGCAGGCCCTGCGATTGCTGTTGTAGCAACAGATCAAGCGGCGAGGTTTGCGCAGCGCCGTTCGTCGCAAAGAGAACCATTAATATGAAGCTGCGAACCAAGGACATCATGACTGTGATACTTTCTTTTCATTGCCGCCAAAGGCTTTGCGCATCAAAACAACAGCAGCCCCCAAAAACAGCCCTAACACCAAACCCAACGCCAAAACCAAGCTGCTTTTGGGCGATGTGGGCCGCAATGATTGATCCGGCCCCATCATAATTTCAACCACAAAAGGCCCTTCTCGCGTGGCCAGCATTAATTTTTGCTCCTCAGTGGCGATCAGTTTCGCCAATGCTTCGCGGTGTTCGCGCGAGCGCGCCTTAGAAATTTTCTGCTGATAGAACCGCAGCGCGTCTGACCCGGAAATCACGAAACGCTCTTTAAGAAACCCATCAGTTTCGCGAATGAGCGCCAGCATCAGATCGCTTGCCAATTTTGGCTTAGCGCTTTCCATGCTCAATTTAAGCATGCCGCTGGTCTTATCTTCAGAGACGGATAGATCTTCGGCTAGTGTTTTGGCCAAGCGCGCCGCGTTGGGCGCAATATAGGCGCCTTGCCCCTCTCCGGTTAAAAGAGGCTTGAGCAAACGTAGGACATTTCCCAAAGTTGAGGGAATGGGCTGTAAAAAGCTTTTGCGGCTCTCATCCCATTCACCTGCGAAAAGCCGCTGTATTAAGTTTTCATCGGCAAAAAGACGTGAAGCGACTTCTTGAGACTTGAGCATCGCCTGAAACGTGATGAATTCAGTGGCGCCGCCGCTGGGCAGTTGAACCCCCGCCAGCGACGCAAGCCCGCCAAGCCCGCCAAGCCCGCCCAAATTGCCCCCACCCGAACTTTGCTCTTCGGTTGGGCGCAAGGTGACCGACACGGTATAGCTCCGCTCAGCCACATGCAAATATGCCGATGAGAATAAAAAAACGGCACATGTCACGATGAAAATAAGGAGTTTTCCATCCCAAAGCGCGGCGAATAATTCGCGCAAATCGATCTCATCATCTTGCAGCTCTTCGCTCATCTCAAAGTCACACCATTCAACTTTTTATCCACTTAATATGGCAGTAAAAGCATCCCCCCCTGAGGTCAACGCCTTCTCCGCAAATATATAATATAATATCAAGATCAAGCCACTTGGCACGCCGTTGAAACGGCTTTTTTCAAGCCTGATCAGGCCTTATTTTAACACAGACAGAGCATCCGCTTTCCAAACCCTTAAAACGCAATCTGCACTTTCAGAGCGGATCCCCGATCCGATGCCATTTCAAATCCTGCAATTGCCTCATGCAGCGGCACGTTTTGGGTGATCAAATCGGAGACGTTAATCAAGCCTTTTTGCATCAAAGACACTGCTGCCTTAAACTCAAAGTGAAACCTAAAAGAGCCCTTCAAAGAAATTTCTTTGGCGGTCAGCGCTTGCATTGGCACGTTGATATCGCCGCCCAAGCCAAGCTGTATCAATTGCCCAGCGGGTCGTAAAACTGAGATGCCGCTCGCCAGCGCAGCGGCTGCCCCAGAGCATTCAAAATGCACATCAACCTGCCCTTTATCAACGCTGTAAGGGGCCAAAGCCTGTGGCTGTTTCAGGATATTATACGTTTGATCCGCCCCAACAGCTTTTGCTTTCGCAAGCGTGTAATCCGAAAGGTCAGTGGCGATTATCTCTGCAGCGCCGGCGCGCCGTGCAGCTAAAATGGTCAGAGCACCAATCGGACCGCTGCCCGTGACCAACACGCGGGCCCCTAACAAATTGCCAGCTTGCTTCACCGCATGCAAAGCCACGGCCAGCGGCTCGGCCATCGCGGCTTCACCCGCCGTTAATCCATCCGCCACAACGCATTGCTCCGCCTCCGCCACCAGATATTCCTGAAAAGCCCCCTGAATATGCGGAAACGGCATCGCACTGCCGTAAAATCGCATATTTAAACAATGATTTAACTGCCCACCCCTACAATAAAGGCAATTATAACAAGGCCTTGATGGCGAAATCGCCACTAATTGCCCAACCCGCAGCCCCTCGACATCGGGGCCAAGCTCAACGATTTCACCTGCAACTTCATGCCCCAGAACCATTGGCTCACGAAGTTTGATCGGCCCAAACCCACCGTGATTGTAATAATGCAGGTCGGACCCACAAATGCCCCCTGCTTTCAAAGCGACCGCCACCTGCCCGGGCCCCGGCGCCTCTGCATTGCGCGTTTCCAAACGCAAGTCTTTCGCGCCGTGAATGACCAAAGCTTTCATGTAAGTGACTTTCCCTGCTGTACAAGCTGTTTAAAGATAGCGATAAGATCCATCGCGGCCAAGCCCAATAATCCCTGGCCCAAAAAGGAGAAACCGAATGTCATCTGGATTGTTCAATCTTAATGGGAAGCGCGCCTTAATCACGGGATCAAGCCAAGGCATCGGCTTTGCTCTGGCAAAAGGTCTGGCGGCAGCGGGCGTTGAAATCGTCTTAAACGGGCGCAACGCCGAAAAACTGGCCAGCGCAGCGAAAGCGTTGGAGGCCGACGGTACAAAAACCCATCAACTGGCGTTTGATGCCACGGATCATACCGCCGTACGCGAGGCGGTTGACGGATTTGAAAGCGCGTCTGGCGCGATTGATATCCTGGTTAACAATGCCGGAATGCAGCATCGCACCACGTTGCAAGATTTTCCACCCGAGGCATTTGAACAATTGCTCCAAACCAATATCGCGTCGGTCTTTCACGTGGGTCAAGCCGTCGCCCGCCATATGATCGGGCGCGAACGGGGAAAGATCATCAACATTGCCAGCGTGCAATCGGCCTTGGCCCGTCCCGGCATTGCACCTTATACGGCCACCAAAGGCGCCGTGACCAATTTGACGAAAGGCATGGCGACCGATTGGGCCAAACACGGGCTACAATGCAATGCGATTGCGCCGGGCTATTTTGACACGCCTTTGAATGCCGCTTTGGTGGCCGATCCCGAATTCAGCGCTTGGCTGACCAATCGAACCCCCGCAGGGCGTTGGGGGCAGGTGGAAGAATTGGTGGGGGCTTGCATCTTTTTGGCCTCTGACGCGTCTAGTTTTGTGAATGGCCACACGCTTTACGTCGATGGTGGAATCACCGCCTCGCTGTAAACCTTATGACAGCTGCAGCCGAAACGGCTGCAGCCGCTCCCAATCAAACTCGACCCCAATACCCGGCGCATCCGGCGCCATTGCCAAATGCTGTTCAAGTTGCAGGGGCTGCTTGGTGTAACGGTCAATCGGAAAACTATGCACTTCAAGCCATCCGCCATGGGCTTGGCCGCTCACCAAAGACACGTGTAATTCTTGCATCCCATGACTGCAAATCGGCACGCCAGAGCGCGCGCTCTCAGCCGCCACGCGCAGCCAGCCCGTGATGCCCCCACAATTTGATGCATCAGGCTGAACAAAGCCCAACCGGCTTTGCGCCAACGCCATTTGGAACTCTTCATGTGTATGCAAGTTTTCACCCTGCGCAACCGCGATGCCGGTCGCCTTGGAAATTTCCGCATAGCCCGCAAAATTTTCAGGTATAATCGGCTCTTCAAACCACAAAATATTTTGATCGCGCACCGCCTTGGCAAGCGCAATCGCCTGCGCCACATTCAGCGCATAATTGGCGTCAATCATGAAGTGAATGTCGGGCCCGATTAACGCGCGAACCGCGCGGATCCGCGCAACATCTTCCTCAAGACTGGGTTGTCCCACTTTGATTTTCACAGCGTTAAATCCAGCCGCCAAATAAGCCTTAATATGACCGCATAATTTTGGCAGTGGAAAGGCCAGATCAATCCCGCCCGCATAGGCTTTGCAACGGTTGCCTGCGCCACCTGCCATCCGCCAGAGCGGCAAACCCGCTGCTTTGCAGCGCAAATCCCAAAGCGCGATATCAACAGCAGAAATCGCAAAGCTCACGATGCCCCCGCGCCCGACATAATGCATATGCCACAGCATTTGCTCATACAAGCTTTCGATATCCGTGCTGCAGCGCCCAACTAAAAATGGCGCTAAATCGTTCCGAATTAGCGCAAGAATCGCATGGCCTCCACGCCCGCCCGTATAGGTATAACCGGTGGCGCGGCGCCCATCTGCCAAACAGATGGTGACGCAGATTAGCTGAAAATGGCTATGCGCCCCATGTTTGGCATCCACTAACACCTCATCAAGCGGCACCTCAAAAAGCGCCGCCTCTAAATCAACGATCTGGGTATTCTCCCTCACGCTGCGATCACCTTACAGATGCGCGCATTCCGGCACCGGGCTGATCACGCTGCCCGAGGCGAGGTGATTGAGTATATTATCAACCGTGAGATTTCCCATCGCCGCGCGGGTTTCCACAGTGGCGCTTCCCACATGCGGCAACAAGGCCACATTTGACAGCGCCCGCAAAGTTTCGGGCACTTTCGGCTCTTGCTCGAATACATCTAGCCCGGCCCAGCCAAGGCGCCCGTCTTGCAAGGCTGCAATCAGAGCCTCTTCATCCACAACCGACCCACGGCTCACATTGATCAAAGTGCCGTTAGGACCCAGAGCATTCAACACGTCTGCGTTGACAAGATGCCGCGTCGCGGGCCCGCCCGGAGTGATGCAAATCACCACATCGCTTTGGCGCGCCATATCGATAAGACTATCACAATAGATGTATTCAACCGGCTTTGCGCTGCGCGAGTGATAAAGAATTTTAGCGTTAAACGGAGCGAGTTTCTGGGCAATGGCCTGCCCGATCCGACCCATGCCCAAAATACCAACAGTTTGGTTATCTGCTGAGCGCGACAAGGGCGCATTGCCCTCGCGCTCCCACGCGCCCGAGCGCACATGCGCGTCTTCTGCCAAAAAGTTTCGATAGCATGCAAGCATCAGCAAAAGCGCTGTGCTCGCCACTTCGGCGTTCAACACATTCGGCGTATGCGTGACATGAATGCCGCGTGCGGCAGCGGCGGCGGTGTCGATCGCATCATAGCCCACCCCGTAGCAGCTGATCACTTTCAAATTGGGCATCGCCTCCATATAGGCGGGCAAAATCCCATCATGACCATTCGTGGCGACGTAAGAAATTTTATCACCATGCTCTGCCAACCAGGCGATTGGATCTGCGATATCCGCCAATGCGTGAATGGTGAATTTTTCAGAAAGGCGATGCAGCATCTCTTCAGTTGCGCCGCCGATCAGCAAAAGATCCGGCATGCTCATGCGTCTTCCACAACACTTTGACGCTGCGATCCAAGGCCTTCAATCGCCAGCTCCATCACATCGCCGCGCTTGAGATAGATCGGCTGCGGCTTGATCCCCATCCCAACGCCAGGGGGCGTTCCGGTGCTGATCACATCACCTGGGTGCAAAGACATCAACCCAGAAAGATGTTCAATTATCTCCGCTACGGAAAAAATCATTGTGTTGGTGTTGCCTGTTTGCATACGCGTGCCGTTCACATCCAAGCTCATCGCTAGATTTTGTGGATCTGCAATTTCGTCACGCGTGACCAACCACGGGCCGGTTGGCCCGAATGTGTCGCAGGATTTCCCCTTCGTCCATTGCCCCGTAAGCGAGGTTTGAAAATGACGCTCAGACACATCATTGATAACGCAATAGCCAGCCACATAATCAAGCGCCTCTTCTTGCGAGACATATTTGGCCGTTTTACCGATCACCACGCCCAGCTCGACTTCCCAATCTGTATGGGTTGATCCGCGCGGCATCGACACATCATCGTTTGGGCCCACAACCGCCGAAGTGGCTTTGGCAAATAAAATTGGATGTTCGGGAATTGCGGCGCCAGTTTCCGCCGCGTGATCAGAATAATTCAAACCGATACACAGAAATTTCCCAATGCTTCCAACGCACGCGCCCAAGCGCGGGCTGCCATCAACCAATGGCAGGTTGTTCGGGTCGAGCGCGCGTAATTTTTCCAGCTCTGCATCTTGCAGCGCGGCCCCGGCAATGTCAGCAACATGCGATGACAGATCTCTAAGATCCCCATTTTGATCGATCAAACCGGGTTTTTCCGCACCGATGGCCCCATAACGAACAAGCTTCATTCTCTATCTCCTAATGGTTGTCGCGCGGCACATATTTGCGCGCAATATCTCTGTAATTATCGGCATCTTTCAAAATCATACCTTCGTCAAAGCGGCCTACCTTTTCGCGGAACAGCTCTTGCCAGGGCGAATGATTCTCTGGGTAGGGATAGCCTTCGGCCTCAAAGGCGCGGGCGCGCTCTGCCAACTCGTCCAAAGGTACCAGCATATCCGCCGAGCATTTTTTAAGATCAATGCGGACGCGATCGCCGGTTTTCAAAAGCGCCAGCCCGCCGCCAGCCGCCGCTTCTGGCGAGGCATTTAAAATTGAAGGACTTCCTGATGTGCCCGATTGACGGCCATCGCCAATACAAGGCAGCGCCTCAACGCCTTTTTTCAACAAATAGGCAGGCGGGCGCATATTGACCACTTCGGCGCCCCCCGGATATCCAATCGGCCCCGTACCACGCATGAAAAGAATACAGGTCTCATCAATATTTTCCGCAGGATCATCAATGCGATGGTGAAACTCCTCGGGCCCATCAAACACAATAGCCCGGCCTTCAAACGCATCTGGGTCCTCGGGATTTGACAGGTAGCTTTGCCGAAAATTATCGCTAATCACCGAAGTTTTCATGATCGCGCTGTCAAACAAGTTCCCCGATAAATTAATAAACCCGGCTTGCGCTTTAATGGGCGCGCTCACAGGTTTGATCACATCTTGGTTTTCGCTGCGCCGGTCGGAGCAATTATCGCCCATGGACGCGCCATTGACGGTAAGCGCTTTGGGATGCGGCAACAAACCAGCTTCGAGCAACTCTCCAACAACCGCTGGGACGCCGCCCGCCCTTTGATAATCTTCACCCAGATACTCCCCCGCGGGCTGCAAATTCACCAAAAGCGGAATCTCATGACCAATGCTCTGCCAATCATCATTGTTCAATGGCACGCCAAGATGGCGCGCAATCCCGTTCAAATGGATCGGCGCATTGGTAGAGCCGCCAATCGCAGAATTGATTACGATCGCATTTTCAAAGGCCTCACGCGTCATCACATCGCTTGGCCGCAGGTCTTCCCACACCATATCGACGATCCGCAAACCAGTTTCATAACTGATTTGTCCGCGTTCGCGATAGGGCGCCGGAATCGCTGCAGAGCCGGGCAATTGCATGCCCAACGCTTCGGCCAAAGAATTCATCGTGGTGGCGGTGCCCATCGTATTGCAGTAGCCAACCGAAGGTGCGGCGCTGGAAACCAGCTCCATAAAACCATCATCATCAATGTCGCCCGAGGCCAACATCTCGCGTGCCTTCCAAACGATGGTGCCCGAACCGGTCCGCTCGCCGTTGAACCAGCCATTTAACATCGGCCCGACCGAAAGCGCGATGGCCGGGATATTCACCGTCGCGGCCGCCATGAGCAGCGCAGGGGTGGTTTTATCGCAGCCAATATTCAGCACAACGCCATCAAGCGGATAGCCAAATAAGGTTTCCACAAGCGATAGATAGGCCAAATTGCGGTCTAACATCGCGGTTGGACGCTTGCCGGTTTCTTGAATCGGGTGAACAGGAATTTCAATCGGTGTGCCGCCGGCCGCGATGATTCCGTCGCGCACGCGCTTGGTCAGCTCGAGGTGGTGGCGGTTGCACGGGCTGAGATCGCTGCCCGTTTGGGCGATCCCAATGATAGGTTTGCCCGATTGCAGTTCTTTTCGCGTCAGGCCGTAATTCAAATACCGCTCTAAATAAAGCGCTGTCATTTCGCGGTTATCCGCATTCATGAACCATTTACGTGATCTTAAGTCTTCAATTTGAATTTTTTTCATAAGTTTATCCTGACCATCCGCCATCAATGATATGGGCTTGCCCTGTGGTAAAGGCACTTTCATCGCTGGCAAGATACACCACCAGCGCCGCAATTTCTTCTGCTTTTGCAATCCGTCCCATCGGTTGGCGCGCAATAAAGGCTTTCATTGCCGCCTCGTAATCACCAGTGGCATGCAAGCGATCATGCAAGCTCGGGCTTTCAACCGTGCCCGGGCAGATCGCGTTGCAGCGGATCCCTTTGGTAATGTAATCGATTGCAACCGATTTTGTGAGGCCCAGAACCGCCGCCTTCGTGGTGCCATAGACAAACCGGTTTGGCGCTCCGATAACCGAAGAACAGGCTGAAGACATATTGATAATAGAGCCCGATCCGCGCTCTAACATACCCGGCAAAGCCGCCCGCACGGTCCGCAACATCGAGCGCACATTCAGATCAAAAGCGAATTCCCAATCTTCATCGCTGGCCTCTAACACGGTGCCATTATGCACAAAACCAGCGCAATTGAACAACACATCGGGCTGCGCCACTTCAACGCCCGCCGCCACAGAGGCCTCTGAGCGGACATCTAATTCAAACGCCTCTAATCGGCCGGTCGCCTCAGATTTCAACTGCGCCAACCCTTCGGGGTTTATGTCAGTGGCGAACACCTCAGCGCCCTCAGCCGCCATCGCCAAAGCCGCCGCTCGGCCGATCCCTTGACCCGCCGCCGTCACCAAAACGCGTTTATTTTTCAACCTGTTACCAGCCATACACTTCCCCCCATTGCCCGTGCTAAAACCCAATATTTTTTGGGCAACGCAACCTTCGCTTCGCTGTGACTAACATCAGATGCACGAACACTCAACAGTTACGGAACGCGGCCACAACAACCTGCAAATCCTGAGTGACATCCGAAATTTCATCTCTATTGTGACGGTGGAAAGAACAAAATGAGGATGCCATGTCGGAAATATCAAAGGTCGCATTTCTAGGAACAGGTCTTATGGGGTTCCCAATGGCTAGGAACTTATCTGCCAATGGTATCACCCTGAGCGCTTGGAACAGATCTGCTGAAAAAGCGATTGGGCTATCTGGCTTTGGTGTGCATGTAGCGACAAGCGCCGCAGAGGCAGTTAAAAATGCAGATATAATCATTTCAATGGTGTCAGACGGCCCGACCGTGGCTTTGATCTTAGACGACGCGGCCTTGCAAAAAGCGCTCAAACCCGACGCAGTCTGGGTGGATATGTCCAGCACGAAACCAGAAGAAGCGCGCGCCCAAGCGGCGCATTTGCGCGCTTTTAATATCCGACATTTAGACGCGCCAGTTTCAGGCGGCACCAAAGGGGCCGAGGCCGGCAGTCTTGCGATTATGGTTGGGGGGGCAGCAGAAGATTTTTCTCAAGTTCAAGATGTTCTGGCCGGTATGGGCCGGCCAACCCATGTGGGCCCCTCGGGCGCTGGGCAATTGGCAAAACTGGCGAACCAGGCCATCGTTGCCGTTACAATCGGCGCGGTTGCCGAAGCCATGCTGCTGCTCGAGCGCGGCGGGGCCGATCCGGCAGCGGTGCGCGCAGCCTTGCAGGGCGGCTTTGCCGATAGCGTTATTCTTCAACAACATGGAGAGCGTATGACGACGGGCAATTTTGTGCCGGGCGGGCCTGCTAAATTTCACCTCAAAGATCTGAATAACGGGCTGAATGAAGCCGCGCAGCTTGGCGTGACCTTACCCGTCACGCAGCATATCCGAGATCGCTTTGAACATTTGGTTGAGCATATGGGTGGCGCAGATACCGACCATTCTGGCCTGTATTTGGAATTGCTCGAGCATGGACAAAACAAGCCATGACAAAAATCTTGATCCTTGGTGGCGGCGGTATGGTGGGGCAAAAGCTGGCAAATCACCTTTTGGCCAGTGGCTTGCCCGGCCATAAGGCGCTGGACATTACGTTGTTTGATATGGCCTTCCCCCTCAAGCAAGACGGGCGTCTGCGCTGTATAACCGGCTCTTTAACCGATGCGCAAAATATTACCATGCTTGCCCAATTGCGCCCCGATATCGTCTTTCATCTGGCGTCGATCGTTTCGGGCGAAGCCGAAAGCAATTTCGACGCTGGCTGGCAGGTCAATATGTTCACAATGTGGCATTATCTAGAAGCGCTGAAGGCGCTTCACATCGAGTCCAACCGAGCCTATGTGCCAAAAATTATTTTCACCTCCTCGATTGCAGTGTTTGGCGGCCCGTTTCCGGAACAGATTGACGATACGTTTTTAAGCGCCCCTCAAACCAGCTATGGAGCTCAAAAAGCTTCCTGTGAATTGCTGCTGTCAGATTTTAGCAGAAAAGGGTTTGTAGACGGGATATCCTTGCGCTTACCAACGATATGCGTGCGCCCCGGCAAAGCCAATCTGGCCGCCTCATCGTTTTTTTCAGGGATCATACGCGAGCCTTTAAATGGCCAAAAAGCAATTTTACCCGTGGATGAAAGCGTGCGTCATTGGCACGCTTCTCCGCGCGCAGCCGCGGGGTTTTTACGGCATGCCGCAACGTTAGACAGCGGGCTTTTGGAAAATCGACGCGCGCTCAACCTGCCAGGCGTAAGTTGCACAGTGGAAGAGCAAATAGAGGCGCTGCGCCGCGCTGCGGGTCAATCGGTCATTAAATTGATTGAGCGGCAACCTGATGACACGATCATTAATATCGTTTCCTCCTGGCCTCGAAATTTCACAGCAAAACGTGCGCGTGCGCTGGGCTTTCAAGCAGAAGCGAGTTTTGATGAGATCATCGCGACCTATATCCAGGATGATTTGCCCAACGCCAGCAAAGCCAGCGCTGATTAAAATGGAAGCTTGTTAATATGGAAGCTTGGGCAGCTCGGGCGGCATGTCAAACACCAAGTTTCTTTCTAAGTGGCTATAAATACGAGACCGGATCAACGCCTCATCTCGCATCAGAGCAGCATCTAAAATTCCCTGATGCTGCTCAATATTTTCGACCACGAAGACAAATTTCTTATCTGAATTAAAAACTTGCTGACGAAATCGCTGATAGATCATCGCGTGCGTGGCTTTGAGCACATCTGATCCGCAATCTGAAATGAGAGTCTCATGAAACGCTTGCTCGGCTTTTGCCCAAAGAATGAAAAGCGGCATATGATCAGCGCTTCCACGCACTCTTTTTTCGATATGCGATAATTTATGATGCGCCGCCGTCAGCCGAGATTCCCAATCAATACCGCCCTGACGAATCGACAAACAAGCCCCCTCGCATTCAAGCAAAATACGCAGATGCGTTAGCTCATGTTGCGCTTGATCGGTTGGAATTGGAACGCGAAAGCCACGCTGCTCTTGAAAAGACACCAAGCCAACGGTGGATAATCTGAATAAAGCCTCTCGAATGGTGCTGGCCGAACAATTATAATCATGGCGCAAAACGCTGGGTTTTAATTTCGTATTCGGCGTCAACCCACCTGAGGTTACCCGCAGACGCAGGCCTTCGTAAATATCGCTTTCATCATCCATGCCAGGCTCTCTTACTGTGTTCTAATCATGGTATAATATTATTATTTTATCAAAATCACGAAATTTTCAAGAAATTAAATAAAAACTTGAAGAAACAGATTAAGCCCTCTAGGCTTTCTTGTGTTGATTCAAGGCCAGAGCACCTTCGGCTCTGGATAATTCGGCTATAAATGTCTGGGAGGACATCATGAAACTAGTAAAAAAGGTAGCCTATGCTGCCGGTATCGCAGCCATGGCTGCAACAACTGCATCCGCAGCAACCAACCTGCGCATTCAAACGCATTTCTCTGAAGAAAGCCCTAACGGTAAGCTTGCGGCGCAATTTATCGACAATGTGCAAACAATGTCTGGCGGTGAGATCTCGATCGAGATGTATTATTCATCTTCAGTGGTGTCTTCTGTGGAAACATTCGACGCCGCAGCCACAGGTGTTTTGGATTGCGACATGACAGGTGGTGCTTACCAAACAGGTAAGAACCCTGCGTTCCAATTCGTTGGCGACATCATGGGCGGATACGACTCACCATGGGATCAGTATAGCTGGCTCTATAACGGTGGTGGTTACGAGGCAGCACAAGAGCTCTACAACAAATATGACATGCAGTTCATCGGCTGGTGGATCCCAGGCATGGAAAGCCTGTCTTCTTCAAAACCAATCCGTAACGCAGAAGATTTCAAAAACTGGAAATTCCGGTCACCTCCAGGCATGGCAACTATGATTTTTGACAATCTTGGCGCCTCACCCATCGTGATGGATTTCACCGAAATCTTCACCGCTTTGGAAACTGGTATCATTGATGGAGCGGATGCATCAAACATCGCCACAAACGTTAGCTTGGGCCTGTATGACATCGTGAAGCACACAAACTATCCTGGCTTCCACTCAATGCCATCTGACCACTTGGCCTGTAACAAAGCCGTTTGGGATGGCATGCCCGAAGCGCACCGCCGCATCATGAATGTTGCGATGGAGTCACTGGCTTTCCAAACCTCAATGCAGGTGGGCAAAGGCATGACTGCAGCAGCCTCCAAACTGCGCGGTGAAGGTGTAACCTTGCATGACTGGTCTCCTGCAGACCGGGCCAGCTTCCGCGCCGCAGCACAAGCCGCATGGAGCGATTTCGCAACCACGCCAGAAGCGAAAGCTCTGCTTGCGAGCCACGTGACATATCTGAAAGAGCTGGGTCTGGTAGACTAAGTCTTCATGACAGATAATTAACCGAAAACGGGGCCCTGCGGGGCCCCGTTATCCGAACAGGCCGAAACCTAAAAAGTAAGAAAAAAGGTGAGTTGGGCTTCCCAATGGAAATAACCAAAATCACCAGCCATATTCTGCAATATGACATGCCGCAGACGCTGGGCTATTCTCAACAGTTTTATAACAAACGCACCGCGCATCTGATCGAAGTCGAAACCGACGAAGGTCTTACGGGTTGGGGGGAATGCTTTGGCCCGGGCAATATTGCGCTTGCGAACCGCACCATCGTGCAAGATGTGATTCAACCCATGATCTTGGGCCACTCTCCGCTTGATCGGGATGTCTTGTGGCACAAAAACTATAATCTGATGCGCGACCACGGACAAAAGGGCATGCCGATGCAGGCCTTATCTGGGGTTGATATCGCGCTGTGGGATATTGCCGGAAAAGTCGCGAACTTACCGCTTTATCAACTGATCGGCGGCGCGCATCGCCAACACATTCCCGTCTATGGATACGGCATGATGCTGCGCCCAGAGCCACTTGAAGATTTGACGGTCCGCTTTCAAGAAGAAGCGCGCGCGATCAAAGATATGGGCTTCGTTGCAACAAAAATGAAAGTGGGCTTGGGGCCCCGTGCAGATATAAAACTGGCGGAAGCGGTGCGGCGCGGCATTGGCGATGATTTTAGGTTCATGGTGGATGCAAATCACTGCTATACAACAAGCGATGCATTTGAAGTAGGGCGCGCCTTGGAAGATCTTGACGCCTATTGGTTTGAAGAACCGATCGCGCCGGAGGACCTGCAAGGTTATCGCGAATTGCGCGCGGGCCTAAACGTGAATATTTCAGGCGGTGAAGCCGAATTCAACAGATGGGGCTGGCGCAGCCTGCTTGAATCGCGCGGGCTGGATATAGCCCAGCCGGAAGTTTGTGCCCTAGGGGGCATATCTGAATATTTGCGGGTATTAGCGCTGTGCCACGCGCATTTCACGCCGGTGGTCAATCATGTCTGGGGTTCGGCGGTTGCGGTTGCAACCAATATGCACTTACTCGCGTCCATGCCAGATTTGCCCGGCGGGATGAACCCTTGGGAGCCAATGTTGGAATTTGACACAACAGATAATAAATTCCGCGATGAATTGTTGGAAACGCCGTTAGAAATTCAAGCGCAAGTTGCCCGAACCAATGGCTATATTGCGCTACCAGAGGGCCCAGGCCTTGGGATCACACCAGACAGAGACTTTTTGCAATACTTTGCACTATAATTAACGTAGCCTCACCAAGAGGCGCGAGGGGAGAAAACGCATGCAGGGAACCACGGTTAACCACAAGGAATGGTATATACCAGCCGCCTTTATCATTTGTTTTGCCTGGCAATGCTGGCACTTCCCCTATTTCATCCTGGATTTTTTCACACCAGAAGACAAATCGCTGTTTGACCAGCTCTCTGCTCAAATGATCCGCAATGATGTGACGCCGAACCTGCCGGGTTTATTTGGCGGGTTCGCCGATATTGTAGATTGGCTCACGCTGATTGCGCTTCCTATTTTGCTGGTTTTTGGCTTCTTCACGGTTGAACGGGCGCGCATGGAATTCGAACATTGGCGCCCTGTGGATCGGATCGCTGTTTTCATCGGTCGCATCACGATGGTGCAAATCGTCGTGCTGACCAGTGTGATGATCTACGAAGTGTTCATGCGCTACGTTGTCGAAGCGCCTACATTATGGGCCAATGAGCTGTCATTATGGGTGGCCAGCTTTGTGTTTTTATGCGCAGGGCTTTACGCGATGCAGCAGCGCAGCCATATCAGAATTTTCTTGCTTTACGACGTTTTACCACGCGCTTTACAGCGTGTCTGCGACACGATATCAACCAGCCTCATCGTTATTTTTGCTTTCTTTTTATGTTACGGTGGGTACGGGGAATCTTTCAAAAAGTTTTACAGCTGGGAAACATTTGGCACCGCCTTTGACCCTCCGATACCCGCAACCTTAAAGCCATTTATTTTGGTCATGGTGTCTTTGGTGGCATTGCAATCTGTGTTTAACCTGTTTTCTGACTGGAAGCTTGAACCAGTAAAGCATTCAGCAACAGACGATATAGAAGATGAAATTGAAACACTGAAACGCAACGTGGGATCAAACTGATGGATATCGGAACTATTTCTCTGGTCTTGTTAATAGGCCTGTTTATTTTACTGGCCATTGGCATGCCTCTGGGCTTGGCCTCGGCTATTTTAGCCGTTTTGGTTTTGGTTATGAAGTTTGAACCTGCCCTTTTGTCGAACCCGCTCAGCTTCGGGTGCCCTGACTGGTATACTGAGGCAAATCCCGGCGTACGATGTACGCTTACCGGGAGGCCGGGGGCGGGAGCCCTGAATATCCTGCAGCAAAAAATCTACGGCGTTATGACCAGCTATGTTTTGATTTCGGTGCCCCTGTTCATCTTCATGGCCTCGCTGTTGGAACGTTCGGGCATTGCCAAAGATATGTATAGCTCTTTGAATGTTTGGCTGAACGGAACCCGTGGCGGCATTGCAATCGTGACCTCGATCATGGCCGTGATTATGGCCGCAATGTCGGGCATTATTGGTGGGGAAGTGGTGCTGCTGGGATTGATTGCCTTGCCGCAAATGCTCCGGCTTGGCTATAATCAAAACCTCGCAATCGGAACAATCTGCGCCTCGGGATCTTTGGGCACGATGATCCCCCCCTCGATCGTTTTGATTATGTATGGGTTGATCACAGAGACCTCGATCAAAGCGCTGTTTACCGCAGCGTTTTTACCCGGTTTCATGTTGGCAAGCTTCATCATCATCTACATCATTATTCGAACCCAAATCCGCCCAGAAGATGCCCCGTTGCCCAAGCCTGCTGAAGGCGAGCCGCAGGGGTATGACAAATTGAAACTGTTCATCGCGTTTTTGAATGTTGTCTTTTTTGGCGCTGTAACCGCATTATTCTTGCGGGCCTTGTTCTTCACGGTAACGGGCCAAAACGCACCCTTGGATGACGCCATAGAGCCCATCTTCTTAGGAACTGCGGATTACCTTCCATGGTTTGCCGGCTATATCATTGCCTCTGTGCTGATCGCGTTTTTTGGCTTTGGCCGCGAGCGCTCTGCATTGGCCTGGGAAATGGGCAAAGGGTTGGTTGCGCCTATGGTCGTGATCGGCGTGGTTCTTGGATCAATTTACGGTGGCATTACAGGCATTACAGAAGCGGCAGGCATGGGCGCGATTGCGGTTTTGATCATCGCCATATTACGCGGCGAAGCCAATTTTGAGCTGGTCTGGGACAGCCTAATGCGCACGATGAAATCAACCGGAACCATCATTTGGGTGACCATCGGCGCCGCAGCGCTTGCAGGGGCCTATACGATCGCGGGTGGCCCGCGTTTTGTGGCAGATCTGATCGTTGGCTCCGAAATGCCCACGATGCTGGTTCTTCTTTCTATGATGTTCATTCTCTTGATCATGGGCGCTTTTATGGATTGGGTTGGGATTGTTTTGCTGATCATCCCGGTCTTTTTGCCGATCGTTTTGCGCCTGCCTATTCAAGAAATTGGCATTTTTGGTGAATTGAATCCGCGCCATGTGGCAACTTGGTTTGGGGTATTATTCTGTATGAATATGCAGGTCAGCTTCTTATCACCACCCTTTGGGCCGGCCGCATTTTACCTCAAATCAGTGGCGCCTGCGCATATTTCGCTGACCGATATTTTCAAAGGGTTTTTACCCTTTATCGGCATCCAGCTGATAGCCTTATCAGTCTTGCTGATCTGGCCACCGATTGTTTCAGTTTTGTTATAGGAAAGGCAGCGGCATATGTTGAGCCCAGATCAACAAAACGCATTTGAAGAAAATGGGTATCTGGTTGTTCCAGATGTTCTAACCTCTCAAGAGTTGGCGCATATTCAAAGCGAATATGCGCAGCTCTTAGAGGGGCTCTATCACAAATGGTTCAAAGACGGGCGCGTTAAAACTGCGCCCGAAACCTTAGATTTCTGGCAAAAACTGGCGCTGTCTTACGAAGCCGGCTGCGATTGGTTTCAACCTCTGGATATCAGCTTGCCAGGGGATCAAATTTTTCCCGATACGCCCATGCATTTTGGGCCTGCTGTCTTTGCTATGATCACGCATCAACGGGTTTTAAAAATCGTTGAAGATCTGATTGGGCCTGAAATCACGTCAAATCCGATTCAGCATGTGCGGATCAAACCGCCCAGCAAGCGCTTGGCCGAGGATGAGATCAGGGCCCATATTACCAAAACAGATTGGCACCAAGATCGCGGCGTCGCGCTCGAGGAAGCTGATCAGACGGATATGATAACGGTTTGGGTTGCGATCACGGATGCCACCCAAGACAATGGTTGCCTAAAGGTTATTCCAGGCAAGCATAAAAAAATGCTTCCCCATTGCCCGAAAACCCAAACCGCCATCGCCGATGGCTGGATCAACGAGGCGGATGCCAAAGCCTTACCAGTGAAGGCGGGCAGCCTGGTTATTCTACATCCGCTGATACCGCATGCCTCCTTGCCCAATCATACGAATGGCTTTAGATGGTCTTTCGATCTGCGCTATAACGTAACCGGCCAACCGACGGGCCGATCACATTTCCCAGATTTTATCGCTTACAGTCAAAGCCAACCCGAACGCGTTTTACAGGATTGGAAAGAATGGCGCGGTTTATGGGAAACAGCTCGCAGGAAACTTTCAAACGGGGAGCATATCCCGATCCATCGGTGGCAGTCGGATGCCCCGTTTTGCGCGTAAAGGTAGATTATGGATTTCATTCGGCTTGATTCTGCGGATAATGTTGTTACGGCCGCGGGCCGCCTGCCTGCAGGGCATATTGTTGAAACGACCAAAACCATTCAACCCATTCCCTCTGGCCATAAAATTGCCACCGCAGCGATTCCTTCTGGGGGAGAAATCCGCAAATACGCACAATTGATAGGCTATGCCTCAACAGATATCTCTGCCGGCGCGCATGTGCATGATCATAATGTGTCTTTCAGAAACACCGAAGCCTCGTATGAGTTCAGCACCGATTTGCGGCCTGTTGATTTAATTGCATCAGAGCAGCAAGACAGTTTTATGGGCTTTCGCCGCGAAAATGGCAGCATTGGCACCCGCAATTATATCGCCATCGTCACCTCGGTAAATTGTTCTGCAACCGCAGCGCGGATGATCGCAAACGCATTCACCCCTGAGGTCTTGGCAGACTACCCGAATGTTGACGGTGTGGCCGCGTTCGTTCATGGCACCGGCTGCGGAATGGCAGGGGATGGCGACGGTTTTGAAGCCTTGCAACGCGTCATGTGGGGCTATGCGCGCCACCCGAACCACGCTGGGGTTCTGATGGTCGGATTGGGCTGTGAAATGAACCAGCTTGATTGGTTGCTCGAAGCATATGGCCTCAAACAAGGGCCGCTGTTTCAAACAATGAATATTCAATCTGTTGCCGGCTTAAAGCGCACCGTTGAGATCGGTATCGAAAAAGTGCGCGCCATGCTGCCGCTCGCCAATAAAAATACCCGCAGCCCCTGCCCTGCTGGCGCCTTGAAAGTTGCGTTGCAATGTGGCGGATCTGATGCGTGGTCCGGCATTACGGCAAATCCCGCTTTGGGATATGCCTGCGATTTACTCGCCGCCCAAGGTGGCACTGGCGTTTTGGCAGAAACGCCCGAAATTTACGGGGCTGAGCATTTGCTCACGCGGCGGGCGGTGAACCAAGAAACCGGCGAAAAACTGATTAAACTGATCCGATGGTGGGAAGATTATACCGCTCGGAACAAGGGCAATATGGACAACAACCCAAGCCCCGGAAATAAAAAAGGCGGCCTCACAACGATTTTGGAAAAATCGCTTGGCGCGGCCGCCAAAGGCGGCACCACACCGCTGACCGGAGTTTATAAATATGCCGAGCCGGTCACTGCATCTGGATTCACCTTTATGGACAGCCCGGGCTATGATCCAGCCAGCGTAACGGGACAAATAGCAGGCGGCTGCACCCTCGTCTGTTTCACGACTGGGCGCGGATCGGCCTTTGGCTCCAAACCAGCCCCAACGATCAAAATCGCGACCAATTCGGAAATGGCCGCGCGCATGTCCGAGGATATGGATATCGACGCCGGCAGTATTTTAAACGGCGGATGTTCTGTGGAAGAAAAGGGCCGGGAAATTTATCAGATGTTTTTAGACGTCGCCAGCGGCAAAACCAGCAAATCTGAACAGCAGGGATTGGGCGATTTCGAATTCGTTCCCTGGCAAATAGGAGCAGTAATGTGAAGCAGCTTTTGGTGCTTGGTGCTGGGCTGATCGGCGCGCGGCACGCCCAAGCAATCAAGGCCCATGCGGGGTGTAACCTTGTCGGTGTGGTTGAACCCAACCAAAGCCTATATCGAGACGCCAATGCCACCTATTTTTCAGATATATCGCAGGTCACAGCCCCCGTGGATGGGGTAATCATCGCCACGCCCACAAATTTGCACTGCGAGAATGGTATCTATGCAGCGCGCAAAGGCTGGGATATTCTTATCGAAAAGCCCGTCACCGCCAGTTTAGAGCAAGCCAAACAATTGTCGCAGGTGGTCCAAGAAAGCGGAGTCGCAAGCCTGGTGGGACATCACCGACGCTATCATCCCAGCGTTCAAGCGCTTAAATCGCTTGTTAAAGACAAAAAAATTGGCACCGCCGTAACGGCAAGCATGATTTGGGCAATGCGCAAACCAGATGCTTATTTTGAACAAAATTGGCGTAGCACCGAAGGCAGTCCGGTGATGATCAATATCGTTCATGATTTAGACCTGCTGCGGTTTATTTTTGGCGACATTGCCAAAATAACCGGCTTTGGGTCCTCTCAAATCCGCAATCAAGCCCGCGTGGAAAGCGGCGCCGCGGCTATTTTGTTCGAAACCGGAATGACAGCAAGCATTAGTTTTGCCGACACCGCCCCCAGCCCATGGGGGTTTGAGGCCGGCACGGGAGAGAACCCCAATATTGCAACAAGCCGCCAGGATATGCTTTGGATTACGGGAACACAGGGTGGGATTTCATTTCCCTCAATGACCCAATGGGGCGGAGCGGCAGATTGGTCAGAGACGCCGACACCGCGCAAATTGAAAATTGCAACGGCGGTGCCGCTGCAGCAACAATTGCAGCACTTTCTGGATGTGATGGCCGGCAAAGCCGAACCGCTGATCTCGGTCTTTGATGCAACCAAAACATTGGCAAATACACTGGAATTGGAAACCCTTTTGGCCCAACAAATTGAACCGATTTGAACGAGCTATTGCGAAAAAAATAAGCCCATCACACCGGAGCCTGATCCCATGCCTGAGCAACTGACATCCCAGCAAATAAGGTTTTACGAAAAGAACGGATATTTGGTAATTGAAAATCAAATTCCCGACGCTTGGCTTGCTAAAATACGCGCCGAAATATTCCGTTTTGAAGAAGAGGCAGCTGAGCTTGAGCACAGCAATGACCGGCTCGACCTTGAAGACAGCCACACACGCGCCGCGCCACGTTTGCGCCGGATTAAGCTGCCGCATCTGATCAGCACACTTTTTCATGAACTGATGCTGTCTGATCATATTTTGGGCCCAGCAAGAGATTTGATCGGACCGAATTTGCGCCTGCACACCAGTAAGCTGAATATGAAATCAGCCGGATATGGCGCGGCTGTGGAATGGCATCAGGATTATGCGTTTTACCCCCATACAAATGACGATATTTTGGCCATCGGTGTTATAATTGACGATATGAAAATCGAAAATGGGCCCTTGATGGTCTATCCAGGCAGCCAAAAAGGGCCTGTTTATGATCATCATGTTGAGGGTGTATTTGCCGGTGCAATGCTGCCCGAAGACAATGGTTTGAACGCCAATGATGCTGTGCCTCTAACGGGGCCGGCCGGGTCCATCTCAATTCATCATGGCCGGATGGTGCATGGATCCGCGCTGAACACATCAGAGCGGGCCCGGCGCATCTTATTTTACGAAATGATGGCTGCAGACGCGTTTCCCCTAATGGGATCAATGACGCGCTGGGATGGGATTGAAGAGTACAACACCCGCATGCTCTGCGGCACCCCAACCCTGAATCCGCGCCTAAAAGATATTCCCGTGCGCATCCCGCAACCCCAGCCCGATGTGCCAATTTCTATATATGAAATTCAAAAAGGCTTAAAAAAACGCGCGTTTGACGTGATTAAATAAGAAAGAAATAAAGATGCCAAATGAAAATATTGGGTTCATCGGCCTTGGCCTGATGGGATCTGCGATGGTCAGCAGATTGCAAGACTTGGATTATCAAGTGAGCGTCTGCGCCAATAAATCTCGGCCGAATATTGAGGCCGCAATCGCGCGCGGTGCCCATGAGGTTGAAACCGCATGCGCGCTTGCACAGACCAGCGATATCATTCTGCTCTGTATGGATACAAGCGCCAGCGTCGAAGCCAGAATGCGTGGCCCCGATGGCGTTATTGCTGGCCTGCAAACAGGTGCGATTGTGATTGATTTTGGCACGTCACTACCAGCCAGTACGCGGGCCTTGGGCCAAGAAGTGGCAGCGGCGGGGGGCTATTATTTAGATGCGCCTCTCGGGCGTACGCCGCAGCATGCCCTGATCGGCCAATTGAACATTATGGCAGCGGGCGATACCGCTGCGTATGAAAGAGCGCGGCCCGTCTTAAAAAACCTTGCCGAAAATGTATTCCATCTGGGAAATCTAGGGGATGGCCATTCCATCAAATTGATGAATAATTTTTTCGGGATGACGGTGGCCAACGCCATGGCAGAAGCCTTTGCCATGGCCGACCAGCTGGGCCTTGATCGTGACAAACTATATACAGCCATGTCGGCAGGCCCATTGCACAGTGGTATGATGGATTTTGTCAAAGCCTATGCCGTCGAAAAGGATCCCAACCAATTGGCGTTTTCAATCAAGAATGCTGCCAAAGATGTGGGATATTACACCCAAATGGCGCACTCAGCAGGCGTTGACAGCGTGATGTCGCAAGGCGCCCTTTCCGCCTTGGATACGGCCGTTGCCGAAGGTCGCGGTGAGCATATGGTCAGTCAAATGGTGGACTTCTATGCCGATCGGTTCGCCCGCTAGCTATGGCGCTGACCGCAATGGCAAACAGGGATAATCCCAGCCTGGGCATTCTTATGATGCTGGTGACCTATTTCCTTTTTTCCTTGGTGGATACCTCGGTAAAATGGTTGCTCTATGCCGGGCTTGGATCCTTTCAACTGGCCTTTATGCGCTATGCCTCGCATTTCGTTATCAGCCTAAGCACCATCGCTTGGGGCGGCGTCAGCCTGAGTAGATTTGCAACGCCACATTTGGGATTGGTGTTGTTTCGAGGCTTCTTATTGGTCAGCGCGACGGCGCTGAATTTTATCGTTTTGCGCTATCTGTCTTTAACGGTGGTGTCGGCGATCATGTTTTCAGCACCAATAATCGTTTGCCTTCTCTCTTGGCCGCTCTTGGGTGAGCGCGTTGGCCCGTGGCGCTGGTTTGCGATTATCTTAGGCTTTAGCGGTGTTCTCGTCGTCATTCGCCCTTTGGGAGAAAGCTTTCACTGGGCGGCTTTGCTCACTTGTTATAACGCCGTGGCGCTCGCGCTTTATTCGATCATCACCCGCCGCCTCTCTGGCCTCGTTGCCGCGGAAACCATGCAATTTTACATGGGGGCATTGGGCACCTTCAGCTTGCTGCCCTTAGCTTTTTTAGACTGGGCAACTCCAAGCTCCTTATTCGAATGGGTGTTGATGTGCGTGCTTGGGGTTTGGGCTTGGGCCGGGCATGGTTTATTAACGCGCGCGCATGGGCTGGCCCCCGCGAATACCTTAATGCCATATACCTATAGTTTCATGATTTTTCTCACCATAGAAAGCTATATTGTTTTCGCAGAATTCCCTGACCGATGGACCTTGACCGGCGCATCTATCGTTGTCATCTCGGGTTTGATCATCTGGAAACGCGCAAAATTAAAAGAGGAAACGCAATGAAAATTGCCTGTATCGGTGAAGCCATGATTGAGCTGTCCTTTCGCGGCAGCACCCCAAGCATTGGCGTGGCAGGCGATACATTGAATACAGCGATATACTTAAAAAGAGCCGCTCCAAAGCTGCAAGTTGATTATATTACGCGCCTTGGCAGCGATCCTTTTTCAACCCAAATCAAAACATTTATCGCCGCGCAAAATATCGGCATAGAGGCAATTGAAACATCGCAAAAGCGGCATCCAGGCCTCTATGCAATTTCAACCTCGCCCAACGGAGAGCGCGCCTTTACCTATTGGCGCGCGCAATCTGCGGCACGGGAGCTGTTTCAAACGGCCAATGGCGCAGAGTTTTCAGCCTTGAATGGCTATGATGCGCTTTATCTCTCAGGAATTACGCTGGCTATCCTGCCCGCAGATATCCGTCACGAGCTGCTTAATTTCCTAAAAACCAGCGATGCGCTCTTTGCCTTTGACAGCAATTACCGCCCCGCGCTTTGGGGTGATGCGCAAGAGGCACGTAAAACGATAAACAGCTTTTGGGAGATAAGTGATCTGGCCTTACCCTCGCTGGATGATGAAATGGAACTGTTTCAAGAAAACTTTGAAACCGTGCAAAAACGCTTCGCAGCTTATGGCAGCCTTGGGGCACTAAAACGCGGAGAAAAAGGCCCCCTGTCCTTGGGGGAGCGGATCTCTGCAACCCGCTACCCTGCCAGTCCGACCGTGGTGGATACAACGGCCGCAGGCGACAGCTTTAATGGCGCGTATTTGGGGGCGAAGCTCAGCGGTGAAAACCAAGAGAGGGCTTTGCAAAAAGGCCATGCTTGCGCGGCGCAGGTTGTGCAGGTGCATGGCGCTATTATTGACGCTTAAGCTGCGCAAGAAGTGATCTGCAATATGCTAAGCACAGGCGCGGCAGTGGTTTAGTGAAGATCCGAATAATTTTGAAGCTTTGACTGCAGCGCTTTAAACGCTTCTGATTTGATTTGAGACACCCGGCCCGGTGATAAATCCAAAACGGCGGCGATCTCATATGTGTTAAGATCTTCTACATAATAGAGTTGCATCACCATGCTTTGCTGTTTTGAAAGCATCTTTAGGGCATTTACCAATTCGACACGCAAATTTTGACTGTCTAATAGGCGTTCAGGTTCAATCGTCGGCGCGGCAAACACCATTGAATACTCATCATACGCCTGACTGAGGCTTTCAGAAACGTTTGCTTCAAACAGCTTTGTCCAACTATAAAACTCTTCCATCGATAAGTTCAGCGCCGCGGCAACTTCTTCATCCTTAGCCGTGCGCCCTAATGAAACGGCCAACTCGTTGCGCTTGCCATCGATCATCTGTTTGGCTTGAACCGTCGAACGGTTCAAATTTCCAGATCGGCGAATTAAATCGAGCATTGAACCTTTTATCCGAATGCTCGCATAATTTTCAAAGCTTGAACCTTCAACCGTGGTGTATTTTTGCGCTGCATCAACCAAACCTTCCAAGCCGGATTGCAACAAATCATCTAATTCAATAAAGCTTGAAACTTTCGCATGCATTTTAAACGCGATGCGCCGCACCAGACCCTCATGGCTACGCACGATGCTGTTTATATCTAATTTCATTTCTGCATAGCTTGTTTGTTTCAATGAAGAGAGCTCGCAAATAGTTCTTTAGGCACCTTATGCGGATTTGCATTATATTTCAAATTTAATAACTCGAACGTGATATTTTGCAGCGACATTGTTGCAAGCGACCGAAACTTTGAACCACCCTGCAAAGCTGGGGCAAAGCCGATAAATTTGGTTGCGATCTTCCGCCCATCCACGCGCTTGGTTTCGAGCGATGCATAAATTTCTGCTGCGCGATGCGCAGAATTCCCAAAATTTACGATAATGCCCAAATCAGGCAGCACATCACAATTCTGCGCCAACGCGCAAAAGGCCTCAATATCAGCGGCTGCGCTGGCCTCGTGTTGCAATAATAAAGCACAGCGATCCTTTGCCCCAAATCGTAGATCACAAGGATGCGCATCCATCAAAGAATGGTCAAACACCACAAAATCTGATTGGTCCGGTTTGCCCCACTGCGATCGAGCTGACAATCTGCGCAATTCACGCGCATTTGGCGATGGTGCGGCTTGATAGCGCTTTAGGGTTTTGCTTGGACAGGCTCCAGGACGTTGATATTCCATTTGTGTGGATCTATGGCTGTCTTGCGCGGGGGCCAATGCAGGCGCGCTGCGAATAGGGTCGTCTATACGCCGCGTGATCTCCATAGGCGCCAAATGCGCAGTTCCAAAAAACTGCTCAAGATGTTCAACCAAATTTTGCGAAAATACCGTTGGTTTATAGATATTTTTTTTACCGCTAAAAATATGGATATTTTCGAACATCAACTCTGCCTTCTCACCTTACTGATCTATCTTCAGAGGTTTATCCTCTATCTTATTTTTGGGTTAACGCGTGAAGCGAGACACCATATCACTATCGGCCTGCAAGGCTTTTGACGCGGCTGTGAAGGCTTGTTGTGCATTGATCAATCCGACAAGCTCATTGGTGATATCAACGTTTGACACTTCCAAATGGCCTGAAATCACGCTGCCCACCCCACCATTCTTGGGGTCGAACGCGCCAAATAAGCTGGCCTCTTCTGTTGCCAAATACCGCCCATTGCCAAGCTGGCGCATGGCCGCTGGATTATCAAAATTTGCCAGTCCGATGCGCCCTAGATTCAGTGGCATTCCAACCCCGTATGTTGCGAGCACATCACCCTCTGGGTTAATTTCCAATCCAGAAAGCGGAATTCCATTGTTTTGAAAGGGAACGGAAATCTGATCAAGGTTTCTAGTCAGCACGGGGCTGCCATCATTGGCAGATAACAAACCCGCCTCGTTAATCTGGAAAGAACCGTTGCGCGTGAACGTCACCTGGTCGGTGCCCTCAACCGAGCCAAGCATGAACATGCCATGGCCATTTACCGCCATATCCGTTGAAACACCGGTTTGTTTCAATTCAGCAGGGTTATGGGACACGCGATTTACCGCCACCATCGAACCTTGGCCAACATTCGGGCCGGACGCACCCGCGCTGGCCAAATAAACATCACGGAAGGTCGCTTCGCTGCGCTTAAAGCCGGTAGACCCGGTATTTGCGATATTGTTTGATACCACGTTCAATTTATGGCTCGAAACGCTTAGCGCAGATTTTATGATATTCAGCATGACACAACCTTTTAATTTCTAATTATTAGTTTGCATATTTCATGCCAAAGTGATCGGTGTGAAAAATCAGCCCTTTGATGAAGATCAATCTCTATTGATCGGGCACCAACAAAGGTTTGCCCTTGAACTTTCTGAGATCGGTGAAAGCAGGTTGTGATAAATCAAGCTGAGCTGTCAGCAGTAAAGGGCCTTGCGGCGCTGTCCAAAACAAAACTGATTTTGCCCGCGCAGTGCTAAATACTCTGGGCATCTCGGGCGCTCGGTCCGGCGCTGGGGGTGGGATGAGCATGGGGCGCCGCGAAGGCTTTGTGCGGATCATCGCAATGGTATCAAAATTGGGAAGTTTCGAAAACTTCGCATAATAACGCTCGTTATATTTTGGATTACGCGAATGGTAATATTTCACGGCCTTCATCCAAGACCCAGTTTCTTTATAGAGCTGCTCTAAGTATTTGGCGGCATAAAGAGTGTTATGCTCAGGGCTTAACATTTCTGAAAAATTGCTAAAATATTTCGCATGCCATTTAATATTCAATTGCATGCAGCCCACATCCACATTCGTCTTACCGGAATTTGATAATTTTGTAAGCAAGTCTAAAGCGTCTGCTTCGCTACTGAGAAAATACCCTTTGCCGCCATTGTTTAAAGTCCATGGCCAGCTCACGAATTCTTTATTGACCTTGCGGCCTGACTCTAGGCGCGCGATTTTCATCAACACAGCCCGAGGAACCGTGCTCTCTTGCGCCGCACGCGCGATGCTTTCATCGCAAATCGAGCTGTCCTCAAACGCTGCATAAAGCGATTGGGGCATGAAAAACAATATTAGGCTTATGCAACCAGCGCGGATCAACTTCGACATTGCAGCTCCTTTCGCAAAAGAGTTGCAATTACCGGACCAAGTTTACAGATCTTTCTTATTTTAGAAAATCAAATAAAGATTGCGAATTAATCGTTGAGTAGGTTTGCCGCGCAGCATCGCGGGTAACCATGATAGTTTGCAGCTCCGTGATCAGCGTTTCAATATCCGCATCGCGTAGATCAGAAATTTCAGTTTTTATGGCGACGCTGCGGTCCGTTAAAACAGTTTTCTGAGCGTCCGCATTATTAATACGAGCACCTACAATTGTGCGCGATAATGCAAAATGCTCAACTAAAGAACCAATGGCCCGACCTTGCTGGGATAATGCTTGATTTTGATCACTTAACTTTACAGCTACATCACCACTACCATCCAAAATTTCGATATAATGTTTTGGTGATGATTGTGCCAAATCATAACCTTCAATCGAGATCGCTTCAATACTCACATCAGCCTCCGAACTAGAATTAGTTTTTGCGATGCTTAGGGTTCCATCTCCATTATCTGTAGCAGTTAAACCAGCTCCACTTGTGTTAATTGCGCTCACAAGCGCGCTAAAAGAGTTAGAATTTATATTAGCATTAATTGTCGAACTGCCATCTGGTCCAGTAATAGTCATTGACCAATTCTGAGGTTCTCTAGAGGCATTAATACGCAATTTCATTGCTCCAGATACGGCATCCGCCGCCTCTGAAATAACGGTTAATTGTTGGCTAGTGTTACTACTCGCAGGCGAGCCAGTGTTGAAAATAGTAAAATCTGTATCGGTACTACTAATTGAAAACGCATTGTCTTCACCGGCTGTTGAATTAATTTTTAAAGCTAATCCTGTATCACCTTCAACTAGACTGGCCGTTAAGTTACTGATCGCACTTATTTTATTTGCGATTCCCTGAAGAGTATTATTACTGCTGTCAATAGCAACCGAAGTGGTTGACCCATTCAGCGTCACGGTAAATGTTCCGGTTTGCGTAGTACTAGACACTGATGGTTTAGTAACGGTCGGATTGAAAAAATTGGTAAAATTACTGTGAGATAAATCATATGAAATCGACTGTGCTGTATCCGCTGAACTTGCAGAATAGGATTGATCAAATTGGCTATCTGTCAATAGAGCGTTAGCAAAACTGTCTAAAATATCAAAACTAGTTTTAGTGGAGGCACCATCTTGAACCTCCATAAAAAGTGAACTGCCATTTAAGCTTGTGGGGAGTTTCACGCTTTCTGACACTTGCAAACTGTGATCTCCACCATCACCGCGATATCGCACTTGACCATTCTCATTGGTCACGAAGGGAGAGGCCTCAGTAGAAAAGCCACCATAGAGCGCATCACCATTGTTATCCGTTGAATTGGCTAATCCAAAAAGACTTTCTTTGAAAGAAAGTACTTCCAAACGAATAGCCTGACGCTCTGCATCGGTTACAGTGGCCGTATTGGAGGCAATGAATTTTTCGTTCATTCGAGTCACTAGATTTCCAACGGTTTCCAGCGTTGTATCTGCCAATCCAAGTCGCGATGTGACCTTCTCGGCATTAGATTGAAATTGCTCGAGGCGCGCTTCTAACTCATTACGTGCCGTCAATGTCACCGCATCCAAAGGGGCATCAGAAGATTGTATAAGCTTCGTTCCGCTCGCAATCTGCGTATTTAGGTTTTGCAATCTATTTTCAATAAACTTGAACTGGTCTAACATTTGAGTTGCGAAAAGTTTGCTCGAAATTGTCATATTACCCTCACATTATACGAATGATCGCATCAAAAAGATCACGCGCAGTTTGCAAAATCTGAGCGGCTGCTTTGTAAGCCTGCTGCTGTTCCATCAATTTACCAGCCTCTTCATCAAGATTTACCCCAGAAAGTTCGTCTTCAGTAGCAATAGCCGCATCTCGTATAGCAGTTGCCGAAGCACTCAGTAGCCGCCCAGACTCAAGTTGTGATCCGACCATCAAGGCAATATTCCGAAAATCATCTTGGAAACTGCTACGATCTGCAGTCGTTCGGCTTAAGGCGACCATGGCAGCCATATTGCGCGCATCACCCGCATTTGATCGATTTAAAGCAATGTCAAAATAGTCACCGGTGTTACCAAAACCAGCCAGTTCAAAACGATAATTATTGGCTTCAAACTCCACTACACCGTTGGTAAAACGCGTCGCCACAGAAGCCCCAGTTTCAACGTCAAATAATTCCACCCGGCCTGCGGCTGCATCAACCACTTTAACGCGATAATCTCTTTGCACTTTTTCATCTTCTTCACTGTTCATTTCAAAACTTGAAGTAAGGCGTTTGGCTCCATTTGTTTCAAGTAGAACAATTAAGTCTTCACTTGGTAGCCCGGTCATCGATAGCACCTGCCCCCCGAGATTATTTACAGATAGAGATACGTTTGATGGTTCACCATTATAGGAAGTTGTTTTTATCCCAGTCTCGGTTAGTTCCATCGAAAAGTCAGCGGTACCGAAACCAAACGCCCCAGCTGCGACGCTAGGCGTAATACGTACTGGGCCTTGTATTGCTCCGCTCGAATCATAGTATGCCAAATCAAGATCGATAATATAGGAAGAACCGTTAACAGAAATAGTGGGCGTAACTTTGGAATTACTAGACGTGATCTTAAAGCCGGAAGTACTTGAAGCATCATGGCTTACAGAAAAGGTTGTCGCCGTCGTTCCTACTTTTGCTTCAAAAGTCTTCGCGAAGCTTAAAACGCCCGCCCCATTATCAGTAATCGTTATATTGCTAAGAGTACCAGCGGAAATCAACGCGTCTAATTCTGCTTTAACCTGAGTTGCCACACCAGCATTCGTATTCGCATAACTGTCAGATGCAATTGTGATAGTTTCAGTAACACCGTCTAAGGTTACCTTAATTTCTTGGCTGTCACTCCAGCTGCCCCCTGAGAAGGTCAAAGTATCATTTACGGAACTCAACGAAATAGTAGAGCTAGACGAGCCATTTAATTTTGCGGCACTCACTAGGGTAAAATCACTAAAGGCGCGGCTTTTTAAACCGCTAATCGCGGTTGTTTCACTTTTAGCCAAACCAAATTCAGCCAAGTCACCCCCATCCAGGATTTCTATGCTGCTACCGTTTAAAACACCTCCAGGAACGTTTATTGTGAATTGATTCACATATGGATCTGACGACGTGCCGTTTCCGGAAGTTTGAATTTCAGCAAAAACCCGGCCATTTTCAGGTCCCTGCACGGCAAACTCTCCAGACTCATAGCGAATATCGTATTGGGAGGCGCCTACTAAAACAGAAATTGTACTTCCCTCACTCGGATCAACACTGATCGCAGCCCCCTTAAGAGACGGCAGAGCCGATGTCGAACGAAAGGAATTCAGCAGTGTTTTGGAAATATTACTAATTGATACATCACTGAGTGAATTCGCATTTACTGCAATATCTGTATCTGAAGAGGACCCATTCATCTTCCCGGATAGGGTAAAAAGTGTGTTCGCTGCTGCCAAACGTAAACCGTCAGGGCTTGACTGAGGTTCTAAAAGTTCTGGCGCTATATCGATTGACAATTCACTCACCGTTCCCGCGCGACTTAAGGTTTCGCTTATCCCACCTTCTTCTTTTGAATACGTCTGAGACAGAGCACTAACACTAGCATCTAAGCTCGAGCCCATCTTAAATGCTCGTGGAGAGCGCAAGCTCAAAGAACCAATGATTTTTGTATTTTCATTTAAAGCAACGTCCGAGGCCAATAATTCATTAAAGTTTTGATCAAGAGAATTCACAGTCAAAGCTTGGCCGGTAACATTAGTTATTGAAATATCTTTACCATCTGCTTGTGACAAAACAATGCAGGATCCGTCTCCAGAGGTTTCTGCCGTGATCCCTGTCTGGGCGCTGCGTTGATTAATTTTACTCACCAACGGAGAGAGGTCAGAGTTTCCAAATATTCCCGAAATTGAAACTGGATCTTTATCCCCCGAAGCGAGGCTGAATGAAATATCACCGGAAGAGGAAGCTCCGTGAGCCAATTTTAATGAGGCGTATGTTCTTGCTTCAGCGACAAAACCGTAAGGCTCAAGTTGAATATTTATATCGTCGGCAATAGTTTTCATATTTACGCCTGCATCAACAGATACATTGACATTTACTACATCGTCGGTGTTCGCCGTGGCCGTTCCGTTACTGTCTACCGCCGTAGTTTGAAATGAAAGGGTCTGCTTGGCGATTGAGTTGAGCATCTCTCCCTGTTTGATTAATGAGCTTGTTGATCCAGCTGTTAGAATACTTGCTGCAGAAGTAACAGTTGAATAGCCTCCGGGTAGGATATTGTTTATAGTTGCCCCTCGATAGCCAATACCATCAAAAGGATTCAAATAATCTGCGCGATATTCTGCTTGTGATGAAAAGCCGTTGGTCTCTGTTAAAAGAAGATTAGCTTCATTACTTGACAGAGGGACACCGGCAATCTGCCGCCCTTCACGTGTAAATACCCGAAAGTTCGAAGCCTCTTCAGCCGATTTAACAATGGCGTCACTCTGAGTTATAGTACCACTTGACTCTATCGTTACTGTTCCTGATGTAAATGGCGAGCTTCCGGTGATCTTTAAGCCGCCTTCGAAGCCGGCTGCAAACAGCCCCACATCTTGAAGTCCCAATCCCGTCGCTATCGTCGCGCCGACAGAATTCTTTTTCGTTAAAGTCAGAAAACCATTATTTAAATAATCCGCCAAATGAGTGACATCCCGCAGACTATTAATAGTGCTTTCAGATACGGCAACTTCATATGTGTCGGAACCTATTACGAAGGTTAAACCTCTTAGCTCAGTCAACTCGTTAAAGTTTAAAGTCAAATTTGGATCTTGTCCCACAGATGCCAAATTTAGGTTTTTTACGCCCGCTGGTATGTAGGCGACGGCCCCACCATTTAAAAATTCTGTATAGGCGACGGAAGATAAAGAATTGTTCGTAACATCAGTAATCGATGCTAAATCGGGACGAGCTATCACAGCTGCTTCGCTCACCATCGTAGCCGGACCAGTATTCGAACTATTAGGTGTTATAACAAAATTCGAAGCCGCAGCAATTTGGCGACCATCAGTTAATAAAAACGAAAGACGGTCTGCTTCCCCGCTCATTTTGTTTAATGTAAAACTGTCACCGTGGACTGCTTGATTTTCTACGCGAACGATTGCTCCATTCAGATCAATTTCAGATCTTCCTCTCCCAATAACTGTATTGTTAATGTCGTAGGCCTCCCATGCATCAGACCGTCCATTATAACGGAAAGTTGCATTACCAACCCCATCTACCAGGCCGGGAACAGTAAGAATACTGACATCTAAGGTACCACTATTTTCGGGAGCTGGCTCAACTAAAAAGTCTCTTGCAGTGAACATAGAGCGCCCAAACTGTCCATCGAAATCAATTCCATTTCTATGGGCAACGTTAACTTCGTTGATCATCCGATCGGCAAGCCTATCTACTTGTGTATGAGTGTCTTGAATGACCGACAGCGCAGTCGATAATCCTCTCAAACCGCCATCATCGAGAACTTTTATAACATTTGAACTTCCCAGCTGATAGCTCACTCCATTATTTTCGCCAAAAATTGGTTGAATTTTTTGCGCTGTTTCTCCGTCAAGAAGTAAGGGGCCGGTAAGGTGCTCTCCTAGCCGCACATTGACATCGTGACGCGGACCGTAATTTACCGAAATGCGGACCTTTTTGGAAACTTCCGCGATCAGACGATCCCTTTCATCCATCAGAGCATTGGGGGGTGAAGAACCCAAATTAGAAGATCGAAGCTTTCCATTAACTGACCCTAAAGAAGAAAGAAGGCGATTAACTTCGCTTACTTCTTGATCAATCGCCCCTGTGATTTGTGCTTCCAAATCACGCAACACAAAAGCTGTTACATTAAATGCATTTGCTAGCCCATTTCCTTTCTCAATTGCAGCAGCACGCGGAGCCAAGTCACCGGGGCTCGCTTCAATATCTGAAAGGGCAATAAAAAATTCTGATATTTGAGATGATAAATCTCCTTCACCTGGCAAAATCGCATTTTCAAGCCTTTCCATCGATTCCACGAAAGTTTGTGAAGATTCAAAGCGGCTTTGTGAAGAATTAGTACTAGATGCCAAAAATACGTTATACGCACGACGGACTTCGCTCAAGTTGACGCCTAAGCCTATCTGAGATGTAATTGAGGTCAGGCCGCTTTGACTGCCTGAAACCTCATTTAAATCAGCACTACGCTTGCGATACCCTTCAGTATTCACATTCGCAATATTCTGACCAGTTACATTTAACGCTTGCCGTTGCGCCTGAACCGCCGTTTTGCCTATGTCAAATAAGCTTGCCAACCAACTCTACCCCGTTATTTGCGTTCGAACTGTTGAACAAGCGCCTCGGCAATTCCAAGGCTGTTACGTTTTGAAATTGTTTGCGAAAACTCTTGATCCATCATATCTAAGAACGGCTTCGTTCCAGAATTGCTTAGAATATCATCGGATAACTTCGCAGCTCGGCTCGATTTCATCAGCTCATTTACAAAAATCGCTTCAAATTGTTGCGCAACCTCTTCCAACGACGCTCTGCGATCAATGCGTTCAAGCGCCGAAGGCGCTGCCCTGGCGCTGTGCGAAACAAATGCTTTGACTTCATCCACCATCGTCTTTCCTAAATAATAATCAACTGCGCGCGCAGCGCGCCGGAAACCTTCAACGCTTCCAATATGGCAACCAAGTCAGACGGCGTTGCGCCAACGGCATTGATCGCATCTACGATATCTGTCAGCTGAATGCCCGGATCAAAGACAAACGCTTTTGCCAGTTTCTCTTCTGCTCCTACCACGCTATCTGGAGTAACAATAGGTGCGGCCGGCGTAGCCACAACTCCAGCATCATTAGCAATCACGTTGGTCTGCGTTTGTACGTTTGGATCTTCAGTCACGCGCACAGTCAAGCTGCCATGGGTGATAGCGGCTGGAGTCACACGCACATTTCCATTGATAATGATTGTACCGGTTCGCGAATTTACAATCACCTGCGCTGGCGGTGTGGCAGGTTCCACTTCTACGTTTTCAAGCAGGCTGACAAAGGATACACGCTGCGTTGGATCCGCTGGCGCTTGCACACGAATGGAGGAGCCATCAATCGGAACAGCCGTTCCCTGCCCAAAAATATCATCAACCGCGCGTGACAAAGAGCTGGCGGTTGAAAAGTCACTGCGATGAAGGTTTAAGATTAAAAACTCGTTTTCTAAGAAAGGCGTCTCGACCATTTTTTCTACAGTCGCCCCTTGAGGAACGCGGCCAACCGTAGGAATATTAACGGTTAATGATGAGCCGTCCGCCGCAGCAACGCCCAAGCCCCCCACAGCCAGATTTCCCTGCGCAATCGCGTATGTTTGCCCGTCTGCACCCAAAAGTGGTGTCATCAAAAGCGTGCCACCGCGCAAAGATTCTGATGCGCCCAATGCCGATACGGTTACATCAAGCGTTTGTCCAGGTTTGATAAATGGAGCCAAATCTGCCGTTACCATCACCGCCGCTGCGTTGGCCCCCGACAAACCAGAAGTGTCGGTTGACATGCCAAAACGCGACAGCATGGCCTGCATAGATTGCAAGGTGATCCCCAAATTGGCGTCGCCCGTTCCCGATAAACCAACAACCAAGCCATATCCAACCAATTGATTATTGCGCACCCCAGCCAAACTGGCCAAATCTTTTATACGATCCGCATGGGCTAGGCTGGCTAGCCCTGAAAGCCAAAAGCAGAATGCAAAATTAACCAAAAGTCTCATTGTTTATCCTACTTAAATTGGTGAAACTACGCTGAAGACCTTTGACAGCCAGCCCTTTTTAGACGTGTCCGCCAATTCGCCGGCGCCAATATAGGTTATTTCGGCATTGGCAAGGCGGTTAGAATTCACGATATTTCCGTTGCCAATATCTTGCGGGCGCACGATACCTTTAACGCGCACATACTCATCGCCATTATTCAGCGTCAGCTTTTTCTGGCCCAAAATTTCCAGATTTCCATTTTGGTACAGGCGCACGACCGAGGCCGATACTAATCCCGTTACAGCGTTGGATTGAGAGGCCGATCCAGAGCCTGTAAAGGCCTGCGTGGTACCCAATCCGTAATCTGTTGAGACAGCATTGGGGAATACGCCTTTCGGCAATGTGACACCGAAGCTGTCATCTTTGCCACTCGTCGCCGATTGCGATTTAGTGGCCTGAAAGCTTTCATTCAACGAAATGGTAAGGATATCGCCAACTTTTGACGCTTTTCGTTCCGAGGCGAATAAGCCTTGAGCATTGCCATCAAAAATCGCCCCATCAGCCACCTGTGTGGTTTCGATTTCTTCTGGAAACACAGGTGCGAATTCATCGCTGGCCAATTCTTCAACATAGGTCGAACAAGCCGACAGCCCGATGCAAAACAAAAACGAAAAAAGAGTGATGATGCGCATTTTATGTAAGCCTACAAGTTATTAGAGATGTATTTCATCATCTCATCCGCAGCGGTGATCGATTTCGAACTCACCTCATAGGCGCGCTGCGTTTCAATCATCTCTACCAATTGCTGCACAACGTTCACATTCGAACTTTCCAAAGACCCCTGTACCAATTTTCCGCGACCCTCCGTGAACGGAATTCCGATGGCTGGCGCGCCACTGGCAGCCGTTTCGACCAAGAAGTTTTCACCCAACGCTTTCAATCCGCGCGGATTGGCAAACCCCGCCAAAGTGACTTGGCCCAATTCGCTGGGCGCTGCCTCACCAGCCAGTAATGCGGTTACCAGCCCATCTTGCGAAATATTGATTTGTGAAGATCCAGAAGGGATGGTCACTTGAGGTTGCACCACATAGCCACTGGATGTGGTCATCAGACCATCCGCGTTTCGCGAAAAAGTACCATTACGCGTATACCCAATATTCCCATCAGGCATAAGAACTTGAAAGAACCCGTCGCCATCAATCGCCACATCCAAAGCGTTATCAGTGGTAATCATGCTGCCTTGAGCGAATTTTTTCTCAGTACTCACCGCGCGCACACCCGTACCAAGCGCCAAAGAAGAGGTTAACGCGGTATCTTCAGAGGTTTGATCACCGCCAGAACGTGATATTTGATAAAGCAAGCTTTCAAAATTCACCCGGTCACTTTTAAAGCCAACCGTATTCACGTTGGCAAGATTGTTTGAAATCACTTGCATGCGTGTTTGCTGCGCGGTCAAACCGGTTTTTGCGACATACATTGCTGAAGAAGACATTTTGGCACCTCTCTTTTGCAAATAGTAATGCAAATGATGTGCCAAAGTTTCGAACGAGAGACGTTTATTGAAATTAACCGAAACACCCACTCTCAAACAACCAAAGGCGGGGATTGGCAATCAGCTAGCTCTGAAAAGGAGCTTTCTTAACTACCTGGAAGGCGCATGATGCGCGTGGTTGCTTCGTCTAGGTTTTTAGCTTCTTTTATAAATTTGACGTTAAGTTCAAAATATCGCTGGCCTTCAATATTGGCCAAAAGCGCGTCTAAAGCAGTGGCGTTGCTGCCTTCCAAAAAACCTTGGGCCACTTCGGCGCGCTGATCCGCAACCGGCATTTCATTTTTATTATAGGAGCGAATATATCCATCTATCGATTTCACCAATTGCGCGTCTTCGGCCAATGTCGTCCCTAAGATCGCGATTTGTTGCCGCGTTCCGTCCGGTGCATCAATCGGCTCAATCAGCACCACGCCCGACTCGTCAATGATCAAATCACGATTTTGCGGTACATTGATCTTATCCATATTATTATCAAGCATGAAATTGCCGGCGCCATCGGTCAAAAACCGATCTGCGGTTATGGCGAAATCACCGCGCCTTGATAAAGCGACATCAGCACCGTTTTTAGGCTCGATAAAAAAATACCCTTGATCGCGAATGGCGAAATCCATCCGCTCATCCGTGCGTTGGATTGCGCCGTTTTGCGACGAAAACAGCGTTTCCTGGCTGGCCTGAGCGAAATATCGGCTTTGATATTGGTCCATATTGGCCAAAAAGGTACTTGCGCGCACAGTTGACAGGTCTTTTTTGAAACCTGGCACGTTTAAATTTGCCAGGTTTTGCGCGTTTACCCTTTGGTCAAAGCGTGAATTCGAAAGAGAATTCAACGCTGTATATATCATCCGATCCATATCAGACCCCTGCTATGCCCGCCTTAGCCTTACGAGCGAATATTAATGATCGCCTGCGTCAGCTGGGTTGAGGTTTCAATCGCTTTTGACGAAGCTTGGAAGTTCCGTTGCGCTGTAATCAAGTTCACCAGCTCTTCGGTAATATCCACGTTTGACCGTTCCAAAGAACCTGACTGAATAGCACCAAAACCTTCTGCACCCGCTTCCCCGAAGGTCGGCGTACCAGAGGTGGCCGTTTCAACAAAGGTCGCGTTACCGACCTGTTTCAAACCGTTTTGGTTGTTAAAGTTTGCAAGAACAATCTTACCCAAGGGGCGGTTTTCACCGTTGGTATAGTTGGCGCGCAACAAACCGGTCGCGTCAATATCCAAACCATCCAATCGACCAGAGGTAAAACCATCTTGCTCTAAGTTATTCACAGAAAAGGGCTGAGAAAGCTGTGTTGAAGCGCTGTAATCCACATCTAGCGAGATTGAGAAACCGGCCGCCTGTTGTTCATAATGAACGCGGTTCAGCGGGCTGATTATTTGACCGGTTTTATCAAAGGTTAATTCGCCTTCATCGATATAAAGTGGATAGTAATCGGTCACCAAGTTATCCGGGGGTGTTTCCACGATTTCGCCTGCAGCATTCACGTAAAGTGGCACCCCCGCGTCATTTGTCGCTTGTACCAAATTGACGATTGTTGGAACAGTTCCAACACCCAAAGGCACATCATCAAGGCCCAGTTTAGCTGCGCCTTTCACCTTAATAGTGGACTGGTCACCTGTTGTGCCCGTTGTGAATACGAAGTTATTTGTGTCTGCCTGATATTTGACGGTCACTCCACCAACGACTTCACCCGTGGCATTGTCAGAAATTTGATTTATTCTTGTTTGTAATTCTGCTGCCAGTGTGGATCCAACGTAGTTGCCCGAAGGCACTTCAATAATACCACTTATACCATTTACCGACACGTTAAAGACATTCGCATTGCCTGCAGATGAAAGATTAAAAATTTCATTCAAAGGTTCGGTTGCTGGAGCACCGGTAGCGCTTGCTGGTTCAGAAGCCAAACCCCTTGCTGTCTCAAAAACAGTATCATTTTTACTTGCACCAACGCCCATCAATCCATTGTCACCAACACCCATGAAGCGCGTCGCTGTGTCAAAAGTCGCGTTCACCACACTACCATCTGTTGCACTTATAGAATAACGTCCAACTTGGATGTTTGACGCATTCTGGTCAACATTAACGCCTAGCGCACCATTCGCAGAAATGGTTTCGCCGGTCGTTCCACTCAGGAATGTAAAAGTTTTAGTATCACTGTTGTACTCAACGCTCGCGCCAAAGCGTTTTGCGTTAATTTGCATTTCACCGCCATCCGCTACAAACGAATTCGCCGCTATTACAGCCGTCGAACTAATGTCTGTTTGGGGTGATGAATCCGATGCCGGAATACCCAAATTATTAGTGCCATCCGCATCTGCAGCTCCATAAACTTTAAACGCCCTGAAATTCGAGTCCGTTCCTGGTCCGATGGCCGTGTGGTTCACACCGAACTCAAATCTTTGGTTAACTGAGTCATAGCTTACTTTAATTGGTGGGTTTTTCTCATCCACCCAAACAGTTTTATTTGAGAAATTAGCTGTGTCCAAACCCAAGTTGTTAAGTGTATTTGCACCACCTAGACCGGCTGATGTTAAACCGGAAAAGACTTCTTCATGCGTAATGAACTTCGCCAGATCTGCTGTAATGGTAGCATCTTTAGAACCGCCAGTATCTTTATTTACTACAGTTGAGGCGTTTGCAACGCCTGTAAACTTCTGACCTGCGGTATAATCTACGCCATTATAAGTCACAGTATTTTCCCCAACGGTATACACAATACCAGCAGTTACAGCTGTTGTTGCGTCACCTGTCACGTCAGCCGCAACACCACTTGTGCCAGCTTTTGTAACTGCGTCTGCTTTTGTAGCGGTAAAAGTAGTACCCGCTGCGTAATCTTTGCCATCATGCGTTATAGTTCCAGCTACGACTTTATAAGTGTTACCAACAGTAACGTTACCCGTCGCATCCGTGGCTGCTGAAGTCACAGGTTTTACCCGTCCTGTGCCTGCAAGCGTCGTCGCATTAGCAACGAAAATTGTACCTAATCCAGCCGAGCCGTTATTGAGATCTTTACTTGCAGCTAAGATTGTTACGCCTGTCGCGTTGTTAAAATCAGATGTGCCGATGTCTGTAACATAATATTCATCTCCGGACTTCATAGATCCAGTATCAGCAACATTTATCGCGCCAGCATCTGCTTCATTATGTTTGAAAGAATGTGTAGCAAAAGAAGTTTCTCGCAAAACGATTTTCTTATTATTATAGCTGTTTACAGCGCCCGACGGACTTAGGCTCTCTCCTTCAAAGAAGGCCTCCACATCAAGCGACTCGTCGCTAAGTATATATGCTTCTTTGAAAGTATCACCGTCAGTAGCAGCACCTTGCTGCAACGTGAACCCTCCATCCGGAAAGCCCTCTCCAGTGGTGTTGATCGTGATTGATTTATCATCATCAATACTTAGTATTGTTAAGGAACGACCATTGATAATCCCGTCTTGATTATCAAAGTTTCCTGCAAGTTTTACAACCTCCCCAACAGTAAAATTAGAAGTGTCATCTAAATCGATTCTTAATAAATTATTGGCTGAATCGTATACGATCGACTTTCCAGCAGACACAGCCTCTTTATTATCATAAACTGAGAGGGTAGGCGTTTTATCATAATAAGAGTACGTTAAGTGTCGCTTCGATGATGGGGATGAGCTAGCGTAGTCGAAAGTTATGACGTCAGTCTTCTCGTATATAGCGTCCATCTTGCCGCCACTAGAACGTGTAAATAGGCTACCATTGACTCCTAAATCACCGGTGCCATCTATAACATAGTCGTTCATAGTATCGATGACACGCACCTGCGCGTGCGCTAAGAACTCTTCACGCGTAAAATCTGGAGACGATCCGCTCGTCTCAATTCCGGCTTGCTCCGTCACGTATGAAGCGGACAGTAAATCAATCGAAACAGGCGTAGTTAGACCACTCAGAGTTCCGTCACCTGTGTTCAGTGTATAAAAATCAACTGTTAGCGTATCATCAACATTTGACCTTACTTGCAGCTTATTATCATCACCATAGGCACTATTAATCGCGCGCTCGACCTCGGAAGCTAATTGTGTCGCATTGTAGGAGCCAGGGCGCAGATCGATACTTACAGGAACGTCACCGTCATCGACATTTACAAGCAGGAAGTCCTTTCCCCAAAAAACTGAACTATCTGCATTACCAGCCTCACGGGTCGCGTTAAACCTCATTGGATCATTAGTAATTTCAATAAGTTTGTTACCCTCCTCTCCAAAGTCGAAGCTGGTTTGCGATCCAGTCAGTTTTGCCGGTTGCGAGGGTATTTCCTGGTTTAAATCGTCTTTACGATAAAGTGCGGAGCCCTTACCTTCCGAAAAATAATTATCGTCAGGAATATTTGCGACTGTAGTTTCATTACCGAAACGGTCTATATATATTTGCTCGTTATTATCATTTACGGAAGCAACTAGGTCAGGGTTGATCACAGTTTCATCAATTACAAGTCGCGTATCATATTTATTCGTCGGGTCATCCGCGGTCGACGCTTGCGTCTTAATAAAATACACCGTTGCGATTGTGGGGTTACCCAAATCGTCAAAGATGGTTAGCGAGGTTGAGTTCGTAAAACTCTCAGGATCGGCAGTACTAAACTGATATCCATCTGCAAACTTTGGGTTATCCGTTATTACAGGCGCATCTGCAGGCAAGTTGATAGACAGGTCGATATTACTCGTCGCTTTAGGTTCACCTGAAGTCACAGGCAATTGCAAGGGAACCGCGTCATTGATGGTTTTCGATGTCACAGATCCATCTTCGTTCACCGGATAGGTCAGCAAAAACTGCCCTGTCGAGTCAACAACGTTTCGGTTGTTATCCACGTTAAAAGAACCGTTTCGGGTATAGACCACCTGGCTTGATGTTAAGGAGGGTTTCAACGCAAAGAAACCCTGGCCAGAAATCGCCAAATCAAGCGCGTTCAAGGAGGCGGCAATGTTACCCTGAGTAAACTGCTGCTTAACGCCTTTCAAGATCGAACCCGAACCAATCGATGAAGATGAGTTCTGCAATGGAGACGTCGCGAAGATATCCCCAAATTCAGCTCGGCTTCGCTTAAAGCCGGTGGTTCCGACGTTTGCAATGTTGTTTGAGGTGGCGGCAATATCAGCCTGCGAACCATTCAATCCGGTAAGTGCGGTATAAAACGACATTTGTTAGTCTCCCTTAACCCTGGTAACGTCTTCGATTACATCCGATACCGCAGAACATTTGCGGCATCGACGGTTTGATCATTTTCTAATTCAAGATTGGTGGCGCCGGTGTCTTTGTTCAGCTCGGCTCCAATCACTCTGGCAAATAAATTAGGCTGAAGGCTTTCCATGCCCTCGCCATAATTCACCATCACATCCACACGGATATTTTTACTTCCATCCCGAAAGGCTTGCGGCAGATCGGTCCATTGAAAGCCAATCATTCCAGAAGCTTGGGGACCCATGACTTGCTCATTAAGCAATTCATTGGTGGCAGCGTCATAAAAATTCACCCGCGTATCAACTGCGGTTTTATCCAGCTCGAACACACCGTGTAATTCACCATTTGCATCGGCTGAGGTCTTGTCACCGGGCACCAAAACCGAGTGACCCATCACGTTAGAAATCGAGGCAACGCGGAGTTGTTGAACCTCTGCGGCCATGGCTTTCATCGAGCTGGCCATTTCCTCAATACCAGTCACGGTCGAAAACTGGGCCATCTGCGCGATGAAATCGCCATTATCCATTGGAGCCATCGGATCCTGATTTTGCAATTGAGCTGTCATCAGGGTCAGAAAATCTTCTTGCCCCAATTTATCACTGGACTCGTTTACAACATCGCTGGCGCTCTTGATGCCCAGCTTGTCGAGGATCTCTTTTTGCGTCTGCGCGCTTGGGTTATTGCCGATTTCCATCATTTACACTCCAGCTTATTTGCCCATATCGATCGTGCGCATCATCAAGGCGCGCATGGTCGATAGAACTTCCAAATTATTTTGATATTGCCGACTGGCTTCCATCATCTCGACCATTTCTTCATCAGAATTGATCGGGGCCTTATACACAAAGCCATCTGCATCCGCGTTCGGGTGACCAGGTTCATAAAGCTTTTCTGCTTCACGCTCTAACGCCACGATTTCATCCGCAGTAACGCTTGCCATCCCGTCATTTTCATATTGATCGCTAAACACGGTTTGAAAAACCGGGCGAATTGGTTTGAAGGCTTCTTCGGGGGTACTTGCCTTACTTTCCATATTGGCCAGGTTTGAGGCAATCGTGTTCAGACGCACCATCTGGGCGCCCATCGACTGGCCTACAACGTCAAATATGTTCTTGATATTGTTCATCATTCGCCCTTTATCGCCGTCATCAAGCCGCCAAGCCGCTTGTTGAGAAAGTTAAGAGACGAGATGTAGCGCAAAGAATTTTCCGAAAACTCCATCTGCTCAACCGCCATTTCCACCGTGTTGCCATCGGCGGATGGGTTCATGGATTGACGAAACTTTAGCTTCTCAGACGAGGCTACACCGCTGAAACCAAAATGCTGCTCATACGACCTTTTCAGCGAACCTTCACCAGCTTTGGCCTTTAAAACCTGTTCAAAATCGATATCACGCGCCTTGAAACCCGGCGTTGCCGCATTGGCTATGTTTGAACCAATGATCATGTTCCGACGCTCGCGCAGTTTAAGCGCATCGGCGTTGAAGCTAATATAATCCTTGAGAACTTGCATATTCTAACGTACGTTCCTGCCAAACTTTGTTTCAGGAAGAAACTTGCAAGTATTGTGCCAAAATGGAGATGTTGGTTATGGCCAAGCCCCGGCAACCCGCAAAAAAAACCGCCCCAAAGTCAAAAAAAGCTGCGGCAGAGGCGCCCGACGTTGATTTGGGGAAACTGCTGTCAGAAAAACTGAGCAAGCTGCCTTTGGGAAAATCGCTATCAGTGCTGGAACAAATTTACCAAGATATCGACGATCTTACCATGCGCTTGGATGTATTGATCTACCGTATCCAAATTTTAAAAAAGCGAACTCTGGGGCTAAAACGTGGTGAGTTTATAGATATGAACGAAGTGCTCAATCTATTAGAAGGCACTGAGACCAATCTGGCAGCAAAAGCCAACCTGATGGCAAAAGCCGCCGGCGATGTTGCGGAAGAAGCACCGGCAGCACAAGAGGATACACCCGTTGAATGGGTTAAGCTAAAGCTCCTCAAGGAAACCGAAATTAACGGTATAAAGCTTTCTGCTGAATCGACCGTTGCCGTTGAACAAATAGCTGCAAAAAAACTTCTCGAAGATGGCGTGGCCGAGGCCGTCGAAGAGCCCGCGGAAGAAACCGCGTAAAATGCACCTAGCGCAATGAAATCCTTTTTAACACTGGTGGTTATCCTCTCAGTTGCCATTGGCATATTTTACGCCGTCACCTCATCCAACCTGCTGGTGCGCTATTCTTATGACATATATGCCTGCGCTTCCCCATCTGGAGAAACGATTGAACTGAAATTCAACGATATCGAAATCGGCGAGAACGTCGTTCTCACCAGCGCAAATGTCGAAAGTACTCTTGAAATTTTACAAGCATCCCAAGAAACCGTGATGTTCAAAAAACAAAGCGAAACTTTTACGCTGGAGCGCGAAGACAAGCGACTGTTGCGCGAACTGGACGCGCTAGTGTCAATTTTGTATTGTGACGTTTCAAGTTTTCGGATGTAAACTAAACAAAACATCAATTTCTCCGTTAACAAACTAAAGCGAGGGAAGATCAAGTGGCAAGCACAGGCAGCTCGACATCCGGTACGACCACCACTGGCAGTGAGATCATATCCAGTGTCAACCAATCTGGTTCGGGCATTAATCTAAAAAGCTTGGTCACGGGGTTGGTCAATGCGGAAACTTCCGTTGCGCAATCGCAGATTACCAAAAAGGTTGAAAACACGAACCTTGCAATCTCGGCCTTTGGAACATTGACATCAAAGCTCGACACCTTGAACACCGACTTGACCACGCTGAAAAGCAATACAGCGCGCTCAGTCGCCAGTTCAAATACCGCCGTTATCCTATCTGTCACAGATGAAACAATCGCAAACGATGTGTATTCTGAAATTGAAGTCTCAGCACTTGCAGCCGGTCAAGTCACAACCTTTGACTTGACGCATGCGTCCTTGCTCAATTCGGGATCGCTTAGCGCCTCTAGCACAATCGACACTGGCACAATCAGTTTTACAATCAACGGAAACAGTACAAATATTACCATCGGCTCATCCAATAATACCCTGCAAGATTTGGTGGATGAAATTAACGCAATCACTGGCATGCAAGCCACATTGGTTGATCAAACCGGCAGCGGCGGGTTGGCCCTGATCTTACGCTCAGACACGGGAACAGCGAACGCGTTTTCATTGAGCAGCTCAGATGGGTTACAAGAGTTCAACACATCAGGGTCCGATGCGAGTTCAAGCCCAATAACACTGACCCAAACAGCCGCGGATGCCGCCTTCACGGTGGATGGATTATCTATGACGCGCTCGTCAAATTCAGTCACCGATTTGTTTGGCGGATATCAGCTGGACCTGACGGCCGTGACATCAGATGCGGTAACGATTGCCTCATCGTTAGAAACAGACGATGCCAGCACGCGGATGCAAAGCTTTCTAGACAGCCTGAACACGATTAAATCATTCCTCACCGAAGAAACAAAACGTGGCTTAAACGGCGCAGAGCCGGGGGTGTTGGCCGGCGATGTAACGGCCCAATCCATCCTGCGTAAATTATCCTCATTGACCACAACGGCAATCACAGGGTTTGGCGGCACGGATTATTATCTGGCAAATTTGGGTGTGCAAACCGAAAGGGATGGCAGCCTATCTTTAGATGAAGATGCGTTTGAAGCCGCGATCACCGCCAATCCAGACATCTTGGATGTGGTGTTTTCTTCAAAATATTCTTCGAGCATTGCAAATCTGACAGCCAGCGGTATCAGCGCTTACCCACCTGAGGCAGGGGCCTATAGTTTTGCCTATTCAAGCGGCAGCACGGCCACGTTAAACGGGGAAACTTTAACCGCGGTTACGAATGGCGATAGCCAAAAAGTGTTCACCGGCACCGCTGGCGATGCGGATAATCTCAGCGTCACGCTGGTTACCGATACCGCAACAAGCGGAACAGTATATTACGGACGCAGCTTGATCGACACACTGCAGGATTATGTCACATCGCTCACCGCCTCTTCGGGTGATATTAAAACCCGCACCAACGCGCTGAATGAAGACATATCAACCTTTGCGGATGATCAAAGCGATCTAGACGCAAAAATCGAAGCATTGACCAATGATTATAACACCAAATTCGGCTCGATGGAGGCCATGGTCACGCAGCTCAATAAAACCGGCAAATATCTCACTTCCATGATGGATGCGTGGAATAAGAAAGACTAGAGCTGCCAAAGGCTTCCCCAGGTTAGCCCAATTTACATGCTGTATTGCCGTTTTCAGCCTTTCAACGCTGTTGAGATAAAAGTTCGGCTTTGGATTTTAAAAAGATTGCCGCTTACTTTAAAGTACTGATTCACACGAAGACGAGTATGGCGCCACAAACCCCTAGTAGAGTAGGGATTTTATAATCCATTAGGTCTTGCGCATTATGAAGTATCACCGCGCCCAAAATTCGGCGCATCTGTATCTTGGCCGGCTTCGATAATACCGCGTCGAATTTCTCGGGTTCGGGTAAAATACGCGTGTAAATGATCGCCATCTTCGGTTCGAATAGCCCTTTGAAGCGCAAATAGCTCTTCTGTGAAGCGGCCCAGGATCTCAAGCGTCGCCTCTTTATTGGTTAAAAACACATCCCGCCACATCGTTGGATCAGAGGCTGCAATGCGCGTGAAATCGCGAAATCCCGCGGCTGAATATTTAATCACCTCGCTATCGGTGACGCGGCCCAAATCATCCGCCACACCCACCATCGTATAGGCGATAAGATGCGGCGTATGGCTGGTAACGGCCAGAACGCGATCGTGATGATCGGCATCCATAAAATCAACGTTAGACCCCATCGCAAGCCATAAGCGATGCAGCGCATCAACAGCCTGTTTGCTGCTATTCTCAGTGGGCACGATTAAACACCAGCGATTGTCAAACAAACTGGCAAATCCACTTTCAGGGCCCGAATGTTCGGTGCCGGCCAAAGGATGCGCAGGCACAAACTCAACCCCATCGGGCACATGCGGCATCACCGCATCGATCACCGCCCGCTTTACCGACCCCACATCGCTTAATGTGGCCCCAGGCTTTAACGAAGGTGCAATTTCGGCAACCAAATCGCCCATAACGCCAACGGGCACGCAAAGCACCACCAAATCTGCAGTTTCAACCGCCTCACTGGCGCTGTCATAGACGCGATCGCACAGGCCGATCCGGCGCGCTGTCTCGCGGGTTTTTGCAGAGCGAGCATAGCCCACAACCTCACCGACAACGCCGCTGCGCTTTATCGACCAATACATCGAAGAGGCGATCAACCCCAAGCCGATCAAAGCCACGCGCTGATAGATTTGGCTCATGACGCGGCCCCTTTAAATTGACCAACTGCCTCTGCAACGCGCTGACAAGCGGTTTCATCACCAATTGAAATCCGCAAACAATTGGGCAGTTTATATCCCGCCACGCCGCGCACAATCAGGCCTTGCGATTTCAAATAGCGGTCGCACTCTTCCGCCTCTGACTGCGACTGAAACTGCGCCAGAATAAAATTGGCTAAGGAGCGATCAGAAGAAACGCCATGCGCCTCCAAAGCCTGCGCCAACCAGGCGCGCAAACGGTTGTTTTCATCGCGGCATTTTTGAACATAGGCTTGATCTTTGACCGCGGCTTCAGCCGCTGCCAATGCAGGCGCGGATAAGTTGAAAGGGCCGCGGATGCGCGACAGGGTGTCAATCACAAAATTGGCACCATATCCCCATCCCACGCGCAGCCCACCAAGCCCGTAGAGCTTAGAAAAGGTCCGCGTCATAAACACATTTTCATGCGCCTCAACGAGCTTTGCGCCGCCATCAAACCCCTCAACATATTCGACATAGGCGCCATCCAGCACGCAAAGCACATGCGCCGGCAGCCCCTCTACCAGACGCTGTATTTCGCGATCCGCCACCATGGTGCCGGTTGGATTATTGGGGTTGGCCAGAAACACCAAGCGCGTACGCTCGCTGCAGGCGGCCAATATTGCGTCAACATCCGTGTGACGATCGCGCTCGGGCACCTCAACTGGCGTGGCCCCAGCCGCCAAGGCAGAAATGCGATACATCGCAAACCCATGTTCGGTATGGATCACTTCATCGCCGGGCCCAGAAAATGCTTGGCAGAGCAATGTAATAATTTCATCGCTGCCCACGCCGCAAATTATGCGCTCGGAATCCAGATCATATTCTGCGGAGATCGCCGCGCGTAAGCCCGCATGATCTGTCGAGGGGTATCGATGCAACTCAAAAGAGGTGCGCCGAAAGGCTTCGATTGCAGCGTCAGAGGGGCCGAATGGATTTTCATTTGAGCTCAGTTTAACCACGTTGCTCACACCCTCAATATGAGAGGAACCACCCTGGTAAAGCTCGATTTGGCTGATCCCAGGCTGCGGTAAAATTTTTGCCATGCTCATCCTCCGTCTCTCTTTCTTCTTAACGATGCCCTGAAACCAACACCAGCGCCAAAACGCAAAAGGCCGCAGCAGTTTCCTGCCACGGCCCCAAACAGGAATGCGCTTTGATTAATTCTGCGCGTAATATTCGATCACGAGGTTTGGTTCCATCATCACCGGATATGGCACATCACCAAAGCTTGGCGTACGCACGAATGTGGCAGACATTTTAGAATGATCTGCGTCCACATAATCTGGCACGTCGCGCTCGGCCAATTGCGTAGCCTCGATCAAAACCGCGATCTGACGTGATTTTTCACGCACTTGGACAACATCGCCTTCTTTCACGCGATATGACGCAATATTAACGCGGCGTCCGTTCACGGTCACGTGACCGTGATTCACGAATTGACGCGCTGCAAACATCGTTGCCACGAATTTTGCGCGATACACTACCGCGTCCAAGCGACGTTCCAGCAAGCCTACAAGGTTCTCGCCTGTATCGCCTTTGATACGCTCGGCTTCGGCATAAATACGACGAAACTGCTTCTCGGTGAGATCGCCGTAATACCCTTTTAGCTTTTGCTTTGCGCGCAGCTGCAAACCGAAATCACTTAATTTAGCTTTGCGACGCTGGCCATGTTGCCCTGGGCCATATTCGCGGCGATTTACGGGGGATTTGGGGCGACCCCAAATATTTTCGCCCATGCGGCGATCAATTTTATGCTTGGCAGACGTGCGTTTGGTCACGGCTGATCTCCTTCTGTTAATTGTCGAAGGGCGTTGTCCTCTGAATTGCTTCCGACAGGCATCCCCTTGCGGGGGCCACCAACACCAATGAAGCCGCGCTTATATAGGCCCAGAAGGCAGAGTCAATCCTGCACCTCTATTTTTATTGGGCGAAGTTTCGATGCCGGAAGCCGGCTGTAACGCCACCTGTGAATGGCGAAAACACCCCACCAAATGATCATTCACCATGCCCGTTGCTTGCATAAACGCATAGACGATTGTCGGGCCACAAAACTTAAACCCCTCAGCCTTTAAATCTTTTGAAATTTGCGTGGATAAGGGCGTGTAATTGGGCACCTCGTCTAAACTTTTCCAATGGTTTATCAAAGGCGCAAACTTCACATAGGCCCATAAAAAATTTGCAAACCCGACGCGCTGTTCGATTTTCTGCCACACCCTTGCGTTCGAGAGGGTTGCCTCAATTTTACCTCGATGTCGAATAATCCCGGGGTTTTGCAGCAATCGTGCAACGTCTTTTTCGGACCAGCTTGCCAGTAAATTGGGATCAAACCCAGCAAAGGCTTCGCGAAAATTATCCCTTTTTTTCAATATTGTGATCCAGCTTAACCCGGCTTGGAACCCATCCAAAATCAGTTTTTCCCAAAGCGCACGGCTATCGGTTTCTGGAACGCCCCATTCCGTATCGTGATAGGCACGATATACCGGATCTTGCCCATGCCACCCACAGCGCGACCGATCTTCCATTTTATTCATTCACCTTTTTTGCTTTGTTAGAGGTTTGTTATCTATTTTTTTGCAAGCTTTCCTCGGATCCAGAATGGAGTAAATCATGCAAATCGGCAATCCTCTGGATATATCCAGCGAAGACACGTCTCCTTTGGCTTTTGCAAACGCCCAAAATGAAAAAAACATTCTGCGCAGGGTGGTCCGGGCTGTAGACCAAAACGACACCCTGCTTGCCTTCCAGCCGATCGTCAAAAGCGCCGAGCCCAATTTAGTTTTCTGCTTTGAAGCGCTGGTTCGGATCCGCGAAGCATCAGGCCAGATTATACCCGCATCGAAATTCATGCCGCTGATCGAAGAATTAGAGATCGCGCGTACCATCGATTGCCATGCCCTTGCTCTTGGTTTGAGGCGTCTGCGCGATCACCCGAACCTATATCTTTCGATTAATATGTCAGCGCGCTCGATTGGATATCACAAATGGACTGACATTTTATCAAAGGCACTGCAACGCACCCCCTCTATCGGCAAACGGCTTATTTTGGAAATCACCGAAGGTTCTGCGATGCGGCTTCCAGAAATTGTGATCCCGTTCATGCGCGATTTATCGCAACGCGGAGTTGGTTTTGCCTTGGATGATTTCGGGTCTGGGGCCACGTCGTTTCGATATTTGAAAGATTTTCAGTTCGATTTTTTAAAAATTGACGGGCAATTCATCAAAGATGTCGAGCATAATGCGGATCATCAGGTTTTGGTGCACGCCTTATTATCCATCGCACGCCATTTTGGCATGTATACAATAGCCGAGGCGGTTGAAACATCCGCAACAAGCGCTTGGCTGAACAAGAGCGGCGTAATATGCCAGCAAGGGTATTTTTTCGGACGCCCAACGCTGAGGCTTGACTGGCCAGGAGCCGAGATCGCGTAGCGCGCGCGCCTCCCAGCTCCTTTGCAAATCTTTATAAATCGCGGTGATGGGGCATATTGTATGTTCGCCCCTATAACGCTTAACGTGGCGTCAGCGCGCTCGATATCTGCAGAAAGCAATCTTGTGTTGCTGCGATGCAGCATTTGCTTTAAACACCCGCGCAAGCACGTTCAATTGTTTTATCAATGCAAACTTGGAGACCACCATGACCAATGTCGTAATCGCCTCTGCAGCCCGAACAGCGGTTGGCAGCTTTAACGGATCCCTTGCAACGACGCCCGCCCATGATCTTGGCAAAACAGTGCTTGAAGCCCTGGTCGCGCGCGCCGGTATCGAGAAAGCGGAGGTCTCTGAAACAATTCTCGGGCAAGTGTTAAGCGCAGGCCAAGGCCAAAACCCAGCGCGTCAAGCCCATATCAATGCAGGCTTGCCGATTGAAAGCGCGGCATGGGGCATCAACCAAGTCTGCGGATCGGGCTTGCGCGCCGTTGCCTTGGCCGCTCAACATATCCAACTGGGAGATGCGCAGATTGTTGCTGCGGGTGGACAAGAAAATATGTCGCTCTCTCCGCATGTCGCGCATTTGCGCGCCGGTCACAAAATGGGCGATGTCAGTTATATTGACAGCATGATCCGAGATGGTCTCTGGGATGCTTTCAATGGCTATCATATGGGTCAAACCGCAGAAAACGTTGCAGAAAAATGGCAAATTAGCCGCGAGATACAAGACCGTTTTGCCGTGAATTCTCAGAATAAGGCAGAAGCAGCCCAGAATGCGGGTAAATTTGTTGATGAGATCGTGCCGGTTGTGATCAAAACGCGCAAAGGCGAAATTGTCGTGGATAGGGATGAATATATCCGCCATGGTGCAACGATGGACGCGATGCAAAAGCTGCGCCCAGCTTTCGCGAAAGAGGGCAGCGTCACAGCCGCGAACGCATCAGGTTTGAATGACGGCGCAGCGGGTGCCTTGCTGATGAGCGCCGATGAGGCCGAAAAACGCGGGATCACACCTTTGGCGCGGATTGCCTCTTATGCAACGGTCGGACTTGACCCTTCTATCATGGGCGTTGGGCCGGTTTATGCCAGCCGCAAAGCGCTTGAAAAAGCCGGATGGTCTGTGGACGATTTAGATTTGGTTGAAGCCAACGAAG
>Ga0233399_1000033_pt1 | contig 64803 bp, 57 predicted proteins | sample 43DmetaG_FD_182698 | JGI IMG/M metagenome (GOLD analysis project Ga0233399, IMG submission 182698) | Seawater microbial communities from Monterey Bay, California, United States - 43D | ecosystem: Environmental > Aquatic > Marine > Coastal | place: USA: California | collected 2016-11-08 | reverse complement strand
TTGCGAATTAGGCCCTCACAAGATCCAAACAGGATCACCTATGTAGCAGCCACCCCAGCAGCCATAGATTTCGGTCACAGGATAAAGAACCTAGCTTTCCGATTTATGCGTGAAAACAGGTTAGCTCACATCGTCCCAGCCGTAGAGTTCAAGCAGCAAGAGAGAGACTTCACCACCATAGACGATGGGCAGAACTACTCGCAAAACCTCTCAGGCCAAGCAGCATGACGTAGGCAATTACCCAGCGACTACAACTATTTGAGGTAACGGGTTTGTCTCAGCCCTTGTTCTTTAAAATAGCCGCTAGAATGAGACCGAATGGGCCTAAGAATAACCCCCAAAGGAAGCCCTTCATTCCATCAACGAATATTCCAACAATCGCAAATAGTATCCATATAAATAGTATTTCCAATAGCTCCACTCCTCTGATGTGTGGGTAACAAATTGTAATTATGACAGCTTACTAATTTGACGCTTCTTGGCAATAAATAATCTCAAACCTTAACGAAAGGATCTCGCTAATAACGGGACTAATTCATAATGAACGAACCATTACTAACCCCAGATAGGGAGCTTCTGTCGCTCCGCAAACGTGCTGACTACATGGAATGGCTCTTGGCTAGATACCGTCAATACGCACGAGAACAACTCAACGTCTCTGAACACGAATTTACCTTATGGCTGGCTCACAAAACAGCAATCGAAGGTATTCCCGACACAGACACCCAGCAACTTAATCTCTGAAAGGGAAACCAACATGAATATTATCAATCAAAAAGATGAACAACGCAAACGCATTCACAAGGCTGCAAACACCGCCGCTGAGTACCAAGCAGCATGGAAGGATTTCTACGCCAAACCATCGCACAAGATGGCCCGTGAGGTCATAACCAAAGGGGAAGCAACCCTAGACCAGCAAAACACAACAGGGCTTTCTATGCTTAACGCAAACTCAGTTCGCCACCGTATTCTCACGGCTCAAGATTGGCTTGAGAAAACACCTGAACCAGCAGCCCCTCAGAGGGCCACAGAGAAGCTCTACAAGCGCAATTCAGACGGTTCTTTGGTTTGGGTTATCAAGTAAGTGTTTGCTCGCTGGTGGGCTATTTCTGACAACCATTCATTATAAATTCTAGATGCTTATCTTTATTGTTCTCAAACTTGGCTGAATTAGGAGTGCCGTTATAATCCTGTATTTCAACTATAAAATCTTTTCCAGTTTCTAGCTGAGTTTCAAATAGACCCTTCTTTTTACCCCATCTACTCAAAAAGACAGCCGTTCCGTCTGTTGATAAACTCCAAGAGCTAGAAATTGCTTTTTCACCGTCAAACCTGTAGCGCACCACACTCTTTTCCCCACCAATGAAACCATCGGTAGTTATGAAAAGTTCGTAATCGCCACTACCGTCGCATCTTACAACTAATGTTGCTGGGGCATCATTTCCGGAACTAGAACCTATAGCTCTATTTAGTCTTACAAAGGATCTATTGCTATCTGTAAAAGCGTCCTGCTTTTCCATGAAGGCCCATTTTGTTGGCTCTGTGTTAGCTGAAGGTGACGGGTAGCCTAAGGCTTGGTCATAGCATTTTAATCTCACATTGTTGTTTTCAAACTTCGCACAGTTCGAAAGTTGTGCTTCGTTAGCTGAAGCATAGGTTGTCAATGAAAACACCAAGAGGATTATAATCTTTTGCATACTAATCTCCCAATCCCACCTTGAGACTAGAAAAGTTTTCACCTCAAATCTAGGGGTATATCTCTGCTTATTTGTAGCTCTCCAGCAAAGGCTTGCGGGTAGTTGTGATAATGGCTTACCTTAAAATCATATGGGGGTTTGGGGCTGCGCTTTTGCTCTCCGAGCGCAAGAATTTATTTATGTCAGATGTGTCAAAAGCATGTCAGCAGCGTATTAATTTCCACTGGGGGTATATAGCTGGTTTTAATAACTTATTCCGCTTGTATGTCGAATATGTCAGATATGTCAGGGGTCTAAATTCTTTATATAACTACACCTACCGATTTTTGATTCCGAAATCTTAATTTCCACTGTGGGGTCAGGCAGCTAATCGTTTGTACACCCTAGCTACCTGTACGTCTCTCCACTGACCTTTTCCACTGAGGGTAGGTACGCCATCAGCATTCAGCCTTCGGGCCATCTCTTTGTAAGATGCTGTACGGTCTGGATTTAGACGGTCAAACAATAGCTGTAGCTTCTTTGCTCTCTCATCAGCCTTATCCATGTTGGCTTGAGTAGCTTTAGCGCAATCCTCTTTAGTACCAGAACGACCTCTGAACCCACCCAGCTTAACCCCTCTAGCTTTCGCTGCTGCTAGTGCGGCCTTGGTTCTCTCACTGATGGCTTTGGCTTCGTTCTGCGCTACCAACGCAAGTATACCCACAGTCAACTCATTGGCTTGAGGGTTATCTGCCGCAACAAACTTCACACCAGCTTTCTGTAGCCCCAGTAGGAAGTGTGCGTCTCTGGACAGCCTGTCAAACTTAGCTACAAGCAATACAGCCTGATACGCCTCACAGAGCGCAATAGCTTCAGCCAGCTTAGGTCTTTTGTTCTTACGACCACTCTCAACCTCTAAGACCTCAGTGATTAACTCGCCTGATACGGCTCTCAGATGTTGTTCAACTTGATGGCGTTGAGCTTCCAGACCTAGACCTGACTGGCCTTGACGATCAGTAGACACACGCAAGTACGAAACAAAACGGATAGACATAGGGATCTCCTGTAGCAACACATCTTACTATCAACGTAGCATGTCATGTTGCCCTCAATCGAACCCAAGAAAGTATGGCGCAAGAGGTATTAAAACCTCCTCAACCACACCCTTGCCTGCTTGATAATAAAGGGGACCCTTGGTAGAATAAACTTATCGAATCACTCGCCATGGTTGTTCTACATATCTGCAAAATAAAAGATTTACTTTGGCCTACCCGCGCTAACGCTTTCGCATCGAACTCTTTCCCCGAGAATTATATTTGACACAACAGATTAGTTACTATTCAGTTACAATTTGATATTATGGAGGATGGCATACTATGCGTTTAATAGCTTTAAAACTCGTTTGTCTTATTGCTTCGGTAACATTCTTAAATCCAACTTTCGTTGGGGCGGAAGGTTTAAACTCACTTGAGGATGAACGAAAAAAACAACTCCAAGAGTTGGGTGTATTGCTACCAGAGCCTGACGCCATAATTGCTGATGCGGAAGAAGAGTTCGCAAAGCCTATCCAAGATCAGTCAAAAACACGGCTTGAAGACATCTCCAAAAGAGCCAACAGCTATGCTAATTTAATTTCAAAGATAGCAGATGAGTATGATGATTATTTAAGGTCTAATAGCAGATACGATTTCGTTGTCGAAGAGGTCCAAAATGCTTCAGTCGTTGAGGAACTTATGAAGGCTGATAGTGTCTTTAAGACAATCCGAAATAGAGCCTATTTAAACTTGGGACGAATTGCATTAGCCGAAAAAGAAGAGATGAAGGCATTTTTGCTTTTTAACGATGCCTTTAGGTTGTCAGCATTCTCCTGCGGTGATGGTAAAGACAATTGTGTTAGATACGAAGCAGAGCAATACATGAAGGAACTGTTAGGGGTGCAGGGCGAGTCTTACGTGCATTGGAAAAAATAAGAGCACTCTCCAGCACGGCTTTCAATCCGTTACGCCACATGCGCCTGACCTCTCACAGACGTTGGTATATAAAGGGCGTTCAGCCCAAAGATTTAATAGGGTTTAAGTTTGTTTCTTGAGAGCTTGGAGAACCACATCAGGCGTATACCTGTCGCACAGAGTTTTAATCATTGATGTGAAGTTATCTAAGTAATTGCCTTTGTCGCTTTCGACATAATTCCAGCCATTGTCTCGACATATTTGGTATAACTTGAGGTCAATACACAGCCACATAATTTTCAAATCACCAATAGACTTAACCAAGAGCTGTTGGATCGTTGAATCTAATTGCACGGTAGCAATCATTTGTGTTTCCGTCTTCGCATCACCTTCTTTGGTGTCGGCGTCAACTAAAAGCCAAAAACAAGTCAAACACTTACTTAAGCGATAATCGTCCTCATAAACGCTCCAAAACTGCTCGATTTTTGCTTCACTCACTCCTAGTGCAGCTTCAAACTCACGAGCCTGAGCCATAGCTTCTTCGTATTCACAAAGGTTATTACGGCTCCTAGCGCATGCAGCCTCTTTAAGCGCAAACTTATGAAAAAACATTAGATTGGGAAAATCTGCTTGATTAACCCAATGCTCTGCGGACATGCTAGCGAGTATATTTTTGCCCACCTCAGACGAATTTATTTCATCTAGATGCTCACGCACCTTATCCGCTAACATCGCTAATTTGGGGTCTTTAATTTCTGTGTTTTCCGCAGCCGCGGAATATTTACGGGCATTCTCTTTCGCTAAGGTAGTCTTACCTTTTGCAATTCTGATGTAGTCGTATGCTGTAGACTTGCCAAAAGGCAGAAACTCTTCGCAGAAGTCTTTTAGATTTACCGAAGCCTCTTGCAGCGTGGGTTTAATATCTAGCAGCAATTGACCGATGCGTTTTGCCCTCGCCTCAGTGTCCTCTATCAATGCCGTTAGTTCTTTATGCTCTGTACTGATTTTCTTAGCTGTATCAATCAATAATAGATTTAAGTTATGTCCACTTTTCACTTCATCCAACATTAGACAAACCTCTCTTGTGCCGCCAAAGCGGTTATTTTAATCCAAACTTTAAGTGAGCTGCCAAGCCCAAGTCAGACAGCGTTATTGCCGCCTACAACGCAGCAGATGTATGAGCTTGAAGTATAAATCAATGGGTGTGGAAAGTGGTCGGACAGACTTGCGGACAGTTACTTTAACCAAGGATGTTGGACTGAATTGATTGCCTCGTATCGCCTTTGCAAACTGAAACCAGAACCATATTTGCCAGCAACATCGCCAGCAGCGTGACCTGTTATAAAGTCATTTAGTTCTTTCGACACATCAGCATCACGTAGCAGATCTTTAAAAGTACCACGCAAACTATGTACAGCCTTTGTCCGCATTTTACTTACACGCCTGACATGCCTCATAAGCTGCTTAGAGGCTTCTTTTTGCGCTTTGCCGTCAGCATCTAGTTTATAGCTAAATAGCCTCCCAGTGGCCCTCTCAGGGAGCGTCAGGACATCGGGAAGCGGCACTCTTCGCAATGAGCCTTTAGTTTTAACAATTACCTTGTTCTCATCGTCATCCAGAAGAGACAGAAAACTGATACCATCTTCTTCTTGAACCTGTTCCCACGTAAGTAATGCAGCCTCATCAAGCCTCATGCCCGTCACAGTAAGTATCGATAACAACAATCTATCCTGATCTGGCATAGTAATTTCAAATAACTGGTGTAGCTCTGCCTTACTGAACGGGACATAACTATCGACTGTTTCGTCAGCACCTAAATCTTGAAGATCAAGCCCCGTGAAAACATTCAGATCACAATAACCTTCTCGGACACAATACCTCATAAATACAGACATATTGCTTATAATATCTTTAAGCGTAGCAAGTTTAATTACACTACCATCATCCTTACGGCTTTCTCTGATGATCGTTTTTGAAACATCAATCGCATCCCTAGATGTAAGACTGGTTAGTGTTGGATTTTCTAATATGTCTGAGATGATTTTAAGGTGCCTTATAGCAGTCTTCTTAGTTTTTTCACGGTTCCAAGTTTTACTCTTAATGTAGTCTTCCAACACATCGTCCATGCTAATACTGGTACGATTACCATGAGTATCAGGATCATCCAGACCGTCTTTAGGTAGAGCAATATTATAAGGCTCAAACTCATCTTGTTGTGAAGGCATATAGAGTTCTAATTGCACCTGTCGTAAGTTATTATGAGGCTCTTTAGTTGAGAGTTCAGATTTTTTGAAAGCCTCATTAAGCGTTATTTCCCAATAGTCTGAAACATCGTTTTCTCTGTATCTTTGCAAAACATTATACATTTTTAATTTCTCAGGGTGGTCGTCACCTTTTCCCCTAAACTTGTCAAACGCGGATCTAGACCATTCGTCTTTGAGAGGTTCTAACCAATCAAAAGCCATCAGACGATTGTATTCTGCAATCAAATCTAATTGTCGTTTTATATGCACCAAATCCGCATATGCATAACTGTCCAGCCAATTATCTGTTTCCGAATGGCTGTGGCTAACACTAACAGCAATCGCTTTATATCCAATAAGACTTACAAAACTCAGGATGGCATGTTTAGCCACTTCAGTCTTCGTGCGCTTACCCTTTTGTAGAGCAGCCTCAAAATCGTTGTAGATAATCTGGCTTATTTGATGCTTCAAGCGTTCCGCTAGTCTCCTATCAGAAGTGCTTGTGGACTTTCTTATTTGGGTTTGGTTTTTGAATAGCGGACGAAGTTTAGGTGGAATGGTACATTGGACATAATACGGCTTGCCTTGTTGCCTTTGCACTAATGTAGTCTTGGGATATTCTAATAACGCCTTCATAATGTCACACATAATGTCACATACAATGACTCACAGTCAACTATACATATAAAAAAGAGGTTTCAAAGGTAATGGCGGACAGACAGGGATTCGAACCCTGGAGACGGTCTCCCGCCTACACACTTTCCAGGCGTGCGCCTTCGACCACTCGGCCACCTGTCCATATGCGGGGTTTAGCCCGACCACCGGGTGATTTGCAAGAGGCCTTATGCCTCCACCAGAAAAGCGACAGAACGCAAGACTTCAAGACCCTATAAATTGTTCAGAGGGATAACGCGTCTGCCTATTGCACTCAGCTTGCAAACCTTTCTTGCCGCAGGAAATGCCCCTTACTTAACACGGAGCCACAACACCGATCGATACGCAATTGCTCGTAAACAGGCACATCACTTATCAGAGGCGGCGCATAGCTCTTCTGCGCTCAAGCTGCGATCTGATTTTCGAAACCGCGTATCCGTTACGAGGCTCGGAAACGTTAACCGTGAATGGTTAGCCACTTTTTGAGCTTTTTGCGCCATCGGTAAGCGCTTCTGGGTTTCGGAGCCAAATATCGCGTTGAACAAAGGGCATCTCAATCCCTTCGGCTTGGAACACGGCCGCAATCTCATGGTTTAAATCTGTTTTCACGCGCAACATCGCATTCACATCGCGCAAAATAGCTCTGATTTCAAAATTCAAACTGCTATCACCAAAGGCGCTAAAAACCACATATGGGGCAGGATCACCCATCACCAGCGGGTGGTTTCCTGCGATCTCTAATAATAGCCTTTCCACATGTTTGGTATCCGTTCCATAGGCCACGCCAACGGGAACAATAACCCGGCCCAAAGTGTTGCCGCGGGTGTAATTTGTGACCACCCCGGCAACAAGATCCGCATTTGGAACAATAATATCGCTGCGATCAAACGTTTCGATCCGCGTGGAGCGAACAGAAATATTGCGCACATAGCCCATTTTTCCGCCCACCTCGATCCAGTCGCCCTCACTCACTGGGCGCTCGATCAATAATATAATGCCAGATACAAAATTTGACACGATATTTTGTAACCCAAAGCCGATGCCAACCGATAACGCACCCGCAACGATGGCCAGAGATGACAGATCGATCCCAATCGAAGAAATCGCAACCAGCGCGGCCAGGAAGATGCCGATATATCCAATTCCCGATACAAGCGCTGTTTGAGCGCCCGGATCAATCGATGTTTTGGGCAGTACAGAGCCTTTTAACGCCGATTGAACAAACCGGGTGGCCATATAGCCCGCGGTAAAAATGATGACAAACGTTAAAAACTCACCAGGTGACAGGCGCGTTTCACCAATTTGAACACCGCTCAACACCTGGCTCCAAAGCTCTATCAGATCCACCGCCCGCGCGCCCCAAATAAGCGCAAAAACCGGCAGCGCCAATATAAGGAACGAAAAGCCGATTAAAATCGGCAGCAACGCATCCTTGCCTGCGCCGGCCTTGCCGAGGAAAACTTCATATGTATCGCTCACCAAACGCTGCAAAACCAAAATTGACGCCAACAAGCCAAGCGTGAGCACAAACGGGTACAGCAAAGCATTGGCGGCGTTCATATAGCCCAGCGCACCAGCCAAAGTGGCAATAATCGCAACAAAGCGAGAAACGCGTCTGAGCAACCACATCATCGTTTGGTAAAGCGGCGCTGTTTTCTCTGCAGACGCGCCAAGCGCGACCGCTTCCTCAGCGTTTTCAGTAGGTTGTTGCGCCAAGCGCATCAAAATCAACGTTGTTAAAACCAAAAGGGGAAACGTCCAAATCACCAGAACATGCTGTGAGCTGGCTTCATGATGCGCGACCAGTTCGAGCACCGCATGAACAATAAACACAATTGCCAAGGCACCAACCAATCGGGCATTGCGCTCGTCACTTTGGTTGCCATCCGCGGTTAAAACCGCTGTTTCTCCTACGAATAAGCGTTGCCCTAGCCAGAACGCCCCAAAAATCCAAGCCGCCCAATAATGATCTAGCGCCCGCTCGATCAACAACGTGCCTTGAAATCCCAAAAAACCGTTTTCCAACAGCGTCAATAAAAGAAAATGCAGCCCCGACGCTTTCACCACAGCGATCACCAGCGTGCTTAAAAAACCAGTGCTCGAGACCAGACCCTGGCGTTGATAAGTCAGATCTCTGCTAAGCCGCTGCACGATGCGCGGCGCGGCAAGCAGTAATAGCAGCGCGATAAGAAGGCTTAACACAAAAGAAGCAAGAAGCTGCTTCCCCGCCAGCAGCGTCAGCGCAAGCGGTATGGTTTCAAACGTTTCCCCTAGTAAGCCGCCCATAATATCGCTGAGCTCTAGCAAAGCTTTAGGCCAAGCCACTATCGAGAGCGGGCTTTTTGACAATTCGAACAATGCTGATTTTTGTTCAGCTCGGATCAACTGATCGATTTCCTTGACCAGCCCCTGCGCCTTACTCAGGGCTTCTTGCGCTTGCGCAACGGGCACTTGCAGCTTTGCCAAATCCGCGTTCAACGCCCTTCGGCGCTGCGCCAAAGGATCGTTCTGCCCCTCCGCTGGGGGATCACCAAGCGCTAATATTTGTTCCTGTAACGTCGCAATACGCCCCGAATTCGCATCGCTTGCCCGGATAAATTGATCCCGCCAGTCTGCAACCAAACCGCGCAGGCTTTCCGAAACGTTCTGTTGCAAGATTTGCCGCTCTACATAAGCAGACTCAGAGCTCCATCGCGTATAATCCGGAAGGCTCGATTGGGCAAAAGCGGCTAGGCTGAGACCCATCCAAATAAACCACAGCAGGCCCCAAGCCCATAATTTAGCGACCGCCTTCACGGGGTTTCGTACACTTCGGGCACGACGCTCGTCGTCTCTTCCAGCCAATCAGGGACAGGCAGGCCCTTCTCACGCAAAAACGTGCGATTAAACAGCTTTGACTGATAACGCGCGCCAGAATCGCAAAGAATGGTTACAATCGTATGTCCGGGTCCCAATTCGCGGGCCATGCGCATCGCGCCTGCCACGTTGATCCCTGACGACCCCCCCAAACATAAGCCTTCATGCTGCATCAGATCAAAAACGATCGGCAACGCGTCGTGATCACTGATCTGATAGGCAAAATCCGGCTGAAACCCCTCTAAGTTTGCAGTCACACGCCCCTGCCCGATACCTTCAGAAATAGATCCGCCTTCAGATTTGAAAACGCCCTCGGTGTAATAGGAATAAAGCGCAGCCCCCATCGGATCAGCCAATCCTATTTTAACGCCTTTCGGCTGCAAGGCTGCCGCAACGCCAGACAGGGTTCCCCCAGAACCAACGGCACAGATGAAGCCATCTACCTTGCCCTCGGTTTGCTCCCAGATTTCAGGACCCGTGGTTTCAATATGCGCCTGCCGATTGGCAATATTATCGAATTGATTGGCCCAAATCGCACCATTTGGGCTGGTTTTAGCAATTTCAGCCGCCAAGCGGCCGGAATAGCGCACATAATTATTTGGGTTTTTATACGGCACGGCGGGCACTTCGACCAACCGCGCCCCAAGCAGACGCAACGCGTCTTTTTTTTCCTGGCTTTGGGTGTCGGGAATTACAATCACCGTTTTAAAACCCATTGAGGCGCCAACCACGGCCAATCCAATCCCCGTATTCCCTGCGGTCCCTTCAACGATTACGCCACCGGGACGAAGCATGCCTTTTGCGATTGCATCTTTGATGATGAACAAAGCTGCGCGGTCCTTGACAGATTGGCCTGGATTGCGAAATTCAGCCTTTCCTAAAATCGTACATCCGGTTTCCTTGCTGGCATTTTGCAGCTTGATCAATGGCGTATTGCCAACCAAATGCTCTAAGGCAGGCGCATAATGCATGAAACCCCTTTCAATTCGACCGTGTGTGCCAACCCCTTAGTGGCTCTGGGCACATAACTCAAGCGAAAGCCCCGCTACGCTATTGCAGTTTTGTGAACTGTGGGTCTGTTTTTAAAGACCATAGATCAGACGCAGCGGGTGCAAGGCATAGGTAAAGATCACACCCCATAACGCGCCCAAAAGCCGGCTACCGGTTGGTCACGGTAATCTGCGTGACGTCACAATTGCTGGTCGAAAACGTTGCTGCGCAAGATGTAAGGTAAAAATTCCACATGCGGCGAAAGCGCTCATCAAATCCCAAAGCCGCGACTTGATCCCATTTTCCATTGAACACATCATGCCAGCGGCGCAAGGTTTGCGAATAGCTTTCGCCAAATTCTAAGGATCGGACCACATTCAGACCGGCGGTTTCAATCTCGGTTCTCAAAGCGCTCGGACTTGGCAGCATTCCACCCGGAAAAATATATTTCTGAATGAAATCCACGCCTCTTTGATAGACGTCCCAGCGCGCATCTTGCACCGTTATAATCTGAAGCGTCGCATGCCGCCCGGGTTTCAAACAATCGCGCAAAACTTTAAAATATGAAGGCCAATATTTTTGACCCACAGCTTCAAACATTTCGATGCTTGCAATCCCGTCATATTGCCCGGTTTCATCCCGATAATCTTGCAGCTTGAACTCTACCAAATCGGACAGGCCCAATGCTTCAATGCGTTCGCGGGCAAATACAAGCTGCTCGTTGCTCAGGGTAAGGCCGGTTACCCTTAATCCATGCTCTTTTGCAGCATATTCTGCAAACCCACCCCACCCGCAGCCAATTTCTAAAATATGATCACCCGATTGCACATCCATCTGTTCGACCATCGAGGCGTATTTAGCCAATTGCGCATTTTCTAAGCTTTCTTGTCCGGTTTTGAACAAGGCAGAGGAATAGGTCATCGTTTCGTCAAGCCATAGCTGATAAAAATCATTGCCCAAATCATAGTGGTAACTGATATTTTTCAACGCTTGTTTTTTTGAGTTGCGCTGTAGCCAAAATCGAAATTTTTCATAGAAACGCACCAACGCCATTCCCGGAAATCCATCATACAAATCGTCATTATCTGCGTGTATCAAATCCATAAACGCCTGCAAGTCTGGCGTGCTCCACCACTGATCCAGATAGGCATCACAAAACCCCAAATCCCCCTCTCGGATCAGGCGCGCAAAAATATCAGGATTGTGAATATTCAACTGCGCGATCGGGCCCTGGTTTCTGCCAATCGCCCGAAACACGCGGCCATCGCTTAGAGCAAAGTCCAACTGGCCAAAATTCATATTGCACGCCATATCAAACACTCTTGAAAAATAGCGTGGCAAGTTCTTTTGATTTTGGGTCGACGTAAACAGCATCATTACCTCTTAAAAGTCACGGTTCTTATAGTTATCTAACGCACGCTGACGTCCCTCGGCCAGCGATATAACGGGGTTAGGATAAGCCAAATCAGCAGATAAATTCCAGCTTTTTGGTATAGCCTCAAAATAAAGTGAAGCGGTACGGCTTGGCGCAGAAGATCCCTCGGCCAGCCATTGGCGTTGATACAGGGTTTTGGGATCAAATTTGGCCAATTGCGTCTCTGGGTTAAAAACCCGAAAATACGGAGTGGCATCCGGCCCCGACCCTGCCGACCATTGCCAACCCATCGCGTTGCTGGCAGCGTCCCAATCGATCAAACACGATTCGAACCATCGCAATCCGATACGCCAATCAGTCATCAGATGTTTTGTAAGGAAGGAGGCCACGATCATTCGGCCTCGGTTGTGCATGCGCCCGGTTACATACATTTCGCGCATCGCAGCATCAACAAAAGGCATGCCTGTGCGGCCTTGTTTCCATGCCAGTACCGCCGGATTCTGTTCATCTTTGTTCCAAGGAAACCTATCCCAACCAGGTTTCCAATTTTGATCCAAAATATGCGGCGTATGATGCATCAGGTGATAGGCGAACTCGCGCCAAACAATCTCTTTCAAAAACGTCTCAGCGCCCTCTTTGCCATCCTGCAAGGCCCGCAGGCCGGCATGCCAGCATTGATAGGGGCTGATTTCCCCAACAGCCAGGTTTTCCGAAAGACCAGAGGTGCCCAAAACGGCCGGAACGTCTCTCAACCGATTATATGAGGCAATGTCGGACTGACAAAAATCGGCCAAACGCGTTTGCGCTGCCTCTTCACCCAGCCTTACATACGGGCGCACGACCGCCGCCCCCCGTTGCATCCCAGATCCAAGTGACCAGCCAGACAGGTTTTCTGAAGGTGGAAAATTAGCCGGTGCTTGAAGTTTTACCACGCCGGGTAGCGGCGCGGGAATGTCTCGATTTTTAACCGCATTCCAAAAAGGCGTGTACACCTTATAATAGCCGCCTGTCTTGGTTTCTACGCTCCACGGCTCATGTAGCAATTTACCGCCGAAACTGCGCGCATTAATCCCAAGATCTTTCAGCTTTCCTTTTATATCGCTATCGCGCTGTACCGATTTAGGGTCATACTCACGCGCCCAAAACACTGCATCGGCACCGCTTTCTTTGATCAGCGCGTGCAAGGTTTCCAGCGCTGCGCCAGATCGAAACGTCAGCCGGCTTCCAACCCCCTGCAACGCCTGATCAAACTGTTCCAAACCCAGCCCAAGCCGCCATTTCGGCGCCGCACCTAAACGATCCACAGCCGCGTCTCGAATAAACACCGGCAGCACCGGCCTGCCCTGCTCAGCCGCGGCACGAAGCGCTGGATTGTCACTCAGACGTAAATCGCGGCGAACCCAGTAAATAATCGGAGCGTTTTGCTGCACATTCCCTCGCATATTTTTAGCTTTTACGATGCCGCAACCTGATCTGGATCAAAGTAAATCATCTAGTGCATTCAGCAATTTATCAATTTCGGCTTGGTTCGTATAATGAACAAAACTCAGCCGCAACACGCCTTGATTAGGATCAACACCCATCGCGCGCAACGCCCGATTGGCGTAAAAATCCCCATCACCTGCCATGATGCCGCGCGCGGCGAGGGCTTTGGCCATGGGCCGCGCCGAAGTTCCCAGATCAATCGCAACGGTTGGCGCGCGATTTTCGGCTTTGTCAGACCCGAGCAGCCGCACCGCGTTTTTCGCGCGCAAAAGATCAAGCACAGGCTGTAGTAAGCTTTGCTCATGCGCCCGCATCAAATCATGAACCGCCTCGGCGCGCTTTACTGGTACTGCAGCCGCCGTAAAATGCGCCTCATATAGTGCATCAATATAATCTGCCATACCCGCACAGGCGGCTATTTGCGCATGATCAGGCCCTGCCGGCGTGAACCGTTTGCTTAGGTAATCCGAATTGAAAAAATGCCCCTGATTGGGCAATTGCCGCGCCAACGCTTCGCGCACCACCATAATACCCTGATGCGGACCATAGGTTTTATAGGAAGAAAACAGATAGATATCTGCCCCCAATTCGGCAAGGTTTGGCAGGCCATGCGGCGCATAGCTCACCCCATCTACGCAGGCAAAAGATCCATTTGCATGTATCAAAGCAACAATCTGCGCAACGGGGTTCACTTGCCCCACCACGTTTGAGCAATGCGGAAAACACACCAATTTTACGTCTTGGTCCAATAGATTCTCTAAGTCGGCAATATCCAATTGGCCGGTTAAAGCGTTTAAACCCCATTCTTTGACAATAATGCCCGCATCTTCAAGCCGCCGCCACGCCCCTGAATTGGCTTCATGGTCCTGGTTGGTTACAATAATCGCATCGCCTTTTGCCAAAAAAGCCCTGAAAGCCTGCGCAAGCACATAGGTATTTTGGGTCGTTGATGGCCCAAAACTAAGCTCTGCCGCCGCAACACCCATCATGGCGGATAAACGCGCACCCGCTTCATCCATCTCGGCGCCACCCAACCCAGAGGCTGCATAAGCCCCATAGGGTTGAACTTTACGCTGTGTGTAAAATCGGAACAAACGATCGATCACCTGCTGACAGGTGTAAGAGCCGCCCGCATTCTCAAAAAATGCCTGCCCCTGCAAAGCAGCTTCGCTGAAAGCGGGAAATTGAGATCTTACAAACGCACAATCAAGCATGGCAACCCCGGTATAATGAGAGGAAGACAGGACCCAATTTTAGCCCCAGTTACAAGCCTATTCGACCAAGCCACCCCCCAATTTTCACAGATTGACCAAATTTATACTTTTGTATATAAATCCAATACTAAAGACTATTTATTAAAGAATATTTTTAAATACGCCCATGCAGCAGCCAGTGGCCAACCATGAGTGCAGCGAAATAAACGTAAAAAAACTGATAAGATTTAAGGGTTGAGCGGCAAACTCATCTAAACGCAAAGCTAAAAAATTTTGTTAGACAAGATCGTTTACCAGTAAAAAGGATAACAAAATGGCCACAAAGCCAGCATTAATGAACCTTCCAATAGAAACATTTGATACGGGGTTTTATTCCGGATTCAGCAAGGACGTCACCATCAGTGCGAAAATATTGGTAAGCGCGCTGATTATTTGGGCGGTTGTTTTTCCAGAAAACGCCAGCAATGTCCTAAGCGCCTTAAATTCGTTTCTGTTAACCAATTTTGCCAGTTGGTATATCTTCGTCATCGCCTTCTATGTTGTGGTTTGTTTGTTATTTGCCCTGGTTCCAAGCTCGGGCAAGCTCTTGCTTGGCCGACCTGGCGACACACCCGAATTTTCGAATTTTTCTTGGTTTTCGATGATGTTCGGCGCTTGGATCGGGATCGGAATGCTCACCTTTGCAACCGCCGAACCAATTTATCATTTTGGTAATAATCCCGACGTCATTCGCGGATTGTCCACGGGATATGAGGCCGATAATGTGCGCGCAGCTTACCGCTGGTCATTCTTGCATTGGGGCGTCTCTGCTTGGGCCTGCTATGCGTTGGTCGGCCTAGCGCTGGCGTATTTCTCTTATCGGCGTAACCTGCCCCTCACCATTCGATCCGGTCTTGCGCCTTTATTCGGCAAAAGCCTTTCGGGACCGGTCGGCAGCATTATTGACATCGTAGCCGTTGTGGCCACGGTGCTTGGCGTGGCCCAAACCTTGGGCTTTGGCGTTCAGCAATTTGTTGCAGGCTTGCACCGTGTGGGTATCGGAGACTGGGTGTTAAACGCGGAAGGCACGGCCTCGACCGCCGGCATCATCCTTGCGCTTTTGGTGATAATGGGCGCCTCAACCCTATCGGCGCTTTCGGGCGTGGGCAAAGGGATCAAATGGCTTTCAAACATCAATATGGGTCTAAGCTTTTTCATATTGTTCTTTTTCCTTGTCTTCGGCAGTACATTCTTTGGCCTGCAGGCGCTGATCGTTGGCATGTTTGATTATTTTGTCACGCTTCCGAAAACCTTATTCACCGTCTGGAAGGCCGACGGCAGTGAAACCGGCGATGCGTTAAGCGCGTGGCAAGGCGCCTGGTCGGTGTTTTACTGGGCTTGGTGGATCGCTTTTGCACCTTTTGTTGGTGTTTTCCTTGCCCTAATTTCAAAAGGCCGCACCATTCGCGAATATGTCTTGGGCGCAATGCTTATTCCCGCCACCATGTGTTTTATTTGGTTTGCCATCGTTGGGGGAACCGCCGTTGATTTAACGCTGGATGGCACCGCTGGCGACAGCATCATCACGGCGGGTTCACAAGCACAGCTTTTTGTGATGCTCGACGTTATTCTTAGCAGCTCGCAGGCCTGGATGATGGCGGTTGTCGTGGTGATCCTCTTGCTGACCTATTTGGTCACCTCAGCCGATTCCGCGGTCTTGATCATTAACACCATCAATTCCGGTGGCGATGAAGGGCCCAAAGGGCGCCCACATATTATCTTTTGGGGCTCGGCTTTGGGATTGGTGGTTGGCGCGCTGTTGATTATCGGGGGCTTAGGAGCAATTCAAACGGCTATGGTGATTGGCGCCCTGCCCTTCAGTATGGTGATGGCATTGATGGGGATCGCGCTGATAAAGGCTATTTATAAAGACAGCATACGCGAGAAAGCCGGCGTCGAGATTATTTATGACCCAAGCGCGGATGCAAACACCAAAGCTGAAACGCCAGACGCGGTTTGACCAAAAAAAAGGTGCGGGATTAATACAGCCCGCACCTGTTTCAAAAAAAAAGCTCCGCCCGAACAAGGTTTCAAAACCCAGCGGCGGAGCGTTTTAAATGGGGCTACGCATTCACATCCACAACCACGCGCCCTTGCACTTGACCTTTCAGGATTTGCGCCCCCAATTCGGGCATATCAGCCAATACGGCTGGGCTAATCATCGCCTCAAGCTTGTCCATCGGTAAATCTTTGCCGATCCGCTGCCAGGCGCGAAGGCGGTTTTCATAAGGCTGCATAACCGAGTCGATGCCCAAGAGGTTAACGCCTCGCAATAAAAATGGGATAACGTTGGCGGGCAGTTTCGCACCGCCCGCATTGCCAATCGCCGCGGCCGAACCGCCATAAACCAATTGGCCTAAAACACGCGCCAGCATTTCGCCGCCAACCGCATCTACGATCCCCGCCCAACGCGCCGATTCCATCGGCCGTTTAATCGCCTCATTCACCTCATCGCGCGGTATGATTTCGCTAACCCCCAATGATTTTAAATAGGCTTCGCTTTCAGGCCGCCCCGTGACGCCGGCAACTTTATAACCCAAATTCGACAATATCGCGACCGCAATTGAACCCACGCCGCCCGCGGCCCCTGTCACCAAAACCGTACCTTTTTCGGGTGTAAGGCCGTGATCTTCAAGCGCAAGAATACCAAACATCGCAGCGATTCCCGCGGTGCCAACCCCCATCGCTTGCCGCGGTGTCACGCCATCGGGTAGCGGCACAAGCCAATCCGCCTTCACCCGAACTTTTTGAGAGAAGCCCCCCCAATGTGCTTCGCCAACGCGCCAACCGGTCAGAACCACCTTATCACCTGCGGAATAACGGGGATCCTGCGAGCTCTCAACCGTTCCGGCAAAATCGATCCCCGGCACATGCGGATAATTACGCACCAAACCACCGCCATTGGCGGTAAAGCATAAACCATCTTTATAATTGACCGTAGAATAATCCACCGCAACGGTCACATCCCCATCAGGCAATTGCTCTTCCGACAGCGCTTTTATCCCAGCTGTTACCGTTCCATCTTCGTCTTTTTCAATCAAAACTGCATTGAACATAAGTTTTCCTTTAAATCCAAAATTTCTCATGCACGCGCGCTGCGCGCACGCCATCCTTTGTCACCACATCAACATCGGTGCCAGCATCCCAATGCGTCATACGCACCATACCAATCGCAACATTGGTTTTAAAGTCAGGAGACCAAGCGGCTGAGCTGACCGAGCCGACTTGTTTGCCTTTGGCCATCACCGGCCAGAGCTGATCGCAGGGGCCCACGGGCAATCCCTCAATTTCCAGCGCGCGAATTTGTTTCACAGGGCCTTCTTTGGCAACCCGCAGCAACGCGTCGCGCCCGATGCACCCAATCGCCGTTTGCGTGTTGCAAAACTTTCCCAAACCACATTCATGCGGCGTGTTTTGCATTGTCATATCATTGCCAAAACTTAGCAATCCACCCTCAATCCGCTCAATCAAATTCGGGCAACCCGCCCATACATCATAGGGCTTTCCAGCCTCCATCAGCGCGTTCCAAAGATCCATCCCAATATCCGAACCTTCAACATAAATTTCAAATCCGCCTTGTTTTGAATATCCCGACCGCGCAATAACCAAGGTGCGGCCCTGAAAATCAAACATCCCATAACGAAAAAACTTAATATCGCGAATGGCATCGCCAAAAACGTTCGCCATCAAATCATCCGCCTTTGGGCCCTGAATGGCCAAGGGCGAGATATCAGGCTCATCCACCAAAACATCGAGACGCAAAGAATGCGCGATCGCTTTAACCCAATGCAGCAGATCACTATCCGCAATGGAAATCCACCAACGCTCATCCGAAATCTTGACGGCAACCGGATCATTCAGCATCCCACCGGTTTCATCCACGATTGGCACGTAAAAACACTGACCAGCCAGCATTGAGCGCAAATCTCGAGGGGTCAGCATCTGCATTAACCGCCCCGCATCAGGGCCGCGCAGTTCAATCTGGCGCTCGCAGGCCACATCCCAGATCTGCACCGCAGATTTAAGGTGATGGTAATCTTCTTCGATCGAACGAAACATCGTTGCCAGCAGCATATGGTTATAAACCGTATATGCTTTTACCCCTGCGGCTTCCACGCCATCAGAGAACGGAGTGCGCCGCAAACGGCGCGAAGGAGAAATCAAAGCCATCGCTATTCAACCTTTGACAAATATGGGAATACCCAAAAATTTTCGAAAAGAGCCGCTATTTCGGCCCATGCCAATCAATTTGACAAATTTCAGCTGACTTGCCGCCAAAATCCCAAATACGACCAAAGTCGCGTACTTTTGATTTTAAACCACGCGCCGCAACGATATTGGGACCCATCCAATATTTGGAATTCTGGATCATAACCGGGCTGTCTGCATCTTTGCCTTCTAAAGCTTCAATCTCGCCGGCGATTTTACGGCCTATATACAACCCGCGGCGATTGCCTTCGCGCATGATTTCCACTTTTTCACGCTCGGCGCCAATGATCTCAGAGACCAGCATGGTGAATAATCCCGTCGTTCCACCAGCCGCACCGCTGAAAATTTTCAGCAAGCCATTATACGCGGTTTGGTTGGCGCGCTCATCAATATAGGCCGCCACTTTCCATTGGCCCTCGCCCATCCGCCCAGGGATGTCGACAAGCAGACCAATATTCAAACCCGACAGGCTTTCGCCCTGATAATGGCCCTCATCAATCACAACCGCCATCCAAGCATGGCAATGCCCTTCTGTTGGAGGATGCGCACCCAAAGATACCACGCAGGGGCAAAAGACGGTGCAAGAGCAATTCATGAACAGCTCGCCCTTAATCGCCCAATCCGTGGGGTTCATCTTCCGGCGTTTAGGGTTGTCCATTCGCTGATCAATTCTTTGACTGATCGGCAACCTATCCGCATCTGGACGTTTTTTAACCGCCATTTTTCATCACTCCCATTTACAAATTTACCCTGCAACGGCGAGAACACCGCCGCCCAAGATCAACAAAATACCCATCGGCTTTGTAACCCGCTGTCCTATTTGCGGCAATTTTTCCAGGACCATGAATAAAGTCGCAGCCCCCATCCACAGCAAGCTCATCACGCCCCCGACAAACCCCAAAGCCATAAAACCCCAACAGCAGCCCACGCAAAAGGCACCAAGGCCAAGCCCCATACGAACACCGCCCATAAAGCCCGGCTTCCACTTCCCCAAGAAATACAAGCTTGGGCTGTGGCAAACCCCATGACACAGCTCTTTCATGCGCGTGAATTGAAACGCGCCAACCGCAACCAATAACGCAACGGAGACTGCTTTTGATTTGGCTATCCCCAACATGTCGACGATGCCTTGATAGAGCAGCAACAATTGCACTGAGGCAATCGCCGCAGCAAAAACCAGCCAGATAACCATATAGCCCAACACCACGCCCAGCCAACCGGCCCGCGTTCCATCTGCACTGATCATCAAATCCTCATAACTGCGCAACGTTGGCACCATAGTGGGCAGCATCATCGCCGCCATCATGATCGCCCACATTCCAAATACGGGGGTGAACCGGGCCATCGGCATTGGCATTCCCATACTAGGGTCCATGCCGCGCATTTTTTCGGCCATCATACCCGGCCGACCAATCAGATCCAGCCCCATGGACAGGCTCATATCAAACATAACCCACCACGCAAGTAGAACGCAGGCAAAGAAACCAAGCCAAAACACATTTCTAAAAGGGATCTGTTTTTCGTTCATAAAATAGACCTATTTAATAAGATCACAGAGAGGATCGGCCAAATATCGACTCACATATAGAGCTTGCTTTTCTAATGTCAGACTTTTAATTGTCTGACAAATGAAAATTGATCCCACAAAAAATGCTGATTATTCAGCTCAGATCGCAAAGGCCATTCGCGACGCGATTATAGGCGGTCAGTTAAACGTGAATGACCGCTTACCCTCAGAAGCAGAGTTGGCAGAGCAATTCGAAGTCTCGCGCCCCACCGTGCGCGAGGCTTTAAAACGGCTGGCCGCTCAATCTTTGATCCGCACGCAGCGCGGCGCATTTGGAGGAGCGTTTATCAACCAGATCAGCTATGAAGAGGCCCATAGCCAACAAATCACCACCTCAACGCTGCTGTTATCAATGAATGATGTCAGCTTTGACGTGGCCTGCGAGGCGCGCTTTGCGCTTGAACGTTCTTGCGCGCCTTTCGCCGCCCAGCGCCGCACCGCAGACCAGTTGGCAACCATGCGCGCTGAAATACACCGTCAAACCCAACCGGGATTAAGCGATGAAGGCTGGTGTGCGTCTGATGTAACCTTTCATCGGGCCTTGGTAGAATCGGCGCATAACGTGATCCTATCTTATCAATTAGCCGGAGCTGTTGAAGCGATGCAGCCGCTGATGAACATGATCACCTTTACCGCGCGCAACCGAGAAAAAATTATCAGCTTGCACACAGATATCGCAGATGCGCTTGAACAACGTGATCAACAGCAGATAGAGCATGCGCTATTGGCCCTGAGCGATTATACCAAAAACCTCGCGGATAATGTTTTTGCAGCCAAGCAAAAAAACAAAACCGACATTGATAACCAAAAAAAAGGTCTATCCTGACTGAAAGATCTAAGCTTGAAAAAAGTCTTTGATCTAGGCGATCGCGGCATTGCCTATTGAAATCAGCCCAAGCCTATCATATTCTAAATATGTTCCTTGGAACTATGGACATAAACGCGCTCATAATAACCGGATCGGACCCGGGGGCGGTACCCGGCGACTCCACCAAAATCCGTTCATTTGGCGGCTGAGGGGTCGAAATAGGATCGACGAACGTGTAAAAGGGTTAGCTTTGTTTCGGCGAGATACCACCGTATCGGTTCAAAATGTACAATTGCAAATGACAATCGTGCTCCAATGGCGATGGCCGCGTAAGCGACCGGAACTATTGAAAACTTAAGCCCTAACGCTTTGCAGCTTTAGGCGGGGTTCGAAGGCACCTGGCAACAGAAGCCTTCACTTTTCCCCAATTCTGTCAGGGCCAAGCTGGCTGTCGAACCTTATCCGGCTAAGCAGCGGTTTGAAAACAGCCTTTAATTTCTATATCTTTTCAAAGATGCTGCACCATGTTTGCACCGTAGGAATTTCTGGCATGCGCTGAACACCGAATACGCCAAAGTAAGACAATCGCCCTTTTTTGGCAATCATCAGGTCAAAATCTGTTAAAAAGCCTCTGCCGATTGCCAAAAATAAGTGCGGATATGTGGTGAGATGAAGAAACACCGTCTGGACCAGATGCGTTTAGGCGCTGTTGGTGTTCAATCCGCTCTACATAAAAAACCAACATCCCCCTAGCGCTTTAAATGCATACAGGCTTTGCACCATTCGCCAATAAGAAATAATTTAGGTCCATTAAATTCTAAATATTTTTGGCTCTTTCCATTACCAAAAACTTTGGTGACAATCGGGTATGAGAAATACCAGATTGATCGTGATCTCGTGCCATCATCACAAAGCCGCAGAGATTTTAAGTGCAAGGGGCCAAGACCAAACCCACTGAACTACACGCCCGCGTAAGATGTGTCCTCAACCCCATCAGCATTCTTATTTACTTCTGAAAAGCTACTTTACCCAAGAAATAAGTGGCGGTTTGCAAAACTCACTGAAATCAAACCTGAGATAGCCCCGTTAGAACAAATCTTATAGTCTTTTCAAAAGCTAGGTTGATCAAAAAATACAACTGCCCGGCCGCACACCCGCCAAAAACCTATCAGAGAACCGACGTGGATGAACCAAAGGCAGGGCGCAAGCAACATGTTTTCACAAAACACAGCCCACTGCACCCTGCCCTACTGGAACATCGTCACAAATATAAACCGCGTGCTTTTTCGGTGTGGCATGCGGCTGATTTATCGAATGAGGCCAAGAATTTTCGGCTAAGCTGCGATACAAATTTAGACATATCAATCTCCTTTATCAGATAGTGAGATAGTGCAAAGCCTGCCGGCTGGTTAGATCTGCCGGCACATACCCGCTATGCAAAAACAACGGGTCATTCTATCAAGATACAGGCCCGTTTCTGCCGTTCGCACTTTGTTACAGCCCCTCAAGAAACCTGTTCAAAACCAAAACTGTCTGCAAGACTGAGGCAAGATGTGGTGGATACGTGAGAGGAAGCGCAAATGATCGCTATAATTTTCGAAGTTATACCAGCGGTTGGGCGCAAGCAAGATTATCTAGATATAGCCGCGGCTATGCGCCCGATGGTAGAGGAGATTGAAGGCTTTATCAGCGTTGAGCGCTTTCAAAGCATGAGCAACCCCGACAAGCTCTTGTCTATTTCCTTTTTTGAAGATCAAGCTGCCGTGGACCGATGGCGCGCGCTTGCCGAGCATCGAGCGGCGCAAAGATTGGGGCGAGAAGGGATATTTTCAGATTACCGGCTTAAGGTTACGCAGGTTTTGCGGAATTATGGCATGCACAAGCGGGCTGAAGCGCCCGCGGACAGCCGTGCCCATCATGACACCTAAAAAGGATCTTCTCGCGTTTTGCGCCGACCTTCGGGATTTAAGGCTGCAGAAGGACAGAGGGTATTTTGTAAAATCGTCACATATGTTCTTAAACACTGCCCTGCATGCCGTTTAGATCGGCCCTTAACCCGCGATTATCAGCTTAAATCGAAAATCTTTGGGATTTGTCGCTGAGCACCCTTTCACAATGCGCAAAACCTTTTATTGTGGTTTCAAATAAGCAGGGGTTCGAGATGAGCGGCGATTTAGACTACGGAAACATTATGAACCGGGCGATGCGCGGCTTTATAAAGGAAGTTTTACAACGCGTGGCCGATAACGGGCTTCCAGGGGAGCATCATTTCTTCATTACCTTGGAAACCATGCATCCTGATGTTGAAATCGCCGATTGGCTGGTAACGCGTTATCCCGAAGAAATCACCATCGTCATGCAGCATTGGTTTGAAAATCTCGTGGTCCAAGAGGATGGGTTTTCCGTAACACTCAGCTTTGGCGATGAACCCGAAGCGCTTTATATCCCCTATGCCTCGATCATAACCTTCGTGGATCCTTCAGTTGAATTTGGGGTTCGGTTTGAAAAAACCAATGAGGAGCATGTTGATGAGGATTTAGACCCCCAGGAAACGCCAGAAAGACCGCTTGAGGTTCTTGGGTTAAATGAGCCCGAGCTTAAGAAGCCCAACAGCGACACACAGAAAGCAGATGTGGTTAGCTTGGACAGCTTTCGGAAATAAATTCGCCGCTTAAAGCAAGCGAACTATACCCTTCAATTTATACAAGCCGGGATATTGCTCAGGCGGCAACTCGGCTTTAAAAGCGATAGAAATAACCCAAACCGGAGATCCCCCATGACAGAGACCAGAACAGAAACCGACAGCTTTGGTCCGTTAGAGGTTGAGCATACAAAATATTGGGGCGCTCAAACGCAGCGCTCGATCTTAAACTTCCCGATCGGATGGGAGCGCCAGCCTATTGCAATTATTCGCGCTTTAGGGGTGATTAAACGCGCCTGTGCAGAGGCCAATCTAGAGTTGGGCAGTTTGGATAGCCCGCGCGCAACCGCTATTATCGAGGCGGCTTCCGAAGTGATCGACGGCAAGTTTGACGATAATTTTCCCTTGGTGGTTTGGCAGACCGGCTCGGGCACGCAATCAAACATGAATGCAAATGAAGTGATCGCCAATAGAGCAATCGAGCTAATGGGGGGCACCATCGGCTCAAAAGAGCCAGTGCATCCCAATGATCACTGCAATATGGGCCAATCCTCAAATGATACATTCCCAACCGCCATGCATATTGCCACCGCGATGACTGCCGAAAAGGTTTTGCTGCCTGGTTTGCAGAAACTGCATAAGGCCCTTTTGACAAAAATTGAGGCGTTTGAGGGCATCATCAAAATTGGACGCACGCATACCCAAGATGCAACGCCGCTGACGTTATCACAAGAATTTTCTGGCTATGCGCATCAAGTTGCGATGGCGATCAAGCGGATCAACACCAGCCTCACGGATATTTATGAATTGGCCCAAGGCGGCACGGCGGTGGGTACGGGCCTGAATACAAAACAAGGTTGGGATGTTCTGGTCGCGCGTAATATGGCGAAAATCACGGGTTTGCCCTTTGTGACAGCGCCAAATAAATTCGAGGCATTGGCCGCGCATGATGCGATGGTAGAAATATCGGGCAGCTTAAAAACAACGGCAGCCAGCCTGTTTAAAATTGCCAATGACATTCGTTTGCTCGGCTCAGGCCCCCGCTGCGGTCTTGGCGAATTGGTCTTGCCCGAAAATGAACCTGGCAGTTCGATCATGCCGGGTAAAGTAAACCCCACGCAATGCGAAGCCCTCACGCAGGTCTGTGCGCAAGTGTTTGGCAATGATGCCGCGGTCGGGTTTGCTGGCAGCCAAGGGCATTTCGAACTGAACGTTTATAAACCCATGATGGCCTATAACGTGTTGCAATCTATGCAGCTGCTCGGTGATGCATGCGATGCGTTTACCGATAATTTGATCGATGGGTTGGAAGCCGATGAAACCCGTATTGACAAACTGATGCGTGAAAGCTTGATGCTGGTCACCGCGCTAGCGCCTGAGATTGGCTATGATAACGCCACAAAAGTTGCCAAAACAGCGCATAAAAACGGCACCACGCTGAAACAAGAAGCTATCGCGCTTGGCTTTGTCGATGCAGAAACTTTTGAACGGGTGGTGCGCCCGGAAAACATGGTCGGGCCCAAAGCATGAGCCAATCGATCAATCTCAACCAATTCCGAAAAGCAAAACAAGCCGCTCAAAAAAAAACCAAAGCCGCTGAAAACGCGGTGAAATTCGGGCGGACAAAAGCCCAGAAAAAGGCAGAACAAAACGCGCAAAGTGGCCTAGACGCGCATCTTGAGGGGCATAAAAGCGATCGATGAGCCTCAAGCCCAAAAAACGCTCATTAACCTTGCGCGGCCATCGCACAAGCGTTTCGCTTGAAGATCGGTTTTGGACTGCTTTTCGCCAAATTGCCGCCGATGAAAACCTTGCCATCAACGCATTGGCAGCCAAAGTAGATGAAGAGCGCCCCTTTGAAGAAGGTTTGGCAAGCGCAATTCGCGATTATGTTTTACAATATTATATGCGATTGAGCCGCCATAACGATAATTAACACTCGTTCCTGCGATAAAACCTGCGGTTCTGCAACAGCCTTAGCGGGGATCAAAACGCAGATAAATTCCTGACCTTGCCCTTAAAGTGAGATGCGCCAAGGGCTGCGGAACCGGCAAATCGCGGCAGCTTAACCGATATTTCTGAACGATGCGCGCCAATAGATAAGGCCCTTCAATCATCGCAAACCCTGCACCAGGGCAGATGCGTGGCCCAGACGAAAATGGCAAAAAGGCCTGACGCTGGCAGTCAGCAATCGGCATTTCTTGCCAACGCATGGGGTCAAATTCATCCGGACGTTCCCAGATCCTATTCTGCCGCTGCACATACCAAGGGCTAATTATGATCAAGCTATTTTTAGGCACGCGGCGGCCCCGAAACACTTCGCCCCTTTGCTTGACCTCGCGCACCATCATCGGCACGGGGGGATAAAGGCGCAGCGTCTCGCGAAATACATCACGGGTGAATGGCAGGTTTCGCATTGCGGCAAAGTCTTCTGAACCCGTCAGATGGGCGGCTTCTTGCGCCACTTGATCTTGAAACTGGGGATAGCGTGCCAGCAAATATAACGCCCAACTGAGCGCAGCAGCGCTGGTTTCATGGCCCGCAAGAAAGAAAATCATAACCTGATCGACCATTTCAGATAGGGAAAGCCGCGTGCCTGTTTCGGGATCTTGCGTGCTCAACAGCCGCGTCGCCAAGTCTTGCGGTGCGCGGCCTGCGGCAATCTGGTCTTGTCGTATATGGGTCAGATGCATGATCAAGCCTCTGATTTCAAGCGCCGACCTTTTCACCCGGCGATTTTGCCAAAATGGCAGCCAGCGCGGCGCGGGCACCAGCGCAGGCAGATTAGCAACCGGTTGTTGACGCTGATAGGTTCGAAAAGCGTCAAATACTTTGCTCGCGGTTTTATCTTCGATTGGAACAGAAAAAAGCGTGCGAAAAATCACATCTGCAGCCAATTTACTGGCCAATGGCTCTACATCGACCGTTCCGGGCGAAAGCTCGGCTAAGAACGCATCACCAGCGGCTTGAATGGCCGGAAAAGCCTGCTTAAGCCGCCCGCCCTCAAAGGCAGGGTTCACAATGCGCCGCTGCCGTTGCCAAGTGCTGCCCGTGGTTAAAAAAACACTGTCACCCAACAAAGAATATAAGCCCGTCGCAATCCGCGAAGATTTCGGAAAATCATCCGGGCGCTGCTGCAAAACAAGTTGGATTAAGGCCGGCTGGTTGATCAAAAAAGAATGAAAAAAAAGTGTTCGAAATTCGGCCATCCAAGCGCGATACAAATGATTGGGTTGCGCAGATAATATATCTTGGCGAAAGGCCTTTAAATATTTCAAAAAAGAATATTTTTCAGGTCTTGAATGGGGCTTTGGTGGCAGATCGATCACGCGATTTCTCGGTAGCGGTTATAGGCAATCTTTTGCACTTGTTTTGACGGCTTACGATTGCAGAAGCGTTTGCGCAAGGTGATCGGGCCGGCCGTAATTGCAAAGTAATCATAATGATGGGTCTCATCAAAGGCGCATAGATATTGAAAATGCAGCTTGAAAAATCGCCATCGCAAGCGCCGCCAACGCCTGGGGGACAGCGCCTGCGAAAAGGCCGCGGATAAAACCAAAGGGCCAGTTTGACCAGCCAATGGTAGCGCAGAAACCGCAACTGGATCGCAAAGGGAAAAGAGCATCCATCACCCGGAGCCGTAATATCCACCCAGTAGATAGCAGTACTGCGCGAAATATCGTACAAATCACGCCGCAATTGGCCCGCATTGGGAAGAAAAGCCACCATGGGGATCACTTGACCAAGCGATAGAAATCCAACCGTAGCGGGGGCCTGATCGAAGGCGGCTGAGCGCTCAATCTGCGCCAAAGCGCTGATCGCGATATGCGCGCCAGATGAATGCCCCACCACCAATATTTCATCCCAATTTTCTTTGAGTGCTTTTTCGATGCGGGCGCTAAAGGCATTGATGCGCTGTAGCAAGGGCGCAGGATAAGCACCTCTTAACTGGGCGGAAAAGGCAAAATCCTGCATTAAATAATAGGCAAAAAAGATCCGGTCCAACGCCTTAAAACCGCGTAAAATAGCAATAAAAATGACGCTGGCGAAAGGCACGCTCAACCAAAAGCTGCTAAAATTCAAGCTCACAAGCCAAGCCGTAAAAAGTGCAATAAAAAGCTGGCTCAGCAGCATCACTACAGGATAAAGCGCGGCAATAACCGGCCCTTTGCGCATTTGAATCAAATCAAAAAAGGCGCGGCTATAAAGATAGATCCAGAGCGTTTGAAACAACGCCACATAGGTGCGCAAGATGCCGGCAGACATGGCGTGTTTGACAAGATCAGACCAGCCTAAAACGATAAAAGCGGCGAAGGTCCTCTGACCCTCAAACACAGAGTCCACGCCCCAATCTGCGCCCAAAGCGGGATCGGGTGGCAATTGAGAAATCTGATACCCAGCCAAGGCAGCTTGTCGCTTTGCTTCCTTGCGATACAATTCACGATAGCGACGCAGGGGAAAAGGATCAAACCCCGGTACGTAAAAAATCAATCGACGTGTAACGTCTTGTGCCTGCATTGCCCCATCCCTCCCAACGCGCAAAGCGCATTGCAACGATGAAAAGCCTATCCAAGCGCGCCAAGCGCAGGAAACCGCTCAAGCAACCAATAAGACAGATCGGAAAACCCACCTGTCAACATCAATAACCCGATGGTCCATAACAGCAGCCCCATGATCCGCTCGATCTGCTGCATATGCCGTTTTATCCAACCCAGCGTAACAGTCAATTTTGACAAAAAAGCGGCAACAAGCAAAAATGGCAGCCCCAAGCCCAAGGCGTAAACTGCCAATAAAATGGTGCCGCGGGCAATCGACGCCTCGCTGGCTGCCAAAGATAATATCGCGCCCAGTTGTGGCCCGATACAGGGCGTCCAGCCAAAGGCAAAGGCCAGCCCCAATATATATGCACCAAACGAAGATCCGCCGCGATCTCCTGCATCAAAGCGCGCCTCACGATCCAAGAACCCAATTCGAATGACGCTTAAAAAATGCAGCCCAAAAAGCATGACCAAAAGCCCGGCCAGCGTATTGAAACTGCTTTGGTAACTTAAAAACAAAAGGCCAAAGGCTGATGCCGTAAAGCCCAAAAGTAAAAACACCGTCGACAATCCAAGGACAAAAAACAAAGCCGGCAATACAGCCGATTTAGAGGCAGATTTATCCGTCAATTCAGTCGCTGAAATTCCACTCATATATGCTAAATAGGGCGGAACGACTGGCAACACACAAGGGCTCAAAAAGGATAGAATGCCTGCCAGAAATGCAACCAACATTCCAGGCAGCAAACCCGCATCAATTATGTCAATTCCAAACATCAAACCCCCGCTTCTTGCGTTCCATCTAGGCCAGCATAGGGCTAATCACAAGTCAGTGGACTTCTTTAGAGTAAAATAATATCTCGCCCCCATGATTACAAAACTCGATACGAAGGGTCTTTTATGCCCTCTGCCCGTGTTAAAAGCCCGCAAAACGCTTTCTAAGCTTGCGCAGGGCGATATCCTTCATGTCTTTGCGACGGATCCAGCCGCGATTGTTGACATGCCGCATTATTGCGCAGAATCAGGCCATATTTTGTTGGATATCGAAGAGCAAAGTGACGGGGTTACCCTGTATAAAATCGAAAAAAACTGAGCCCGCCTGCCCCATTTTACGTGAGGCAGGCGCTTGTCTCAGCTTCCTCGCGACCACCAACCCCGCTTTTTGGGCTTGGGTTCGACGCTGGTTTCATCTGATGCCGCGCTAGAAGCTTTCAGCTCTGACACGGTTTCATTCGGCGCGCTCGGTGTTTCCACGCTGGCCTCAACGGCTTCACTTTGTTGAGCGGGCTGGGGTGCCTCAGCGGCGTCCTCTGCAGCAGAAGCAGCTTGCGCTTCAACGGCCTGAAGCTCTGCCTCTTTTTGCTTTTTGGTTTTTCGTGGCGCCCGCTTTGGCTTTGGCTTCACCTCAGCTTCTTCTGGAGAATCCGACGGATCAGCGGTAGGGGCGGTACTGGCCACTAAATTGGCTGGATCTGCCTCAGGCTCGGCCTCAACACTCTTGGCAGCCCGCGGTTTACGGGTACGCTTGCGGGCAGGCTTTGGCTTCTCGTCTGTCGCGGTAGGTGCACTGTTCAAGTCTGCGCCTGCTTCACTGTCAACCGAGGCACTTTCGCCCTCTTTTAGCGTTGATTCACTGGTTTTTGCAGACGTATCTTCTTCTGAAGACGCGCCTTGGGGTGTTTCTTCCGCAGGGGGAGAGGCCTCTCCATTGTCTTCTACTTGCAGGGAAGTGGCCGCGTCTGAAGCGTTGTCAGCCTCTCCGTTTGACGATTTACGCCGCCGCCGCCGCCGCCGCCGTTTCTTCGGCTTGGCGTCACTATCGCCAGCGTCCGCGTCAAGATCAGCTTGCGCCTCCTGCTCGGCAACGTCTTCCTCCACCTGCTCCATATGCACAACCTCTGCAGAGATCACAGGCATTGATGCCTCTGGCACAACCCGCGTGGCCGTTTTGAATTTCTCAATTTCAAAATCGGGGCTAATAAGATGCGGATGCGCTTCGATCCTTACAGACAAACCATAGCGGGCTTCAATTTGTGCAATATGATCCCGTTTTTGATTGATCAGGAAGTTCGCGATCACAACCGGACACTTCACTAAGACCTCACGCGAACGTCGGCGCACACCTTCTTCCTCAATTTGCCGCAAAATAGACAGAGACAGATTGTCTTCAGAGCGGATTAAGCCCGTTCCATGACAATGCGGGCATGGTTGCGTGGTGGCCTCGATCATGCCGGGGCGCAAACGCTGTCTGCTCATCTCGAGCAACCCAAAACCTGAAATGCGGCCCACTTGAATGCGGGCACGGTCGCTTTTCAATTTATCCTTAATGCGTTTCTCAACCGCCAGATTGTTTTTGCGCTCATCCATATCGATGAAATCGATCACGATTAAACCTGCAAGATCACGCAATCGCAATTGGCGCGCCACTTCTTCAGCAGCTTCTAAATTGGTTTTAAGCGCCGTATCTTCGATCGAGCCTTCTTTCGTGGCGCGGCCCGAGTTCACATCTACCGCGACCAAGGCTTCCGTCACGCCGATCACAATATAACCACCCGATTTCAACTGCACCGTAGGGTTGAACATCGAAGAAAGATAACTTTCCACTTGATAACGTGCGAATAGGGGCATCGCATCCTGATAGCTTTTCACGTTTTTGGCATGCGACGGCATGATCATTTTCATGAAATCTTTGGCGATGCGATATCCACGATCGCCTTCGATAAGAACCTCATCGATTTCCCGATTATATAGATCGCGAATGGATCTTTTGATCAAATCGCCTTCTTCATAGATCTTCGCTGGTGCCATAGATTGCAGCGTCAATTCACGGATCTGCTCCCACATCCGCTGAAGATATTCACAATCACGCTTAATCTCTGTTTTGGTGCGCTTCGCTCCGGCGGTCCGAATGATCAGGCCTGCGCCTTTCGGCACCTCTAATTCATGGGCGATTTCTTTCAGTTTCTTCCGATCAACCACATTGGTAATTTTACGGCTGATGCCGCCGCCACGGGCGGTGTTTGGCATTAAAACGCAATAGCGCCCAGCCAATGACAAATAAGTTGTGAGTGCGGCGCCTTTATTACCACGCTCTTCTTTGACAACCTGCACCAGCATGATCTGCCGCACTTTAACGACTTCTTGGATTTTGTAGCGACGCGGACGCGGCTTGCGCGCTGGGCGTAAATCGAATGTGTCATCATCATCGGATATAGATTCGATTGTTTCATCACGCTCTGCCGAGCTTGGTTTGCGCTCCTCGCCGGCGTCATCTGCGTCTTTGACATCCTGCTCATCACTAATTTCCAAAGAACTGCCTGCTGCACCCTGATCGCCTGGCACTTGCGCCGCTTCAGCGATGGTCTCTTGCTCTTTCTCATCAGCAATCTCTTGCGCAGCAATAGTCTCACCACCCTCTGAACTGTCGTCTTGCGCGCCCATTAGATCATCGCCCACAACGGCCGCGTCATCGCCATCAGCCGTTTCCGGCGACGTCGATTTTGCACCCACGCCTGATATTTCCGATTCATCCGTTAAATCGATCGTTTCCATTCCGGAAACTTGATCTTCATCAACCTCAGACTGCTGAACCGCGTCTTCGGTGGCAATGGTCTGCGCTTTTGAACGCCCGCGCCGCCCTCGTCCGCGTTTTTTGGGCGCGTCTTCTTCCTCTTCCTGCCTTTGCTGCGCTTCGGCATAGGCCTGTTCTTCTTCCATCAAAGCCTGCCTGTCGGCAATCGGGATTTGATAATAATCGGGATGGATTTCAGAAAACGCCAAAAATCCGTGGCGATTTCCGCCGTAATCGACGAAGGCCGCCTGCAAAGACGGCTCTACACGGGTAACTTTGGCTAGGTATATATTTCCAGCAAGCTGGCGTTTGTTTTCGGATTCAAAATCAAATTCTTCAACTTTATTTCCGTCAACCACAACCACGCGCGTTTCCTCGGCGTGGGTGGCATCGATAAGCATTTTCTTAGGCATGTTTTCCAATTGCGCGGCTGACCGCTGGCTCGGTGCGTCACACCGAAAGCCTTTGGGGCGCGTCTTTTACGGGCAAGCTCGGCACACCTCAACAGAAGAGAGCCGTGGCCCCCGATTTTGACTGTTGTTTTCCGCGCGCGTTGCATCGCTTTTCATCTCCAGCAGCTTTGACCTTGTTGGGTATCAAAACTTGCCAATTTAAGCCCCTTCCGCGATTGCGGTTCAGGCTGATATGTCGACCGAACGTGGTCTAATCAATCTGCTCTTCAAGGCTATATAAAGGCCTGATCGAAGGTCAGTGAAACTGTTTGGTGGAGCCTGATTTAAATCGCTCCTACCATCTACACCATATGGTGGTTGACCCTGTAAACACAATGGCCAAATTAAAAAACATTGAAATATGGGGATCTTTTCAATCAAAACTGCGCAATCGTTTAATGAGACTTGAGGTATCCCAACGCCCCCCACCCAGCTTCTGGACATCATTGTAAAACTGATCGACCAAGGCCGTCACCGGTAACGAGGCACCATTTTCGCCCGCTGCCTCAAGGCAAATCTTTAAATCCTTGCGCATCCAATCCACCGCAAACCCGTGCTCAAAGTGATCATCCACCATCGTTTCGTATCGATTTGACATTTGCCAACTTCCCGCTGCGCCTTGGCTGATGACTTCGACAACGGCCCGCCCGTCCAAGCCAGACTTTTCTGCAAAATGCAGTGCCTCTGAGAGGCCTTGCACCAAGCCTGCAATCGCAATTTGGTTGCACATTTTGGTTTTTTGTCCAGCGCCACTTTCGCCGATGCGCCGGCAAATGCGCGAATAGGCCGCCATAACCGGCTCGGCGCGATCATAAGCCGGCTGCGCGCCCCCGCACATGATTGACAAAACACCATTTTCCGCGCCGGCTTGACCCCCAGAAATCGGAGCATCTACAAAATCAATTCCATTGGATTTCGCCGCTAAGAATAACTCATCCGTGACCAGAGCCGAAACCGTCGTATGATCTACGAAAACACTGCCGTCGGACATGCCCTCCAAGGCCCCGTCATCTCCCAAAACCACCGAACGCAAATCATGGTCATTGCCCACGCAGGCCATGACAAATTCTGCGCCCTCAGCGGCCGCGCGCGGCGTATTTTGTTGCGCCCCACCATACTCTGCCACCCAAGCAGACGATTTTTCTCGTGTCCTGTTATAAACCGTCACGCTATGGCCCTTAGCCTGTAAATGCCCCGCCATTGGGTATCCCATCACGCCAAGACCTAAAAATGCAATTTTAGCCATAATATTTTCCCAAAAGTTTGTTTTCTACTTGTGTCTGCTCGTGCTAGGCGATGCAAGAGGTCAGATCAGTTAAAAAGGCATTTTGGATGGCAATGGTATTTCGTTGGATGGTTCGGCTTACGGTGCTTGTCCTGATCGCGATCCTGTGCGCCGGTACCTTGATTTACTATTTGGCTGCGCAATCCCTGCCCAACTACGCTCAAAATTTGCAGTTTTCTCAGGCCCAAGGATCTATTGAAATCATCCGAGACACCGCGAATGTGCCCCATATTAAGGCCGAAAACGATCATGACATCTTCTTCGCATTGGGGTTTGTGCATGCCCAAGACAGGCTTTGGCATATGGCGATGCTAAGGCGCACCGCCCAAGGGCGCCTGTCGGAGGTTTTTGGTGCTCGATCCCTTGAAACGGATAAGTTGATGCGCCGGTTAGACCTTTACAGCTATGCCGCCTACTCGCTGCAATATCAAACAGCGCAAGCGCAAGCTGCTCTTTCAGCCTATGCCGCAGGCGTAAATGCGCGAATCGAGCATATTAACCGCGCGGCGCTTGGCCGCGGTGCGCCTGAGATGTTCCTGTTTGATAGCCCGTTTGCCGCTTGGCAACCCATCGACAGCTTGGCCCTTCTAAAGCTTATCGGCTTTCAGCAGAGCGGTCATTTGAAAGAAGAAATTCTCAGAGCACAGGTTTCCTTAATCTTGGAAAACAGTGACCATGTTGAGGAAATCCTGCCAGATGCGCCCTTTCATATCGGCGCAAAGCCGCGCAGTTATTCTTCTCTTTTTACCCCTCCTTTATCGCCAACAGGGCAGCGCCCCACAGACAGCGCGCAAGACTGGGCGGCAATTTCGGATTGGGTGCTGCCAAAACGCGGCTTTGCAGGAGCCTCCAACGCGTTTGCAGCCGCTCCAAGCCGCTCTGCAAACCAGGGCACATTGCTGGCGAATGACCCACATGGCGCATTATCCGTTCCCGGGCAGTGGTATTTGGCCCATTTAGAACTGCAAAGCGGCGGTGTTATTGGAGGCAGCATACCCGGTATACCGCTGATTTTAACCGGGCGCAGTGACCGCTTGGGATGGGCGATAACCGCCTCATTTGCGGATGATCAGGATATTTACATGGAGCAGCTCGATCCGGCGCGTTCCGATTATTACAAAACCCCAACGGGCTTTCGGCGTTTTTCCACGCGCGCATCAATCATAAACATTAAAGATCAAAAACCCGTCACCATGACGTTACGCGCAACAACCCATGGGCCTGTTTTCAGTCAAACCCAGCTTAATCTTGCTTCGGTCACGCCAAAAGGATTTGTACCCGCGCTGGCTTGGACCGGTTTTAACGCGAAAGACAAAACCTTCAGTGCAAAATTTGAGCTGATGCAGGCCCAAAATATCGACCAAGCGTTGGCCGCCTTGGAACCGCAAATCACACCTTCAGAAAACATAATTATGGTTGATCAAACGCGCATCGTCCAAAAAACGGTTGGAGCTTTGCCGCGGCGCAATACAGCGCATCAAACGCAGGGCCGTATGCCCAGCTTGGGACATTTATCCGAAAATCAATGGCGCGGGATGTTAAGCTATGCACAAAACCCCGAAAACAAAACTCCTGAAGAAGGTATTTTGGGAAATACAAATAACAAAGTGACAGCAGCGGCCTTCCCCAACCATATCTCCTTTAGCTGGGGTGACAGCCAACGCATCCAACGCTGGAACCGTCTGATGCAAGCGCGCGAAATTCATACCAAAGACAGCTTTATCGAAGCCCAATCCGACAGTGTCAGCTTTGCGGCGCAAACCCTGCTTCCCCTCATTGCCAGTGATTTGTGGTATACTGGGCAATCAGCTCCAAATGGCAGCTTGGAACAACGCAAAAAAGACGCATTGGATTTATTGGCCTCTTGGAACGGCGATATGAACCAACATGATCCGCAACCCTTGATCTACGCAGCCTGGATGCGTGCGCTTCAACGCCGCCTTATTCAAGATGAATTGGGAGATCTAAGCCAGGCGTTTCCAGCGCTAGAACCGCTTTTCATCGAACGGGTGTTTCGCGATATTGATGGTGCCAGCCATTGGTGCGACATCGTACAAACACAACCGATCGAAACCTGCGCAGTCATGGCCAAAATGGCATTGGAAGACGCGTTAATCTGGCTGCAAGAGCATTACGGGCGTGACCCAAGCAGGCTAGAGTGGGGCATGGCGCATCGCGCGCAGCATCTGCATCCCACTTTAGGACATATCCCTTTGATTGGGTATTTTTTGAACATTATTCAACCCACCAGTGGCGGCGACCACACGTTGCAACGTGGCAAAACATCGGGGCACCCGCCCCATCCTTTTCACAACATACACGCGGCCACCTATCGGGGCGTTTATGATTTAGCCGACCCGAACAGTTCCGTTTTCATCACAACCACCGGCCAATCGGGACATTTTCTATCGCAATATTATGATAATTTCAGCGCCTTGTGGCGCAATCAAGACTATATTCCAATGTCACTTGATTTGGAGTTGGCGCGCGCTGGTGCCATAGGCATAACCCATATTCGTCCAAATTAATCCACGCCTAAAATGATATCAGGCTTACAGAGCGTCGAATTGCTGGCGCTGCGCGTCATCCCATTCCACTTCAAATATCGAACCGGTCTCGGTGGTTTCTTCTTTTAAGATTACGCCTTCTTGATACAGCCATGCCCTGCGCCGCCCCTCGGCATGCGATAACTTCACATCCATCACATAGCGAGACACGTTAAGCTGGGTTGAAATACGCGTTTGCAAACCCTCTAATCCTGCACCAGTCAGCGCCGAAATCGCAATCACATTTTCCTGCCGCTCAGCCCTTAGCAACACCGACGCGCGGGCCTCTTCCTCTAACTCGTCAATTTTATTCCAAACTTCTAGAAGCGGAACCTGTGAAGACACACCCAGCTTTTCAAGCGTACGCTCTACATCTGTCGCTTGCTCCTCGCTTGAGGCATGCGCAATGTCACGAACGTGGATAATGATATCAGCGCTTAATACCTCTTCCAATGTTGCGCGAAACGCCGCCACCAATTCCGTGGGCAAGTCTGAGATAAACCCAACCGTATCGGATAGAATGACGCGATGCCCAGTTGCCAGCGTTAAATTACGCATCGTGGGGTCAAGCGTTGCAAACAACATATCTTTCGCCATCACCTGCGCGCCCGTCAGGCGGTTGAATAGAGTTGATTTACCCGCATTTGTATATCCGATCAAAGCCACAATCGGAAACGGCACCTTGGCCCGCGCGGCCCGATGTAGCGCACGGGTCTTTACAACCTTATCCAATTGCCGGCGCAGTCGCAGCAATTGATCATCAATCGCGCGCCTATCCGCCTCAATCTGCGTCTCACCTGGGCCACCCACGAAACCCAGACCACCGCGCTGCCGCTCCAAATGCGTCCAGGCGCGCACCAAACGGGTGCGTTGATACCCTAATGCTGCCATTTCCACTTGCAACACGCCTTCGCGCGTTGAAGCCCGGTCTGAAAAGATTTCCAGAATAAGCGCCGTGCGATCCAGAAGCTTTACGCCCCATTTTTTTTCCAAATTGCGCTGTTGAACGGGGGTGACATGGCCGTCCAGTAGCACCAGTTCGACATTGTGCTCTTCAAAAATCTCTTTTAATTCTGTCAATTTTCCAGAACCAAAAAGCGTGCCCGGAAGCAGCTTTTTCAAGCCAATAACTGTTGCTCCAACAACATCCAGCTCGGGCAAAGCCCGCGCCAAGGACGTGGCCTCAGCCAAGGCAGCCAGGGGATCGCGGCGGCCGGACACGGTTTTAAGTTCAGGATGCAGCACCCAGGCGCGCGTAACCCTGCCCTCATGCTCTATCAATTTTGATCTTCACCTTCATAAAGCGAAATCGATTGAGACGGCATGATCGTGGAAATTGCGTGCTTATACACAAGCTGTGACTGCCCGTCTCGGCGAAGCAAGATACAAAAATTATCGAACCAAGTGATCACACCTTGAAGCTTCACCCCATTGATTAAAAACACGGTCACCGGAATTTTCGTTTTGCGAACGTGATTTAAGAATGCATCTTGAAGATTTTGACGGTCAGAGGCCATTGTATTACCTTTTTATTTTTGCAGCGCCTTAAATATGCAGGGTGTAAAAGCCGCGCCGACAGCTTTTTCTTTACACTCGACTCATAATTCAAAGAGCACGGCGATGCAACTTATTGGCGCAACCAAATTTCAGGGCGCAAAAGCGCCAAAATGACCAGTATTTCAAGCCGCCCCAAAACCATCGCAAGGCATAATATCGCCTTCGCCAGACCGGGTAATGCAATCATATCAAAAGGGCCTTCTATGACCATCATCAAAGCGGGCCCAGTGGTGCTGATGGCGCTGACGCATAAAGCCAGAGCCGTCTCAAAACTAAGCCCAGAAGCCGCAAGAGACAGCGTGATCCCAGCCAAACTAAGACCGAATAGCATAAAGAAAATCCAGGCTGCAAAAGCCCCCTGCCCGAGATCATACTGATTTTGGCTTTTTGTTTTTCCGACCGAGGAAGGATGCACCAAACGACCGACCTCGCGTAAAGCGTTTAAATACAGAATATAAAACCGAAGCAGCTTTACGCCGCCGGCAGTGGTTGCGATACCGCCACCAATTAGGCCTAAGCCCAAAAATAAAAACCCTGGGATTCCCGCGTTGCTCAAAGGCGCAATGGGTTCCCAATATTGGCTCGACCAGCCCGTCGTGCTTAAAAAAGATAAAATAGTGAATAGATTGCCCCATATCAAAGCCAGCAAACCCTCTGGCCCATATTCTGCCAGAGGCGCGGCCGATGAAGAAACTTGCTTAATGAAGAGAACGCAGCTGAGCAAAATGGTGATCCAAATGGCCAGGCGCAATTCGACATCTCTTAAGAGCCCCTTGGCAAAGCCCGTTGTTTTTTCGGGGGCCCAAAGAACCCTGCTCAGCGCCAGCGTAAAGAACAAAACGATCAAAACCTCTGCCCAAATCCCCGAAGACAGGCCTGCAACCCCCTGATAGGCCGTTATTCCGCTTGTCGACAGAACGGATAGCGCAAAGATAAAGCCGTTATATCCAGATGCACCAGACAGAATGAAGCCCAGCCATAATACCGCAGTCAGGCCAATATAAAGTGGCATCAAAGTTTGCACGCTGCGCATTAAAAATAATTTTCGTTCAGAAGTAGATATAAAATTCGCTTGACGCCGTGCGTTCGCGTGTTGCCCGGTAAGCTCAAACCCACCCAGGTTCAGCGGTGCTAAAATTGCCACCGCAGCCACCCAAATTAAAGCCCCCCCCATCCAGCCCACGAGCGCACGCCATAAATGTAAAGCATCGGACAAGCGCCCTGCAGGAAACACCTCAAACCCAGTTGTGGTTAAGGCGCTTACCATATCGAGATAGGCATTTAAAAACGACGTTGTTCGAATAACTGAATACTCTGGAATGGCTAAAAACACGGGCAAAAAAACGAAGATCAACGCCAATGATAACATTTGATCAAGCGCCGTTTCACGCGAAGTTTGATTTGAACGCGCAAGCCCGATAAGCGCTAGAAACGTAACGCCCAAAAGCCCCGTGTAGAAAAACATGCGGGCCTCGAAAAACTGCTCTGTTACCAAAGCATATAGGCTTGGCACAATCATCGAAATCGCCATCACGCCAAATATTTGCAGCGCGAAGGGCAAATATAAAAGGTGACGCTGCATAGGTTAGAAAAAATCTATGGAAACTTGCAACAGACGCTCCACTTCAGTGATATCCTTGGCTAAAGAAAACAAAGCGATGACATCACCCTCTTCAATACGGGTTGTCCCTACGGGCTTCATCATTATGCCCGATTTTAGCACCCCTCCAACCAAAACACCTTCGGGAAAGTCGATATCGGAAATCTTCTGCCCCGCAATCGGCGATGTTGACAACACCTTGGCTTCAATAATTTCAGCTTCTGCATCACCAATTGAATAAACACCACGCACCCGCCCATGACGGATATGTCGCAAAATCGAACTTACGGTGGTTGCGCGCGGATTGATAAACGCATCAATCCCCAAAGGCGCCATAAGCGGTACCAAGGACGGGTCATTGATTAAAACAATCGATCGGGGGCACCCCGACATTTTTGCCCGAACTGCCGCCAACATATTGGTTTTATCATCATCTGTCACCGCCAAGATGACATCGCTTTTGCCAATATTGGCCTCTGCAAGCAACGCGGAATTGAGCCCATCACCATTCAAGACAATGGTTTTTTCAAGCTCATTGGCGGCATGTTCAGCGATATTTCTATCTTTTTCAATGATCTTGCTGCGCACGCGTTGGGTCCGAGATTCTAAGGATTTGGCAATTGACAGCCCGACATTGCCGCCCCCTACAAGTACAACCCGATCTTGCTTGCCTTGCGATTTTCCAAACACTTCCATCGTGCGCACCGTATCTTCAGCGTGGCACATCACGTAAATTTCATCACCAGCGAATAATTGATCCCCCGCCTCGGGGGCGAATAAAGCGGTTTGGCGGCGAACCCCGATTACGATCACCCTGAGCGTTGAAAAAAGATCATTAAGCTGCCGCAAGGGCGTGTTCAGCACCGGACAATTTTCGTCAAGCCGCAGGCCCAGCAATTGAGCCTGCTCATCCAGAAACAATTCGGTATCAAACGCAGCAAGGGCCGAAAGCCGTTTCAGCGCCGCATCCGCAACTTCGCGTTCCGGGCTGATCACCACATCAATCGGCATATGATCACGGCGATAAAGATCCGAATAAATGGCATCTAAATAAGATTTGCTGCGCAACCGGGCTATTTTTCGGGGAATATCAAACACCGAATGTGCCACTTGACAGGTGACCATGTTCACCTCATCCGAATGGGTCGCCGCAATGATCATTTCAGCATCTTTGGCACCGGCTTTTTCCAAAACATCGGGATAAGAAGCAAAGCCTGATACGCCCTGCACGTCAAGCGTATCCATAGCGCGCCTGACCAAATCAGGATTGCTGTCAACGACCGTTACATCATTGCGCTCGCCCGATAAGTGTCGCGCGATTTGCCAGCCAACTTGGCCAGCACCACAAATAATAATCTTCATTTCTTTTCCCTTCTATTGGGAACAGTATTTGAGTGCGCAAACCCGCCACCGAAACGGTTTCGATCTACACCATATCTCGAACCCCTAACCGGTTCAATCCAGCTGTTTTACGCCAGAGACGATCGAGAGCGACTTTAATTTGCGATGCAACGCGCTTCGCTCCATCCCAACAAACTGGGCTGTCTTGCTGATATTGCCTCCAAAACGTTCGATTTGAACCATCAAATATTCGCGTTCAAAAGCCTCGCGCGCGTCGCGCAAAGGCAAAGATGCCAAACCCTGCAAGACCGGCCCATTGGCCCCAGCCGCCTGTGACGCCGTGTCGGTTGGCAAATCATCAGAAGTGATTTCACCTTGGCCCTCGCTTAAAATCAAAATGCGTTCTAGCAAGTTTTTCAATTCACGAATATTACCAGGCCACTCCATCGCTTGTAACATCGCGGCTGCCTGATCGCTTAATGTTCTTTGCGGATAAGCTTGAATTTGATGAAATTGCTCAAGAAAAAATTTTGCCAAAAGCGGAATGTCTTCGCGCCTTTCGCTAAGCGCGGGCACAGAGATAGGTACCACATTCAACCGATGATACAGCTCTTCGCGAAACCTTTTTTGTTCAATTGCAGCAGGCAAATCCCGGCTGGTTGAAGAAATCACGCGCATTTCTAGCTTAACCAGATCATGCGAGCCTGGCCGTTGAAATTGTTGGTCCACCAAGACCCTTAAAATTTTGGATTGCGTCTCTAGATGCATGTCTGCGATTTCATCAAAATAAATCGATCCGCCATTTGCTTGAGCAAATAAACCCTCGCCTTCTTGAGGTTTCGTGGATTCGCTTCCAAACAGTAGATTTTCCATCTGGTCGGGCGCAATGGACGCAGAATTCACAATAATGAAGGGGCCATGCGCGCGATCAGAATGGGCATGGATATAGCGCGCCGCAACCTCTTTGCCTGAGCCAGAAGCCCCCGTTAACAGCACCCGCGCATTTGATTTGGTGACCTTATCCAAGTTTGACAAAAGCGTCTTGAACCCTGAGCTTTGTCCAATCATATCGCTGGCTGGTTCCTCTTTAGAGCGCAATTCCAAATTTTCACGCCGCAGTTGGGATGCTTCCATCGCACGCCGAATAACAACCAAAAGCTGGTTAATATTGAAGGGTTTCTCGATAAAATCATACGCGCCCTGTTTGATCGCGGCGACTGCGATTTCGATATTGCCATGCCCAGATATAATCACAACGGGCACATGGGGATAATTCTTCTTCACCTTTTTTAAGATATCAATCCCGTCAAGATCACGGTCTTTCAACCAGAGATCTAAGATCAACAAGCCGGGCGGCGCGGCGTCTACTTCTTTCATACACTCTTCAGCTGTTCCTGCGATGCGGGTTTCAAATCCTTCATCTTGTAAAATATCTGAAATCAGCTCGCGAATATCGCGCTCATCATCAACGATTAAAATATCGCCCATGCTAATTTGGTTCCTTTTGCTCTGAATCCATTAACGTTTGATCACTATGGGTTAAGTCGATCAAAACCTTTGCCCCTGGATGACTGCCGTTTGAAAAGGGCGCGGCATCCAACAAACTTAAAGTTCCACCATGTTCTTGGATGATTTTCTTTACGATTGCCAACCCCAAACCTGTTCCGTTTTCACGCGTTGTCACATAGGGCTCGAACAGTTTACTCCGATCTTGAGGCAATCCGATCCCATTATCAGAGATTGCGATGGTAAAGCCCGATTGCGCGGCTTGCATTTCAACCCGTATCTCACCCTGCCTGTCAGTGCCTAGGCCCGACCGCCAGCCAGCCTCAATTGCTTCTCCAGCATTTTTGAGTACATTGGTGAGCGCTTGCGACAACATCGTTGCATCAATTTCTGCCCAAATTTCTTCATCGGGCATCTTTAATTCAAACGTTACACCCGGCTGTCCAGATTCCTGCAACGTGACGGCGGCAGCCAAAACTTCATTTAAATTTTCAGATTTCTTGACCAATTCCGGCATTCTGGCAAATTTAGAAAACTCATCCACAATACGCCGTAAATCATTGGTTTGTCGGATAATCACATCCGTCATTTGCTCCAGTTGGCCACTCTCAGCGCCGAGTTGTGGCGCAAATTTTCGTTGAATGCGCTCTGCAGAGAGCTGAATGGGCGTCAAAGGGTTTTTGATTTCATGGGCAATGCGCCGCGCCACATCCCCCCATGCCGCAGATCTTTGGGCCGACACCAGATCTGTTACATCATCAAAGGCCACCACATAGCCTTCAAGCCGTCCATCTTCGCGCCGGCGCGGTGCAAGGCGTACCAAAAAGCTTTCCAAACGCCCAAGTCGAAGAATTTTAACCTCTTCTTGTAAATTATCTGACCGGCTGTTTTGCAGACGCTCAAGCAAAGGCGCGAATTCTGGCACTGCTAGGCTCAACTGAGATGCGTTATCGGTTTTATTTTTCCCCAAAAGCCTTTCGGCAGAAGGGTTTGCAAATGTGATCATTCCTTTGGGATCAAGCCCAAACACACCCGATGTAACCGAAGATAAAACGCTGTCAAACACGCGTCCGCGTCGTTCTATTTGTTGCGTATTCTCAAGCAAACGGTCGCGTTGCTGTTTCAACTGCCGCGTCATCTGGTTGAAATAACGCGACAGCGATGACAGCTCATCATCGCCCTCTTCCTCGATGACTTGGGTGTCAAGATTACCCTCACCAACCGCCTGAGCGGCCCCGGCAAGACGGCCGATCGGCCTTGACAGCCGCTCGGCAAAGAGCAGGGCCAATAGAATTGATGAAACGATTAACAGCACTGCAAACGCCAAATAAATCAAACCGAATTGAAACAATTCGTAGCCACGTTCGCTTTCCAACTGCTGATACAGCTTGGCGGTTTCGCGGGTTTCGTCAAGCAAACCGTATAAATTTCCGTCAATATCGCGCGATACCAACAGGTAATAATCCGCAAAACCTGACAGGTATATCAAAGCCCGTAATTCGTTATTTGGAAGATCTTCAATCAGCAAAATCTCGGTTAAGGCAGCTGTAAAATCTTGGGCAGACGGGGGTTCATAATCAAACAAATAAGACCGGTTTCCGCGCAGAACCAAATCACCCATTCCATTGATCACAAAGGCTTCTCGCAAACCCCGTTGTATTTTAACTTGTTCATCGCTCAAAAAGACTCGAAAGTTTTGCAAGTCAACCACACCGCGGGCGCGCCGGTAACTTTCCAAAGCTTCGGCAAGCGCGTCTGCATCTTCTGCAAGCGCACGTCTTTGGTCTTGCTGATAGGAATCTGCAGCCGATAATGATGCGCCGATGACGCGCTGAACACGATCTGAAAACCACGCCTCGAATCCCATGTTAATTGATAAGAGCGCGAAGGCTGCAACCGTAATCGTCGGCAAAAGCGCCATAATGCTGAACACCCCTGTCAGCCGCAAATGCAAGCGCGAGCCCGAGGATTTTTGCCGCCTTTGCGCAATGATGCGCAAAACGCGCTGCAACACCAGTGCAACGATCAACATCACATATATAAAATCGGAAAATAAAACCAAACGCAAAAGCGTTGAGCCCGAGCCAGCATCCAAAGGGCCTAAGGTGACATAGGTTAACGCGGCAAGCGCTGGCCCCAAACAGACAAGAGCCAGATTTATAAAACTTACCAGCCGACGCCAACGCCTAAGACTGACAAGATCAACCCATCGAAGCCGCATCGCGCGCACGCTCATGCTAGTCTCGATTCCGATGTTTAAACATTTTGCGCTGCCGCATATCAGCCGATCACTGTGACTTCTTTACATCAGTTTTCGTCGACGTGTGACCTTAATGTCAAGCTCATTGATCTTCTTGCGCAAAGTGTTGCGGTTTATCCCCAAAAGATCAGCGCATTTGGCTTGGTTGCCCCCTGTCGCCTCTAAGGCAATGGAAATCAATGGATGTTCAAGCTCTTTCAAAATGCGCGCATGCAGGCCCGGCGGCGGTAAAACGCTGCCATGCAAATCAAAATACCGCCTGAGATGGCGCTCAACATCCGCAGATAACCGATCTGATGAGCCTTTTTGCAGCGCCGAGTTCATGGCCGGTTGGCTTCCCAAAACTTGTTCCACCTCGGTCAGCGTGATTTCCGAAGCGCGCGCGGTTAGCGAAAGCCGCTTTACAACATTCTCAAGCTGTCGAACATTTCCCGGCCAGCTATAATTTCGAAACAATTGTTCTGCTTCTTTGGTAACAACGCGTTGAAGGCCACCATCGCGTTCTGCGCGGGCCAGAAAAAAGGCGCTTAGAAGCTGGATGTCATCCACGCGCTCACGCAAGGCAGGCGCATGGATCGTGGCGCCCCCCAAGCGATAATAAAGATCGCTGCGCACCATTTTTGGATCAACCTCACCGCTCACCTCCCCTTGCATGGTGGCGATAAACCGCGGTGAAAACTCGCCCGGATTGTCAATCATTCTCACAATCCGGCCCTGACCTTCTTCATTTATATCGGTGATTTCCTCAAATAGAATTGTGCCGCCCTTGGCCCGGGCAAGGATTTTCGCCGGCCCGTCTAAAGCAACCAAATCTGTTTCATTCACCACCACGAAAGGCAGATTTCTCCGATCTGAATAATCGTGCAGAACTTTTGCGATAAGCGTTTTTCCGGTTCCAGATTCTCCGGAGATAAGCACCGGCAGATCAGAATTCATTACCCGTGCAACTAAGCGGTAAAGGCCTTGCATCGCCGGCGTTTTGCCCACGAGCGGCAACCCATCCTCTTCCACATCCGGCGTGACCTCGAGCTGCGGCTTGGAGGCCACGGGCTGTTTCTGTTCAAGCGCGCGGGCACAACGTTTCATCAAGTCGGGCAGGTCAAACGGTTTTGGAAGATAATCAAAAGCTTCTGCTTCTGCGGCTTGGATCGCCGTCATAATGGTGTTTTGCGCTGAGATTACGATCACCGGCAGCTCGGGGCGATCTAAAGAAATCTTTGGCAGCATCTCAAGACCATTGCCATCGGGCATCATTACATCGGTTATCACCGCATCCCCTTTGCCCTCACCGACCCAGCGCATCAGCGTGGTTAGGCTGGACGTCGCATGGACACGGCAGCCTGCCCGCGTCAGCGCTTGGGTGAGAACGGTGCGAATGGTTCTGTCATCATCTGCGACCAGTACTGTTCCGTCCATAATTTATCCTTTCACTTTCTCTTCGCGTGGCACCAAGGGCAAAGAGATGCGAAACACCGTTTTGCCCGGCACAGAATCCACCGATAACCATCCATCATGATCTGAAATTATTTTGCTGGCCAAGGCCAAGCCAAGCCCTGTGCCATTCTCGCGCCCCGACACAAAAGGATCAAAAACATCCGACCTGATATCGCTGGGCAAGCCTGGCCCATCGTCACAGATTTCAACTTGCAGCGGTAGATTTTGCCCTGAGCCATCCGAACGGCGCATCCGAAAAGAATGCTCGTAATAGGTTTTGAGGCGAATTTTCCCCCCCGATGGCGAGGCGGCTTCAGAGGCGTTTTTTACCAGATTCAAAACCACTTGCAGCAATTGATCGGCATCCCCATAGGCCGCTGGCAATGACGGGTCATATTCTTCAATATAGGTCATATGCGCGCCAAACCCCAATTGCGAAGATCGGCGCACCCGATCCAATATATCATGGATATTAACTGCAGATTTCTGGACGAGCTTCAGGTTTCCGAATTGTTCAACCTGCTCAAGTAACTTCAAAATACGCCGTGTTTCAGCCACCACTAAATCGGTCAACTCTAAATCTTTCGGCGGCAAGCTCATCGACAGCAATTGGGCCGCGCCCATGATACCAGCCAAAGGGTTTTTAATCTCATGCGCCAGCATTTCAGCCATTCCAATAGCAGATTTTGCCGCCGATTTACCGCTTTGCGTTTGCGTCAACCGGCCGGCCAAATTCCGCGGCTCGATCAGCAACAGCATAAAACCCGCCATGCCCAGCAAAGGCGTGAACTTCAAATTGCACAAAACCGTCGATTTAGGGCCCATCTCAACCGAAACATCATTCACAAATAAAGGCGTTAAATTTTCTCGGGCGCGCTCAAAGCTTTCAGAAACCTGCGTGTTTATCGAAATACAGCGCCACAGCGAGGTCCCCACCAAAGCCCGCTCAGACATATTCAAAAAACCCTCTGCAGCAGGGTTAATCTCGCTTATAATATCCTTTTCACCGATCACCAAAACTGGCACTGGCAAAGAAGACCAGATTGCTCCCATCGACATCTCGCTCATACCCCCTCACGCTGGGCCAGCGCTTCGGGCAAATTGCAAAGCACATGCTTTGGGTTCTGTGATGTTAAAATTTCACGGCGCAGAGCAGCCGGCGCATTGGCCTCGTCCATATACCATCCCAAATGTTTGCGCGCCACGCGGATTCCCAAAGTCTCTCCGTAAAACGAAAGCATATCCTGATAATGTTTCTGAACCAATTCGATCAAATCTTTGGTTTTGAGCGATACGGCATTTTTTTTCCCATAGAGCCCGGCAGCAAGCTGCGATAAAAACCAAGGCCGACCTTGCGCGCCGCGTCCAACCATAACACCATCGGCCCCCGATGCCTTTAAAGCCGCGCGGCCAGCCTCTAAATCTGTGATGTCACCATTGGCGATAACCGGAATTGAAACCGCCTCTTTCACCTTTGCGATCGCCGACCAGTCCGCCGACCCTTTGTAAAACTGACACCGCGTGCGCCCGTGTATCGTGATCATTGAAATCCCCGCAGCTTCGGCGCGACGCGCCAATTCCGGTGCATTCAACAAATTATCGTCCCAACCCAAGCGGGTTTTTAAGCTGACCGGAAGATTCACCGCCTGAACCACCGCCTCGATCAAACGCAAAGCGTGATCTAGATCTTTCAATAAGGCCGAACCAGAATAGCCGGACACCACTTTTTTCGCAGGGCACCCCATATTGATATCGATCATCCGCGCCCCCTGATCTTCAACCATCCGCGCAGCCTCGCGCATCCAAAACGCCTCGCGCCCCGCCAATTGAACCGCTGTTTTTTCGAACCCCAGCCCCAATTCAGCTTTCTCACGAGATCCCGCGCGGGCAATCACCATATCCTGCGAGGCAATCATTTCACTCACAACCAAACCCGCCCCAAACCCTGTGACTAGATTTCGAAAGGGCAGATCTGTGATCCCGGCCAATGGCGCCAGAAAAACAGGTGTCTCTATCTTCATTGCTCCCAGATCGATCATTGCCATTCCAATCATGTTCGAGGCATGGGTAGAGCCTCTCTCAGCGCGAAACAAGCACCACACGCCAAATTTATAACCAATTTTAAAAAAATGCCTAAAATTTAATCAACTATCTCTGATTGCCAGTGAAATCAGAAAACCGTAAACACGATGGTGCAGGATGGAAAAAAAATGTCGATAGCAGCTCTTATCGTGGCCGCAGGGCGTGGCACCCGCGCAGGCGGCAATGACCCAAAGCAATGGCAAATGCTCGCGGGAAAGCGGGTGATCGACCATACACTGAACGCCTTTAAACAGCATCGCAATATCGATACAATCCTCGTGGTGCTGCATCCCGAAGATCAAAATAGGCTCACCGATCCGACGATTAAAACCGCGCTTGGCGGCGCAACCCGCAATCAATCTGTTTACAATGGCTTGCGCGCTTTGCGCGCCGCTGCGCCAAAACAGGTTTTAATCCATGATGTGGCGCGCCCTTTGATCAGCGAAAAATGTATCACTGATGTGATCGAGGCGCTGCAAACACATTCAGGCGCAGCGCCCGCTCTGCCGATCACCGATGCGCTTTGGCGGGGGCAGGATGGCTTGGTGGATGAAACGGTTGCAAGAGAGAATTTATTTCGCGCCCAAACGCCCCAAGGGTTTGACTTTGAAAGCATCTTTCAAGCACATGCGCAAGCCTGCGGAGCCGCCGCCGATGATGTAGAAGTCGCCATGCAGGCCGGGTTGAGCGTAAAAATCATTTCCGGGCATGAAGAAAACATAAAGATAACAATCCCCGAAGATTTCGAGCGGGCCAGCAAAATAATGAAGGATCGAAGATGAAAGACATCCGGTTGGGCAACGGCTATGATGTACACGCGTTTGAACCAGGCAATCAGGTCATTCTTTGCGGCATTGCCATTCCCCATAACGCGCAGCTTAAAGGCCATTCAGATGCCGATGTCGCGATGCATGCCATCACCGACGCGCTTTATGGCGCGCTGGCCTTAGGGGATATTGGACGCCACTTTCCACCCTCTGACCCGCAATGGAAAGGCGCAGCCAGCGCAGTTTTTTTGAAGCATGCTGCAGCTCTGGTGGCAAAACATGACTTTTACATCAGCAATATCGACTGCACGATCATTTGCGAAATGCCAAAAATTGGACCGCATGCTGCGCGCATGCAATCTCACCTGGCTGATCTGCTGGGCATAAAGGCTGATCGGATCAGCGTGAAAGCCACAACCAGCGAAAAGCTTGGCTTTACCGGGCGCCAAGAAGGTATCGCCAGTCTTGCCAGCGCCTTATTATGCAAAGCCTAAGCCGCAATATCGCTACGCTGATGGGGCTTGGCTTCATTGGCTTCGCGCCCGGCACCTGGGGCTCACTTGCAACATTGCCGCTTTTCGCCGCGATGTTTCATGCGGCAGGGCTGTTAGGCACGCTGATTGCCCTGCCCCTCATCCTTTCCCTTGGATGGTGGGCCACGCAGAGCTATACGCAATTGCATAAAAACCATGATCCTTCTGAAGTGATCATTGACGAAGTGGCCGGGCAATGGATTGCACTTTTGCCCTTAGCCGTTGGAGCAACCCATGCTGGCGCCTCGCTTTTTGCCTTATGGCCGGGCTGGGTTGCTGCCTTCTTGCTTTTTCGCCTTTTTGACATTTGGAAACCCAGCATTATCGGCTGGGCAGATCGGCGCAGCGATGCAATCGGGGTGATGTTGGATGATTGTTTCGCCGGCCTATTCGCAGCGCTTGGTGTGATTGCCTTGGCGGGGCTGTTCCATGGTCTGCTTTCATGAGTGTAAACGCGATCATCCGCCTCGCCCGCGACCAACGGATCAAACTTGCCACGGCTGAAAGCTGCACTGGTGGCCTTGTTGCTGCCAAATTGACCGAACAACCAGGTTCCTCCGAAATTTTTGAATGCGGCCTTGTGACCTATTCTAATCTCTCAAAAACTCAGCTTTTGGGCGTTTCAGAGCGCAGCTTAGAACAGCATGGCGCTGTATCCGAACAGGTCGCGGGTGAAATGGCGCTTGGCGCGCTGAACGGGTGCGCAGCGCAGCTAGCCGTCTCGATCACGGGGATCGCGGGGCCCGGCGGGTCTGATTTCAAGCCAGAGGGGCGTGTGTGCTTTGGCGTGGCGCATAAAACGAAACTTCTTAGCGTCGAAACACAAGAGTTTGGCAGTATCGGGCGCGACGCTGTGCGACAGGCAGCGCGCGATCATGCGCTACGCCTCTTTTGCGCGGCGCTTGAAGGCTTTCAGATTTCGCTTAAAAAATAGGCACCCATTAAAATTTACGCCACATATATAGACGCTTAAAAAATATAGCTGTGCATTTTGCATTATTTTTAAGCTTTATATTTCTTTTTGGCTGCTTTTTGCGCCATGCCTCCCGAAACTTCAAAGGGAGAAGATCAAATGAACCCAGCAGATACCGCCTGGATCATCGTCGCCACAGCGTTGGTGCTGTTTATGACGCTACCCGGCCTTGCCTTATTTTACGGCGGGCTCGTGCGCGCGCGCAATGTATTAAGCGTGTTTATGCAATGCTACGCAATCGCGTGCCTGATGAGCTTGCTCTGGCTGGCTGCGGGCTATTCAATCGCCTTCGGGCCTGCAGACAGCGGATTTTGGGGCGGCTTGGGCAAAGCCTTTCTAGCTGGTGTCGATGCCGAAAGCCTATCTGGCACGCTGCCCGAAGTGCTGTTCTTCGCCTTTCAAATGACTTTCGCAATCATCACTCCGGCCTTGATCGTTGGGGCCTATGTAGAGCGGATCGGATTTGCCTTTGTTCTTACTTTTTCAGGCCTTTGGATGCTGATTTGTTACGCGCCGGTTGTGCATTGGATTTGGGGCGGTGGTATGATGGCCGATGGCGGCATCTTCGGCGAGACGGGCGTCCGCGATTTTGCAGGCGGTATCGTTGTGCATGAAACCGCCGGCCTTGCTGCCTTATTGATTGCTGCGATGTTGGGTCCGCGGCGCGATAAAAGCAAACCACCCCACAATCCTGGGATGGTGATGATCGGCGCGGCAATGCTGTGGGTTGGCTGGTTTGGCTTTAACGGAGGCTCGCAACTGGCCGCTGATGGCGGCGCCGCAATGGCCTTAACCGTGACCCATATTTCCGCAGCCACCGCCTCTTTAACCTGGGCTCTTTGGGAAAAAATAAAATATGGCCGCGCATCGCTGGTGGGATTGGTCACCGGCACCATTGCCGGGCTTGCCTCGATAACGCCTGCCTCGGGTTTTGTGGGCCCTGTAGAGGCTTTAATCATCGGCGCCGTGGCAGGCATATTATGCCAAGAAGCGGTCAATTTTGTGCGCAATATTTTCAATATCGATGATACGCTGGATGTTTTTGCCGTACACGGCGTCGGAGGAATTTTTGGCACGGTGATGATCGCTCTGTTCGGACAAGGCAGCTGGACCGCGCAGCTGGGCGGGTTGCTCATTGTGGGTGTGTTTACGCTTGTTGTAACGTTTATCCTGATCAAACTGGTTGGCCTGATCTTCCCGCTGCGCGTCGATGCCGAAACCGAAAGCAATGGGCTTGACCTGTCGGTGCACGGCGAACGCGCCTATGAGCTAAACAGCTAAACAGCTTATTATAGCGATACCAAGTTTAAAGGCGCTTTTTAGGAAAAGCGCCTTTTTTCATGCCTTGAACAAATCAGCGGCGCGCCGCTCAAACGCCCGCACAACGCGCTGCATCGCTTCGTTGAACACAACGCCAATAATGCCTTGCAAGATCGCATTTTTGAATTCGAAATCAACAAAGAAAGTCACTTCGCAGCCGCCCTCCACGTTGCGAAATTCCCAATTTGACACCATGTATTTAAAAGGGCCATCAAGATATTCCGTATCTATTTTAAGATCGGCCGGCCATAAAGTGACGCGCGAGCCAAAGCGTTCGCGAAACACTTTAAAACTAATTACCAAATCAGCTTCCAGAATTTCGCTGGAACCTTCGAGCACAGTCGAGCGCAGACGCGCCGCCGAACACCAAGGCAAAAACTCTGGATAAGCAGCAACATCCGCCACCAGTGAATACATCTGCTCGGCGCTATAGGGTAAAATTTTTGTTTCTTGATGAGTTGGCATTTCGCTTCTTTTTGACGTGACAGTCGGCATTCTTTAAGTAATGTAGGACACGAAAATCAAGAGGGTTTTGCCGTGCAGCGTCCATATGTCATCGATGAAATGATCTCGGCAAAGTCAATCGCGGCCCGAATTGAGAGTTTAAGCCGGGAAATCCGAGATGAATTTTCGGGCACCAATAAACTGGTGGTGGTTGGTTTGCTGCGCGGTTCTTTCGTGTTTATCGCAGATCTGGTCCGCGAGCTTGATTTGCCCGTGGAGGTGGATTTCTTGGAAGCCTCTTCTTATGGCGACGGAATGGAAAGCTCGCGCGAAGTTCGGATCCTAAAAGATTTACGCGGGGCAATTGAGGATCGAGACGTTTTGGTTGTGGAAGATATCGTGGATACCGGTTTTACGCTGCATCATGTGACCGGCCTGCTGGCTTCGCGAAACCCTGCGCGGATGAAAACCATCGCATTGCTCGACAAACCGTCGCGGCGCGAAGTAGATATTCAAGCCGATTGGATCGGGTTCAGCATTCAAGATGAATTTGTGGTCGGCTACGGCATTGACTATGCTCAGCGGAACCGCAACCTTGCCTATATCGGAAAGGTGCGTTTTACTGGGGAAACCTAAATACAAAGCCGCCAGCGCGCAGCGCTACTATCATAGATTTAAAAAACACAACCAAGAAATGCTGCGCAGGCTTTGGCGGTCTTGCGTGCAACTCATATCGACGGCTCAAATGGCAGATCAGAGCCATTCACCCCTGCGCACGTATGGCCAAAGAACTGTACCAGCCACATACCAGCGCGCATCTCACAGGCCGCAGCGCGCTTGCGGCAGGATAGGCCGCCCGAAGGCGCTTTGGCGTTGATCACCCGCCTCGCACGCCCTCATAATTGCCCTTCACCCGCTCTTTCTTCGGATCGAAATGCGGGAATGCAACAATTTTAGCTGGTAAGCGCAGTTGGTCCCCATCCAGCCGCCCAACTTCCAACTCAGTGCCAATCTCGGCATGGGCCAAATCTACCCGTGCCAAAGCAATCACTTTGCCCAAAACAGGCGAGCGCATCGCCGAGGTCACAACGCCCACTTGTGGCTTCCCGATATGGATACAATCGCCCGGCGTTGGCACAACACCGCCCTCCAATTCAAGCCCGACAAGTTTCTTTTGCGGATGGGCTTTGCGCCGCTCGAGCGCTGCGCGGCCGATAAATTCATCAGTTTTACTTTTCAAAGGCACCGTAAAACCAATGCCTGCCTCCATTGGATCGGTTTGATCATCAAATTCCGAGCCAGCAAAGATCAACCCAGCCTCAATCCGCACCATATCAAGCGCAGCAAGCCCAAAAGGCGTAAGCCCATGCGGCGCACCTGCGGCCCAAATCGCGTCAAAAACCTGTTCTGCGTCTTTCGGATGGCAAAACACCTCATAGCCCAGCTCTCCAGAATATCCGGTCCGGCTGAGCACCACGGAGGGGCCATGAAAGCCGCCAATCCGGCCAATCGAAAAGCGAAACCATTGCAGCTCTTCAACAGTGGGCTGCGCGGGGGGCGTCCAAATCACATCTTTCAGAATTTCGCGCGACAACGGCCCTTGCACCGCCACATTGCAATGATGGTCCGTGGAAGAACGCACCCATGCGTTTAGGCCACGCTCCTCGGCTTGTTTGCGCAGCCAAAGCCCGGATTGGTCATTGCCGCCGATCCACCGAAAATTGGTATCCCCCAAGCGAAACAACGTGCCATCGTCAATCATACCACCATGTTCATAGCACATCGCGGTATAGACGATGCCGCCAACCGGAATTTTTTTCACATCCCGCGTGATAGATAGCTGCATCAGCGCTTCGGCATCAGGGCCCGTCACTTCATATTTTCGAAGCGGCGATAGATCCATAATAACCGCTTTTTCGCGCGCAGCCCAATATTCAGCTATGCTGCCATGATGCATCATGTCCTGCGCCAGCCAATATCCGGCATATTCCACAAAATTGCGCGTATGGCGGGCAAAACAATCGTGAAACCCAGTTTTTTTCGTTTCTTCCACATCAGCCCCCGGAGTTTTGCGCCAGCCAATCGAGCGCTTGAAATCTTCATTTTCGCGATAGGTCCAGACTTGAATATCGCTTGGCTGCCAGCCATTTGCTGGATCAACATCACAAGGACAACCCGTTGAAACACAAACTAAATCTGTGAGCGCCCGCATCAAAACATAATCTCCGGGCCGCGAATAAGGCTCATCCATCGAAATCGCATTGGTCTCGTCTAAAATCGTATTGAAAAAGAAGTTTATCGCTGGCCAGCCGCCCCGCGGACGCACATCATAGGCCTGCATTTCAAGGTTGATATTATCCGAACAATTGACATGGCCCGGATAGCCAAGATCTTCGTAATACCGCGCGGTACAGGCCAATCCAAATGTATCATGGCGGCCCACCGTGTCTTGGATAATCTCGACCAAAGGTTCCTGATCAACGCTAAAGTATTTTGCCAAGAGCCCTGGCTTGGGGTAAAGCGCCCCCATCAAAGACCGCGTGGTTGTGGGATCGATATCGCGCTCCAATCCAGCGTCCAAAGCGCGGCGCGAAAAGGCTTGAAAATCGCTGCATTCTCTGCCCTGCACGTCTAAAACTTGAATATATTCCCCCGCCTTCACCTCATAAGGTTTTGCCTCGCCTGGTTGAATATGCAAACTCACCAAAGGGTCGGCCAGTGGGTCATGCACCAATGACATGTCTTTCAAGGGCCGCTTATTAATCCGCGTGATAAACAACACTACATCGCTTGGGGCCCATTGCTGATGCGCATCCATCGCGCCACCCGCGGCGCATATGATCAATAATCCATCCGATACGGCCTGAAAACTTGCCGTCTCTCCCGCGCGCGAGCCGCCTTCAAACACGAGACTGGCATCGGCATCGGCGATTGAAAACCCTGTTTTCTCAAGCGCAGCGATTACTTTTTTACCAGATGGGTGCCCGGTAAGCGCGGCAATCAACCCCTCTGGGCTGCGCCCGCCTTTGGCCCCCAACATCGCGGCATCTGATCGTTTGTCGGGCCCAAAAAATACCATTTCAATGGGTTGCAAACCTTCCACATCTTGCAGCGTAATCTGATCACCCGCAAAAATTGGTACGGCACGGCTGCCCCCTCCGGGCACGGGATGCCTTTCAACCCCTTGCGGCAAAACCATCATACCGGGCTTGCGAACCCCTGCTTTTGTTTCGGGTGTTGAAAATAAAACGGGTGTATTCATTCCAGCCCCCTATACTAAACCAAGCAACGCTTTGCGCTTGTTTGCCCATGTCAGAATTAAGTGATCAACGGATAAACCGATAAACGCGACGCACAGGCCTAGCATGAGGCCATTTCCGGTTCCATTTTTATCAGAAAGAGCTTTTAGGATGTATTGTCCTAAATCATCCGTTCCAATCATCGCTCCGATAATTATCATAAATAAAGCAAAAATGACAGTCTGGTTGACCCCAAGCATTATATGAGGAAATGCCATTGGCAATTCTATTTTTAACCATCTTTGCATTTTATTCACGCCTGACATTGAGCCTGCATCATGCAACGATTGAGGTACGCTTTTGAGCCCCTCAACCGTATAGCGAGTTGCTGGTATTGTCGCGTAAACGATAACCGCGATTAGAACGGATGTGTCAGTAACACCAAAAAGCATTATTACAGGTATCAGGTAAATAAACGATGGAAATGTTTGAAACGTATCGCAAACCAGTAAGATCATCTTACTCGCTTTTTGATGTTGTGCGGCCAACGTGCCTGCTAACACTCCTAAGCTCACAGATACGATTACCGCAAATGATGCCATATAAGCAGTGATTAAGGCTCGATCCCACCACTCAGTCAGTGCGATAAACATCAAAAACCCACATACCACTAAAGCTGATTTTAGTCCCCCAATAATATATCCCACACCCATTATTAGCACGAAGGTCGCAATCACCGGCATGCCGAGATAAGCCGCCTTCATAGGCATCAAAACGCCTTTTATAAGTGCTGTATTAAATCCCTGAAGACCTTGATACCAATGCTCAACCATCCAATCGACACCGGCTTGCCAGAAATTTTCTGTAGTAATTCCCTGATTATGGGGGATCAGGTAGAGGTAGTTTACCTCTTCACTGAATGCATAACGACCAAAAACACAAAACAGAACGCTGATCAAAAATATTCCGAGCAATGTCAGAATATTTTTATGGCGGATTAAGATCCCCCGATCCGCAAAATAATCCACCGGCTTATTGGCCCATGCCAGCGATAATTTGTCCAAAACCACCGCTATCAATACAATGCAAATCCCAAGCTCTAATGCTTGACCAACACGTAATTGGTTCAGCGCAAGAAGAAGATTGAAACCCAAGCCTTTCGCACCGATAAATGACGCAATAACAGCCATCGCTAGACATTGCATTATAACCTGGTTGATACCGATCAAAATATCTCTTCTCGCAGTGGGAATGAGAACTTGCATCAAGATCTGATAATCATTGCAGCCGCTCATCATACCTGCTTCAAAAACCTCCGGCGGTACGCTTTTAAGCCCAAGCAAGGTGAGACGTATCATAGGAGGCGTGGCAAAGATAATAGTCGCGATGGCCCCGGCATGATCTCCCACGCCAAAAAAGACCATGACGGGCACCAAATAGGAAAAATGAGGCATTGTCTGAGCAATGTTTAATAACGGCATCATGACAATTTCTATTGACCGGCTTTTGAAGCAGAGGACCCCAAATACCAAACCTAAAAAACATGAAACTGGCGCTGCGACTAAGACAAAGGATAAAGTCTCCATCGCGGGCTCCCATTGACCAAAAATAGCTATGTAGGCGGCAGAGCTACCCGCCAAAAAAGCTAAACCTTTGCCTTTCAATGTGTAGCCTAAAAATGCAGCGCCTCCTGCAACGAATGTCCAGGGTAAAGCGGGCCAAACCGCCCAGTCATTCTCTCCCACAAAATCCCAGCTCGTGAACGCTACGATAGTTTTTACACCCCCGAGAAGTAGCTCACGGATTAGTTCTATAAAAAAGAGAACTGCACGAGAAAAGCTTCTTGTGATTTCTTTAATTAAAGCTGAGTCCTCGTAATCGTCGAGTTCAGGATCATAAATTTGTATCGGCATCCAATCATACATCAAATGCTCGACAAACACATTTATTGCACCTGGAAGCCCAGCAATCAGGGCAGGAAAGCGCCACAATATATTGTCATCAGCGGCCTCTATTCCAAAATAAAGACTGAAAAATATTATCAAGAGAATTACAAACTGAACAAGCTTGGAATTGCGGATTATCATTACCATCTTCTCAGCTTACTCCATAACCCGATTGGTAACAGTTTTGCCGAATAGCACACGGATTACCTTTGATGCTTGTACCGAGCCAACAATGGTTCCCTGCGCATCCACGACATCCACTGGGTTCTTTGCAGAAAGTACGGCTTCAGCCACTGTTTCAATAATCGCGTCTTTTGAGATTTGGAACGTTGCATCAGTGGCATGTTCAGACGGTGGGTCCATTACCGCCTCTATCTTCAGTACTTTTTCTCGCGGTACTTCTTCAGTAAATTTTTGCACGTAGCTGGTGGCTGGGTTCAGAACGATATTAGCAGGGGTATCAAGCTGTTCAATTATCCCATCTTTCATAATTGCGATCCGATCCGCGAGACGTAACGCCTCGTTAAAATCATGCGTAACAAAGAGAATTGTTTTTTTCAGCACGCCCTGCAAACGCATGAACTCATCTTGCATTTCTTTTCTGATAAGGGGGTCAAGCGCTGAAAATGGTTCATCAAGAAACCAAATATCTGGTTCAACCGCGAGCGAGCGAGCGATACCCACCCTTTGTTGTTGACCGCCAGAAAGCTCTCTTGGAAAGTAATTTTCTCGACCTGCCAGGCCAACAAGCTCTACCATTTCCAAAGCACGTTTTATACTATCGGCCGTGGTCTGACCCTTCACTTGCAATGGAAACGCGATATTCTCAAGCACGGTTTTATGTGGCAACAGAGCAAAGTTTTGAAAAACCATCCCCATTTTATTTCGGCGTAATTCGATCAGCTTTCGCGGGCTCATTCCCACTAGGTCTTCGCCATCTATAAATATTTGGCCCGAAGTTGGCTCTGAAAGTCGTGAAATACAGCGCAATAACGTTGATTTTCCAGAGCCCGATAGCCCCATTATTACAAGCATTTCTCCTTTTGAAACTTCGAAGCTGGCATTGTTAACCCCTACAACTAAGCCGGCAGCTTGAAACTGCTTTGTATCGACCTGTCCATTTACTTGTTGAAGCATCCTCTTAGAATTTTCACCGAATATTTTATAAACTGACTCACATTTAATTATTGGACGGTTGTCAGTAGCCTGGACGTTGGGATGATTCATTTTTATTTCCTGTTAGGTCGCCGGCAGAGGATCCAATTTCCGCATTCAACCACATAAATTCAAGATATACTGTGCGACAGCACTGACCCACACTTGCTCTTTTCAACTCGAAAATTGTGCGCTTGCAGACAAATCCGCTGAAAGCGCACAACCTTCTTTGTTTTAAAGCTAGTTGAAACGCGAAGCCAAACTAAACTATTGCGTAAATGGCTTCCAAACTTCTTCATTAGCGGCAAGCCATGCTTTAGCCGCATCTTGGTGGCTCATCTTATCAATATCAACTAAAGCGGCCATTTGACCAATTTGGTTTGATGTGAAGGAGATTTTTGTAAATGCCGTATATGCAGCCGGATGTGTCTTAGGAAACTTATAATTCGCCGCTTTCTTCAGCCAACCTTTTGGAGAACCACAAGCACCGTCACCTCCATCCCCTACGCGACATCCATCAAAATATGGCGGGAATTCAATAAAAACAAAACCATCAGCATCGGTGAAATTAGGCGTCCAATTAAAAGTAATTACGCCTCTTCCCTCTTTTTTTGCTGATGCCAGCTCTGCCCAGATTGCGTCAGCAGATCCGGCAAATTTGACCATATATTTGTCGTCCAAACCAAGCCCTGCAAGACGTTCTGGCATTTGGTTACCATGCCAACTCTGCGGACCCTCAAGCCAGCGGCCTTTTCCGCCAGAGTCCGGAGTTGCAAAAACCTCATGACAATCTTTCAAAGCCTCCCAATTTGGAAGACCTGGGCAAAGATTATCATCGATTACATATTGTGGAACTCCCATTTCCTCTAACGTCATGGCCGCGTGAGTCCCGGCGTCGATTATACCTCCTTTTGCCATTGCATTGTAAAAAGAAGCTCCAAATGTGGATTGCCAGACCTCGTGCGAAATCGTCACATCACCATTACGAATGGCTTCATAAACAGCTTGCGTATCGGCGGGAACATAATCGACGTTATTCCCCATACTTTCAAAAATACCGCCGATTACATAGGCCATCACAACCTGACTAGACCAATTGTGAGTGGGTATAACGATGGGCTTACTTGAATCCGCCGCATATACTTGGCCAGCTGAAAAACCGACCGCTAACGACATGGCTCCAGCTGCAACCTTCCGAGTAAATTTATTCATTTTTTCCCCCTGATATATTTTTTTGGTTGGCTCTACCCGAATTCGGGCATGCCCATAGCTTCGCAAATTTGGTCACGTTTTCCGCACATAGATTTTATGGGCTTAGGGTCTAAAAATTAGTGGCAATATATCTCAGACAAGGTTACGCTGACACCATTCTCGTTTTCACTAAATTAAACTATGATTGGTCAAAACAAATGAATAAAAACAATGTATTACCACGCCTAGATTATCTACTTGCATTTGAATCTGCGGCGGTTAACAACAGTTTTGCAGGTGCTTCTAAAGCGCTGAACATCAGCGAAACGGCCATCAGCAGGAAAGTTCGGCTTTTAGAGCTGCATTATAAAATAAATTTATTCAATCGCGGACACCGCTCGATTCACCTAACCCCGCGTGGGCAAAGGTTTTTTGATGATATTTTACCCTTGCTTGATCAGTTGCGAGCCCTCTCACAAAACCTGCTGGAAGCCACGTTAAACAATGCTGTGACAATCGCGGCAACCAACTCGGTGGCGGGGCTTTATTTGATGCCCAAATTACCGCGCTTCAACGCGCTTTACGAACCAGTTAACATCAACTTACTGTCCTCAGATGACGATGATGAATGTCTGGCGGAAGATGTCGATTTAACAATTTTACGGGGCAATGGGCATTGGTCAGGCTATTCGGCAGAGTTATTATTTGGCGAAACAATATTCCCGGTCTGTTCGCCGGAATTTTTGCGGAAAAACCCCGGCATCACCACATTGGCCGCAATGTCGCAAAGCTCCTTAATCGGCATTCACACCATGCATACCGAGTGGATGACCTGGCGCGCTTGGTTTGATTTGATGCATCACGCAGTGGCTGAATTTGAAGAAACAGTCAGCTTGAACACCTATCCTCTTGCGATTGAAGCTGCCGTAAACGGATTGGGAATTGCGCTTGGATGGGCCCATTTGGTAGATCATCTGCTTGAAGATAACAAACTTATCCGACCATTGGGTAACATTTCGGCCAGAACAGATCATGGCTATTATTTGCTGAAAGCAAGCGATGGCCCTAGTTTTCCAGAACGCGATCGGGTTGAAAATTGGCTTTTGGAAGTATCTGCGAGCCGGCAAAGATATCAGCAACCAAACGCCTCAACGCTTTAAAAACCGCGTAAAACCCGATGTGCAGATTCCAATAAAGGGGCTTACAGAACACCTTCAACGATGGTTTGAACGCTGGATTAGGCAGAGAGCCTTTGCCTCTTGGCTGGCGCATAGGCATCCGAGGCATACAAATTCATCGCTTTGTCATAGCTGGGGAATTGAATGATAACATGCCGATCGCCCGGCGGCGCGCCTTCAAAGCTGCGGGCTTTTCCGCCCCGTACCAAAAACTGACCACCAAAAAGATCCAAAGTGGGTTGAACCATTTTCACATAGGTGGCGTAGGCTTCTGGGTCATGAATGTTGATTTGCGCAATCACATATCCGTAGGCCATAGCTTTTTTCAAACCTTCAATTCTTGCGAGCTTGACCAATCCGGTTCAAAGCCCAAAACAATCGTATTGCCCGGCAGCTCTGGGTTGAACAAGCGATTATGCGCGATTGTCGATTGATTCAAAAGGTTTTTGGGGGTGAGTTTCCAGACTTTACACCGAATTTCAAAGCTTTGCGCATAGGCTGCAAAAACCAGACGACAGGTTTCCGCGCTCCTAATTTTGGCCGCCCCTGGGGAATGGGGCGGAAATGTCGAGGTTAAGATATCCGAAAACTGTTTGTGCTTTTGGTAAAAGGTTGCGGAAAAATATTGGATCGCTTGGTTGCGGCGCTGCGCAGGATCGTTGGTTTTACGCGCCATATGCAGCATCTCGGGTGTTTCAGAATAGGCCGGCAGTTTGTTCATAATGGTGATAATGGTTCCCATCGCTTGCGCGTCGTCTTTCAAATAAACTTCGGGCATGATTGTGGCATCCGGGCGGCCCATATTATCACGCATCATCATTTGCCGACAATGGCATTGCCATTTTAAAAACCGGTCTTTCAAAGGGTGGTTGGCGTAGCTATCGCCCAAAAGGGATGCAACTGAACTCATAGATCCTGGTATCTTTCTGTCATTTCTGCCGACGGCAGGCTATACGCCCGGTCATGCGTTAAGCTTGGAATTTTTGAGCGCACCCGCCGCGCCTGAGAGAGGTCAATCGTGGCTTGAATAAAGCCCTGATCTTCACCGCCATCAGCCAAAACCCGCCCCCAAGGGTCTATAATCAAGCTGTGACCGTAACTTTCACCCCCCCCCGGAATAGGCCCTACCGCACACGGGGCGATGATAAAGCATCCATTTTCAATCGCCCGCGCGCGGTTGAGAACATGCCAATGCGCCTGCCCTGTTTTCTTTACAAACGCGGCCGGCACCGCAATCGCCTCTGCCCCTGCTTGCGCCAAATCGCGGAACAGTTTTGGAAACCGCAGATCATAACAGATCGTATGGCCCAACTGCATACCACAGGCGGGCGTCACTTGAACCGCAGCGCCGGGCGTGACATGCGCGCTTTCCCGATATACTTCTTGTTCCGAAATTTCTACGTCGAACAGATGTATTTTATCATAATGGCTTTGAACATTACCTGCGGAGTCAATGATGTAGCCACGGTTTAGTATTTTTGCATCAGGCGCGGTTACAGCGATCGAGCCCAACATAACCCAAACCTGATAGTTTTGTGCAAAAGCTTGAAACACCCGCAGCATCGGGTGGTCTTTTTCTTGTGCAACGGGGGGCCGCAGCGCGGCGCCTTCGCTGGCCAATCCACCGCAATATTCGGGCAAAAAAATAAATTCTGCGCCCGCTTTTGCAGCTGCCTCTGCCAGTGGCATCGCCTCCGCAATCGCCTCAGATATCGAGGCTTTGGGATGCGTTTGCAGACATGCAATATTCAGCGGGCGCAGCAAGACCTTAAAACTTCATATAGGCTTTGCGCAGATTGGCCAAAGGATGGCGATCAGACATCTGAAACTTCAAGAGCAATTCGCGTGCAATCATATCCCGATCCTGTTGATTATCCGGCAGATCAATACTGCTGGGGATACGCACCCAGCCATTATTGTTGCGGTCAAACACCGCCGGCGCGCCCTCTTCATAGCCCATATGAATATCTTCCAGCCAGTTCAGATCATCCCAGCCCATAATTTCCATATATTTGGCTAAATAGGGCGTGATCCGGCTTTTATCGGGCACCAAGTTCACATCATACCGATAGCCAATATGCTGACCAATTTCTTTTTCGCGTTCGCTTTCCAAACCATCAGCATCATTCAAAAACTGATTGACGTCTTTGATTTCAGATCCGCGATATTGTGTTCCAGCCATTGTAACTCCTCCTTAGAGATGGTGGTAATCTTCGACGCCCACAGTGTGGTTCGTGCCAGCTAAAGGAACGCCTGCCATGGCAGAGGCTTCCATCGTCAACGCGGCCAGATCCTCAGGCTCAAGGCTATGCAGATTGGTTTTGCCGCAGGCGCGGGCAAAAAGCTGCGCTTCGATCGTCAGCGTGTGCAAAAAGTTATACACGCGCTCGGCAGCTTCATCCGGATCAAGACGGGTGCGCAGCGCGGGATCTTGCGTCGCCACGCCAACAGGGCAGCGCCCGGTATGGCAGTGGTAGCAATATCCGGGCTCTGCACCGATTTCTTCGGGATAATTGGCTTCCGGGATATCCTTGTTGCAATTCAAGGCCATCATCGCGGAATGCCCGATGGCGATCGCATCTGCGCCCAGCGCAATGGCTTTCGCAACATCGGCACCGTTTCTGATGCCGCCTGCATAAATCAAGCTGATTTCGCCGCGTTTGCCAAGATCATCGATGGCTTTGCGCGCCTGACGGATCGCGGCCATTCCGGGCACCCCTGTGTCTTCGGTCGCCAAATGCGGCCCGGCGCCTGTGCCGCCTTCCATCCCATCGATGTAAATCGAGTCTGGATCGCATTTCACCGCCATACGAACATCATCATAAACCCGCGCCGCGCCCAGTTTTAACTGGATTGGAATTTGCCAATCTGTGGCTTCGCGGATCTCTTGAATCTTAAGCGCCAGATCATCAGGGCCTAGCCAATCAGGGTGGCGCGCGGGTGAACGTTGGTCAATGCCTGCGGGCAATGAGCGCATTTCAGCCACCTGATCGGTCACTTTTTGCCCCATCAAATGCCCACCAAGGCCCACTTTACAGCCTTGTCCGATAAAAAACTCGCAGCCATCCGCCAAGACCAAGTGGTTTGGGTTGAACCCGTAGCGCGATTGAATGCACTGATAAAACCATTTTGAGCTATAGCGGCGCTCATCCGGGATCATCCCCCCTTCACCCGAGCAAGTTGCGGTACCCGCCATTGTGGCGCCCCGCGCCAGCGCGGTTTTCGCCTCATAGCTCAGCGCCCCAAAGCTCATCCCTGTGATATAGATTGGAATATCCAGCTCAAGCGGACGCTTTGCGCGGGGACCAATCACCGTTTTGGTTTCACATTTTTCGCGATACCCTTCGATCACGAACCGCGTCAACGTGCCCGGCAAGAAGGTTAGATCATCCCAGTGTGGAATTTTCTTGAACAAAGAGAAGCCGCGCATCCGATAGCGTCCAAGCTCGGATTTGATATGGATGTCATCCATCACACGGGGTGGGAATACAAAGCTGTCACCGATGCGGTTTACATCACGATCCAGCGCTTTCTTTCTTGGCATATCACCGTCAGCCATAGGTATTATCCTTTCCTTAGACTTACAGAATTATTTTCTTTTCATTGGGTTCAAGATTGTCGTAGTTCCAAAGCTGTTTCCCAGCGACAATCTTTGTAAAATGGTCAACACCCTTATCGGGCATCATGCCATATTGGGTCAGCTTTGCGGTGAGCCAGTCGCGATCAAGGTCAGTCAATTCCGCCTCGATTGCATCCACTCCAAGCGATTGAATCTTACCGCCCACAAAAATGGTGCCGTCATACATTGAATCGCCAAGGTTTTTACCCGCATTTCCACACACAACCATCCGACCGCGTTGCATCATAAAGCCCGATAAAGCCCCCGTGTCACCACCGACAAGTATCGTACCGCCTTTTTGGTCAATACCGGTCCGAGAGCCAACCGACCCCCGACAGACCAGATCCCCGCCGCGGATCGCAGCGCCAAAGGTCGAACCGGCGTTTTTTTCAATGACAATCGTTCCAGCCATCATATTTTCGCCGCAAGACCAGCCCACGCGCCCGTTGATGCGCACATTCGGACCATCGATCAACCCAACACCAAAATAGCCCAACGAGCCCTCAATAATTAAATTCAACCGGCTTAGGATCCCCACGCCCAGCGACTGCTTTCCGCGC
>Ga0233399_1000030_pt1 | contig 69672 bp, 51 predicted proteins | sample 43DmetaG_FD_182698 | JGI IMG/M metagenome (GOLD analysis project Ga0233399, IMG submission 182698) | Seawater microbial communities from Monterey Bay, California, United States - 43D | ecosystem: Environmental > Aquatic > Marine > Coastal | place: USA: California | collected 2016-11-08 | reverse complement strand
CTGCACGATCACCTGATGCTGTTGCTGCACGTGCTACGTCTTTTGCTTCTGCTGATGCAATTGCATCTGCTTCTGCTGTATCTGCATAAGTCTGTGCTGATGCTAGTGCTGCATCTGCTTTAGCTGTTGCGTCTGAACTTGCTGCTGCTGCACGAACTACATCTTTAGCTTCTGCTGATGCTACTGCATCTGCTTCTGCTGTATCTGCATAAGTTTGTGCTGATGCTAATGTTGCTGCATCGCCTGCAATACGAGCTGTTTCTTCAGCATCGTCTGCTGCTTGGTATGCTGATGTTACAACTGCTAATTCTGCTGTTACGTCAACATTACTAATAGCTGCTTCTAAAGTTGATTTGTTTACCGCATCAGATGCTGCTACCGCTGCACCTAGTCCAGTAATTTTGTTACCTGAAAGCTCTAGGTTTCCTTCAATAACTGAATCAGCATTGGTTTTAAAACCACCGTCAATTATAAATTGTTTTTGTGCCATTTTATATGACTCCTTAATTATATAAGTTATACTACTTAGTGTAGCATTGTGTATTATTTCTTATCCTAATATCTCTGCTATTAACTGCTTTGATATTAAATAAATTAGCTTTGAGAGTGCAAAAAATTGCACTCCCATATTGTATTGTTAACTATTATACATCAATGTATGTAGAGATAACTTTTACTGTTGCTGTACCTGATGTTGTTGAATATGTTAGTTCAACATTGTTGCCATTCATAGCTACTGACGCATCACCAATTAAGTCTGTACCTGTGTATACAAGTGCGAACTCTGTGATATATGCTGTTGTACCATCGTGTACTACTAGTGCTTCACGTGTTTCGAAGTTACCAGCGCCATCACCAACTTGGATGATGTATTTTGCTGAACGGTAGTCAGTTCCGTCAAACGAATCTACTACTGCGCCGCCACTGCCTGCTGATACTGATGCTTTTTGTGTATAAGCTTTAATATCTGCTGATAGTTTTTCTTTAGTAACTTGACCATCAAGTAATACTGGATCTAGACCAGCTTGTGGTGCTAATACAACTGCTTGTGTTCCAACTGGGATAGATGATACGAAAGTAATTGTTGATGCACTATCATTGATAGTATAGTGTGTTGCTGGATCTTGGATAACACCACCTACAAATACCATTGCCTGCGCTTGTGTTGCTGGAATAGTTAATGAGTATGTTGTTGCTGATCCGTCACCATCAATTGTTTGGCGACCGTTAGTAACGAAGATTGATAGTGGATCTACAAGTTCCATGCCATCTTCTGCTGCATTTACTGCTAGTACAAATTCGTGCTTGCCTGTGTATGATGTATCAGATACATCTGTTAGGTCTAGTACTGATTCGTTTGTATCTACACTAATTACACCTGTTGATGCATTGTATGATACTAAGCCTGCGCCTGCTGTGTCTACTACACTAATTGCTGCTCTTGCTTTTGCTGGTGTGTAATATTCATTACTACCTTCTGCTAAGTCATCTGTTGTGTAAACTGAGATGTCTTGTGCTGAAATTGCTGAATCTAAATATGCTTTAGATACTGCATCACCGCCTGCACTTGCAAGACCTAAACCTGATACCATACCGCCTGACATCGCAATGTTGCCAGTCATTGTACCACCAGCTAGTGCTAGTTTTGTATCAATGTCATTTTGTAGTGCTGTGTCTGCTACTGCAAATTCTGAACGGATCGCTGCACGGTCTGTTGTAGCCGCTGTGTGATCTGTATTGTTATCTGCAATTTCTGCTGCTAATGCTGATGAAAGTACACCTTCCGCTGCTAGCGCACGAGTTTCTTCAGCTAAAATATCAGCTGCGTTACCAGTTACTAGTGTTGTTAGGTCTGTATCAGCGTCTTGGAATGCTGTAACGATTTCAGTTAGTGAGTCAAGTGCTGCTGCATCTGTGTTACTAATGATGTTTGTTACTGTTGCTGATAGTGTGTCGATGTTACCTTGTAGGGTATTATCTGCACTTACACGTGCTGAAGTTTCACTAGCAATGTTTGTTGCGTTTGTTGATACGCCACTTGCATTTACACCTTCTGCTAATGTTGCACGAGTTACTTCTGTTGCTAAGTTATTTGTTAATGTTAGCTCTGCTGCACGTGCTAGTGATGCTTCGTTTGTAATTGCTGCTGCATTTACACCTTCTGCTAATGTTGCACGATCTGCTTCTGCTTTAATAGCTGAATCTAATAGTACGTCTGTACCTTTTAGGTTAGCTGCTGCATTAATATAGTTAGTACCAGTATGTGCTACAAAAGAACCATCTGCTGCTAAACCTGCACCTGACTGTGTTGCTGTAATTTCAACTAAGTTAGCTGCTGATGCTGATGCATTTGCACCTTCTGCTGCACGTGCTATTACTGCTTCTGCTGTAATTGCTGCTGAATTTGCGTCTTCTGCTGCTGTTGCACGAGTTTCTTCTGCTGAGATAGCATTTGCGTTTGCTAGTTCTGCTGCACGTGCTACTACTGCTTCTGCATCAACATATGCTGTCATAGTCGCTGCACGAACTACGTCTTTTGCTTCTGCTGCTGCAATTGCTGCCGCTTGTGCTGCATTTGCTTTTGAAGTTGCATCTGCTGCTGCATTTGTTGCTACTGTGTTGTCACCAGCAATACGTGCTGTTTCTTCTGCTTTTAAAGCAGTGTCTAGTAGTTCACGAGCACCTTTAGATGTAGTTGCTGTGTCGATAAAGTTTGTGCCACTATGTGCTGCAAACGTACCATCAGCATTTAAACCTAATGCAGTTTGTGATAAATCAACTTCAGCTTGTAGATCTGCAACTGCTTGAGCTGAACCTTGGTTCAATTCGTTAATCGCTGCTGTTACATTTTGTGCTGTTGTTGTTAGTGTTGCTGTACCCATTGTTGCTTCAAGTGCGTCAACGTTGCCTTCTTCAGTAGTTAGACGTGTGTCTAATGCTGTGTCTGCTGCGCCAAATTCTGTGCGGATTGCTGCACGGTCTGTTGATGCTGTTGAAGCTAGTGAAGTGATAGCACCGTTAATAGTGTTATCAGCTGACTGGAATGCACCTACGATTTCTGTAAGTGAATCTAATGCTGCTGAGTCTGTGTTTGACTGAATAAACGCAATGTCTGTTTCAGTTGCTGTTACACGACCTGATAATGCTAGTTCTGCTGCTGTTGCACGTGTTGTTTCAGCTGTAATATCTGCTGTATTTGCTGCAATGTCAATTACATTTGCTGCAATACCTGCTGTATGTACACCATCTGCTGCTACTGAACGAGTTACTTCGTTTGAAATTGATGTTGCATTTGCAGCTTCAGCTGTACCTGCACGTGAAATTTCTGCTGTTAAGTCTTGTGTTAGAGTAGTAATGTCAGCGTTTGTTGCTGAAATTTCAGCATCTAGTGCTGATTGTACGCCTGCTACTGCTGCTACACGATCTGATACTTCTTGAGAAATAGCTGATGCGTTTGTTGCAATGTCAGTTACGTTAGTTGCAATGTCACCATCGTTAGCAGTAATTTGTAGTTGTAGTGCATCGTCACCAGCAATACGTGCTGTTTCTTCTGCTGTTACTTCTACGTCTGTGTATGCTTTAGCGTCTACTAGTGCTTGGTCTGCTTTAGTAGTTGCGTCTAGCACCGCTGCTGCTGCACGTACTACGTCTTTTGCTTCTGCTGATGCAATTGCATCTGCTTCTGCTGAGTCTGCTTTTGCTGTTGCGTCTGCACTTGCTGTTGCAATTGCGTCTGCTTCTGCTGTATCTGCATATGCTTGTGCTGATGCTAATGTTGCTGCATCACCAGAAATACGTGCTGCTGTTTCATTTGTATCTGCAGTTTGTAGTGCTGAAATTTCACCGTTTGTTGTGCCAATTTCTGCATTTAGTGCTGATGTAATTGCTGCGTCTGCATTTGCAAATTCTGTGCGGATTGCTGCACGGTCTGTTGCGTTTGCATTTAGTGTTGCTGTATGCGCATTGTCTGCTGTTTGGAATGCTGTAACGATTTCAGTTAATGAATCTAATGCTGCTGCATCTGTATTACTAATAATGTTAGCAATTGCTGTTGCGTTATCTGCAATATCTGATTCTGCATCTGTTACACGAACTTCTACTGCGTTTGTGTCAGTGTGTAATTCGTTAATACCGCCTGCAAATGTTTGTGCAATAGTATCTAGTGGATCTGTACCGTTACCTGCTTCTAGAGCTGTTAGACGTGATTCTGCATCGTCCATTTCAGTTTCTAGTGTAGTTGCACGACCTGCTAATGCTACGTCAGCTGCATCTGAAGTTGCTGCACGAGCTACGTCTTTTGCTTCTGCTGCTAGAATAGCTGCTGCTTCTGCTGCGTCTGCTTTTGCTGTTGCATCTGCTGATGCTGTTGCAATTGCGTCTGCTTCTGCTGTATCTGCATATGTTTCCATTGCAGTTTGTAGAGCTGTATCTGCTGCTGCAAAGTCAGTTCTAATAGCTGTATCAGCATTTGCTCTTGCTGTACCTTCATCTGTAATAGCTGTTGCGTTAGCTGATTCTGAACCTGTTGCACGAGTTACTTCTGCTGCTAGGTTATTTGTTAGTACTGTAATTTCGCCACCAGTTGCCGCGATTTCTGCCGCTAAACCACTTTGTAGTGTTGAAATGTCGCCTTCGTTCGCTGTTACACGACCGTCTAATGCATTGTCACCAGCAATACGTGCTGCTGTTTCAGTTGCTAAATCACTTGTTAGTGTTGCTTCAACACCTTGAGCACGTGTTGTTTCAGTTGTAATTGCTGTTGCATTTACACCTTCTGCTGTTGATGCACGTGTTGTTTCATTTGCAATTGATGTTGCATTTGCTGCGATACCTGCTGTAAATACGTCATCAGCGTCTTGGTATGCTGTAACAATTTCACTTAGTGAATCAAGTGCTGCTGCATCTGTATTACTAATGATGTTGTCGATTGATGTTTGTAAAGCTGCGTCTGCTGCTTTGTACGCTGCATCAAGAGCTGATTCTGCTGATAATGCACGTGTTTCTTCTGCTGTAATTGCTGATGCATTTACGCCTTCTGCTGCTGTTGCACGAGTTTCTTCTGCTGAGATAGCATTTGCGTTTGCTAGTTCTGCTGCACGAGCAATTGCTGCTTCTGCTGCTACTGCTGACGCAATGTCTGCTGCAACTGCTGCTTGAGCACGTGCTGGTGTGAAGTATTGTGCATCTGCATGTTCTGTTAGGTCGTTCGTTGTGAAAGAACCAATAAGATCTGATGCTGTTACTTTACGTAGACTTCCTAGTGCATTGCTGTGCATTAGAATTGTGTCTAAACCCGCTAGTGTATCCGCCGATGTCTGGCCAGTAATTGAGGTTACATCTAGTTTTGTACTGATAACTGAATTGTTACCAAGTGCCGGAGCTTTAATTTGTCTAAAAGCCATATGAGATTTCTCCATTCAAATATATTTGTGAGAAGTATATAATCGATTATATACTGTGTCTTATCCCGTAGGATAAGCGCAAATGTATTTATATCAATCTATAGTTTGTTATGTGGTATGATAATTTTTAAAAAGTGTTTTATTAAGAAATTTTTAATAAAATGTACTATACTGGTAAGTATCTTATATCAACTTTGGCATCCTGTGCCGGTGGTGAAAATAATGTTAACGTGGTTCCAACAATTGTATAATCTTGTGGCGGTAGTATTAATCCGTTTACAATAACAAGAACATCGTGTATGGTGTGGCCTGTATTAATTGTGTATACTCGTGTGCCTCCATCTCCATCATGTTGATGACTATTGTAGATTAAATTTAAATGCTGTGATTGTATAACTCCATTTGTTATATGGTTAGCTTTAATAGCATTATCTGGAAATGCAGTAATATTAGCAAAAGAATATCTATATTTGACATATATGTCTGCGTTAATATGCGGTACAACACTAAATGTTAATGTTGTTCCATTTAAAGTAAATATTTCAGGACGTTGTAATACATCATCAACATAGATATCAATGGCTTCAGCAGATGCAGGAGCATTGTTTAGTGTAAAACTTGATTGTGATCCATCTCCTGTAAAAGTTTCTGCAGGTTGAATAGTTGAAACTGGTAAAGCTAAATCAGATCTTAACGTTGATTCTAATGTTGTTAACTCGCTAGAAGTAGCAAAATTTGCATCTGCACCTTCAAATGCTGTAACAATTTCTGTTAATGAGTCAAGTACCGCAGGATCAGTATTTGATATTATACTATCAACTTGACTTTGTAAATTTGTAATATCAGCAGTTATTGAAGCTGAAGCAACTCCCCTGCTGCCACTATATGTAGCACCACTAATATATACGCTTTTGCCTGAAAAGTCTTTTCCATTTGGTAAATTTTCGCCAATAAAGTTTAAGACACCAGACTGATAATCAAAGAACCATTCGTCATTATTGCCACTACCAGTAGTAAATACTTTATTGATTAAACTTTCTGCACCTGCGGCATCATTACTATCATGTATATAAACATTTACAAGGTATGTTGATCCAAATTCTGTTGGTATCCAATCTGTAATACCTGTTCTCCAGGTACGATTGCCTGTTGCAGTAATATCTTCAACTGCTTCAATTGCTGTTTGAATTGTTAAGTAACTGTTAGAAGCAGATGGTCTTACAGTAGGTATCTGTCCTGATTCAGCCCAAATAGTATCGCCACGAATTAATAGTGGACTTGGTAAACTCTCATTAGCTGCAAGTTTGTTGAAAATTGTGTCAGTTTTTGTTGCACCAAAACCTAGTTTCTTAAAAAGATAATCTATTTTTTGGTTATCTGAAATTGCCATTAGCTAGCTTCCCCTATTGATATACTAGTAATTTCTTTTCCTACTGATAAACTAATTCTAACCAACACTACATTATTTGTCGCATTACTCATATTTTCTGCACCCAACGTCATTGTATAATTACCATTAATACTTATACTTGTAGGAACAACATCTGATCCAGTTAATGCACAACCATTTGAACCATTACCGCCGTTAGCAGTATTAGTGCCTGGTACACCTGCACCTGCATATTGGCTTGTACATTCTAACCAACCATTTAATCCACTTGCGCTATCAATACCAGTTCCTGGTGATGCAATCCACATACCTTCAATGCCTGTACTATTGATGTTTATATCAAAGTTAGCAACAACTTGTCTTTGGAATGCAAAAGTAAAATACTGTGTTCCAGTATCTGCACTTCTATCTGGTCCAACTGGTAAAAATCCTAGTGAGTAGTTTGTAGTGTTGTGTTGTAACTTGCCCCAACGTACTGTTGCTTCTTGTGTTCCACTTACACTTACTGCACCAGAAAATGGTGTAGATGTGTAATTTGTTGAACCAGTAATAGTTGGGGTATCTGTTGTTGAATTTATAAAGTCAGCAATACGAATGCCATCTGTAGTAAATGTTCCATTGCCTAAGCTATCAACAACTGGGATCGCAGTTTCAACTAATCCATATGGATTTTGAGTATGTACTTGTACTTGTTCTGAAAGGTTAGCATAGTTTCCAGTACCGTTAACATTGTGCGCTCTAGCTTTTAGTCTTTCAACTGCCGCTATATTTGAACTTGTGATGTTGATTGTTTGATCTGCAATATCGTAATTTAATGTATTTGCTGTGGGTATTCCATTGTTTAGATATACTGCATCTTCTAAATCCGCATAACTTTTAAACTGTGTGCCAATGGTTGCACCACTTGTACCTTCTAAATTTGTTCCATTAGAAATTTCAAATACATTATTGGTATCTCTATATGCCTGTCCAATCCAATTAGACAAAGCCGCGCCAGATAATGTTAATTTTGGACTTCCTGTGTTATAGTATGGTATTCCTGATATGTATCTGTAATTGCCTGCTGTATGTTCTGTTACTGTAGCAAATGTAGTGTCCACTGTTGGGTTACTCGTTAGGTCATCACATACTACTGTAACATAGTTTGTGTTGCCTGTTTCACTGTGTTCTATTCGCTGGTCATTAACACCAGTTGAGTATTCACTAAATGGCTTTGTAATTTTAGAGTCAAATGTCTGGAAGAATCCTGTAGGATACGTACTGCTACTAATGCTGTCATTTGCATCACGCTGATCGCTAATTACTAAACTATCAAATGTTCCATTTTCATTTAATGTAGTTGAAAATGTTTTTGTTCCGTCTGCTGTGCCATTTACTACGGCTGAAGCTGTGCCGCTTAAACCATTAAATGCATTTTGTGCAATGCTTGTATCCATAGTTCCTGATATATAACGTCTTGCAGTAGTTGTCTTTAAACTTTCACCTGCTATTAATGGATTAGATGAACTATTATCTGTAAATCCACTTGCCAATTTAGGATCAATACCTGCAACTGGAGAAGTTAATGTAATTGATTTACTTGATAATCCGCTTGGTGGTGAAGGTACTGCATTTACTTGGAATGTTAAGTTAGCTGAATCTGTTTGCGCTGTTATATCTGGAGTACCTGTTGCAGTAAAATCTAATTGATAGTTACCCGGTGTTACTCCTGTAAAGTCATGTTGTACACTGTTTAGTCCAGCCTCAACATCATTAGCACTGCTATCGTTCCAATCATATGTATGACTGTCTCCGTTTTCACTTGTGTTACTTACAGTAACTAATGCTCTATTTACGCCGTTATAATCTACGCCGTCATATACATCAAATTGATTATCGCCGTTGCGATCTGAAACTGTATCTGCACTACCTGAGATGTTTGCTCTAACATCTGGTTCTACGTGGATTGTAAATGCTGTAGTAAATGGACTATTTGAGTGATCGCTTATAACTTGTAGATTACCTATAAAGTCCTGTGCTACATTTGCATTTGTTAGCGTATATATGTGGCTTATACTTTGTTGGGTATCACCTGCTTGGCCTGATCCAGCATTTACTGTAGTTTGTGTTCCGTCACCAAATGTCCAAATATATTGAATACCATATGTTGAATGGTTACCAATAGTAGTTTCTGTTTCGTTGTTAAATCCAATGACTAAACCATTGCTAGCTTCTTCGTTAATTCCAGTAGTTTTATTCATCTCTACTCCTGGAGTATGAGTGTCATAAATTTTGTAATTTATATTATTGTCAAGTGGAAGCATTTCTGGGGTTGCAGTGCTATGGCTGTCTAATGTTAGTGTAACATTTCTTTGTACTTCTGTTTCTACACTAGGTGTAAATGTATGTGCTATTCTTCCTCCACCAACGCCGCCTGATACATTGTCTGAATTAATAACCTCATTAGCTGAACCATCAGCCCAATTCCAGGTGTATTGTACTACTGCACCACTTGTATTAGTTGTTGTATTTTCAAAATATATAGTTGTCCCATCGTCCCAATGTGTTAATGGAACACCACCTGTAGGTGCTGCGTATGCAAGGAATGAAACTACTGGATCACCTGTAAAAATTGCAATATAATCTTGTCTTAATTTTTGTGCTGAACTGCCTGCACCCACACCTTCATTATTAAATGCTGTTACATTAACATCGAAAGGAGAACCGCTATTAGTGGCATACGTATGTGTTGGAGTTGAATCTGTTGTTGCTGTTGTTTGAGTACCATCGCCCCAATCAATTGTGTATCTGTTTGCATTGCCTACTGTAGAGATAGTTAATGTTGCTGTTAATCCTGCGCCGCCTGATACAACATCAGAAACAAAGTCTACTGATTTAACATATGTATCCACTCTTATATTTTCAACAATTTGAGCTAAATTAGTATTATCTCCGTCATTTTGAGTATCAAATTCCTGTATTCTAGTCTCTAAAAATATCTTTGTTACTGCGTCTTGATTTTCTACTGGGTCTTGTACATTTGTTAATCTTTTAGCACTATTATTGATATGGGAGTCTCCACCTGGAGCAAGAACTAAATCGTTATCATTTTCAGTACTAATTTTATTTAGACTGTGATTAATGTCAATTGCCATATTATATTCCCCTAGACTTTATGTTACTGTTGCTTTAAAATTATTTAAAACTGACCATCCATTTGTAGTGTACATTAATGTTACACTTTCTCCTTCTGAGTCAAAAACAATGTTAGTAAAACCCAATCCATTTGCAGGCGTTACTGTTACTGGTGAAGACGAAACATCTTCTGTTGCAATAACTACTTTTACTTGGCCAACAATACCGTCTGCTAATGTTAGTGATGATGACGAAGTTTGTGTTATGTGACTTACACTATTAGTTACTGAAAGATGGTTTGACTCTCCAGATAATGGTGATGACGATAACGTTAACTGTTGTGTAAATACATTTTTCCATTGTTGTGCATTATTACCAATTTCATATTCATTAGTTGTACTAGGAATAACGTTACTTGAAATGTTTGAGTTAAATGTTAAACTTCCAGAACCACTACCTAAGGTAATAACATCACTTTCAACTAAAAGTGAGCCATTAATATATAAATTACCTTCTATCCATTGGTCTCCCAAGATACCTAACGCTGTTAAGGTTTTTGTAGTGCTTCTGTCGTTAAAGTCTAAGCCGCTTTCTCCAGTAATTACTAGGTTGCCGCTGTCTGGATTAATATATGATGCCATTGGTAAAATTCCTTGTTATAATGTATTTATCCTTTATGTGCTTACTTAATGAAACATGCATATGTCGTATTCTAACATTTATTTTTTTCAAAGTCAAGTTTAATATATTGGAATTTTTTAACAAAAAATTGGTCGGGGATACAAGATTTGAACTTGTGATCTTCTGCTCCCAAAGCAGACGGATTAACCAGACTTTCCTAATCCCCGTATTTGGTACTCCCCACAGGACTCGAACCTGTAACCAAAACGTTATGAGCGTTCTGCTCTAACCATTGAGCTAGAGGAGTATTATTTTGGCACAGGTGAGGAGAATCGAACTCCTGCTTCTGGTTTTGGAGACCAGCGTGATACCATTTCACTACACCCGCATTTTTTTAAAAACACACTAACTTTGACCCTTTCGAGGTCTCTGTCTCTGCAAAGACACCTTATTGCAGTAAGGCGTAGTGTGCTTATAAAAAAAGCCCCTAATGAATTAACACTAGGGGCTTGCTTAAAATAACTTTTTTAAAAAGTCACGTCAAAACATTCCCCAATCTCTTGGCGGCCATCCTAATATATATGATGTAGTATTTGACATGTTAAAATCTTTCTAATTGCTTATGTACTTAATATAGTATTTATTGACTTGAATGTCAAGCCTTTTTTTTAAAAAAAGTAAAAAAAAACAGGATCCGAAGATCCTGTTTTATAATTATAGCGTATTCTAGTAAAATTTACTGGAATGTTAGTTCCGCATCGTTTACGCCAATTTTAGCTAGGTAGTCAGCTGCATTGCCAAGTGATGATGCTTGGTTGTTTAGTTCCACATAACCGTAACGTGTCATGAATGATACTGTTGGTTCAAATGTTTGTGGATCTAGTACTGTGCCTGAAGACATTAATGGAATGTATGGGCAATAGAATGCTGCCGCATCAATTTCACCGTCGCCTTTATAGCCAACTAGGATTGGTGTTGCATCGTTTGCATACTGGTCTACAAATACACGCATTGTATTGTTTAGTGTACCCACGAATTTCGTGTTAGTTGGTGCTTCAAAAGGACCTTCTGTTGTACGTGCAAATGCTGATGTTGTTGCTGATTGTAGTACTGTTAGGATTGTTGGTGATACTACAACGTAGTTACCTGCGCCGCGACGTGTACGTGCTGCGATTAGGTTTGCTGCTCTGTTGATTAAGATCGCTAGTGCTGCGTGTTGGTCACCTACGAAAGTAGCTTCGCCTGTTACTAATGACTGGTCATATGTGTCAGTAGCTGTACCTGCTAGGGCACGTAGTGAAGTTAAAACTTCTTGGTCGATTTCAGCAGTAATTTCTTGTGCAAGTGCTTGCATGATTTCTGCTTCAACGTCTAGACCGTGCATTGAGTTAGCATCTTGTGCTGCTTCAAAAGTCCAACGTGCTGATAGTTTACGTGTTTTTGCTTCAACAGTTTGTTTTAGAACTTGGATAGATAGTTTTCTTCCAGCTTCTGCTTCTAGTGCTGCTGTGCCGTCTGCTTGGCCTGATGCTGCATTACCTGAATAACCTTTTGCAATTGCAAATGGTGATAGTGCTTCGTCGCCTGCTGCTACGCCTGCTGCTGTTTGTCCGTAACGTACTCTTAGAGTGTGGATTTGGCCTACTGGACCAGTCATTGGCTGAACGCCTACTAGTTCGTTAGCGATAACTGTTGGCATTACGCGGCGGATTACTGGTAGGATTACTTTGTTTAATGAAGCAATGTTTCCTGCCATTGTTGAGCCTGATGCTGCTGATTCTTGTAGTTGGCGCTTTGTGTTCTCTAGAACTGATTCCATAACAACTTTTTTGTTGCCTGTTAGACCATCTGTTAGGGCGTCTTTAGTAACACCCCAGTTTTCAAATAGATTCTGTGTCATTGGTAAATCTCCTTATGATTTTATACCGGCTAGTTTTTTAAGGTTGATAATTTCCGCTTCACTGGATACATCCTGTGATGGGGTTTTGTTACCTGTGATCTCAGTCTTCTGAGATTCTTGTAGTGTTTGTGATTTAGCTGTTGTAGTAGTTTCATTAAGCACTGTTGGTAGATACTTATTGAATTGTACTTTTAATTTACTTGTTGCTACGCTTTCAAGTAAGTTAACCATTAATTCACGTTTGTCTTTTGATAGAGGTGACATAAGTTCTGACATTACTGTCTGACGTTCTACGCTTTCGTTGATTTTGCGGATCTTGTTATTCGCTTTTTCAACTTCTGCCTCACCTTTAGCAATTTCTTCTTGTGATTCACTTAATTGTGATTTCACATTAAGTAATTCCTGTGAAAGTTTAGATATGTGCGTTCCCTCTGCTAAGTGTGAACCCATAAACTCTGCTGCAAAAGTTTCGAACAATTTACGTCCGAACATATTTTCTTTTGCTAGTTTAATATCTTCTTTAAGCGTACCAAGCTCTGTTGAAAGTGTTGTTTCAACAATGTTTGCTAGCTTACCTGAAGCTTTGTTTATAAATTCTTCTTTTGCGTTAGCGATGATATCTTTGCCTTCTGCAACAAGTCTTACCTTCTGTTCTACAAGGTCTTTCTTGTCTTTATGGAATTCGTTAAGTTCAGTAGTTAGTTGTTCCATAACAAAATCTTCTAACTGCTCGAAGTTTCCTTCTTGAAGTTTTCTGTCGTCACGTAACTCTGTAATTTCACGCTTTAGCGATTCCATTACAAATTTGTCTAATAGTGCTGCATGTTCTGCAAGTTTACGTTTGTATTCCACTTGTGTTTCTACTGCTGCTTTTTTGTCAGCTGCAAATTCTACAAGTTCACCTTTAATAGTTTCTGATACCATAGCATCTAGTGCGGACACCATTTGCTCTTTGTCAGTCTCGTAACGGTTTGAAAATTCCTCACGTAGATCAGCAGTGATTTCTTCACGTGCTTCACTAAGTTTTGCGTTCCAAGCTTCAGAGAGTGTTGAACGCACTTCTTCTGAAAGGACTTCTGAACTTAGGAGTTGTTCTATTGCATGAGCCATTAATACTTTCTCCTATAGTTTATTAATAAAGTTTAGTATCTCACTCTGGAGATATTTTTCAGCTACTTTATCGTTGTTTACTGCGCTGGCAACGTCCATTAAGATATTCCCTCTATGGCCATTCATAATAGCTTCATAAAGTGGATCTGGATACGCATCAGGAGCACTTGGGTTAGCAACTATGTCAACCGTTTGTATCTCAAATTCTGATACGCTACCATTATCTGTAACGTTACCACTACCTCTTGATGAAACACCAAGTTTTACTCCATTTTCCAACAATGTTTTGCAAATGTTGCCCATTGGAGTAGGTAATAGTTTTAAACGACCATAGCCGTCTTGACCATTCATCCACATTCTTTCGATTGTGTGGCTTACACGGTCTAAGTTTACTTGCAAATCATCTGGATGATCTGCTTCACCAAGTACTGAATACCCACTGTCGATTCTTCCTTGAATAGCTTTCACTGCTTTGGAAATTTCGCTTGCTGGGTAAACTCTTTGGTTTTGATTACGCTTATCACCTTGAACAAAGATGCCTTCCATAAACAAGCTCTTACCGCCCTTACCGTCGTCGACGGCTTCAGTTACGATACTAGCTTCATTAAAAGAAAGTTGTTCTCTAAGTGCTAACATAATTATTCTGCCTTACCTTTTTTTTCAGCGCCATGGCCGCGATTTTCTGGTGACATTTTTGCGCCATCGCCAGGATGTGTAACACCCATGTCTTTAGCTGCTGGTGTTGAGCCGCCTTTTTCATCTGCATCGCCTGCAAAATCTACTGGATCGGCATCATTGTTGCCTTCACCTTTAAAAGGGTCGTCAATACCTGGGCCTACTGGTGAAGCTTTGCCATCTTCGTCGCCTGCCATAGTCACACTTACTGGTGCCATGTCTACGCCTTCTTCTAGCTCTTCTGCTTCAGTTTCTGCTTCAGTTGCTTCTACAAATGATTCTTCCATTTCTGGCTCCATGTCATCCATGTCGTCGTCCATTTCAGGTGCTTCATCTTCGTCGCCCATTAGTTTTGCAAATTCAGCTTTTAAATCTTCTAGTGCATCTTCTACACTTACGATTTTATCTTCCATTGAATCATGCTCTTCTTCATGTGCATCCATTTCGCCGTCGTCGTTGAAATCCATGTCTTCTGGTTCAGCTAATTCATCAGCTGCTTCCATATCGTCCATTTCTTCATCGTCGTCTGACTCGCCGTACATTTCTTCAGCTTTCAATTCATTTTCGTCTGCTTCAATGTCGTCGATAAAGTCATCAGCTTCTTCGCCGCCGATTGCTTCTTCTAGTTCTTCTTCCGCTACTTCTGATTCAATGCTCTCATCTGCTTCAACAAGGTCATTCCAAATTTCACGTGCTTTCTCTACGAACGCTTCGTGTAGTAGATCAGATGCATTTGCTTCTTCACCATTCACGAGACTTTCGATAATCTTACTATAACGATTACGAGTATCCATTTCTGTGTCTCCTTTACCTGGGTTAGGTTATAACATATATATTTAATAGACATTAGCTAATACTAACGTATAATACAAGAAAAACCACGGTTCTCACCATGGTAATTAAATGTATTTATATAAAATTTAATTTTTTATTAATTTTTAATTTTATTCATCACTTGCAGCAGAATACATGCCTTCGTATCCACTGATTTTGTGTTCATGCTCTACTTTAGCCATTTCTTTCATACTACGCAATTTATTTAAATGACGCAATGTCAGCTTTGGTCTTCTTGTATCGTCTATGTCCCAAGTGCCTGATCTATCTTCACTTGCATCTCTTCTTACTTCATTAAATCTCATCAGTATCTCCTCCAGTATTTCCTAGTGGCGAAGTATCATTACCTACACCTTCATCATCTAACCCTGCGTCATTTTCCGCATCTACATCTGTTGGTTCAAAGTCATTAACGTCAGAACCTCTAACGCCTAAAGATCCAAGATCTCCCATTGAATCAGTTGATGGTGCATTATTACCTGACGTACTTGGATTTTCTTCTTTCCATAATCTTTCATTGGCAATGATTTCATCTTCAGTAAGTCCTAAATACTTGCTTAACATAAACTTTTTACTTAGATATGGAACACCTTCAATATTCGAGAATAGAGAAGTTTTTGCACTATCAAGTTCTAAATCTCTATACTGGCTAAAGCTTTGTGGTTCTGCAAACGCTAAATCAAACATAACTGAAGATACTTCTACGCCGCGAAATTTTAAAAACATTTTAAATTCTTTATCTAAAGGAGGCAACATTGTCATTTGTAGTCTTTCACAGTATTTGCTGAACCTAAATTCTTGAATCATTGCTGTACCAACACGTCCATCTTGATAAGTAGCTGAACCGTCCTCAGCGCCTGTAGGTAGATAGCTACTAGGTATACGTAATCCACGCATTAATTTATTATTAAAATACTTTAAATCGTCAATTTCACCTAAGTTATCACCGCCTGGTAATACTTCTACTTTAGATCCTCGTCCTTCAGCAGTTTGTGCAAAAAAGTAATCTTCCATAATTGACAACGGATTATATGCTGCATCCATAACTTTTGTACCGCCGCCACTTGTATTTGGAATACGTGTTTGGTGTACTTCGTTCTTGGTACGCTCAACAAAATCCATAGCTTTATGTGCTGGCATATTACCAACATCAACATAAAATACTCTACGTTCTGGAGCTCTTTGTACACGATAGATAATAATACTATCTTCTAATAATTCTTTTTGTTTGTATACTTTAAATACACTATCTAAAATACTTTTACCAAACGGCCAACTTCCGTCCATACCATCACTCATTGCAATATGTATTACATTTTTAGCATCAACAGCATATTCTGTATTACCACCTTGTCCATCAGTTGATGAACCTTGATACAATCCTGCATTGCTATTTGTTTGCGTTTGTATTCCAGTTGTTCCTGCAATAGTAGTATTATTTAATTTTTTAGTATCAACAACAACCATATCTGTTAAGTTTAAATTAATATTTTTAATAATATATTGTTCAATTTCCTTACCAGTTGATTCATTTATAATTGCCTTACTAACATCAGATACATTTACCCAAAATAGTTTATATGTTTCTGGATCTCTAATAAAAAATTGATCACCATACTTTAATGCATTTCTAAATAATCCATGTATTCTGCGTTCCATGTCATTAATGTTACACCACTGGCGCAAAGATGTCTCAAGAGCGTTAACTTCTGCTTCAGTTGCCTCATCTTTATAGTTAATAGTGAATGGAAGTTTTGTTTTACTATCATACTGTGTAGAAAATTCAGCAATTGTATCTAGAGCCGCATTAATTTCACTATCTTGATCCATTTGGTCATACTGAGTGTAGCGTTCAACACGATTAGGTTGTCCGCTATATACTTCAGGTAACCAACTTCCCCATCTACTCGTTTTAGAGCTTGGATTTCCTGAATTAATTTCATATTTTGTAAAATGCTTTTTCCAGCCTGCCATTTGTTATTGTGCCTTTATATGTTATCTATATTTATACAGAATTAATCATGTCATTTCTATATTTGCTTTTCTTATCAGCGTTCATTAGTTTAATTGTTTCACGAAGGCCGTTTAGCATAGTAACTGTTTGTGCTTTGTTTCTAATCACAGAATCGTACTCTTGATCCAAGTCACTTCTGTTTATTATACTGCTTTTATTGTTTCCTGTCAAGTCTGAATCATCTGTGATAATTGATTTTAATTCTTTATTACTAATAATACTACCTGACTGATCAGGAACAAATAACTCTGCATTATCTAGTCCAAGAGAGTCACCAACCAAATAAGGAGTATTTGATGATACTGGGCCACCATGTTTCCTTGGGGCAAAGCCCATAGCTTTGTTTTTACTAGGAGATTTAACTGGAACCATATCATCTCGCAAAGAAGAACTATAAGTCGTTGCTGCGTGTGAAAGTTCAGGTACACCTGCTCCAGATATAGATTTTGCTGTCAAGTAGCTTGGTACCACTGTTGGTAGTTCAGAAGGAATAATTGCAGAATTACTTTCAGTAGTTTTTAATCCTACATTGTTTGCTACATTATTTAAATTTTCATAAGCAACAGTGTTGTCATTACTATCTAGCAATTCACCATCTTTATATATTGACATATTTGCGGCTGCACTAAAGTTGCTCCAAGTTTCACCAGCTCTTAATGTTGAATCACCACTATTGAATAAATCATTTTGTTCTGTTAATGTTTTCAATCCATCAGTTATGTCAATTTTATATCCTTCAGATCCATATTGACTATTGTAGTTTGTTAACATTGTTGCAAATCTATCTCTAAACTCTGGAGCAATACTATTTAAACTATCTGCTGTTTGCTTTGGATTATTTGTAAAACTAAAGTCATCAGCACTGTAGCTACTATTACTTGGTTCTGCAATTGGTTGTTGGTTTAAAGCTATATCAGGACCATTTGGATTTACTGACTTGTCGCCATCTTCGTAAACTTCCCCAAAACCGTCACCTATTCCAAAAAAGTCCTTAATCTTTCCAGCACCTTTTCTCAATGAGGTTCCAATTAAGTCAAACATTTCAGCAGTACCCTGTATAGGCATTGTCATTTTTTCTTGTAATGTTAAAAATGTTGTTGTTGCATTATTCATAGTAACAACTGAATTGCCTGAAACATCCAATACTTTCTTAGTATTTTCAAAATATGCTTCTCTGTCAGATTCTGAAAGTTTTAAGAATGCATCAAAATCCTTACTAATTTTAAATCCTGAAGCTTGTAGTTGTAATATAATTGCACCAACTGATCCGCCTTGTAGTGAAGACATAAACTCTTTACTAGTTTCTATATTTGCTAGCTGGGTTAATATAAATTGTTGTCCTTTAGCAGAATTTAGATCCCCTTCTTTTATCATTGTGTCTATTCCAGTTATTAGCTCTGGCATTGACTTTTGTATAGCTGCTAGTAGTTGAGGATTATTATTGGCTATACGTCTTTCAAGACTAAAGTTATCTATATTTCCACTTGTTTCGCCTATCTCAAGAGTAAATGCATCTAAGAATTCTTGCATCAATGGATGATCTGGTGCAACCAGTCCTAATTGTCTAGTAAAATCTTCAACAACTTTCGCTTCCATTTCTTTGCCTTGTGATCTCAAATTTGAAACACCCATAGTCAATATTGGATCAGTTAATGCTCCTAATTGTCTTCTTATAGCATCTGATTTTCCTAATGCTGTTAAATTTGCAAGCCCTGCTGCTTCTATTTGTAGTTGAGTAAATGCATTATTTACTTTATCTCCACCATCAGCAGTAGCACCCATTAACTGTCCACTAAGTCTTGCATACTCAGCAAATTCACTATATTGAACTAAGAGTTCTTTATTTGTTAATCCCAAGTCTCCAAACTGGTCTGTCATTTTATTTAAATTACCATACATACTAATAAAATTATCAGTACCTGCACTTACACTTCCACCTAAGGCTGTCATTGTTCCGCCAAACTGCCCAACTGTATCTAGCATTGTACTATATGTTACACCAGTTTTCATAGTTCTAGTATATAAGTTATCAAAGGCTCCCTTGCTATTATAAAATATTGCACCTGCGTCTATTGCTTTGCTTTGTGCTTCTGCAAACTGTTCAAATTTAGCTGCATTCCAACCTAAATATGCTAGGCCTGCATCTGCTGCTACATCTACAGTTTTTCCATATTTTTTCATAAAGCCGCCTAGTTTGGAAGTTTCTGGCATTAATTTTTCCAAGAAGTCTTCATCAAGGCCTTTTAAACTAGAGTTTAAAGAACCCATTGCGCCTACCATACCACTTAGTGGCTTTTCACTATCTCCAAAAAAGTTAGAAGCTTTAACTATTGTGTTAGCTGCTCCTCGTAAACTTTTTGCAGCTTCTAAATCTTCTTGAGATTTTTTTTCTTTAGTATTACTATTTTTTACCCCAGTAACTAATTTTGATATACTCTCTTGTAAGTTATCAATATCTCCTCCTGTATTTTTCAATACAGATATAAACTTTTGATCTACTTTATTAGTAGCTGCCATATAATTAACTACTTGGTTCATAGTATCTTCTGAAGCCCAGGCAGGTACTGCTATAGTACTTCCATCTGGTAACATTATATTTGATGTTTTAGCCATTTATTACCTCATTTGCGTTTTGCTCAGATAATAGTTTATTAATTAACTCAATAGTTTTATTAATTTCTGTATCTAGACTTTTAATTTTTTGTTTTCTATCAATAAGATTTTGTTCTGAATATGCAATATTTTCTGATATTGGTTTGTTTAATTCAGATAATTCTTGCTCTAATCTTGTTTTCTTTGTACGTGCTTCGGCTAGTGAAGGTACTTCAGCTGCCTGTGGTTGTACTTGACTTTCTGACCTTGATTGTAGTAATGCAGTTTTGACTTGCTCAATAGTATGACTAGAAGCGTTGCCTTGTCCGTAGTAACTTTGTCCTGTATTTGGATTAGGCATACTTGCCCATTCCATTGAAAACTCTAACATTGCTGCATGTAAGTTATTGCTTTTGCCTGCTAAAAACGCCGCAAGAGCAGGACGCTTTGCATATCCATTATTTCCTTGAAGTAATAATTTGCCTAATACGTCTTGATTTTCATGACTAAATTTATCTGAAAGACTTAGCCCACTATGTGGGAATATTTCTTTTAATGTAGATGGTATAATTTGATATCGACCTACTGCAAATAATCTTTGTGTATCAAACGGATTATTAATAGATTGTAATTTCATAATTTCGCCAATTGTAAGATTTGATAGTGTTTTATTATTCCTCAGTGTTGCATGGTCAGTCCCAATAATTTTACCATTAGATGTTCCTCTATTTGAACTATCATACTTTCCTTCTCCAGATGATATAAAATTTAATAACGTAGATGTACCAGACCCAGGAGCTGAAATCATAGGAGCTGTTGAGTCAGAAGAAATTGCTGCTCCTTCTACTGTTGATAGGGCTTTTAATGTTTCTTGGTGTTTTAAATAAGTTTGATTTGCAATACTACTTGCATTTAGTGCATTGTCTCTTTGCCTAGTTAATTTTGCTATTTTAATTCTATTAATTTCAGTCTGTTGCGATATACGTTGTGCATTAAGAGCAACTACTGCATCTCTTTCTGCAACCCTAAGATCATATCTATCTCTGAGTGCTTTTAAATTTTGATCTAAAACACCAGTGTCTACCATAGCTTGGTTTATTTGAGTATCTCGTAGCTTTCTTCTAAGTTTGTTAGCAGTAGCATAGTCTCTGTCTGTTACAGATTGTTTAATCTGTTCTTGTATTGACTTAATTGTATTCTCATAATTAACTGAACTTGCATTAGATAATTCAGCTTCAGCTTCTTTTATTCTTTCTGATATTTTTTCTATTGCACTATTTGCTCTATTTTCTTTGCGAGCAGCTTGCTCTACAAATGGTTTCATAGCATTATGTGCTCTTTGTAGAGCTGAATTTGCGTTATCCAATCTTGTTTTTTTAGTTTCAGCATCTACCATTGCACCATATACATTTTGACTTGCTGATACAAATTTTCCTTGCGGCTGAAATGTACTACTGCCTCCCATACTTGCATAGTATGCTGATTTAGCACCTGCACTTTTTACATTTGCGGCATTTAATTCTCGTAACCTTTTTTGTTCACGTAAACTTGTTGGAGTTTCCATTCCAAATAAATCTGCCCAAGTGTCACCAAATGCCATACCTGCATCTGTTACATTTTCAAATAATGCACTAGTTGTTTCAAATCCAGGAGTTAATTGATTTTGTGCTTTCTTAAAAGTAGTAGCTATCTTACTAATTTGTTCAATTGTTAATGCTGCAGTTCGTGTAAGTCCAGCTGAATCTTCCATTCCCTCTTCTAAATCCTGTCTAGTAATTGCAAAGAAAGAATCAGGTACCAATTTAGCACGTGCTGCTAACTGTGTTGCTTCTGCGCCCATTTGGTCTGTGGATAATCTTCTTTGTGAATCCCTGATTGCTTTGATAAAGTCTCTAGCTCCCAAAACTGCATCTGTTGCGCCAGATTTTCCAACTAATCCATCTTCCATTAATGTCATTAATATTGAAAAAGCGTTTGGTGATACCATTTGTAATTTTGATGCAAATTCAGTAGTTGTATTGTTTAATACAGATGTATCAAGTTGTATGTCAGCTAATGCACCTGCAAAAATTTGTCGAACTTGTTCTGATAGATCAGAACCAAGTCCAGCTGTTAACGTTGTTATTAGTTGATCTTGAAATTCTATAATATTTTGTTCAGCTTCTGGACCATAAGTTTCTTGTATGTATTTGCCATTCTGATAAAGTGCAAATTGAAAATCTTCATTCTCTCTTGCTTCAGTTCTAATACGCATCTGTTCACTTCGTTGTATGCCCATTGAATTTGCCATAAAGGTGCTTATTCTACCTACAGTATCAAAACTATCAAGAACACGCTTTTGTGCGCCTGTATTCCATTCTTGTATTTGGTTTAATTCAAATAATGATGCAACTTCCTGTGCTAGGCCTCTAGTATAGTCTTGAACACCATAACCAAATTTATTCACTTCCTTATCAGTATATGCTGCATCTGCAAACTTTGCAAATTCCATTTGTCCTTTAAATGTATTTTTAGTCAAGGATGTCATGGCAGTTTTTGTTTCTCCTGCAACTTCCATAAAGTCATCTAAACTCATACCTAATCCTGCTACTCTACCACGTAAATCAGTATATAATGATGTATCTGCAACAGTTAATCCAAAATCAATCATAGATCTTAATGTTTTTTCTTGTTCTGACATTAGTTTTGTGAATACAACACCAAGTGCAGCAGTACCAACACCTATTCCTATTACACCTTTGCCTGTAACTTTTAATCCCTTAGATAGCATACTAGTGCTACTTCCCATATTTAATAAGCTATTAGCACCTTGACCTAGTACGCTTGTGCCAGCATATGTTATTTTTGCAATAGATTCCAGTCCGCTTGTACTATTTAAAGCACCAAATCCATCTGATATAATATCTTTAGCTTTTTTAGAATTAGCTTCTGCCTTATCTTGATCACTTTTCATATCAGTTAAGCCAGTTTCTATCATTCTCTGAATTTTTTTAGCTTCTGATTTGTCAAATAGGTGTGTTACTGCTACTGCTAATGCAGAACTTTTAATATTACTAGATCTTGTGAGTTCTGCAAGTCGCAATGCTGCGTCCTCAGATGCCCAAGGATACTCCCCATGTATAAAATCTACTAAATCTTCAATCATAATGCAATTAACTGCTGTTTTAACTTGTATAAATACTCATGTACTATAAAGTATTTATCGGAGAAAAACATGAAAAATCCACTAGTTGCTGCTTATAGAAAACCAGCTATTTTTATCAATTTACCAAGCGGAGGGAAATACTATACTCATCCTCCAAAGTTAAGTGTAGATAACGAACTTGCAATTTACGCTATGACAGCCAAGGACGAATTAGTAACTAAGACACCAGATGCACTGTTTAATGGCGAAGCTACTATTAGTTTAATTGAAAGCTGTTGTCCAGATATCGCTGATCCAAGAGAAATACCAGTAAATGACCTATTGGCAATTTTAATTGGTATTAGACATGCGAGCTATGGCGAAGACGTTGACGTTGATGTTTCGTGTCCAGAGTGTAATTTTTTAAACCAACTTAGTATTCAGGCTAGTAACTTGCTAGCCAATGCACCAACAGAGGAAAAAGTAGACTTTATTAAGTTAGACGACACTGGTTTTAAGGTAAAAGTAAAACCTTATAACTTAAATGACAGAACACTATTACAAGTTCAATCAATTAAACAAAAGAAATTGATTGAAGGTTTGGGAGACGCTAATTTGTCAGACAGTGAAAGGGAAGCCAAGTTTGGTCAAACTTTTGTTGAAATTGCTAACTTAACTGTGAGCTTGATGGCTAACTCGATTATATCAGTACAAATGCCAGATGGTGAATCAAGTAGCGATACAGAAGTAATACTTGAGTGGTTACAGAGTATTACCAAGAAAGATTATGATTTAATCAAAGATATAATTGATGACCTAAGTAAGAGTCCAATCGACACTAAATTTAACGCAACATGTCAAGAATGTAATCATCAGTGGGAGACTGCGGTAGACTTGGATATTGCAAATTTTTTCGAGGGCTGATAGCTTCTCGTCAGCCCAATGAGATTATAGAAATTGTACAAAGATATGAGAAGGATTTAAAATCAACGGAATCAGGTTATATTGATATCGTACTGAAATCCAATGGAGTTATTAGTTGGCAAGATATAATGACAATGCCAGTTGATAGTATACAGTTGTTGATTGAGAGAATAAATCACCAAACTGAAGAACGAAATTCTGCAATGAAAAGTTCTATGTAGAAGTAATATCTTTATAATATTGTTCTGGCCAACTGTCATAATAAGTTGTCTGATGTAATGTTTTACGTTTACTTTCAAGATCATCTCTTAACTGAATAAACACACAATTGGTAAAGTTTTGAACAAAATGTCCAGAGTCTGGCGTACTTGTAAAGTATAGTAGATCTGGATTTTTTTTGGCTAATTGATCTAAAATAATTTGTACATCATTTATATCCTGGCCATCTACCCAACCAATAGCTATCTCATATGTGCTTTTATCAAACTTCTCATAACTTGAAATTAAATTATCTCTGCAATCAAGAAACTGTATAGTATTAGTCAATCTAGCCTTACGAGCAAACGGACAAACTGGAAAGCCGTCGATTTTTTTTGCTTCGACATCTGAAATTGTCCATTCAATGAACTTGTCGATAAACTGTTTAAATTCCATTCATAGGTATCCATTATTGTAAAATATAGTATATCACTTTAGTAAATGCCTACGGCATTTGAAGTTTCATAAAGCTATCGCTTTATTCACTTCATTTTAGTTAAGGATTATTAATATCGAAAGATTTATTAATACTATAATAATATTATTTATATTAACTAGTATTCCACGAAGTTTCATTCATACTTAGCCTGAAAAAGGCCAAGTACAAAAAAAAACTGAAAGGCATTCCCGTCAGAATCACTCATACTATTATGATGAACCTAATTTAGCACTTAGGGGAGGCGGTTATGCGATACCTCTATTACACACTGCTTAATAACGCAGAAACACTGTATATCATAATAACACTATACAGTTATCCGTAAGTTCCAATAATCAGGAGAGCTTACTCATTTTGGATGGTCAGTCCAATGCTTTGACCAAAGGCCACCAGTGTCCAGTTACATGAGTACATGTAACTTCAAGGTGAGTCGAGTAACCCCGACCAAACTAAAGCCATGTTTTGCCATTATTAGTAATGTGTTTGTTTTGTGTTAGCCAGTATTAGAATGGAGAGTAAATTATGCCATTAATAGTTTATTGTGTTAGTTTTATAATATTGGTTTCATATTTTGTAGATGCTCTGTAAGAATCTTTGAACTTCCTATTCTTACATTAATTATTCCGTTGTAGTATTCATCGGTTTCTAATACCTTACGGTCAAATTGTTCTTTAGCTTCTAAATAGCTTAGTACACCTCTACTAGGACAATAATGTAATATTTCTCTAGTAAAGTTTTCTTCGCCAATTTCTAGTACGTCTGCATTTAAATGATCTGATGAACCCCAATAAGTTCTCCAATCACTTTCTTTAGTGCCACGTCTTTTATTCTTTTTTCCTTTTAGCGGAGGTTTAGTTGTTTTAAACCTTGCTAGTTTTTTACCTATATACTTGCGGTTGTTAGTAAGATTTGTAATTAAATAAACAAACCCTTCACAGTCTGTTGGTAACTCCTCAACTATTACGTTATTGTAAGTCCACCTACTCATTTCATTTTAACAACTTTCTCAATAATGTCGATACCTAATTTTGAATTATCTATATTGCGTGGCAATCCATCAAATAGATCTTCCAAGGAGTCAACATCTAACTTCTTGATTTCTTCCCTTAAAGAAACATCATTTAAGATATGTTTCTTTACAGTTTCTATAAGTATAACATCGCTAATATCAATGTCAAGCGAACTTGGTACAATTTCTTTTTTATTGCTACCAGCCCGCCTTCTGGTTACAGTGATTCCGCCATCTGAACTTTCATAAATCCAGGCTTTATGCGTCAATTACCTCAACCTCAGTATCAAACGTAGTAAATCCATTTTCCTTTGTGACTTGTAGCACATTATTAACACGCCCAACAAGTTCATCTCTGTGAGAGATTAAAAGGATATTTTTATGTCTATCACGTTCTAATTTTTTCAATACACCTAATGCACTTTCAACACCTACTGTATCCATGCCACTATCGACAAGTTCGTCAATTGCCATAAAGTTAATAGGATGATTCATGCTTTCAAAAACATCGCGGAAGCTCCAACTAAGCCCTAGTATTAATCTATTACGTTCACCACGTGATAAGTTATCAAAGTCTAAGTCTTGTCCAAGTTGTGTAATAGTTACATTAAGATCACTTTGAAATTGTACTTCATGTGGTAGTCCTAGGCGTGTAATATAATATTCCAAACGTGTGTTTAAAAACTGTAGGTTTTGTTCAATAATTTTCTTACGTATAAAACTATCTTTATTAGTTAATAGTTTTAAAAGAAAGTCTTGATGTTCCTTTAGTTCTGTAAGTCTATTGACTTCGCTCCAGTCTAACTCTTGTAGACCAGTATTTTTTAATGTATCAATTTGATCATAATACGGATCTTCTTCTAATTCTGCATTACTCAAATTAGTTTGAGTTTGTTGCATTTTATTTTGATGCTCAAATGCTTCTTGTACTGTATTATATTCAATACGAGGTGCAACACCAAGTTCTCCGATACTACTTATTACTTCTAAGTGTTCTGTTAATTGAGAACTATTAGACGTAACTTGCAATGATGCTTCTGTTTTTTGTTCTTCTTTAGCAGCAAGAATGCTTTCTTGTTTATCATCGTGCATTTCTTGACCACAAGCGTAACAAGTATGTTCCTCAAGTAACTTAATTTCAGCTTCAAGTTTAGAGATAACCTTTTCTTGCTTTTTAGTACTTAGCTCAATGTTTGCGATCCACTTGTTTGCCGCATCCGTTTTAGATTTTTTCTCATTAAACTCTGCAAATGCAACATGTGCTTCTAATTCTGCATCAATATCAATGTGTTCAAGTGCTCGTAGTTCAGTAGAAAAATCATTAATTTTTTCTGTTTTCTTTTGAGACCAAATACGTTGTCGACGTTCTAAGTCAGTAATACTTTTACCTATCATTGCATTTGCTTCTTCAACACCTTTGATGCGGAAAGTTTCTTCTTGTATCTTGTCTTTACTTATACGAATAAGTTCTTTAAGGATATCTGCCTTTTCACTAAGTTGAGTAATGCCCAATAGTTGTTCAATTAAGTCACGTTGATCATTGGCTCGCATACTTAAGAACGGTTCAGTGTATGTATTTAAAGCACATATATGTTTAAACATAGTATGGCTCATACCTAAAACACGTTCAATAGACTTTTGGCTCATGCGTCCTTCGCCTTGCATTTCATCAGTAATTCCTTCATTGTTATCAACATCGTTAACTAGGAATTTAAAAATATTTGGCTTACGTCCACGTTCAATGCGATAGCTTATGCCGTCACGTTCAAAGTCAACAGTAACAAGCATTTGCTTGTTGTTAGTCTTATTAACCAAATTATCTTTCTTAATGTTGTACAATGCATTACCAAATAATGCAAAGCTAAGAGCATTTACAATAGTAGTTTTACCTGTACCATTGCGTGATCCGTCTCCACCTAAGTCTAAGTTATTACCTAACACTAATGTTAGTCCTGCGTTGTCAAAGTGTACTGCTTGAGTAACATTACCAACACTCATAAAATTCTTTACTGTAATATTTCTGATATGTAACATGTTAGTAGGTTAATCCATTATAAATTTCAACAAGCATTTCTTTTCTCATATTTCCACTTTCAATAGCATCTAACTGTGCAAGTACAATGCTGTCTACATTCTCAACTTGAATGTCTACGCCTTGTTGCCAGTCATTTGTGTGTTCTTCTTTTTTGTTAGGTATAAGAGTAATTTCTCTTAGATTGTATTGTTTAGCAAATGTTTCTTTAACAAAGTTTGCTTCTTCATATGTAATACTACAATCAAGTGTAACACGACAATATGTTTTGTCTGATAGATATTCTTCCTGATTGTCAATTAGTTTGCTTAATGGTATTGTACGATATTTTGGTGCATCAGCCCACTGAATATATTCCATTGAGCCATCCCAATCTAATATCATCATACCACGTTCGTCATCCCATGCATCTGCATAATTATGTGGGAATGCATTTCCAGGATATATTACATTGCCACGTTGTTGGCGTTTATGAAAATGTCCACTAAACACCATTTCAGGACGTGCTAAGTCTTCAACCTTAAGTCCTCCATGGTCTGGCATCTGTACTAGAGCATTCATATAAAACATAGGAAGCTCAAAATGACCAAACATATATTTACAATCAATTTCACGAAGTCTTTTCCATTCGTCATCAACTAGCCATGGTACAAAAGCAACGCCATCTTCAATATATGCGTTGTCATTAATCATTTGAATATTTTTATAAGTATCTACCATTGGTATACTATGAATCTCACGCTTCTCACGATAATATAAATCATGGTTACCAGTAATCATAATGACTTCATCAAAGTTATCATTAAGACGTTGTAAGTTACTAGTAGTGTAATTCAATGTACTTACATTAATACTTGCACGATTATGATGCCAATCACCAAGAAAGAAACACTTTTTAATTCCTCTCTTGTGAGCTTCTTCAATCATCCATATAATAAAATTTTCACAGTCTTCATTATGATGCCTACTGTTATTCTTCATACCGAAGTGAATATCAGTAAAAATTACTGCCTTATCAAAAAACATTTATTCTCCTGTATTTTCAGTATCAGTTGTTGTATTGTTTAATTCAGTCTTAAGTCGCTGAGTTGCGTCAATATTCTTTTGTAGCTCTTCTTTTTCTCGTTCTTCATGAGCATTCCACTCTGCATTAAATGTACGTGTGTTACTTGGACTTAGTCCGCCTTCTTCAAGTAAGTCGTCTCTAATTTCTTGACTACGCTTTTCTAAGTTTAATACTCTAGTAAAACTATTATTGATTGCTGCAGTATAATATGCAAACGGGTTTGAACTTTTTGCTTCATTAAATTGCAAACCAATTTGTGCAAGTTGTAATAATGCTTGGCCACGCATTTCGTCTACGTATGTGTAACCTCTCCAGTTACCACGCATACTATAACGTTCACAAAGTTTCATATACATCATTGCTAGTTTGGGATTTGTTTCTCCATGAGTAGTACTAAACGCACCATTTTCCAATCCACCTTCCCAATGACTACGTGCTACTTCTGTCCAACTGCCATCTTCTTCTAAGTTAAAATGTTTAAAAGGAGGAAAGTTGCACTTTGCATGATAGTCAGCTTCTTGTTTAGGTTTATTTTTACGTCCTGGTTCTTCTGGAATATGATTAAATGTCATTACACGTATTACTATATCAGTATCTAAAATAGTATCAACACTAACTGCAAAGTCAGCTGCTTTGGGCTTTGTTTTCTTACCTGTTAGACCTTTTTCCCAACGCTTAACTTCTACATCATGTGCTTCTTTTTGCGCTCTGGTAGCTCTTGTTTGTTTAGCAGCGTCAATAACTTCTTGTGTTATCTCACTGATATCATTTACAATTGCGTCAAAAAATGTAAATGATTCATCCTTAATATAGCAATAGCTTAGTTTAGAATTGTGAATCTCTTTTAATAGCTCACGGTTTGTTAAATAAAATTGTTTTGGGGCTCTAGCCATAGTAGTACATATCTCCTAGTTACAACCAGTATATAGGTGTCAATTACGACTGTCAAGCCATTTTTGCTATTATTTCACGGCATAAATACTATTGGAGAACAGTCATGAAGATAAATGAAATTTTAAATGAAGAAACAACAAAGATTGCATCTTTTGCTTTTGGACGCATGAACCCGCCTACTGTGGGTCATAAGAAGTTAGCAGATGTAGTAGCCGCACAAAAAGGCGATGGTTATATATTCTTGAGTCACTCATCAGGAAGCAAAACTAAAAAACCTGGTTCAAGCGGATACGAAAATAAAGATCCATTGTCGTTTAATGATAAAGTTAAATTTGCACAGATGAGTTTTCCTAACGTTAAAGTAGGAGACACACAAGTTAAAACTGTAATGCAAGCAATGCAAAAACTAGAAGCAATGGGCTACACAGATATTATTTTTGTAGCTGGAAGTGATCGTTTATCTGAATTTGAAACATTACTTAAAAACTACAACGGAAGTGAATATAACTTCAACAGTATCAATATAGTAAGTGCAGGACAACGAGATCCTGATGCTGAAGGTGCTGAAGGAATGAGTGCAAGCAAAATGAGAGCAGCAGTTAGAGCAGGCGATTATGACGCCTTTTTAAAAGGTGCAGCCAGTTCTGCTATAGCAAAGACAATGTATGATACCCTTAGAAGTATACTAAGCCAAAATCCAATGCCTGGAGACAATTTTGGTAATGAGGAATCAAACTAATGAGCGGCGGAGTTTCAGATCAAAATAAGGTAAAACTTACAGTCAAAACTGGACATCCGTTCAGTCTTGATGGTGTTCTTGCTCCTCTATCTAAAACAGGAAATGGAGTAGTATTCCCATACAGTCCTACTATTCAAATTAGTCACGCAGCAAATTATGGCAACTTTGATATAACACACGGAATGTATCCAAGTAATTACTACATTAATACTCCAAACCCAACAATAAGTTTAACTGCATTGTTTACATGTAATACTGAAGCTGATACAGCATATTCAGCAGCAGCTTTGCAATTCTTTAAAGCATGTACTAAATCTGATTTTGGCGAGCAACGCAGAGCTACTGCTGGTACACCGCCACCTATTTTAAATTTTAGTGCATATGGTACAATACACTCAAAACTAACACCAGTAGTGGTAAGCAGTTTTGGATACACACTAACTGAAGATGTTGATTATGTGGAAGTTGATGCAGGCCCAGCAGGTATAGTAACGATGCCTACACAATGGTTAGCTAGTTTAGAACTATCTGTACAATTTCCACCGAGTAGCGTTAGAAAAGATTTTAATTTAAAAGACTATGCTAGTGGAAATCTATTGAAAGGATACTTATAATGGCATCTGAATATAGAACTGACAGCCAATACAGGAACACTGGGATTGTTAATAACAAGTACTTGGACATATATGAATCAGGTATTGACGTAGAAAACATAGATACATATGAATTTCTAATCTCTAGTAAATACGAAAATAGACCAGATGTTCTTGCACATGACTTATATGGCAATGCAAAATTATGGTGGGTATTTGCTGAATTTAATCCAGACACGCTAGGTGATCCAATTATTGATTTCTTAGCTGGACTAACTATTAACGTACCAACAAGGTTCTCGTAATGACAAGCTCAGTAACTGATAATTGGATCAGCACCGTTAACTCAGGAACGTATAAGTTTACGTTATACATAGTTAATAGTGAAGTATATAATGATCCTACTGTATTAGGCAACAACGACACTGCTGCTCTTAATAGCGGCAAAGCATTAGTTATTGCAGAAAGCGGTGTGACTGGTGCTTTTTCCATTGAGAATGTAATCATACAAAGTACACTAAACCCAGGAAATACTACAGGTAATACTACTCCAACTGGATTTGTATTTGATATATATGAGCCTCTTGGATTTTCATTATTAGATAAAATACTAACAACTGGTATTAGAATGGGGAAACCTTCCAACCTAACATCACAGAGTTATGTTCTTAAACTTGAGTTTCAAGGAAGAGATCAAACAACTGGCGGATCTAAAAAATATCCTGGTATATTTTTATATAATTTAAGAATAAGTAATATCAAAGCAAGTTTAGGTCCAGCAGGAGCTAAGTATTTTTGTGTAGCACAAAGTTTAATAAGATCAGCAATGCAAGAAACTGTTACTAAAATTGACCTTGTTGTTAGAGATATTAAAGATGTAAACACATTTGCATCTGGATTGCAGTCAGCATTAAATGCATCTGAAAAAAGTCTATTGTCTCCAACAGAGCAAGCAAAAGGTGATCAGCCAGCCAGAGAGTATGAAGTCCGTTTAGGAAATAGCACCAACATTACATCTGATAAAATGCTTGGAGTTGATAAATTTGATTTAGCAACTGCACCATGGGCAGGTGCAACAGATAGCGGTGCTGGTTCAGGACAGCCTATTAGTTTAAGCAATGTTGATTTAAGAGAAACACCAATTAATACTGAAACTCAGCTTACATCTAAGATAACAGAAGCAATTGAATTAAATGTACCAACATGGTCAAATTATGTTTTAAAACAACAAAAAGATACATTTCATGTACCATACGTATATGTTACACTTGAAGAAAGATTATTGGGCGATGAAGATAACAACTCAAATTTAGAACGAATAAAAGTTATTATTACTATCAATGTTGGTTCTGACGTAACAACACCAAAAGCATTAGCAACTGATCAAAAAAAATTACAAACTACACCAAGCATACAAACAAAAAGATTTAACATTTTGCCTATTGCTAAAAAGTATAATTACTTGTATACTGGTGAAAATACAGAAGTGATAGATTTTCAAATTGATATTGAAAACTTGTTTGCTGTTGCTAAAGCACCAGCTGCTGGAATTTATTATGCTGATAATAGTCAACAGTTTACTTCAACAGAAGTTACTCCAGTAACTAAAGTAAATGGTGGGCTTGGAGTAAATAGAACAAATAGTCAAGGGCAACTTGCTCCTGCTGATAAATTTCTAAGCGATGTAGAGTTAGCAAGAATAAATGTTAATCAAACTGTTCCATATACTGCAATGCCATCAAGTTCAGCAAAGCAGCAAGTAAGTGAAACTATGGAAACATCAGACCGCATAGCAAGTCATATGGCGGCACAATTAGCTAGGCGTGATGGAGATACACAAAACATTAATATGGAAATCAAAGGAGATCCATTTTGGATGGGAACACCAGATGCATTTGTTGCGGGAGCAGCAGGAATGACAGGTCCATCTACAGCAATAGATTTTCGTGGTATGAACACAATGATAGCATTTTTAAATTATCAAGCAAATGAAAAAGATTTGTTAATTAAACAACAACGTGGACCAGTTGACTTTATTAGTACTGGGGTATACAAAGTAACAAGAGTGGAGAGTAAATTCCAAATGGGTCAATTTACACAAACGTTAGATGCATATAAAGATAACAATACTAATGCATATCTAGTTTTAGATTCACTAATTAATATAAGGACAATATAATGGCTGGTAGCGTAATAAAAACATCAGGAGTTAATATTGCTGGACGAGGCAAACAAGAAAGCACTCACAATGTTAACAATTTATCAGGTACATTTATTGGTGTAGTAACTGACAATAAAGACAGTTTATATACTGGAAGAATTACAGTTAAGATAAGTGATTTTAGCAGCACTGATGCAGACCGTATTTGTTTGTTAGCAATACCTTTTGGCGGTGTAACTGATATTTTAGGATCAGCAAACTCTGAGACTACTTATGGAGACATAGAGGGATCAGAGGGCGGTAGTCCAAAGAGTTATGGTATGTGGCCACAGCCTCCTGCAATTGGTACAAATGTAGTGGTAGTATTTACAGTTTCTCATGAACAAGGTATTGTTATGGGAAGCTTAATTGCTAAAGATAGAAATGCAATGATGGGCGGCAACTCAAGTAGCCAAGCATACCAGGAAGATGAAAGCGTTAAATTGTCTCCATCTTCAGAAAAAAATCCATACGGCAAAGGTGATGCAGACACTCGTCCTGGTGATACTGAATCGTACGATACGCTAGTTACAAAAGGAACTCAAGACGATTACTTACGTGGACATAGCATGAGTAGTGCGAGAAGAGAATCTCCAAGTAGAGTGTTTGGTATAACTACCAAGGAAGGCCATACTATTAGTTTAGATGATGGTAATGAAAATGGAGTTAGTAAAAATATAAGAATTAAAACAAGAGGTGGCGCACAAATATTAATGGACGATACCAATAACTTTATACACATTACAAATCAAACAGGAAGTGCATGGTTTGAAATGGATGAAGAAGGCCGCATAGACGTATACAGCCAAAAAGATATCAGCTATCATGCAGAAGGTGACTTTAATTTACATGCTAAAGGTAATATTAATATGCAAGCTGACCAAGGCGTTAATATTAAATCTAAAGGTAGTGAAGGCATAAAATTAGAATCAAGTGTTGGAAGTTTAGATATGTTTAGTTCTATTGACGTTAATATACAAGCCTCTGCCAACCACCACGTTAAAGTTGCAGGTAACTATATAATGACAGGTGGAAGAATTGATATGAACGGTCCTGCTGCAAACCCAGCAACCAAACCAACAGAACAATCTTTGACAGTAAATAGTGGAGTATTAACTAGTGTAGCAAGCCGTGTTCCAGAACATCAACCATGGATGGGAAATAGCAGCGTACAGGAATCGTTTGATACTGGAGAAGGAAACACAAGCTAATGCCAACATTTACATTATCAAATGAAATAACTGAAAAAGATTTATTATCCTTTGAATTATTCACACCCACAAATACTATAACAACATCTGAATTAATACCTCTTGTTGAATTAGAAGCAAGTGAAGATATTTTAAACTATCAGATTAGAAATATAAAATGGACTGGATATAAAAATTCTAGTATTGACAAAACACACAGTATAGGTTATAATTTAACTACTGATCTTAATGGAAAAGGATTAACTGAATCTGACGCATATAACTATTGGATTGACGACTTTAAAACAAAAGAACGTAAATTTAAAAAGTTAATGTCGCTGTCATCATTATCACAAAGCCAATACGACGGATTGCTAAGTTTATATTATTCAACTGGTGATTACACAACTGTTGGAAGTGATATTAGAAAATTTAGATTATCTGATTATATTGCCAATAGGCAATGGGAATATGTAGCAACAGCAATGTCTCTTGCAGGTGGCAAAAGTCGTATTATGAGACAAGGCGAAGGCAAAATTATAATGCTAGCAGACTATGGTGTGCAAAAAAGCAGAGCCCAAATTAAAGCACAAGGCTTACAGGAATTAGTTAAACAATATCCAAATCGCTTGTTTGACGACATAGCAAGACAACAAGCAGAGTATGTTTATTTTAAAGAAACACAACGCTTTTTACCAAATATAAGCGAATCACGAAAACGAATATTAGCACGAGAGCTAAAATAAAATAGGGAACAAAAAATGCATGTAAGTGTGTTACTTTTAAATGCAGATGCGCAGCCATTAAGTTTGCTCCCTTTGAGTACAATTAGCTGGCAGAATGCAATAAAAGCTATGTTTTCTGATAAAGTACATGTTGTAAAGGATTATGATAATCTGTTTATAAACAGTAGCTCACTTAGTTTTCCTGTACCTAGTATTGTAATGCTAAACACTTACCACAGGCCTCCAACAAAAGCAAAGTATACTAGAAAAAATCTATATATACGTGATAACTACTGTTGTCAATATTGTGGTGATAAATTCATACATTCAGAATTAACTATTGACCATGTTGTTCCTAAGTCCAAAGGCGGAAAACTTACTTGGGAAAATAGCGTATCAGCATGTGCTCCTTGTAATTTTAAGAAAAATGATAGAATGATAAAACCTATCAAAGACCCGCAACGTCCTACTTGGTTCCAATTAAACAATGCAAGTAAAAACTACAATAGAATAATACCAGATATTGCTTGGCAGGACTATATCCAGTGGCCAGATAACAAAATTCAAGTAGCAGACAGCATTATTTTAGCATAAACATACCACTTAATTTTTTGCATAAATATTAATATGACTAAAATAACGGGCTATACAACCATAAATTCAGACTATACTAGTACTACATTGAGTGGTATTGAACTTGCGAAAAGAGATTTATTAAACCATTTCAATATTCGCAAAGGTGAAAAATGGACCAATCCAGAGTACGGTAGTTTACTTCCATACTTAATATTTCAACCTCTTGATCAAGAAACTATTGATTTAATTGAGCAGGATGTATTTACTATTGTAGGTAGCGATCCTAGATTTGAAATGACTAATGGAACTGTTATTGTAAGAGAAGAGAAACATAGTATAACTGTAAATGTTGAACTAATGTATCTACCAACCACTACTGCAACAGATTTGCAGATTAAATTTGACAAAGAATTTGAACAGAACGCAGAGTTTTAAACATGGCACAAAATACAAGACAAACAAAATTATTTGCAGCAGAGGACTATACAGTAGTATATGAGTCATATATCAATGCTAATTTTCAAGCATACGATTATGACACAATACGTACTTCAATGGTTGACTATGTACGCAACAACTACCCTGAAAATTATAATGACTGGATTGAGAGCGCAGAATTTGTCGCTATACTTGATGTAGTTGCGCAATTTGGACACAACTTAGCTTATAGAGTTGATTTAAATACACGCAATAACTTTTTAAGTACTGCAACCAGACAAGAGAGTGTTTATAAACTTGCAGAGTTTTTAGGATACACACCTAGACGTAACGTGCCAGCGTTTGGTGAAATGAAAGTTGTAAGTATAAAAACAAACGAAGCAGTAATTGGTAGTGAAGGAACTAGTCTTGGCGGTAAAGAAATTAGATATGAGTCAGCTAATAATGTTAACAATATTGATGATTTTTTAACTGTTATGAATAGTGTACTACAATCAAGTAATACCTTTGGTAGCCCTAAAAAGCAACTTGTATTAGATAGTATTATGACACAATTTTACGATTTAAATAGTACATCTAATCAAATTAAATTTGACATTACTGGCTACGCTGATGGCTTGTCAGAAACTTTTAATATCATTAGTGTAGATTATGATAATGATAATGACATAATTATTGAAAAAGCCCCTGATCCTGCTTCTAGTTTTGGAATATATTATAAAAATGATGGGCGTGGCTTGTCAAGTGCAGATACGGGATTCTTTGTTGGTGTTAAACAAGGTGCCCTACAATTTAGTGACTTTGAAATTGAAACACCTATTGATAATTTAACATTAGATATTGACCAAAATAATATTAACCAAACAGACATATGGGTACAAACAATTAACAGTGACGCTAGTGTAGTTAAAAAATGGACAAAGGTAAAAGATACAAATAGTGAAAATACAACATACAATAGTATAGCAAGTGGTGTTAGAGATATTTTTAGTGCAAAGACAAGAAAAAATAATCAAGTATCTGTTCAATTTCCAGACAAGTTATTTGGCAACGTGCCAACTGACAACATACGTGTTTGGTATAGAACAAGTATAAATTCATCATACGTAGTACGCCCAGATGATTTAAGTAACAAGAAAGTTATAATTGAATATGTAGGTCTTGACGGAAACGTTTATAGTGCAACTTTGTCAGTTCAATTAAAGAAAAATATTGTTACTGGTAGTGTAAGTGAAACATTAGACAGTATTAGAGAAAATGCACCAAAAGTTTATGCGTCACAAGATAGATTAATTACATCAGAAGACTACAATTCAGTTCTATCAGCACAAGTAAGCGGCGTAATGAAAGTTAAAAGTATAAACAGAACATTTACAGGACATAGTAGATATGTTGACTTTAATGATCCAACTGGAACATATAGTAGTTTAGATGTATTTGGTAAAGATGGAATATTATACAAACAATCACATTTAAAAACATCTAGTTCTTCAAATGGAGAATCAGCAGCTGTTGTTTTTCAAAAGTACATAAAGCCATTACCATCAGACGATGAACTAATTAATTTGTATTATGACAAATTTAGAGGACTATTTGAAACTTTAAAAACTACATATGCTTATGATCCAACTACGCTACCACAAGTATGGAACACGCCAAGTAGCTCAGCAAGCACTGCAAGTTCTGGTTATCTTCAAGAGGAAAATGGTGTTGAGGTTACTAGAGTAGGAAGTAGCCAAACTAACTATATGCAGTTTGTAGTACCAGGTGCGCTAATTAAATTTAAGCATGTTGATCTAGTTACTAGTGATATTACATATACATGGTCTAAAGTTGTAAATGTATTTGCAGATGGTCTTGGTATTGATAAAACAGGAACACAGGCAGGACAAGCAAGTGGATTAAGAAGTAATGGACAGGGTGCAATTACTTTAGACCAAATAGTAAAAAATGGTTCAACAATGGAAATTATATACCCTGGATTCTCAAGATTGTTTACTACTAGAGAATCAGAAATTATTGTAGAGTATTTGGCAGCAAATAAATCGTTTAGCTTGCGATATGATTATAAAAATAATAGTTGGGAGCTTGACAATACACCAACATTTAATTCTGAGATACCAGAAGAAATGACTGACACAGATTGGTTAATTTATGTTGAGTATATGTCAGAAGAAAACAGTTTTCAAATTTCTACTAGAACAACCAGCTATTTTATTAACAGTGCTAAAGTTAGCTTTAGTAACATTAATAATGAACTAGAATTAGATGGCTACACTAGAAAAGCGTATAGAGACTCATTAAATATTTTTAAATACATAGGCAATACAACAGAAACTGGAACATTTTATGTATATGGATATGATGCAGATTCAGATGGAATAACAGACAGCCACACAGTTACACTATCTCTAGTAGATGCTGATAATGATAGTCGTCCTGAAAATCCAGATGCATTTTATGAACTTATAGGATCAGAAACAGTTACAGTGGATGAAGAAGAACTAAGTGGTGATGACGAATTAAGATTTGAATGGGAACATGTTTCAGCTTCAAACCAAGTTATTGATCCAAGTTTTACAAATATCATAGATGTGTATGTATTAAATACAGCATATGATACATTGTATAGAAATTGGCTAACAACTGGCAAAGGTACAGAGCCACAAGCCCCTACAAGTTATGAACTATCAAAACAATTTATAAACATTAACAATAAAAAAGCAATGAGTGATAGTGTAATATACAAACCAGTTACATATAAACCATTATTTGGTCCACAAGCTTCAGATGAACTAAGTGCAAGATTTAGAGTTATAAAACTTCCAAATGTTACGGTTACTGATAATGATATTAAAACACAATGCGTAACTGCTATTAATGAATTTTTTGCAGTAAACAATTGGGACTTTGGAGAAACCTTTTACTTTACTGAACTAGCAGCATATGTACACAAAAAATTAGTAGGCTTAATTAGCAGTTTTGTTATTGTGCCTCAAGGTACAGGCAGTGTTTTTGGAGATTTATTTCAAATTACACCAGAAGCAGACGAGATGTTCATTCCAGATGTCAGTTTAACTGATATTGATATTATATTAAATATAACTGATGCAAACATTAGAACAGGACAATAATAATGGCTAACAACAAAAAAAGAGCAGGCAAGTACAATACTAAAAATATAAAAACAAGTAAGTATTTACCAGGTGTATTTCAAACTAACTTAAACAAAAAATGGTTAGACAGTACGCTAGACCAGATGGTTAGCAAAGGTGAATTAAATCAAGTTGATGGATTTGTTGGATCAAAAGCTGGTAGTTTTGCTTCAAGTGGTGACACTTATATTAGTCCAAATGCCCATAGTGATTTAACTGTAAAATCACATATGGCACCTGCAATTGTTTCTCGTAATAAAGATGGATCAATTGATCAGTCAATTACATTTGACGACGTTGCTCGTAAAATAGCTGCTGATTTTGACACATATAATTATAATGCAGCATATACTAGTGAAAGTTATACATATCTACCTCCAATCGATATTGACAAGTTTATTAACTACCAAAAATATTATTGGGTTGATGAACTTCCTGTATATACTTCTTATAACGAAACGTCAGCACAGGTATTAAATCCTGTTACAGATAGTGCAAGGAAATTAACATATACTATTGTAGATGACAATAATACATTTAATGTTGAAAACAATATGCTCATTAGATTTATTGGCGCACAATGGGATCCAACGTTAACTAGTAAAACTTATATAGTTACTGGTGTTGGTAAAAATATTACAATGAGATTGTACATAGACGAAAACGGAAAACAGATATATAATAATTATTCAAAAGCCACTGTTAGTACAGGAGCAAGTCAATCTGTTGACCATGTAGTTATAATTGATCCAAACTCTCCTAGTAAGTATGTTCCAACTGGCGGTACTAGTATAGACGATCCTACTTTATTATTAGACGATTTTAATAGAGATCAAACAGTTGTTAACAATGCAGATGTATTTGGGACTAGTGTAACATATAATGCAATCAATCATGGCTTTGCATCAGGAGACAAAGTAAGTATTACTGGTGTTGTGCCAGCAGTTTTTAATTTATCCAATGTACTAATTACAAGTACTTCAACAAACTCATTTACAGTAATACACACAGATACAATTACTAGTTCATATGCAGGTGGCGGAGTAGCTACTGATGTTAACAGACCTGCAATGTTTGATGGATATGATTTTGTTGGAGAAGAATCAAACACTACTCAGTTCATATTAGGAAAATTAATCCGCTTTGTAGATGGATGGGGACCTGGATGGACATCTGCTGATAAAGAAAAAGTATATGTAACTGAATTAGACGTTGAGGGTAATTTAACAGTAAGACATATAGCTAATTATGTTGGTGGTGTGTACGTACCAGGCGGTTTTGTATCGTTACCACAGGATCAATTATGGATTGATTTATTAGCAGAAACTTCTGATGATGGCACAATTGCAGTTAGGGATTACATATTAATTGATAAAAACTGTTTATACCAAACAGCATGGAGTAGATCTAATCATTGGGTAAACAGAGAGACTATTAATAAGTTAAAAGAACTAATAGGTGAGCTTTTTATTGTAGCAGATTATGTAAATTCTAGCAGACGAGCTCAACGCCCTATTATTGAATTTAATGGTAATTTAACACTGTTTAACCATGTAACACCAACAACATTTACAATTGATGCAACTCAATACGGAGTTGTGGATTATATCCTTCCAAATGACCAAGCAATTAATACTGCTGGAGTTCTGTCGTTAGCACCTGGAACTATTCCAGATGGAAGCACAGTGTTATTTGAAACAGATACTGAAAGTGCTGATGAATACAGGTATCTTTATCAAGTAGATGCGGCAGGAGACTTAACTGCATTAAGCGGAGTACACTTAGAAAATGTTCTGGCTAACATAAAAAATTCATTTGTTACTAATGACCTAACATATGAAAATGCGGACATTTATTACAACGGTTCTCAATGGATAGTTGGACAACAAAAAGTTACAATAAACCAAGCACCGTTATATCAATTATACACACCAAAAATAAATCAAAGAATACAAGATTATCCTGGAGCGGTTTTTGAAGGAAACAAAATCTTTGGATATAAAATTGGCTCTGGTCTTGCAGATCCAGTTTTAGGTTTTCCACTTAGTTTTAAAGACAGTCCAAAAGGTGCAGAGTATGAATTTGAAAACTTTATTTTAACTTCAAAGTATACTTCAGTATGGCGTGACGATGTTAATCCACAAGTTAGTCAAACAAAAGATATTCCTGGATACTATTTCTTCCAAGAGCTAGATAGTTTAGCACACATTTATACATCTAACAAAGTACCGTTTGGCGCTAAAAATATTAGTACTTACGAAGTAAAATCAATTCTAAATGATATAGTAATACCACATGGGTATAATAACTGGAGATCTAACAAGGAAGTTATATTATATCAATATTTAGACGGTGCTGTTTTAACAGAAGTATTCAGTCAAGGATTAAAAGTAGACAGATCAAAATCAAGAAATCAAGAAATTTTAGTAAACACAAATGAAACAGTGGTTGTGCATAACTTAATTAAAGACAACACTTTATCATTTGCAACTGCTGACGGGACACCTATTTTAACTGATGGTGTTGAAGTATCTAATATAGCAATTACAGTTGATGGAACAGAATATACAATTGTTGTTGGAGATGCTAATGGTACACAGGTATTTTTCTCATATTCAAAAGCAGGACTTAATAATGTTCCGGTTTTGATTGCAAGTGATAATGCTGACAAAGTATTTTATGATATAAACATAAATGGAAAAATGTTAGATTCAAGCTACTATACAATTGGTAGTGACACTATAACTATTGAAACTGCTAATTTAGAATATGGAGATCTAATCGACTTAGAATATAAAAGTAACGATAACCAAAACAGTACAATTGAGACACAATTTCCACAAACACAACAAAATAATTCCACAAATAGACCAGTAGAAACTTTTACTATAAGTGAAACTATCTCTCACTGGAAATCATTATTTGAAAATATACCAGACTTTGTAGGTGATCCGTTTGGTGAAAATAACTACAGTGAAACTTCTCTTATTACTGGTTATGGTGGCACAATGTTTGTGCATGAAGATTTAAGTATTACTCATGACATTAATTATGCAAGCAACTCACTAAGTGTAACAGGTGCATTGATTGAACAAGGTAACGATTGGGATTCATTTAGAACTCGATTTAAAAATCAAGTAAGAAGATTGTATGCAACTAAACCATATACATCAACATTACAGTTAGTAAATGATGCAATCGAATCAATCATTGTAAATAGAAAAGGTGGAGATCTATATAAAGATAGTAACATGGTCTTCAATCACATATTTAATTCACAAGATGTAAGACTACTAGATGGTAAGGACACTTACTATCTTGATGAAGTAATAAATGGTGATACTAATATTAGAGACCACCAATATGTTTATCTTACTGATAAAATAGGTGGCGTTAGTGTTCAAAGAATGTTGACTAAAGATGTAGATTACGTTTCTTCAGGAAATAAGATTCGACTAAGAATTACTCCAACTCTTCCAGCATCAATACAAGTTCACTATCATCAGATGGATGAAGAATCATATGTTCCTCCAAGCCCAGTTAAATTAGGTGTAGCATTTGGCTATACTCCACAGATTGCAGGAAACACACTAGTAACACACGATGGTTTAGTAATTGAACTTAATGCTAATGCTGACCTAGAAAACATAAACAGTGAACATTTTGATCCAGTTAACGCTGCATTGTATGATTTAGAAAGAAGAATTTATACTGGACTAAAAGTACCAGATGAAATGTATAGAGACCGATATGCTACTATTGAAAATCATGCATCAGCATATGATTTTATACCAAGCTGTCACAGAACAACCTGGTATACTTTAGCAAAAATTGATAACTATACTGAGCAGTATTATGCACAATGGGCGGCAAAAAGAGATATAACTGATTTAAATATTGACAACTACTTTGATATTGGCAATGCTTTTACATGGAATTACAGTAGCATAACAATGCATGGCCACGTTCTTCCTGGTCACTGGAAAGGTGCCTATACTACAATATTTGGCACATCAACTCCACACCTAACACCTTGGCATATGCTAGGACATGCATTTAAACCATTATGGTGGGACGAATCATACAGTTGGACAGATGCAGGAAAACGTGCAGCATTATTAGAAGCATTAGAGCTTGGTATAGTAAGCAATCCACTAGGTCCTGAAATTACAACTTCACCAGACCATGCTAGATATAATTGGAACTGGTCGACTGAATGTCCAGTAGATATAAGTGGAGATTTAGTTTCACCTGATACAGTTTTAGATCCAACATCACAACTTACTGATGTGCAAAAAGCTGCAAACTTTGTTTTTGGTGATTGGGGGCCAGTTGAAATTGAATGGAGAAATAGTGCAAGTGGGTATATGAGTTTACTGGATGCAATAGTCAAACTTAGCCCAGCTAAAGCATGGACAAAGTTTATTCAACCTGGAAGTATTAAATATTTTAGTAGTATAATTAGTAACTTGACATATAACTTTGAGAGTACAGCAATGCCATCTAGTTACCTTATACCAGGAGAAACATATGGATCAGTAATTAAATCGTTAATAGTTACAAATGCATCTGACAGCTTTGACATAAACGATACAAATATTAAACTTGTAGGTCCTACTGGTACAGTTGAAGCTAATACTTACATTACTACTATTGACAATAGCGGCTATATATTAGATACAGTAGAATATAAGAAGATATCTGCAGTTAGTTTACTTAACAGAGGTTTTAGTTATCCTGATAAGCCAAGCTTTATATCGACATTTACTGAAAGTGAATCAGCTAATACAGAGGTTGAAATAATTCTAGACCAAGTACCATTTGTGTCAAACGGAATATTGCAAGCACAGCACAACTATAAAATAAGAAATCAATACGAGATTGACTTAGCTCAAATTTATAACACACTTGAAACAAGATTAGCTTACAAATTTGGTGGATTTACAAATAGCTCACTAGTTAATTTTGCACTAGAAAGTAGTAGTTTAGGCCCAGTAGTTTTATCAGATACGGATTATACTTTAAAAATGTACGAAGGTGCACCTACATCTATAGTAGTAGCAAGTAATATTATTATTACAAAATCTCTAACTGGTTTTATAATTGACGGCATAAGTTCAAACCTACAAGAGTTTAAATTTTACGAACCAGATGTATCAGTAAATTCAGGATATGAAAATATTAGTGTTGGAAATACCACAGTACGAAAGTATAGAAATTTTGCAGGTGTTCCAAGTACTGTAGAATTTAAAGCTGAATTTAGTAAAGTACAAGACACATATAATTTCATTAGAGGCTACTGGCATTGGCTAAGGCTCAATGGATATGAAATGTTAAGTCATATGGATAGTGAAGCATTTGATTTTGCAGATTGGGCAATGACTGCTGAAACTGATCAAACACATGTTGTTGAGTTAGGAAATCAGGTTACATTTAACGGTGAACACGGATCTATTAAAGAATACAATTCTTACGGCTTTCATGATAATGATATACTTGACGCAACTGGTGATATTATTGACTTGTCACTATTAAGTATTAATAGACAAGATAACACTGTTACTATTGAAACAAAGGATGAATCAAAAATTGGAAGTATATCAAGTGTAGTATTGGATTATGAACATATTGCAATCTTTAATAATATTAACCAGTTCGGCATAACTGTATTTGATGACACCAAAGGTTCACGATATCATAGAATGTATTTAACTGGTCAAATTACTGCTGACTGGACAGGTCAAAAGAAATCACTTGGTTACCTGATTAAAGAAAACGGAATAGTGCAAAACTTTGATAGTAGTGTAAGTGCTACTGACGATTACTACAGAACTGACGTAACAGAATTTAACCCATCAATAACAAAAGCTAAAGATTTAACAATTGGTAATTATGACAGAGAATGGATTTCTAACTTAGGATTAAATAAAAATACAGTAACTAACTTCTATCAAGGAGCTATTACTGATGCCGGAACTAATGATGCAATCAATCGTATTAGTAGAACTAGCATATTAGATCACGGAACAACACAAGTATCTGCGTCTGAACAATTTATGTTTAGTCAATCTTATATTGGAGATACTTCACAGTTAGATAGTACTGAAGTAACAATTAATCCAAATGACATAGTAAACAATCCACAAATTGTATCTTTTACTGCTGGTTCAAATCCTGATGTTCTATATTATCCAACTAATGATACTAGAATTATAAACCAAGGCAATACTACATTTGACACAATAGACTTTGCAGATTCAAGTATTGAGCTATTAACTGCAGGTGAAGTTTTAGAAACAGAAGCAACATATAGTATTATTGATATGTTTGATCTTGAAACTGTATATGACAGCACTGCTGACTATGCAACTATACCTACATGGAATCAGACAATAAGTTATAAACTTGGGCAACAAGTAAGATACAATGGTAAATTATACAAGTGTATAGTAGATTCAACTGGCTTATCAGAAATAACAGATGAGATTGAATTAACTGGTGTAACTACAGATCCACTATTTGACAACGGAACTATAGCAGATATTGCCGGAATATCTACAACACTAAATGCAGTAACACAAGTTTTTGCAGACATTGATGCAGTAGGCACAGTATTAAATCCTACACTATTGCCATCAAATACATTAAGTATTGACGGCACAACAGTAACATTTACTAAAAACGAAATACAAAATGTTGTTATAGGTGATGCAGTACTACCTGGAAATATATCAGGTCCAGTAATCAATGATCCAGTTGGAAAAACAATTACTATTGGTAGCAATGCAGTGCCAAGTATCGTAATTGACTTTGATACAACTCCTGCTAATAAAAATGAAAACTTTACAGGAGTAGACAATGGTGTTACACCAGGAAATGTAGTTGAAAATATTGCAGGTGTATCAGCACAGCAAACATACACAATTAGTCAAGCAATGAGCCCATCAACATACAGCATCAGCACAGTGACAGTTGATGGAACTCCTTATGTACAAACAACAGACTGGACAATAAGTGGACAAGATATTACATTTACTAATCCAATATTTGCTGGAAGTGAAGTAATTGTAATTACATTAACCCACGTTACGGTTGTTGATTTAGAAGATACATTTACAATTGTTGAAGACATAGTATCATCACAATGGGAAATATCAACAGTTACAGTAGATGGTACACCAACAACACAATATACAGTAAGTGGTCAAGATTTAATATTTGATGCAGGACATGAACCAGCAGACGGCGTTGCAATAGTAGTTACTCTCGCTCATACACCAGTAACACTTAACACTACAGAAATTTGTGACTTAATAACAACTACATGTAGTACGGCAGGCGCATCTAATATAACATGTAGCGTAGAAAGTGGTATATTCCAAAGACTAGTGCTAACTATGACAAGCACTGATCCTACTGAAGTTATGACATTATCTGCAGGTTCAACTAATGAAGAATTAGGATTTAATGCACTTGGTGCAACAGTGCTAATGATTGTAGAACAACAAATTGTTGACTTGCCGCTAACATTAACAGAGGTAGTTCAGCAAATAAATGCTAAAACTAATTTGCCAAATATTACAGCAAGCGATAGTGGAAATGTTTTAACATTATCTAAAACTATTACGTCCGCTGGTCAATTATTATTGGCTGGAGACTCGCTAGCATTATTAGGACTAAACGCAACATACAATAGTTCAGCGCCAACGGAGATTCCAAGAAGTGTAACATTTAGTGAAGCAATACTTCAAATATCAAATAACCTAGTAGCAAACGCTGTTACTGATGTATTTGTAACAAACGATAACAACAGAGTTAAAATATCAACTGCCCGTGCTACATTAGATATTGGTACAACTGACTTTAATACAGAAGCAGGGTTACCTTCTGGTGTTCAAGTACCAGGTGGTGCTGATATTGTTAATGAATCACCAGATGTTGCTACAAGTGATTGGAATGATACTACTTCATCTGATCCAGCAAATATCAATATATGGATTGCTGACGATAGTGCATACGAAGTAGAAGCTATACAGACCATAAAAACAAAATACTATGGTTGGAATGTATTGCAAGCACAAAATCAAAATTATATGCATACTATAGATGCTAGCGGAGAGTGCGGAATTTGTGCAGGTACAACAACATCAGACGGTAATGATGCACAAGTTACAGTACAAGTTGCACACAACTTAGAAGTAGGTGATTATGTAATGCTAGTTAATACCACTACTACGCCAAATATTGATGGTGTACACAGGGTAACTAAATTACATACTGCAAATGATAATGTCTTCTACATTGACAGATATATTGAGAAATGTGGTGATGCAATATCTGTTCTTGTTATGAGATCACAAAGATTTGAAACAATTGCTAAAAGAGATGATGCAACTACAAGTTCTTCATGGAATATACCAACAGGTAGTTTAGCATGGACAAACGAAGATGAAAGTAATATAAGATCAACAAATGTATACAAATATACAGGCACTTGGACAGTTGTTCCTAATAGAAAAGTAACAACTAGAGTAACCAATGCTGATTTGAAAAACGCATTTGTATATAGTACTAAAGACGTAAACTTATTAAGTGAACTGGAAATATTCGATCCTATGAGAGGAATTATTCCAGGAGTTGCTGACAGAGAATTAGACGCCAAGTCTGCTTTTGATTCAGCAATTTATAATACTAGTACTGATGCTAATTATGCAACTGATATTAACAATGCATGGGGCGAAGGCCAAATTGGCAAAAGATGGTGGAATACAATTAACGCACGTTATTATGATTATGATCAAGGATCAATAGTATATAAATCACAGCACTGGGGCAAATTATATCCTGGAAGTGAAATTGAAATTTATGAATGGACCAAGAGCACAGTTGCACCTGATGATTATGCAGACGCAATTGCTAGTAATACAGAAATGTTTGGCAATGTAGCTTCTGGTGAAGCATATGGTATATTTGATGAAATATTAAACGAAACACTTTACTATTATACCACATCACTTGAATGGAATGCAGTATTAGGAAAATATACAAGTGTATATTATTTCTGGGTAAAGAATAAAGAAACTATTAGTACGCCAAATAGAATGTTAACAGCCAAAGCAGTTGGTGATATTATTACTAACCCAACTAGTAATGGCATTGGTTGGATTGCAGTAATTGACGGTGTTAGTGTATTAGTTGGAAATATGAATTATTATCTATCAGACGATTCATCTGTATTACAAATTAATCGTAAGCAAGCAGATCATTCACACAACAGTTGGACGCTAATAGGAAAAGATATTGACATTATACCTGACTATTGGTATATTGGTTTACGCAATAACTATGCACGTAAAAATTCAAGCAACATTAATATTCCGTTTGCAGAGTTGCACCCATTAAATAAAGTGGGCGATGACAGAGCAATAGGACAAGCATGGTTCAGCAATATTGAACCTGCTAGACGTAATGCAGTATTTGTAATTAATGATTTATTTAAACAAATGAACATGTACGGTGAATATTTAAACACTTGGAATTCAGTAGTAGCAGATGATTTTGCAACAGGTGATAAAATACCATTCCCTTCTGTAATGTGGGATTGGACTGATTATATGTCAACAGGGTATAACCCAAGTGTAAAACCAACATTAGAACTACAATCAATATATGATTTACAAAGTGTAGATACATCTATTCATACTGAAATTAAAATAGAAATAACATCAGTTGAAGATCAGCTTGACAGAAGTGAATTTTATAGCTACTATGATGGTGTTTGGAACTTAACAAAGAAGAACAACGGAACTGTTAAGCTTGATGCAGATATATTAACAGCTATTAATAACTGGGATATGTCAGCTTGGGATAGTATAAACTGGGATAGTATATCAGTAGGAGACTATTGGGTACGTATTATAAACGCATTAAGAAATCAATTGTTTGTTGCAAATGACCTAGATAAATTTAATAAATTCTTCTTTGCAACTGTAGAATACACACTAGCAACTGAAAATCTAGTTACATGGGCACAAAAGTCTACATACATTAAAGTAGGTATATCACAACTAGTAACAACAGATTCTCGTAGATATAAGCGTAATATGACAAATACTGTTACTGGTTATATTAATGTTGTAAAACCATTTCATACTAAGATAAGTGAAATTACTAATACATATATAACTTCTCCTGAAGAAGCTAACTTACAGATTAGTATTGAACAGGAAAATATTAATACTACTTTAAAGTATCAGGATTGGGATCCATATTTTTCAGGAACTACTGTTACTGATATTAATCAAACTCCAACTTCAGAAACTATTCCATCAGTGCCAGGCCAATATACATATACAATAACTGAACAAATACTTGATGAAAGTAACTTTAGAATTGAAACTTTAACAGTTGATAATGTAGCACAGCCAGTATACAACTATGTTGTATCTTTTCAAACAATAACATTTGATTTCCAGCCAACTGGGGACATTGTTGTTAACTTTGCTATAAGTAGAGATGTAACATATAGTGGCGGCGACTTTGGAGACGACACACAATATACAGAAATCTTAGATAGTGGCGCACTACATAATCCATTAATGTATAACCATACCAAATATGATGTAGCACAGTTAGTAGGTGCTGACGTTAGACCACTTGAGTTAGTAACATTTACAGTACAAACTAACGAAGTTGGTGGAACAAGTAATGCTAATTCGAGAACGTTTAGATTAGTAAGTACTACTGGTGGATACTCTGCTATATTTGGATTAGAGCAAAGCAAAGAAACTACACTAGCATCTGAACTAACTGAAACAGATACTACTATAGACTTAACTGACGGTTCATCGTTTGCTACAAGTGGCATAGTAGCTATTAGATCTGAATTTATTAGATTTATTAGAACTGGAAATACATTAACAATTACTGAAAGATCATTAAACGGAACATTAAGCACAACTCATCAATCAGGAACTTCAGTAGTTGATGTAACAGACGCAAAGTTGAGTAATGTATCAGACAGATCGAGAAGACTTAATGAAATAGGAAAAAGTATTTTAGAAGACAGCAACTCAATTGATGCAGATGATCTGCAAGCATTGGGCCAAGGAATTGAACTTTAGCAATAGACTAAATACTATACAAGGAATGGTATGAAAAATGAATGATATATTTTTAGAAACTCCAAAAGTTTTAGCCGAAGGGCATGTTGTTATCAAGGACCTTGATACTAACGAAATAATTTTGGACAAATACAACGCAATAAATTTTGAAAATTTAGCGTATGTAATCGCACAACTGTTGGGAAACAAAACAACAGGTGGTAATGAACACTACATAACTAAAATGGCTTTTGGCCATGGTGGGACAATTATAGATGGAAACGGAAATGTATCATATAAAACTCCCAAAGTTAACGGATCTAACGGAGCATTATACCTTCCATCTCCAGCAGTATCAGATCCATTACTAGACTTTACAAAAGACATTACTAATATTACTGTAGTCAATCAAGAAACACAAGCATATACTGATTTAGAAATGACAGTGACGTTAGATTATAATGAACCATCTAACGCATTAGCAACTGACACAAGTGCAGATTTTGAAGAGCCAGGTGATTATGTGTTTGATGAAATTGCACTAGTAACAGGTAATGATGAATACTTAACACATTTAATATTTCATCCAATACAAAAAAGTTTAAATAGAAAATTAGAAATTATTTATTCATTAAGAATTAGAGCAGGTGTATAGCACATGGCATATACAGTAAACTCAAAAAATAAAACAATTAGCATTGCTGACGGAAATGTAAATGCTGCAGACACAAGCTTAACATTAATTGGTAGAGACCGTCCATCATATGGACAGGACATCGCACAAAACTTTGTTGACTTATTACAGAACTTTGCAGGCACTCCAATAAACTCAACTCCAGTAAATCCAATTGAAGGTCAACTTTGGTATGACACAACTACTAGTGTTAAACTTCTTAAAGTTTATGATGGAGTAACTTGGGAAGTTTTAACTCCATCTATGCAACCAGCAGTGGTTTATGATAACAGTAACGATTTTCATAGAGTAACTGTTATATATGATGAAACTAGTATAATTTCAGTATACAGTTCAACATTAATAGATTTAAGACCTGCTAATCCATTAGACCCTCTTCCTATTCATGATTTTTTAAGTGAAAACTTGCCAGATAGTGAAATAAAACAAGGCATTACACTTATTACTGGTTACAAATTTAATGGTAACCTTAAAGGTAATGTAGAAGGTGATGTAACTGGTGACTTAACAGGTAATGCTGATACAGCAACTTTAGCAGAAGAGGCTACTGAGTTAAGAGTTTCTGGTATTGGTAGAGTAGCTACTGTTGATACTGCTGGAACTGGTACTGCTGATTCAATAGCAGCTAGAGATGGATCTGGAAACTTAAATGCAGTATTATTTCAAGGACAGGCTACATCAGCACAATATGCTGACCTTGCAGAACTTTACAAAAGTGATGTACAATATGAACCAGGAACTGTTGTTAAAATTGGTGGCGAAGCTGAAGTAACACAAACAACTAATGCACTTTGCATGGAAGTTTTTGGTGTAGTATCAACTAATCCAGCTTATTTAATGAACAGTGAGTTAAGTGGCACCGCAGTGGCAGTAGCTCTTGAAGGCCGTATCCCAGTAAAAGTTATTGGAGAAGTACGTAAAGGTCAAAGACTAGTAGCTAGTGAAGAGCCAGGCGTAGCACGTGGTGTTAGTAAATTTGAACATGCAGAAGGTGACGATTGGTTTAGAATGGTTGGCCGTGCATTAGAAGATAAATCAACATTAGGAATTGGATTAGTAGAAATAGTTGTAGGGGCAAAGTAAAATGGCATATCCGCCAAACATTGCATCACAAGAAGTTATCCAAGCAGAGCATTTCAATGAGTTGGTACGAAAGTATAGACAATTTTGGAATGGTCCAGAGTGGAATCCAGACGGAGATACTCCAACTCCAACTTCAATTCCTACTTTTGATACAAGTCATCACATAGATACTGAAAGACACAAAGGCTGGGGACAAGCAGCACTTGTTCCATCAGAGGTTGTATCTGGTACTATAATTACTGCTGAAAATATGAACAATTTAGTAGCGCAAATTAATGCTGGTATATTCCATATTGAAGAAGACCCATTAACATTAATTCCAAAATTCTCTGCCGCTGCAATTGTTACAGTGCCAGCATATACTCAAATTATGGATAAACTTGATAATATAATTGAGGCAAGAAAATTTGAACTAGAAATCATAAATGACAGTTTAGGTTCTGTTTCATCAGTACACACTAATTCCTGGACTGATGATTTATACAGCGAATACAAAGCAACTTTTACTAATTATACTGAGGCAAGACATTATTTTAATAGTGGTGGTCAGCTATGGCTTACACTTGCAAGTGGAACACAAACTGGTGGTGTTGATCCAACTAACTTAAACTGGCAGATTATGTTTGACAGGTTAGGCGAAGTACGTATAGGTGCAATTGAAACAACATCTAGTGGTACAGGCTCTCCATCACTAGGAGGCATTCAAGGATTTTATAGTATACTAAGCACAGGAGCAACTGTGACCATATTTGATGCAGCTGGGTATCATGCAAACTTTCCAAACACTGGATCAGGACCTGATCCAAGTGTAGATTATACACATAGTAACACAGTAAGTATCTACTCGCCTAGTGAATATCTAAGTGATTATAGTTCTAGAAGAATAAGAGTAAAAATTAGAGCAGACGAAGCTGGTGGTACATTTAATGTATATATTATTGTACAACTAATAGAAGATGTGGATGATGTTACACCCATTGATAGTACTATTACTGGAACATTTGGTTACGTTGGTGTTGATGAAACCCCAGACTTAGCTTATGAAAATATTAATTTATTTACTGTTGGCTCAACAGTTTACCAGTTTGAAGAAAGAACTCCACCAACTACATCTGTAAACACTAATTGGACATCAAATGATGTTGCATTTGGAATACAAATTGAAGAAGATGCATACTCTCCTAGCTCACCATCAAACCCAGAAGACCCAGACGAGTATACTAGAATCCCATAATAGCACTTGACTTTCAGCACTAAGTAATGTAGTATTATAATTAACTACAGGAGATTTCTATGGACGAACGTCTACAAAAAGCACTAGACTTTTCAAACTATACCAATACAATAAAAAACCAAAAGAAGAATATTAAAAATAGAGTAGCACAAATACAACTTGTTTATAGTGATGGTGGCACATTTATTGCTGATCATACCACTATTGCATTTTTAAAAACACTAGTAGACATGAAACATAAAAATGCAGTAATATTAGATTCAAAAGAAAATCCAATTAAAGTTATAAGCACAGAAAAATTGTTAGAAAAATTACTAAGTGCATATTTTAGTGCTACTAACGAATACACACTTGAAAATGATAAAATTACCAAGGCACGTAATATTAAACAAATTATGGACTGGTAGATGACTAATTTTGTTGCACCACGTGGAGTTTGCTTCTTTGCATACAATAATGATCAAATTGATTATGTTGAACTCGCATTGTTGGCGTCTATGTATGTCAAAAAGCATTTAAAATTACCAGTTTGTTTAATAACTGACCAAGGATCAAGTGCATGGCTACATGAATCTAAAGACATATCCTTAATAGAAGAAAATATTGATTATATTATGGAAACAACTGAAGAGTTGCCAAGTAATAAGCGCAGGCATTTTGATAGCCCGTGGACAGAATTCACAACACAATTTAGTAATGGCAACAAACATAACATCTATGAGTATAGTCCGTTTGAAGAAACACTGCTACTTGATATTGACTATATTGTGAAAAATAATTTTTTATTATCAGCATTTGAAAATCCAGATAATGTTTCAATGTATAGTGAAGCAATTGACTGTAAGAATGATTTGCCTCTACAGGGAGACCGTAGACTATTTGATATTGGAATTAAAATGTGGTGGAGTACTGTAATATATTTTGACCGCAGTGACAAGAGTAAACTATTTTTTGATACATGGGCTCACATTGCTGATAACTACCAGTTTTATAGATACTTGTATAACTTTCCAGGAAATGTGTTTAGAACAGACTACTGTGTAAGTATTGCAGTACACATATTAAATGGAATGATGGAATCAAATACAATTGGTAACTTTAATGGAATACCTATGCAAAACATGAGTCAAAAAGATGACATTGTAAAAATAAATAATTCACAGGATTGGATTTTACTGGCTGTTAATCAACTTGAAAACTGGAAGGCGCTACCAGTTAAACAATCTAATTTAGATCTACATGCTATGAACAAACGTGCATTATCAAGATCTTATTCTCAACTAGTGGAGATGTTACAAAATGAGTAATGGTTATGTTGTTACTGCTACTACTGATAACGAATACAAGCAAGCATGTGCATTAGCTTATAGCATACGTTTACAAATGCCTTCTGCAAAAATATCTATGATCGTACCAGATAATAGTATCATACCAGAAGAGTTTACTGAACCATTTCAACATGTAATTAATTTTCCTTTTTCACATAGAACAGACAGACGATTGAACGATTGGCAGTTATATTGGTGTACTCCATATGAGAATACAATTGCAATAGACTGTAGAATATTAGTTAAAGAAGATCACACAGTGTTGTGGGATTATCTAATTGACGGATATGATATTGCTTTTCCGTCTAAGGTATTTAATTTTTTAGGACAGCCAATTGATCTAAAGAATCGAAAAGTTTATGAAACCGAGTATCATACTAAAACTATAATGAGTAGTATGTTTTTCTTTAAAAAGAATAATGATGTTTGTTTAAATTACTTTAAGATGGCAGATATAGCAATGCAAAACTGGCGAGATTTTGTCAAAGAATTTTATAAGCCTGTACATATACCATTAGAGTATGATAGTGATATTATGCACAGTATAGTTGCAAATAGTGCAGGCATTGATGTTTCTATATTACATGAGGATGTTTTTTCATATATAGATATGACTTCAAGTTTAGTTAATGGTGAACTAGGCCAGTGGGACAGTTGGACTGATAGAGTAACTGTGTGGTCTAGTAATAACGCAAAAATTAAAATACAAAACTATGCAATTGCATCAGTATTATTTTATAACGATGACAATTTCTTGACTGACGAAATTTTTGAAGAACAAAAAAAATATTTTAGGTATATTAATAAAAATGAATAAAAGATCTTGGTTTATAAAATTCCTAGAAGCTAATGGAAAGATATTACAAATATCTGCAAGAAAAACTTCTGAACTAAAAGATGGAGAACTTGTAGTTAAATCATATAATAAATTATGTAGACAGATATTACAAGGCAAAGCTAACAAAAATTTATATGCAGTACTATGGGATTATTCTAGTAAGGAATGGAAACTAGATAAAAAAGCAAATACTCTTATTATTGAAAATAAAAATAATAAATTAGTACCAGTACAAAATGTAAATACTGGTAAAGTTGTAGATTGTTCAATTAAGATATCAAAAGCAAATGGTCAAGTACAAGTAAATGTTAACTTAAAAAGTATTGCACACAATATGAACTTGGGGAGCATAAAGTACTTGGTATCTAATGATGACAAAATGTTAGATATTTTTATAACAAAAAAGAATGATCCTGATTACTTGATTACTGCTATACCAGTTGATACTACGCAGTTAATAAAGACATCAGTAGTAACAATGCAATTGCCACAAGATATATTTAATACATTTGACTGGGATAACTTTAGCGTGTATACTAAATCAGTATTTGAAACATATACGCTAGAGATATCTAATGCTGCATTTAATGATAAACTAGTAATTGGACATCTTAAAAACATACAATTAGCAGATACAAATAGCCAATTGGATTGTGATATAAATATAAGAACAGAAGACAGACATTTAGTAGTAACATCTTCACTAAATCCACAACAACTTTATTATTTTCAAGGAAGTGAAAGTTTTCCTATAATTGTGTGCGATACAGAAATAGATCGCTATTTAACTACTATTAATATAGACGTAAATAAATTATGTAATACAGAGCGTATTACTTTACAAAAACCAAGACTGTGGCCAAACTCACCACTTATTACATATAAAAATCCCAACTTGCGGATTAATTTGGAGAACATTTAACATGACTAATATGACTAACATTAATGAATTTGATATTATATATCTTTCTTTTGACGAACCAAATAGAGAAGAAAACTTTGCTGACTTACTTGAAAAATGTCCTTGGGCATTAAATAGTCACGGTGTTGAAGGAAGCGACGCAGCGCACAAAGCAGCAGCGGCAATGGCACAAACAGATCGTTTTATTACAGTTGATGCAGACAATATTGTACACTTAGACTTCTTTAGTACTGAAGTTGATATGGATAAAATTAATGACACTGATGTTATTAGTTGGGCAGGTAAAAATGAAGTTAATGGTCTTGTATACGGAAACGGTGGCATTAAATGTTGGCCTAAACAGGTCGTTATGGGTATGAAGACACATGAGAATGCTCCTGATGACGATCCACGTGCGCAGGTGGACTTTTGTTGGAACATTAACTATGTACAAATGAATAATATTTTTTGTGATGTAATGAATAATGGTAGCCCACTACAGGCTTGGCGTGCAGGTTTCCGTGAAGGTGTTAAAATGTCGTTAGTAGATGGAGATGTAATTGATCCAACAAGACTTGAAGAATGCATACATGATAAGAACTTTAAGAGATTGCTTACTTGGATGAGTGTTGGAGATGATGCAGAGAATGGAATTTGGGCAGTATATGGCGCAAGACTTGGATGTCATATGACAAATCTACAACGTGACAGTTGGGATTGGAAAAACGTAAGAGACTTTAAATGGTTAACAAACTTTTTTGAAACACAAGTGCTTCCTAAATTTCAAGAGAATGATGATCAGCTATGTAAACGTACTGGCACTCGTTGGAATTACCAAGCAGTATTAGATGAATCTTTACGTTTGGGTATTGAAATTCGTAGAGACTTGGGATTAGATATCGCAGACCTTGGAGTTGAAGGTAGTAAGTTTTTCAAATCAGTTTACATCAATCCAAGTAGACTTGGTGCGCAAGTTAGAGAAGATCAAGTAGTTGACACTCTTGAATGAAAGATAGAAAAATAATGAGTAAAATAATCAAAGACTTTGACTGGGAAAAGAATTCTCAAACGAATGCCTTCGATCCGGTTGAAAGAAACAAACAACACATGAAGGACTTGCTAAACAGCACTGGTCCAGGATTTTGTTTAGCAAAATGGACACAAGTAACTATGCATCTTGGATCAGGACTAACACACAGTTGCCATCATCCTACAGCACATAAAATTCCATTAGACGAACTTAAAAATAATCCTAGTGCCTTGCACAATACAAAATTTAAAAAAGAACAACGTAAAGATATGCTTAATGGCATACGTCCTAAAGAATGTGATTACTGTTGGAGAGTAGAAGACAACGGTGAAACAAGTGATCGTATACTTAAAAGTTTAGACTCGTTTAGTTTTAAGCATCACGACAAGATAGCAGAACTAGTAGGAGACGAAGATATATTTCCTACTTATGTAGAGGTAAGTTTTGGCAATACATGTAATTTTAAATGTGCTTACTGTGGTCCTGGATTTAGTAGTCAGTGGGAACAAGAAATTAAAAAACATGGTGCATACTCGTTAGAGCAAATGGAATTTAATTTAGCAAAAGACTCTGAGAAGCATATACCGCAACGTGAACACAATCCATATATTGAAGCATTTTGGGAATGGTTCCCTGAAGCATATAAGCATATGAATACGTTTCGTATTACTGGCGGAGAGCCTTTATTAATTAAAGATACAATGAAAGTTATTGACTTTCTATTAGAGAATCCAAATCCAAACTTATCATTTGCTATTAACAGTAATGGATGTCCGCCAGGAGACATGTGGGAAGAGTTTACTGCAAAAATTAAAAAGTTAGAGGATGGCAAGTGTATTAAAGATTTTGTATTGTTTACTAGTGCAGAAGCTAGCGGAGATAGAAACGACTACGTAAGATATGGGATGGACTATAAACTATGGCAAGATAATATTGAATACTTTTTAAAGAATACAAACGGAGCTGGTGTAACAGTTATGAGTGCATTTAATATATTAAGTATTACATCTATTAAAGAAATGCTCGAATGGGTACTATTGCTAAAACAAGATTACAATTACACAGGTTGGGATAAATGGCTTATTGAAAAAGGATTTACTCGTCCTGCTATAAACGAAGATGCTAGGCCAATGAACGAAAGACAAAATGAAAAATATAATAAACGTAATCGTGTAATAGTAGATATTCCATATGTAAGGCATCCAGAGTTTTTAGATGCTGGTAACATTACTCCTGATTTAATAGACAAGTATCTTGTACCAGCAATAGACTTTATGTATGAAAATGTAACACACGGCGATTGGTTTGGTAACTTAGGGTTTGATGCATGGGAGGCAGGCAAGATGCGTAGAATTGTTTTAGATGTTATTAATAAGTCCACACAACACTTTCCAAATAGTTACTTAACACAACGCAAAGAAGTAAGAAAAAATAGAACAAGGTTTTATAACTTTGTTGATGAGTATGATAGAAGAAGAGATACAAACTTCTTAAAAACATTTCCAGAGTACATAGACTTTTACAATTTATGTAAAGAAGAAGAGAAGATATACAAAGAGGAAAAGATATCCAAGGCTAAACAAAAATGATTAATAAAAGTAAATTAGATAATTTGGACAATCACTTGTTCTGTCCATTGCCTTGGATAGGAGCACATATAATGCCCAATGGAACATTTAGTTATTGCTGTGTGCAAAATCAATTTGATGATTCTCTAAAAGAAAACGGCAACCTAAGTAAACAAACTATCAATGAGGCAAGGAATAATGAATGGTCTAATAAACTTAGAAAGGACTTACTCAATGGAGTGCAAAATGAAAGTTGTAGAGATTGTTGGAATTTAGAAAACCAAGGTATGCAAAGTTTAAGACAACACTATCATAATAATTGGTTTAGGGACGCAGGTTACGAAAAAGATTTTGTAGTGAATTTAGATGGTACATTAGACAATCAAACAATAATATATTGGGACGTAAGACAAACCAATCTATGTAATATGAATTGCGTAATGTGTGGTCCAGACTACAGTAGTTTATGGAATAGAGATATATTAAAGAGTCAAGACAAACCATTGACAAATGCAGGCGTGATTGATGCTGTGCAAGTTAGCAAAGACAACATACTTGATATAATCAAAAAAGATATAAACAAATCTTATAAATTTTATTTTGCAGGTGGCGAGCCTTTAATAAGTGAAATGCATTGGGCAATACTAGAAGAGTTAGTAGAGCTTGAACTTTTTAATGTAGAACTTGCTTACAATACAAATTTACTTAAACTCGATTACAAAGGTAAAAATATAATTGACTATTGGAAAAAGTTTAAGAATGTTTATGTTGGATGTAGTATAGATGCTGTTGGTAAAAGAGCTGAAGTAATACGAACTGGAACTATTTGGAAAAAAGTAGAAGAAAATTTTCAAATACTTAACAAAGAACTTTATTATAGTAAAGCATTAAATGTAACAATAAGCAATATGTCTATAGGAGGTTTACGTAATACAATAGAATGGGCAAAAAGTTTCCAATGGCACAACGAAGAAGATAGACTATTAGTAAACAATATAGTTTATCATCCTGAATGTCTCAGTATAAATGTGCTGCCAATAAATATTAAAGAAAAAATTTGGAAAGAAATAAAACAGCCCTTACGAAGTTTAAAAAATAAAAGAAGCTATGAACAAATTGAACACGAGCTATGGAAAGATATTGATAAAGATAAATTTGAAAGATTGAGTAAACAATTTGTAATTCATATACGTTGGTTAAATAGTATTAGGAATACTAGCCCAGAAGAAATGATAAAACAAGGCTGCCCTGAGCTTCTCGAATGGTATAATGAATATTCAATAAAGTATGACAACTTAACACAAGAACAATTAAAGGCATTGTAATGTTTGATAATAAAATACCTGCCTATTGGGACTATGACAGAGATCCTGAAAACTATTTTCCATATACAAATGGTTATACAAAACAATCATTAAATGATTGGACTTGGAATATTTTTAACCAAAGCTATAAAGATTGTATTAAAAATCCGCAATTTCAAAATTTAGCTGGTCCAGAGTGTATATCTTTTTTATCATCTGGCGGTAATTTAAAAGATCAATTTAGAAGTTGGAATGTTAATAAAGAATCTTTCATATACCCTATAGTAATCTTACCTTTCCTGTCAGATGCATATAGATATGAAGCAGAATGTTTTTGGGACAAATGTATTAGTTTACCCGATGAATTATTAGATTTAGTTTGTAAACAAAAAAGAGGCAAGATATGTTTGTATAACAACTGGGAGGCATGGCCAGCAAATGCATATCTTGGTATAATAAATAAATTGTGTTCTCGATATAAAGAATGGAATTTACAAGAAGTAGATTTTATAGTATCTTCATGCAACGAGCTACTTACAAATGATAACAGCATTACACATCATATTGAATCCAATCTTATGCCATTACAACCCTTTGATGATGATATAGAACAAAACCTTATACAAAGAATAGAAAAAAAGAAACATAGGAAAAATAAGTTCATATGTTTAAATAGAGTTAATAGACTTCATAGACTGGCAGTATTTGCAGAACTTTGGCAAGATAGAAAATACGGTGTTATTAGCCAAATGTGTGTGCAATATGGAACACCAGGTGTAGATGAATTTAAGTCTATTGCAGGTATGGATCATACAGGACAAGAATGGATAGATTATATTCAAAAAAATATAAAAACAAATAACCATGTAGCTTATCCCTTTAAAACCGGATTACAAAATAGGTATCCTGAATCTTATAAAATTTATAAAAAGCGTAATCTAATTGACAAAATGCCTTACATGTTAGAAGATGATATGAGTCCTATTATAAATCCTGTTCCAGATCCAAATACGCAAAAGTTTTTTGATAGTAGCTTAAATATAGTTACAGAAACTTTTGGAGAAAAAGATGATGGTAGTATTTTTTTAACAGAGAAAACATATAAACCAATACTTCATTTTCAGCCATTTGTTATTGTAGCAGCACCATATACTTTACGTGCTGTCCAAAACAAAGGATATAAAACATTTGATAAATGGATTGATGAATCTTATGATAGTATTCAAGATGATCAAACTCGTTTGAAATCTGCTATAGCTAGTGCAAGGAAATTTTATTTGAGAAGCAAAAAAGACATAGCACAAGACTTATATGAAATGATTGATATATTAAAACATAATCGTATGAAATATCAACATAATATGGACATAGAATGGACTAAAATTATAACACAGACTGCCATGAATTTAAATTATTGTAGGAGAGACAGATGAAAAAAATAGGATGGATAGGATTAGGCAAGTGTGGATTGCCTATAGCAGAACGTATATCACAAACATGTGATGTAATCGCATATGATAAATTACCAAAAGAAACACCAATATATACATCTAATATAGTAGACTTAATGCAAACGGAGATTACATTCATACTTGTAGAAACTCCCCACATCAATAAGACACTAGACGGTAGTGTTCCTATAGATTTGCAAACTGTAGAAGATTATGATTACACCGCAGTAAACAATGTATTACTAACACTAGCAAATCATAATTATCAAGGAGTAGTAGTAATTAGTAGCACTGTAAGTCCAGGAACTACAAAACAGCTAGCAAAAAAATACAACGATCTAAGAATTGTTTATATGCCAGTTATGATACATATTGGATCAGTGGCAGAGGACTTTGTTACTGCACCTATGTATTTTATAGGAGGAAATAATGAACAGGATAGAACACAAGTTGAAAACTGTATTAAACAATTTGTTAGTGGTAGTATAAGACATGGAACTTATGAAGAAGTAGAAATGTATAAGATGTTTGGAAACATTTATTCAAGCATAAAGATTGGATTTGCAAACACTATAAGTGAAATGATAGAGTATGGTAACTTTAATGCTAGTAGCTGGAATGTTATGGATGCACTACTATCTGAGAAGCAAAACTTTAATACTACGAACTACTTTAAACCAGGAAGCGGTAATGGCGGTCCATGTCATCCAAGAGACGGTGTAGTGTTGACCTGGCTTACTGATAAACTTAAAATGGAAAGTCAACTATTAACTAATATTACACAAGTTAGACAGGACCAAGCACTTGCATTAGCTAAACATCTTGTAAGCTATAACTTACCTGTAATAATATTAGGTAAAAGTTTTAAACAAGGAGTTGATCTAACAGTAGGTAGTTATAGTATATTAGTTGGAGAATACTGTACAATGTTGGGTGCAAAAATAATATATGATGATGTATTGCACCAACCTGCGGTTGTGTTATTAGCTCACCCTAATAAAAAGTTATTAGAGAAATATAAACCTGCAGAAGACAGTGTAATTGTTGATTTATGGAATCTTGGAATACCTAACGCTAAGGTATGGGGAAATAATTTACAATGAGACTATTTGTTTATGGATGTAGTTTTAGTGATAGGTTTGGAGAGTCAACACATTGCTATGGTGATGTGTTATCAAAAAAATTAAATATTGAATATTCTCATTCTGGTGTTGCTAAATGTGGCAGTAACGATAGAATTATTCGATTACTTACACATGACATAATTGAAAAAAATATTACATCTGATGACTTAGTTTTAATACAATATACAATTCCTCATCGTAAAGAATTTATTACTTGGATAGATCCTGAAACTGCTGATGAAGTTCAGGAAAGTGTAGATGAAGAATATTACTTAATAAGATACAAAATTGGATGTCACGAATGGCATGGTAATAAAAAAATAAAAAGTTTTTTAAAACTTTATGATGAATACATGTCCGTGCCAAATTTTGATAATTACAATTTTAGATTAGAAAATATTAGACTACAAACTTTATTAGAACATTATAATATAAATGCTTGTATATTGGGACTATCATGTTATGCTCCATTACACAAAGATATGGATATAAGTATTCCATATTTTAAAGATAGAATATATTATAACGAAACAATAGGAAATGATAACAATGAAAGACATGCACTAGATGATCCTTATCATTTAAGTGAAAGCGGACACACTGTATTAGCTGAGCAGTTATATGATTGGTTAAAAGAAAAAGGACATACAAATGTCTGACACTGTAATTGTAGGAGCAGGAGCATTTAGTCATGCACACATTAGATGTTTGCTTGAGTTAGGAGTAACGCAATGTACAATAGCAAAGCAGTCCGAATGGACTGGTGAACAAAAACACAAATTTGCAGAAGACTATCCACTTATGGCATTTACATTTGATAATAGTACAAATGCTAAAGATAAAAATGTGCATATAGTTACACCCAGTAATACACATGCTGAATTATTAAATCGTTACAATACTTGGGCCGCTAAAATTTTTGTAGAAAAACCCAGTGTGCTTTATAATAAACCTAGAGACTTTGACTATGCAAACCTAGTTACCAACACAATATATCAAAACGACTGGTTAGCACAAGTACAAAATCATAGAACTTGTAAGGACAAACCTAGTATAGTAAATTTTACATACCATGTCAACAACAGAGATGATATAGATCACATTACTGAAATATGGAGTCATGTTATAAACTTTATAAGCCAGTGGATAGAACCAGATTGCAATATTTTAATACACAGTCAAAGTTATAAAAAGAGAACTAAGAGTATTAGTTGTATTATCAATAATGAAATTACATTAAACATTAACAGTACAAACGGACTTGTGGAAAAAAGCGAGTGGCATTTACGTATAGACGATGAACAATTTGATGGCGACCAATTTGGTGGCAGCTTATTGATAAATACATTAAACACTATGTTAACTGACAAACCTCCTCTTACTGATTGGTATAATTCTAGTTGGTTAATACATAGGTTTAGATTGTTGTCAAGTAAAGAGATATTTAATAATCAATATTCTTTATACTATAGGAAATAAAATGAACATTGATATAGACTATATCAAAGAAAATGGTTATGCAGTTATGCCAAACTTTTTAACAGAAGAAGAAGTTAAACAACTACAAGACTTGTGTGATAATAGTCCAGTAGCAATGGGAGAAACTTGGCCAAGGCAAGATAAAAAATCAGAATATTTGCCAAACTTGAATCATAGTGAGTATATGCATTGGTGGAGTTATAACATGAGTGAACATGCTATTGTTCAGCAAGTAAAAGATAAAATTAAACCAATAGCTGACAAATGTTTTAATGGAGAGTTTGAACAACTAGGTGGAGACTTTAAAGTAACTAACCCTAATAGTAGATACATGTATTGTCATTTTGATACACCTTACAGATATGATCGTTGGGCAAATGATTTTGGAGAAGATATTAAAGGCATGCAGTTTGGAATAGCACTAGATAAATTTGATAACGTAAGTGGCGGCACTAGAATACTTCCTGGTAGTCATAAAAAGGTTTATCATAAAATAGATATGGATGCAAAAAAGTATGACGATTTATTTTTATTTGATGGAGTTACAATGGAACTGAACGCTGGAGATTTATTTTGTTATCACAGTAGGACAATGCATAGCACTATGCCTAACAACAGCGATAAGCCACGTAGGTTAATGTTGTTGTTACACTTATGGAATGATACAGCATTTAGGCAAGAGCTACAAGAAGAAGAAGATAAATGATAGACTTACTAGAAAAATTTAATCGTGATGGATATGTTATAGTTGAAAATTTATTAGACATTAACGAATCACTTAGGTTACGAGATATATGTGATTCTATGCCACAAGGTGTAAATGTTGATAGTGAAGAATGGTGGACAGACTACGACTATAGTGTTGATTTTCAAGATAAAGAATTTTTAGATATAGTTAGACTAAAACAAAAATATATTGCTGATATACTATTTAACGGTAGTGAAAATTATTCTGTTGGGAGTATTGGATTTAAAGTTACAAATTCCGGAGGAGGAAAGCTTGCTCCGCATTTTGATACTCCTTATGATAGACCTGAATATTATAACGATTTTGGTTTTACTAAATGTATACAAGGATGCATACTAGTAGATAAGTTCGACCATACAAATGGTGGTACTATGATATGGCCTGGTAGTCAAACTTTAGAGTTTGATTATGAAAAAGTTTTAGCAGGAGACTATAACGAACATTTTTTACAAAATGGTGTTCCTGTTATCGCTGATGAAGGCACAGGTATGTTCTTCCATGCCAGAGTAATGCACAGTACAATGCCAAATAGATCGCAACAACGTAGAAGACTAATGTTGGGACTATATATGTCTACAGACAAGGAGTTTTGTAATGAACATTAAAAGAATAAAAAAATTAGATCCAGAAATTAACCCTATCACTTTTAAAGATGGTAGAGGTATTATACAAACATATTATCCAGAGCAATACACAGTAGTAGAATGGAATTATATTGTTACACTCAAAGGTGCAGTACGTGGTCATCATCTTCATAAAGAATTTGATGAATACATTATGTTCGTTGATGGCGAGGGTGTATATACTGAATTAACAGATGGTGAAGAGTTAGTAACTCCAGTAAGTTCAGGAGATTGTGTATACTTGCCAATGAATGTGCCGCATACATTTTATCCTACTGCTGATTGTAAAATGATTGCAATGATTACAAAGCGATGGAATGATTGTAACGAACCAATAACAAAGGTAGAAATAAAATGAAAAGAATAGCAATAACAGGCGGAGCAGGTTACATAGGATGTAGACTTAGTGAATATTTTTTACAGCAAGGATACATAGTTGATTGTATTGACTGGCTTAAATGGGGGATTGAACCTGTGCTTAATGTAATAGATAACCCTAACTTTAATTTGTATGATATTGATATTTGTACACCTGAAGTTGAGCCTATACTTAAACAAGCAGATATAGTAATTCATTTGGCAGGCATAATTGGCTTTCCAGCATGTAATGCTGAGCCAGACTTGGCATATAGAATTAATGTAGAAGGTACTAAAAGGGTTATTGAAGCAAGTGCTGGCAAACCTTTTGTATACGCAAGTTCTGGTAGTGTATATGGAGCATTGGATAGTGTGTGTACAGAACAAGCAGAAGCAAATCCTATTAGTACATACAGTGTATATAAACTGGCAGGTGAGCGTATGTTGGATGATAACGCAGTTATAATTAGACCAGCAACAGCATTTGGTGTAAGTAATAGATTGCGTAACGATTTGTTAATAAACGACTTTGTACGTAAAGCATGCATAGGAGAGCATATGGTATTATTTGAAGGACATTTCAAAAGAACATTCATCAGTATCAATGATCTAGTACGTTCGTTTGCTTGGACAGTTGATAGATATGACGAAATGCGTGGAGAGATCTGGAATGTTGGAGACGAAACACTCAATCATACTAAATTAGAAATTTGTGAAACAATTAAAAAACATATACCTGCTTGGACATATGAGAATAATACAACATTAGAACATGACCAGGACGGTAGAAACTATTTTGTTGACTATACTAAAATAAGAAATTTAGGATTTGAAGCAAGTGAGTCGCTGGATCAGGGTATTAAAAATTTAATTAAAGTATATAAGGCAATAATATGAATATAGTAATGACAGGTGGCAGCGGATTTTTATTAAGCAATTTACAGTCTGATTATCCTGCCAATTATATTGCACCACGCAGTAGTGAAGTAGATTGGATAACAGGCAAAGGCATAGACACACTGCCAGACCAACCAGATGTATTCATACATAGTGCAGCTATCTATGGAGGTTTAGTATTTAATCAGCAATATCCTGAACGTATTTTACTGGATAACATGCGTATGAGCATTAATGTATTCGAATATATCTTGACAGCAAAGCCTAAAAAGGTTATAATAATAGGAAGTGCATGTAGTTATCCAGGCGGCGCAACAGGTAAACTATCTGAAGACATGATAGGAAGCGGTCGTATGGAGTCTACTGTTGAGCTATATGCAGTTAATAAGTTATGGCAATTAGCAGCAAGCGAAAGACTGTTACCTGATTGGACACATCTTGTACTAGCAAATATGTACGGGCCTAACGATCATTTAGAATTAGAAAAAGCACACGTAGCTGGTGCGCTAATGAAGAAGATACACACAGCAAAGCGTGACGGTACTGATGTACAACTACTGGGTACTGGAGAAGCTATGCGTAGTTTGGTATATGTTAAAGATGTTTGCGCAGTAATAAATCAATTTGCGCATAATGATCTTCCCAACGGTGCATATAATGTAGGACATGATCAGGGTATCAGTATTAAACAAATAGCAGAAACTATAGCACAAGTAACGGGCTTCACAGGCAACATACTGTGGGGCGATCCCAAGGATAACGGAGCTATGATTAAAATATTAGACTACAGTAAACTGGATGCAGTCTATCCTGACAGACCTGCAACACCGCTCGTCGCTGGACTAACTGCCAGTAAGGAGTATTATGCTGGATAAGCAGCTAGTACCAGTGTTCATGAAGCACTTTAACCACACACAGAGTACAGAAACTGAATGGTTAATGTGGCATAATGGATATGATCTATCAGCATTGGAACATTTTTTACACACTGAGTATCCTGATTTTCTGGCAAATCAGACAGTAGAAAACATCAGCAGTCCGTTATTTCCAGGAACACTCAGTAACCAATACTTTCAACAGATAGATCCAACACAGTATCAGGACAGTTATTACTTTCCTGTGGGCATACAATGGTGGAGTACGCTAGCGGGACTGATAGAAAAAACCATAGATATACCAAAATGTGTGCTTGAAACTGTGGATAGATCACATATATTACTATTCAATAACCGTGAACAATGGGGAGCAGACTTCTGGGATCAGACAATAGACCGCATAAGATCAGTTTATCCCACAATACCACGTGATAGATTCCTAGTAAGTTGTAACAATCCTGATCTAGAACACATTCCCAGTGAACCGTTAATCAGTAATCAGACCGTAGAACAATACACTGGCACTTGGCCAACACACCAGGCGATGTGGCAATCCATTAGCGACAGTATAGCGGATCAACACCAGAGACCCCATCGATTTGTTTGTTTAATGCGTAGACCTAATGCCAGTAGATGGGCTATAAGTGCAGAGCTTATGGAATATCGTTTAAAACAGCAGTGTTTGATGAGTATGATTGTAGATACACAGATGATACAACAAAACGGTCCAGTGTTTGATGTTCTCGACCACCGCTATTACGACTATGTAAGAGAGCAGTCCTGTCGTCAAGGCGAGTTTACTGTGGGTGGTTGGAGCGAGGTACAACAAGTATATCCTGATACCCTCCAGTTATTACAGCAACACGAGGCTGAGTATCCGTTCTGGATCGATGGTGACACAAATGCTCTCCTCAATCCCATACGTGATCCTCACACAGATAAGTTCTTGAACAGTTACTTACACATAGCAAGCGAAACGTTTGTCAACCCTGATCAGGGTGTATGTTTAAGTGAGAAAGTTTTTAAACCCATCTGGTATATGCAACCGTTTGTTGTGTTTGGCACACCGCATACACTAAGTGCATTGGCTGACTTGGGATATCAGACATTTGATCAGTGGATAGACCAAAGCTATGACACCATAACTGACACCACGGAGAGATTTTACAGTGCCATCAGTAGTGTTAAAAAGTTTGTGGATCAGGACACCGCAGACATCAACCGTATGATGGTGGAGATGCTACCAGTACTTGAGCATAATACTCAAGTGTTAGCTGACAATAACCAGAACCTACACACAGACTATACGGCAAGACTGGCGGGCCGCCACAGTTGACTAGTTGGAGTTCACGGTTGAAAATGGTTGGGCGCCGTACACGATAACAACACAGTACTGTCTAAGCGGCGAAGCCGCTCCGCAGCCGCCCCAATTAACCATATACTTAACCAAGACAAAACCACATGATATAGTATTTAAAATCTGCTTAATATACCCGTATATTGTTTTAGACTATATTCACTCTGGAATAACTGGTACCAATCCTGCAGGTATACAAAGTCAGGATTTAAACGGACACCCGGTGGAGCATTTGACCACTCAAACTCACGCATTAACTGAATGCCATGTGATGGTGATCGAACCACTAGTGGAGTGTAAGGAATACGTGGGAGTGGGAACCCAAAGTCCGCACACGCTAAATTGTAGTCATAATAGCCAGCAACACTGAATGAATGTATGCCATACACTGGAGGCGGTGAACCCACCACTGACTGATAGCGTTTTCTTATATAGTCATAACCACCCACATGGTTGCTGTCCGCGACTCCCGCGAATAAATCATGTATACATGAATGCCCTAATATAAACACTGGTTCCATATATATACTTATTTGCATGTGTACATATTCCTTAATACTATACAAACAATTGAGTAATACTATTCAGTGTTCTTTCGCCGTAGTGATGTTATCTTAAGCTATCGTGATACTATCGTGATACTATCGTGTGGAGCCACCACGAAA
>Ga0233399_1000026_pt1 | contig 75901 bp, 66 predicted proteins | sample 43DmetaG_FD_182698 | JGI IMG/M metagenome (GOLD analysis project Ga0233399, IMG submission 182698) | Seawater microbial communities from Monterey Bay, California, United States - 43D | ecosystem: Environmental > Aquatic > Marine > Coastal | place: USA: California | collected 2016-11-08 | reverse complement strand
CTCGCTTTTGGATAAAGTTTACATAAAGATTGTTTGAATAATTAACCAATCTTTAAATTGTAAAATTCTTTGTAAACAATCGGTTGTCTGAGTTAACAACAACCCTGTAAGCCCCTTTTTTAGCTTTTGATAATTTGTAAATTCTATTTATGATATCTTTTCCCTCAAATTGCTCATCAACGATTGTATTTTCTTCGTAGTATAGGACAATGTTTAGTGGTTCTTTAAAAGAAAGCTTAGAAATTAATAACAAATCTCCTTTTAATCTAATTAAAGGTTTAAATATTTTTTTGCTTTCTTCCTTAATAAAAGTAACATAGCCATTGCTAACGCTAAATTTCTTGATGCTAATTTCAAAGTCTTTTTCTACTTCAGAGGTGTAAATACCATCTTTTAAATTGGTAAGATCAAATACTTTAGAAAATGTTCCTAGTTTTACAATTTTTTGTTTGTGAACAATGTTTTTATTTTCATTTCTAATGATGAAAGTTTGTCCTTTCTTCACATTTCTAAACTCAACTTTAACTCTTTTTACGGATACTAATTTGTATGATTTACTATTTTCAATCGCAGAACTAATGAATGTTACAAATATTAATACTAGCACCATTGTTTTTTTAATTGTTGTTCTCATTTTTTTTTCATTTTATGATTAATAACAGTACAAAGGTACATCTGATATAGGATTTTAAAAACAACAGAATTGGGCAATAAATGTGTTAAATTAACCTAATTAATCAAATTAATATTTAATGTAGTTAAAATAGTACATTTTTATGGTAATTTATGTTGTGTATTATATCACTATTTTAACTGAAAATTTCTTTTTCATAAAAAAAGCGAGCCATTTCTGACTCGCTTTGACATCAAATCTAACTAAAAATTTGATGAAACAATTAACCTAATTATTACAGTGTAAACTCTTTTTTGAAAATTCTATTTTCAGAGTTTATTATTATTTTATAATCTCCTTTTTGAGATTCCGATAATTTATAAATTCTTTTTAAGATTCCCTCACCTTTCATTGTTTCATTCATAACAACTTTATCTTTATAGTAAATGAGAATATTTAAAGTCTCTTTGTTAAAGGCAAGTTTAGAAATGTAAAGTAAGTTTTTTTCAGACCTTATTACAGGTTTAAAAATGTTGACATCGTTTTTTTCAAAGTATGAAACCAAACCATTTTTGACTTTTAATTTATAAATATTTATCTCGAAGTCTTTGTGTAATTCTGCAGTATACAAACCGTTTTCTAAAAAAGAAAAATTAAACAACTGAGAATAATTTCCTGAAATTTGTATTTCTTTGCTGTAAAATGTTTCACCATTTTCGTTTTTAATCCTTAATTCGTGCCCTTTTTTGACATTTTTAAATTCGATTTTAATAACTTTTTTAAAGTTAATTTCCTTGGCGTAACCAATTAATGTTCCGAACATTAATGCTACTAGTAAAATTTTGTGTATTGTTTTCATAATATTAAATAATTACACTGCAAAGATACGGGTGTTTTCAATTGTTGTAAATCATCAAAATTGGCATATTTATATGCCAAATTACCAGTTATTTAAATGTTAAATAAATGTAAAGTTAATTAAGTATATAATTTTGGTAATTTTATACAATGTTTTAAAAATTAGTATTGTAAATTTGTGTTGAAATTTAATTGTATATGAATGTTAAACCTACTTTAGAAAAAATTAGTCCAGATTTTGGAAGCTCTATCCTGGTAAAAAAACATACGGAGTTTTTAAAGAAGATAAAAGCTTTTTGGCATTTTCATCCAGAAATAGAATTAGTATACGTCAATAAAGGAAAAGGCAAAAGACACATAGGAAATCATCTTTCTTATTTTAATAACAGTCAATTATTATTAATTGGCTCAAATTTGCCGCACAATGGATTCACAGATAGACTGACCACCAACGGTTCTGAAACACTGATCCAATTTAAGCCAGATTTCCTAGGGAATGTTTTTTTTGAAGTACCAGAAATGAAACCGATTAGTATTTTGTTTGAAAAAGCTAAAAAAGGAATTCTATTTGGAGTTAAAACAAAACAAAAATTAGGCCCTAAGATTGAGAAATTAACTGAGAAGAAAGGATTTAAACAAATATTAGTTCTATTAGAAATATTACACACTTTATCAAAATCTCAAGATTATACAATTTTAAATGCAGATGGATTTGCTTTTGAAACCCAGCCGCAAGATAGTAGTAAAATAGATGTAATTTTTAAACATATAAATCAAAATTTTAACCGACATATTAGCCTGGATGAAATTGCTGATTTGGTCAGTATGACTGTGCCTGCATTCTGTAGGTTTTTTAAAAAAACAACTGGAAAAACATTTACAAAACTTGTAAATGAATATAGGGTTGTACATGCAACTAAGTTACTATCAGAAAGTCAGACCAGTATTACAGACATTTGTTTTGAGTGTGGGTTCAATAATTTTTCTCATTTTAATAAATTATTCAAAGAATTTACAGGCAAATCAGCCTCAAAATATAGAAGTGAAATGATGAATTTGATTCAATAATTACAATATAATGATGAGCAAAATAGAGAAAGCAATTGAGTATTATTTTTTTAAAAGTAATGAATTAAAAGAATTTGTTAATTCCAATAATAACTTATCAATAGAAAAAATTATTGAGTGTGGAGAGGAGTTGGCTATTTTAGAACATAAAATAACGGCTTTAGAAGTAGCGAAAGAGAATTAATTATTTTATACCCTCCCACTCATCATAGAATTGATTTAAAAATTTTTCCATGTAGATATGTCTGTTTGCGGCAATCTTTTTTCCGGAAGCAGTATTCATTTTATCTTTTAAAAGTAACAGTTTTTCATAAAAATGATTTATAGTTGGTGCAGTTGATTTTTTGTATTCTTCTTTGGTCATCTTTAAATTAGGGAGATTTTTTGGGTTGTATAAAGGCCTGTTTTTAAATCCTCCATAATTAAAACATCGTGCAATACCAATTGCCCCAATAGCATCTAACCTATCTGCATCTTGAACTACTTCTAATTCCTTAGAATTTAATTTCTTTGTTCCAATTTCTAGAGAATTTTTAAAAGAAACATGTTTAATAATATCAATTACAGCGTTAATGACTTCTTCACGAACTCTTTGTTCCTCTAAAAATTTCTTTGCTATTTTAGGACCTATAGTTTCATCTCCATTATAAAATTTAGGGTCCGCAATATCATGTAATAAAGCGCCCAAAGAAACGATAAATGGATCTACATTTTCTTCTTTAGAAATTAGCAGTGCATTTTTGTAAACACGTTCTATATGAAACCAATCATGACCGCCTTCTGCGTGTTCTAATTCTTTTTTAACAAATTGAATGGTATTTTCAATTACTTTTTTTTGATTCATATTGTTCAATTACTTCTAAAAAGCAACATAAGTGAATAATAACAAAGAATAAAGGTAAGAAAAAATAAAAATCCATTCAAAATAGAATGGATTTTAAAGTTCTTTTTTGGGGAAAGAGTATTACAATGCGATGTTAACAAAATTCATCATAAGCTTGTGCTAAATTTTGTGCAATCATTTGTGCCGTTCTACCTTCAATATGATGACGCTCTAACATATGAACTAAATTACCGTCTTTAAACAATGCTATTGCTGGTGAAGATGGTGGAAAAGGAATCATAAATTCACGTGCCTTTTGGGTAGATTCTTTTTCTACACCTGCAAAAACAGTGGTTAAGTTTACGGGTGTTTTCTCAGCTCCAAGAGAAGCAATTGCTCCCGGTCTTGCAGTACCTGCAGCACAGCCGCAAACAGAGTTTACCATCACTAAGGTTGTGCCTTCTTTGGCCATTGCGTTTTCAACGTCTTCACTTGTATATAATGCTTCAAAACCAGCGTTCACTAACTCGTCACGCATCGGTTTTACTAATTCTTCTGGATACATAGGTTTCATAAATTTAGAGTACAAATATATGAATAATTCAATCAGAATTCAAGCTCTAATTGAAAGCTTATTTTACTAAATTTTTCAATACAATTGATCTCTTTTTTTTGATATTAACAACGTTGTTTCCTTATATTTGACACAAATTATTACTGTATGGGAAGTTTTACGAAATGGTTAGGAGCTGGTTTAGGATTTAGTTTGGGAGGTCCGATTGGAGCTGCCATAGGATATGCAATAGGTCGTTTTGTAGATGGTTTTTCTGATGAAGATTTTAATGAAGAAAAACGCGCGTATTATAGAAGAGTTAATACAGGAAGAGGTTCTGAGCAAACACAATCTGGGGATTTTGAAATGAGTTTACTTGTTTTGGCGTCTATTGTTATAAAATCTGATGGGAAAGTAGATAAGCGTGAATTAGATTTCGTTCGTATTCAATTCGTTAGTATGTACGGAAAACAAAGAGCCAATTCTGCTTTTAAGATTTTTAGTGCAATTGTTCAAAAGGAAGTTTCTGCTCGTCAAGTGTGTATTCAGATTAGACAAAATATGTCTCATGCCTCACGTTTACAGCTCCTTCATTTTTTGTTTGGGATTGCGAAAGCAGATCAATTAGTTGCAGAGGAAGAAGTAGAAGCGATTAGAAAAATTGCAGGATATTTAAATATAAATCCACGAGATTTTGAGTCTATAAAAGCAATGTTTTACAATTCTTCTGAGAATGCCTATAAGATTTTAGAAATAGAGAAATCTGCTTCCAATGCTGAAGTAAAAAGAGGCTATAGAAAAATGGTAAAAAAGTACCATCCAGATAAGTTGCAAGGTTTAGGAGAAGCCCATTTAAAAGGAGCAAATGAAAAGTTTCAGAGCATACAATCTGCTTATGAAAGCATAAAAAATGAAAGAGGAATGTAAGCATCCCTTTTTTTTGTCTCTAAAAGCCACTGTTTTCTAGAAAATTCTTAATTTCGCAATCTTATTAGAAATGATAGAAAATGAAAGCTAAATTTCCTGAGTATAAAGGTCTTGACTTACCAAAAGTTGGAGAAGAAATTCTTAATTATTGGCAAGAAAATAACATCTTCGAGAAGAGTGTAACTTCAAGAGAAAATGGAAAACCATTTGTTTTTTTTGAAGGACCACCCTCTGCTAACGGACTTCCGGGAGTTCATCATGTTTTAGCGCGTGCCATTAAAGATATTTTCCCGCGTTACAAAACTATGAAAGGATATCAGGTAAAGCGAAAAGCAGGATGGGATACGCATGGTTTACCAATAGAATTAGGAGTTGAAAAAGAACTAGGAATTACCAAAGAAGATATAGGTAAAAAAATTTCTGTTGAAGATTACAATGCAGCTTGTAGGAAAGCAGTCATGCGTTATACAGATATTTGGAACGATTTAACCCAGAAAATGGGGTATTGGGTAGATATGGAAGATCCATATATTACCTATGAACCTAAATACATGGAATCTGTCTGGTGGTTATTAAAACAGATATATACGAAAGAATTAATATACAAAGGATATACTATTCAGCCTTATTCTCCTAAAGCAGGAACGGGTTTAAGCTCTCATGAATTAAATCAACCAGGAACTTATCAAGACGTTACTGATACTACAGTTGTTGCACAATTTAAAGCTGTAGAAAAATCGCTTCCAGATTTTTTGAAAAATGAAGGATCGATTTATTTTTTGGCTTGGACAACCACTCCTTGGACATTACCTAGTAACACAGCATTAACTGTTGGTCCAAAAATTGAATATGTTCTGGTCGATACGTTTAATCAATATACTTTTGAACCTACAAAAGTAATTTTAGCAAAAAAATTGGTTGGTAAACAATTTGGAGGTAAAAATAATATTGAAGTTGAAACCTCAGAAGAATTAAATACTTATCATTCGGGAGATAAAAAAATTCCGTTCTACGTTATAAAAGAATTTCTTGGTAAAGATTTGGTTGATATTAGATACGAACAAATCTTAGATTACTGTCTTCCAAATGACAATCCTCAAGATGCTTTTAGAGTAATTTCAGGAGATTTTGTAACTACAGAAGATGGAACAGGAATTGTACATACAGCCCCAACTTTTGGAGCAGATGATGCTATAGTTGCAAAACAAGCGACACCAGAAATACCCCCAATGTTGGTGAAAGATGAGAATGATAATTTAGTTCCATTAGTAGATTTACAAGGCAAATTTAGGCCAGAAATTGCTGAATTTGCAGGGAAATATGTTAAGAACGAATATTATAATGATGGAGAAGCTCCAGAAAAATCTATAGACGTTGAGCTGGCAATTAAGTTAAAAACAGAAAATAAAGCTTTTAAAGTTGAAAAATACAAGCACAGTTATCCAAATTGTTGGAGAACAGACAAACCAATATTATATTATCCGTTGGATTCTTGGTTTATAAAAGTAACTGATGTAAAAGAGAGCATGCATGCGCTAAATAAAACCATTAATTGGAAGCCAGAGTCGACAGGTACAGGTCGTTTTGGAAACTGGTTGGCAAATGCAAACGATTGGAATTTGTCTCGTTCTCGTTATTGGGGAATTCCCTTACCAATCTGGAGATCAGAGGATGGGAAGGAAGAAATATGTATTGGTTCTGTAAAAGAATTAAAAGAAGAAATGTCAAAAGCTGTGGAAGCAGGTGTTTTAGCAAAAGATATTTTTGAAGATTTTGAAGTCGGGAACAATTCTGAGGAAAACTATGCAAAAATAGATTTACATAAAAATATTGTAGATGAAATTGTATTGGTTTCTGAATCAGGACAACCCATGAAACGTGAAAGCGATTTAATAGACGTTTGGTTCGATTCTGGTTCTATGCCTTATGCACAGTGGCATTATCCGTTTGAAAATAACGACTTGATTGATGAAAAAAAATCCTTTCCAGCAGATTTTATTGCAGAAGGAGTAGACCAAACTCGTGGTTGGTTTTATACACTTCATGCAATTGCAACGATGGTTTTTGATTCAGTAGCCTATAAGAATGTTGTGTCTAATGGTTTGGTTTTAGATAAAAATGGACATAAAATGTCCAAACGTTTAGGAAACGCTACAGATCCATTTACAACGTTATCAACATACGGAGCAGATGCAACTCGTTGGTATATGATTTCAAATGCAAATCCTTGGGACAATTTAAAATTCGATTTAGATGGAATTGAAGAAGTAAAACGAAAGTTTTTTGGAACCCTATACAATACCTATTCGTTCTTTACTTTATATACAAATATTGATGGTTTTTCATACTCAGAGGAAGATGTATCATTAGAAAACAGACCAGAAATTGATCGATGGATTTTATCAGAATTACATACTTTAATTTCTAAAGTTGATAAATTCTATGAACAATATGAGCCAACAAAAGCAGCAAGAGCTATCTCAGAGTTTACTCAAGAATATTTAAGCAATTGGTATGTTCGTTTGAGTAGAAGACGTTTTTGGAAAGGAGATTATCAAACAGATAAAATTTCTGCCTATCAAACCTTGTACACTTGTATGGTGACAATTGCAAAATTGAGTGCCCCAATTGCACCTTTTTTTATGGATAAATTATACCAAGACTTAAATTCTGTATCTCAAAAAGAAACCTCAGAAAGTATCCATTTATCTCAATTTCCTAAATTCGAGGAAAGTTTTGTTGACAAAAGTTTAGAACGAAAAATGGAAAATGCACAAATAATATCTTCTTTGGTATTATCTCTTAGGGCAAAAGAAAAAATTAAAGTACGTCAGCCACTCCAAAAAATTATGATTCCTGTTGACAATCAGCAGCAAAAAGAAGAACTTTTAGCCGTTGCCAATTTAATTAAACATGAAGTAAATATCAAAGAGATTGAATTGTTAGAAGATGCTTCAGATATCTTAATCAAGCAAATTAAACCAAATTTTAAAGCTTTAGGGCCAAAGTTTGGAAAAGACATGCGCTTTATAGCTTCTGAAGTTCAAAAATTCACACAAGAAGACATTAGTAAAATTGAAAAAGACAAAAATATTTCTATTCATATTAATGAAAAAAATATTACTTTAGGACTCGAAGATGTAGAAATTTCATCTAAAGATATAGAAGGTTGGTTGGTTGCTAATGAAGGGTCTATAACAGTGGCTTTAGATGTTACAATATCAGAAGAATTACGCAAAGAAGGGGTTGCTAGAGAATTGGTAAATAGAATTCAGAATGCTCGTAAAGATAGTGGCTTAGAGGTAACAGATAAAGTCAAGTTAACTATTTTAGAGGATCAAAATCTAGAACAATCCATTTCAGAAAATAAAGCATATATCATGAGTGAAACATTAACGAAAGAATTGGTGTTTGTTTATGAATTAAAAAAGGGTATTGAAATCGAATTTGATACTATAAAGAGTAAAATATTAATCGAAAAAATATAAGATTTATGTCAGACGTAAAACTAAAATATTCAGAGGAAGAACTTCAAGAGTTTAAAGAAATTATAGAAAAAAAGATAGCGAGAGCAGAAGAAGATTTATTGTTATTAAAAGCAGCATATAAAAATGATGCAGATAATGGTACGGATGATACATCACCCTCATTTAAATCCTTTGATGAAGGTTCGGATGTAATGAATAAAGAAGCAAATGTTCAGTTAGCAATAAGGCAAGAGAAATTTATTAGAGACCTTAATAATGCATTATTACGGATAGAAAATGGGGCTTATGGTGTCTGTAGAGTTACGGGTAAATTAATTCAGAAAGAGCGTTTAAGGTTAGTTCCTCATGCAACTTTGAGTATTGAGGCAAAACGCAAACAATAACACTGTTATTTTTGAGAGTTCAAATCCAAAAAATATGTCCAAAAAGAATTTAGCAATTTCAACCATAATAATTGCAATTATTCTAGACCAAATTATAAAAATATATATAAAAACAAACTTTGTACTTGGAGAAGAAGTTGTTGTTTTTGATTGGTTTAGAATCCATTTTACAGAAAACAACGGAATGGCAATGGGTTTTGAATTTGGTGGCAAAGCTGGGAAATTATTTTTAACTTTATTTAGGTTAGTTGCTGTAACCGGAATTTTATTTTGGTTATTTCAAAACATAAAAAGAAAAGTACACAATGCTGTAATTATAGCCATCGCTCTGATATTTTCTGGCGCTGTTGGAAATATTATTGATTCTGTTTTTTATGGAGCTATTTTTGATGATTCTCAACATAAAGTTGCTACTTTTTTTGCAGACAAACCTTATGGTGAACTCTTTTATGGTAAAGTTGTAGACATGTTTTATTTTCCTTTGTGGCAGGGTGTATTGCCCGAATGGATTCCTTTTATGGGTGGAGAATTTTTTACTTTTTTCCAATATATTTTTAATCCCGCAGATGCTTTTATAAGCATTGGTGTTGCATTGTTATTTATTTTTAGCAAACAAGCTTTTCCTAAAGATGAAAAAGGATTGTAGTTTTTTTTAATAAAAAAACGCCTAAAAATCATTCAACTTAGATCTATTTTTAGCCGAAATTCATAGATTGGGTGTTTAAAAAATGTGTATTTTCGTTACATGCCTACATCTTTAAAACTTCAAATAAAAACCTTACCAAATGAACCTGGAGTTTATCAATACTTTGATAAAGAAGGTGTAATTATTTACATTGGTAAAGCTAAAAACTTACAAAAGAGAGTTGCTTCTTATTTCAATAAAAATCATGAAAATGGTAAAACTAGAGTTCTTGTAAAAAAAATAGTTTTAATAAAACACATTGTTGTTCATACAGAAACAGATGCCCTTTTATTAGAAAATAATTTAATAAAAAAATACAAACCACGGTACAATGTTTTGTTAAAAGATGACAAAAGTTATCCTTGGATTTGTATCAAAAAAGAACGTTTTCCTAGAGTTTTTATGACGCGTCGTGTTGTAAAAGACGGATCAGAATACTATGGTCCGTATACCTCTGTAAGAACTGTCCGGGTGCTATTAGATTTGATTAAAGAATTATACCCACTAAGAACTTGCAATTACGATTTAAGTCATCAAAATATAAATGAGGGTAAATATAAAGTCTGTTTAGAATATCATTTAAAAAACTGCAAAGGAGCTTGTGAAGCTCTAGAAACAGAAGCTAATTATGCTAGTTCAACGAAAGAAATTAGAAATATAATTAAAGGAAATTTTAAAGAAAGTATCGAAAAATTTGAAAAGATGATGTACTCATTTGCTCAAAATATGCAGTTTGAAGAAGCTCAAAAAATAAAAGATAAACTTCATTTACTTAGCAATTATCAATCAAAATCTACCATTGTAAATCCATCAATAAATAATGTAGATGTATTTTCTATTATTTCTGATGAAACGCACGGTTATGCTAACTTTTTAAAGATTTCAAATGGTTCAATCATTCAATCTCATACCATAGAAATAAAGAAAAAATTAGACGAAACAGATACTGAGCTATTAGAATTGTTCATTGTAGAAATTAGACAACGTTTTGATTCTCAGTCTCCAGAAATTTATGTACCATTCAAAGTTAATTTGGGTGAAAGTGTAAAAGTGACCGTCCCTAAATTAGGAGATAAAAAACGCATTGTAGAACTGTCAGAAAGAAATGCAAAATACTACAGACAAGAGCAATTTAAACAGATTAAAATAGTAGATCCAGACAGACATGTAAAAAGAATTATGGCACAGATGAAGAAGGATTTACGTCTTTCTGAAGAACCAAGACATATAGAGTGTTTTGACAATTCTAATATTCAAGGAACGAACCCTGTTGCAGCGTGTGTTGTTTTTAAAGATGGAAAACCCAGTAAAAAAGAATACAGACATTATAATATTAAAACGGTTGATGGTCCGGATGATTTTGCTTCTATGGAAGAGGTGGTTTATAGGAGGTACAAACGATTGTTGTCAGAAGATGAGCCATTGCCTCAATTGATAATTGTTGATGGAGGAAAAGGGCAATTGTCATCAGCTTTAAAAAGTTTAGACATTCTAGGGTTGCGAGGTAAAATTGCCATTATTGGAATAGCAAAACGTTTAGAAGAAATATATTACCCCGGCGATCCAATACCGTTGTATTTAGATAAAAAATCTGAAACCTTAAAAATCACGCAATACTTAAGAAACGAGGCGCATAGATTTGGGATCACATTTCACAGAAACAAACGAAGTAAAAGTGCAATACAATCTGAATTAGAGCAAATTCCGGCCATTGGTAAACAAACAATTACAACGTTGCTTAGACGTTTTAAATCTGCAAAACGTGTTAAGGAAGCTTCTTTTGATAACTTAAAAGAAGTTGTTGGAAATGCGAGAGCTACAAAGGTCTACCAATATTTTCATCCAGAAAAAAAAGACGTGTAAATGAATGTTTTTTAAGAATCCAATAAGGCGTTTTAGTTTTCAGATTAAAATAATACGGAATAAAAAAACCATGAATGATTTCATGGTTTTTTTATTCCGTAAAAAAAGGCTTTATTTTATTTGTTTCGTGCTTAAATGAAACTCTTCATATGTTTCTAATAAATTCATTAATGCTTTAATTAAATCTTTTGTTTCTAGAAGAACACTAAAGTATAGTGTGGTGTTTTTAGGACTTGTTTCATCAGTTCTAATTCTAGCTACTTGGTTTTCAATTGATAAAGAAACACTTTTCAATAATTCATTCTTTTCAATTAAAAGGCCGTTTAGATTGTCTAAATCTCTATTTTCAAAAATAGTTGCTTCTTTTGTTAAAAGTGAAGATAATTGACGATCTATTTCTTTTAAATCTTTAACCTGTGCTTTCTTTAAGTTCTTGTGGTTGTTATTTACATGTTTATAACTTGCTCTAGAAATGTAACTAATAGATTGTGCTACATCTTGTAAATACCCTAAAACCATAATATAAAACCTACTTGCTTGGACAGAAGTTTCGTCTAAAGATTTTATAAAATAGAAAACGCCATCTTTCAATCCATCTATTTCATCATTTAATTTTTCAACGTGTTTGTCTGTTTTACGCAACTTGTTTAAATCATGATTTGCTAAATCATTTACAACATTTGAATACAACTTATTTACACGATTGATGACTTCAGAAATATGATCTGCACTTTCTTCTATAACTCCATTAATGGTAATGGATTCGGATCTTTCTATATATTCTTGTTTTTTAACATCCTTCGATTTTTTTCTATGAATTAGGGTGTTTCTACCAATTAGAAAAGCAACAACTGCTAATAAAAATGGAATCATAACGATATCCCAACTAATTAAGTATGCAACTAATGCAGCTGCTAAAAATGCTGTTATAGCGGTTAAAAACCAACCCCCAATAACATTAAGTACTCCTGCAACTCTATACACTGCACTTTCACGACCCCAAGCTCTGTCTGCCAACGAAGTTCCCATGGCCACCATAAAGGTTACATACGTAGTAGATAACGGAAGTTTCATAGAGGTTGCAATAGAGATTAAAATTCCTGCTACGATTAAATTAACAGAAGCTCTTACCATGTCAAATGCAGGCATTTCATAGGTTTTATCTTTCGGCAATTCGATTACTGGCTTTTGAAATTTAGAATCTATAAAAGCCAAGGTCGATTTTGGAAAAATAAAACTAATTCCTTTATTTAAAGACATTGCAGCTCTAACGACAACTCTTGATAATGGATTTGGTTGAAACTTTTCATGTCCTTCTCCCTGACGAGATAAATCAATTCCTGTTTTTATCACATTTTGAGCTTTGCTAGACGTCCATAAGGTTACCACCATAATTCCACCTGCAATCAACAACAACCAGATATTAGAAGGAACTTTTTTAGCTAAAACACCCATAGAAAAGGCATCTGCAGCAACACCTGAAACTTCCCATGCTTGGTAAGAATTCCATGCGGCTATTGGTACACCTACAAAGTTCACTAAATCATTTCCAGAAAAAGCCATTGCCAAAGAGAAAGTACCTATTCCTATAATTAATTTTAAGATATTTATTTTAAATATTTTTATTAAAAGTTGTGAAATAAGAGACCAAATAATAAAGCTTCCTGCAATTATTGCCAGTGTGTTTCCTTCTATTAAAAATTTCACATCTTTATAAAAAGGTGTTCCTTTCATTCCTTTAATAATAATAAAGTAGGTAATCGCAGTAATCGCAAACCCTCCAAAAATGGCATTAACATAAGTAGCTCTTTTTTCAAAATTAAATGAATAGATTAATCTAGAAGAAAATTGCACAATTGCACCTACTGAGAAGGCGACAACTACAGAGAGTAATATTCCAAAAATAATTTTAGTGGCAGTTTCGTAATTGATATAATTCCATAAATCAGAAAATGATTCTGAATCACTTGCAGATATTTTAAGCAATGAAATACAAACAGCAGCACCTAATAGTTCAAACACAATAGACACTGTTGTTGAAGTTGGCATACCCAAAGAGTTAAAAATATCTAACAGAAGAATATCTGTAATCATTACGGCCATAAAAATGAACATGATGTCTTGAAACATAAACATATTAGGATTAAAAATCCCTTTACGTGCAACTTCCATCATTCCGCTAGAAGTAATTGCGCCAAAGAATACACCCAAACTGGCAATAATCATGATATTTTTTACAGATATTGCTTTTGAGCCAATGGCTGAGTTTAAGAAGTTAACAGCATCATTACTAACTCCTACAACTAAATCTACAATAGCTAGAATAGCTAGAGCGACTAACATTAAAATATATGGGTCTCCCATCATCTTTGTTTAATTTAATTTAATTTATGCAAATTTATAGACATCTGCGAGTGCTTATGTTATCTTTGTGTTATTTTTTATTAAAAATGAATATCAACTTGTAATCTCCATAATAATTGATTTGTTTTAAAACCAATATCAGTATAACTTACATCTGTTTGAACTTTCAAGCTATGCCCAGCAATATACTTAGACAACCCTAATGTGTATTGATTTTCAGCTCCTTTTCCAGTAATATTTTTATCCAATGAAATGTTTGTATAGCGCCCAGAAACCTCCACAGTTTTAGAGAGTAAATATCCAGATTGTAGATTGAAACCAGTACCAACTTGAACGATGTCACCTGTTAAAGATCCATCAGAATTTTTTGCAAAAGGATCTTCTGCGTCTCTGTCAGCGTATTCAGCCATCAAAGAAAAACCTTTGTATTTGAACATTGCGTCCATAAAAACAGTAGAGATATTTGTGGAGTAAAAACCAATATCATTTGTCATATACGATCCTTGATTACTTCTTGTTTTTGAAGCATTATTATTAAAATCATATGCAAATCCAAGAGATAATTTTGGGTTTTGCTCAAACTTTAGATCACTTCCTTTATAATCTCCTTTGCCTGCAAAATCACCAAAAGGAAATAATTCTAAACGAGTTGTGTATTGATGACCACCAAGATTTCCTTTCGTAATATTTCGTCCTTCACCCTGTGCCATAGAGAATATTTCTTTTACCAAAAAAGTATCTGTAAGATTAAAATGATGCCGTAACTGAAACCCCATATCTCTATCAATGGTAAACCTACTATTCAGTAAAGAACGGTCTACTTGTTGCAAATTTGCAGAAGAAATTACTCGCTCTCTATTTCCAGGTAATTTGGTTTGTCCAAACCATAAAACAAAGTTTCCTGAGAAATTCCATTTTAAAACTGCATCTAAAATATATCTTGGAGCATTTCCTGTATATAGAGTAGCCCCTGATAAGTCTCTATTTGATAAACCTAATTCTACTTTATATTTTAATTTTGGTGAATAGGCAAATCCATCGAATTTTAGTCGAGATCTTCGAATTAACATGGAAGAAGCAGGGTTTGAAAGGCCGTTTTTGGCGTCCCAACTGGAAGTCGCAAGTGTTTGAAATCGCAATCCAACTTTCATAGACCAAGCACTGTCCTTTCCGATTAGATTGAACATACCTTTTCCAAATTTAGGAACATTTGTTTCTTGTGCATTTAGGCTTAAAAAAGCAGAAATAAAAAATAAAGTTACTACGGAACGTAGTATTGATAAATTCATAAGTATTAGTTTTTGTCGATGCAAATAACCAACCCCTATGTTAAGTAAACGTTAAAGAAACATTAATAAAAAAAACTGCCTTGGCCAAAGGCAGTAGTCATATAAAATAGTCGACAAAAACTAATATATTTATGATGACATTTTAATCTCTTAAGATTTTTACAAATCTATAATCGATACTTTAAATTAAAGTTTTTTTTAAGTTAATTAATTATTATCTATTTTTTTCTACTTAACATTTAGTTAATGTTTCTCTAATAAAATCATAATCTTCAAATAACACAAAGTTTACAAATTCAATAGACTTTTGCACCATAATATAAACATGATAATGAAGAAATTTTTAAGTATTATTTTTTTAGTAGTTGTTCAAGTTGTTGTTGCACAGAGCAAAGGAACAATCAAAGGTTTTTTAGCAGATAAAGAAACGAACAATGAGCCTTTGCCATTTGCAAATATTCAAATCAAAGGAACTACAATAGGAACTACAACCGATTTTGATGGTAATTACCTTTTAAATGTTCCCGCAGGAAACCATGTATTGGTTTTTAGTTTTTTAGGATACAGAACTATTGAAAAGACATTTACCATTGCGGCAGATGAATCTGTGACGATCAATCAGATTATGTCAGCGGAAGAGGGCGTTTCTTTAGAAGAGGTGGTGATCAAGTCTTCTACCTCTAAAGAAACTGCTTCTGCCTTATTGCTAGAACAAAAAAAGGCAGTTGTTATTAAAGAAAGTATTGGAGCTCAAACATTATCAAAGATTGGCGTTTCAAATGCAGCAAACGCAACCACTAAAATATCTGGAGTTACTAGAAGTGAAGGTTCTGGAAATATATACATAAGATGGCTAGGAGATCGATATCTATCAACTTCGATGAATGGATTGCCAATTCCTTCTGATGATGTTGAAAATAAAAATATAAATTTAGATTTATTTTCAACAAATAGTATTAAAAATGTAGGAATTAGCAAAACGTATGCTACAGCAAATTACGCAGATCAAGGTTCTGGTAATGTTGATGTAAACACAAAAGAATACACTAAAAAAGGATACTCTATTTCCTTAGCGAGTGGATCTAACACCAATGTTTTAGGAGTTTCAGATTCCTTCAGAAGAACCATTATTAGTAATGATGTAAGCTTTGGGTTCCATCAAAAAAAATATGCATTGCAAAATTTAATAACCTTCCAAGGTTGGGATACCGAAAAAGTTGCAACTCCAGTAAACTATAATGGTTCCTTTTCTGCCGCAAGAAAGTTTGATGTTTTTGAAAAAGAGGTCTCTGTTTTTTTTATGGGTTCTCACTCTAAATCATTTGAATATCAAGAAGGTGTGTTTAGAGCATTCAGATCGAATGTATTAGACAAAGCATTTCCTGCTGTTTCAAGACCAATAAGCCTTTCAAATGGAGTTACAGCGGCTTCAAATGATGTAGAAAGTTTTATTACTAAAACAAATACTACAGGATATATCAATGTTGGAATCAAATTAAATGATACCCATAAAATTAGATACAATACCCTTTTCGTAAATAAGTCTCAAGACAATTTATACGAACAAGGTAGAAATGGATTTGGATATGTTTTTGACCAAGACCCTCAAGAAGATGGGGCTTTTGTGAGGGATCAAAATTTTAGACAAACCACCCTGTTTGTGAACCAAATTTTAGGAGAACATAAATGGAATGAAAATAACATTCTAAACTGGGCAGCGGGCTATAATTTTGTTTTGGCGGAAGAACCAAATAGAATAAGAAATGAGGTAAATATTTTAGATAATACTAGTTCGCCAACCATTCAATATGCGCACGTTGGAGATTACCAACAAAGAAAATCTAGTCAAAAGATTCAAGATACAGAATACAATGGTTTTATTGAGAACAAGTGGGCCTTAGGGATAAAAGATGAAGATGATAACAAACCGTATTCTTTAAACTATGGAGTAAATTACAGATATAAAGAAAGAACTTTTAAATCGTTATTTGTAGGGGTGAAAGCAAAAGGAGTTACGGCGCCATCCATAGATCAATTGTCATCAACATTTACCTCAACGGGCTTTAATAACGGGCTAATCTTAAGAACCTCTCCAGCAGATAGATTTGAAGCAGATTTAACAATTATGGCAGGTTTTGTCAACTTTGATTTTACATTAAATACTTTATTATCAGGGAATATAGGGCTGCGTTTTGAAAGAGATGAAATCAATGCAATTTGGGATGTTGCTAATTTCTATGACCAGGAAAGTCAACGTGGAAGAATTGGGTCTTTAAATAGAGTTTATCAAGGAGCATACCCAAGTGTAAATTTAAAATTTGAAGTAACAGAAAATACCTATTTACGTTTTGCATCAAGCATCACTCAAACCTTGCCAGAATTCAAAGAATTATCTCCTTTTGAATATGTTTCTCCAACTGGGCGAGTTACGAAGGGGAATCCAGATTTAAATAAATCTGAAATCTATAATTTTGATCTTAAATATGAAATGTTTCCTCAAAGAGGGCAAGTATTCTCTGCAACAACATTTTATAAGCAAATTAACAACCCTATAAATTTAACACAAACAAGAGGATCTTCGGGTTATTTTTTCTATGCAAATACTGGAGAAAAAGCAACAGTATATGGTGTAGAACTAGAAACAAAAACAGCCTTGTTAAAAAATGAAGAAGAAGAAAGTATTCTAAATATAACAGGGAATATTACCAAAATGTGGTTAAATCAGGATTTGTTAAAAGATTTTCAATACAAGAATAGTACCGCCTCAAGTTTACAAGGAGCCTCAGATTTTATTGTGAATGGCTCTTTAAGTTATACCAATAATCAAGAAAAAGAGTTTACAGCATCGTTGACAGGAAACTATGCTTCAGACAAAATATTTGCTTTGGGTTCTCCTGAAGATTTTTCTAATAGTGCTACCTTGTATAATGATGAAATTATAGAAAAAGGCTTTGTAACATTAGATTTAGTTGTTAGCAAAAAATTGTCTAAAAACTTACTAGTAAAATTAGTGGGACGTAATTTATTAAATCCAGAAATAAAACAAACTCAATTGGTTAGAAGTTTAATCACGAATGAAGAAATCAATCATACAGTATTGTCTTATAAGAAGGGAAGTCAGTTATCATTGAGTGTAAAATATACTTTTTAACCGCTTAACGATTCCTTAACAAAAAAGACAAATTGATTAAAAAAACTAACATATTATTAATGATCAGGTAAATAAAACTAAACAATAAGGTAATTTATTTGTAGAAAATTAATAAACATAACAAACAAAAAATGAAAAAATCAATTTTAAAATTTTTAAATGCAGTAGCATTTTCCTTCGTAGTGATTTCACTAACTACTAGTTGTGGAAGTGATGAACCTAGTATCATTATAGAAGAACCGACTTCAGAAGTTATCAAAAACCTAAATTCTGGAGTAATGAATGGAAGTTTGAATGAAAATTTTACTTTGAATGCAAGTACGATTTACAACTTAAATTCTTCTTTTATCATAGAATCAGGAGTTACTTTAACCATCCCTGCAGGAACAACAATTCAAGCATCAAACGGTGGAACCGATGTATACATTGCTGTTCTTAAAGGAGGTAAAATAGATGTTCAAGGAACCGAATCTAGCCCTGTTCTTATGTCTTCAGCTTCAGGAAAACCTGGTGATTGGGGAGGATTAACGATTTGTGGAGATGCTACCACAACTGCTGGTGTAGATGCACAAGCAGAAGTAGGTGGTTTTATTTATGGAGGCTCGAATGATGCTGATAATTCAGGAGCTATCAATTATTTAGTCATTAAAGGAACCGGAGCTCAAATTAATGCTGATTCTCAATACAATGGAGTTTCTTTGTATGCCGTTGGTTCTGGAACCTCAATAAGTAATGTAGCTGTTATCAATGGATCTGATGATGGGATTGAATTTTTTGGAGGAACTGTTTCGGTAACGAACATCTTTTTAGAAAATAACGAAGACGATTCTATAGACTGGACAGAAGGATGGAATGGAACAGTGGATAACGCATATATTTCTCATACCATTGAAGATTTTTCTACTGTTTTTGAAGGAGATAAAGTGAACGGAAATCCTAAATTTAATAATATTACGGCAATTTCTACTGTTGGTGGTACTGCCTTACAATTTAAAAAACAGTCAGGAGCGACTATTACAGGTTTGTCTTTAACAGGTTATGATACCTCTATAGATATGAAAGATGGTGGACCTTTAGAAAATGTTATTATTGAGGGTGTCGCTGCCGATCCTTCTTTATCATATACAAGTACTGCGGCTGTTACTGCAGCAGATTTTCCATGGGTAGCTTCTGACGTTTCTATCACAACGTTACCGTTACAAGGGACTATTGCCAGTAAAGTTACTTTAGATCCCTCTATATTATACATCCTTAGTTCTTCCTATATTGTTCAGGCAGGAGGAGAATTAATCATTCCTGCAGGAACAAAAATACAAGCAGAAGCTGGAGGAACAGATGTTTATATCGCAATCTTAAAAGGGGCTAAAATAGATGTTCAAGGAACAGCAGAAAATCCTGTTGTAATATCATCTATTTCAGCTTCCGGAGGAGACTGGGGAGGATTAACTATTTGTGGAGATGCTTCAACATCAGCTGGGATCGATGCGCAGGCAGAAGTAGGTGGTTTTATCTATGGAGGTTCAAATGATGCCGACAATTCAGGATCGATTAAATATTTAGTCATCAAAGGAACAGGAGCTCAAATCAATGCAGACTCTCAATACAACGGAATCTCTCTATATGCAGTTGGTTCTGGAACAACGATAGAAAATATTTCTGTAATTAATGGATCAGATGATGGTGTTGAATTTTTTGGAGGAACAGTTTCTGCAACAAATTTATACTTAGAAAATAATGAAGATGATTCTGTAGATTGGACAGAAGGATGGAATGGAACTCTAACAAACACCTATATTTCCCATACAGTTGCAGGTTTTTCTACTGCTTTTGAAGGAGATAAAGTAAATGGGAATCCACAATTTGTAAATTTAACAGCAATTTCCACTGTTGGGGGGACTGCCTTACAATTTAAAAAACAATCTGGAGGGACCATTACCAATATTTGGTTGGAAGGATATGACACCAATATTGATATGAAGGATGGTGGAGCATTGTCTAATGTTCAAATAGATGGAACAGATGCTTCCACTACTGCAGATTACAAAACCGGAACAAAAGTAGCTGTTAGTTCTTGGAGTTGGAAAAGTGCAGGCTTATAATTAAGAGTGAGTAATTTTTGAATTATATAATTATTTGAATTAAAATCTCTCGAAGGAATTTCCTTTGGGAGATTTTTTATGCGATTATACGAGTATAGCGCCCCGACTAAAAATCAGATTCTTTCCTATGTGTAGCTTTTACATTGCCTAGAAACCTTTATAGGGAAGCAGAAGTATTTTGATGTTATGAAACAATAAAAAGAACACACTTATAGTACGTTCTTTATTCTAAAATAGAAGCTGTTTTTAGAATCTCCAACCGATATTACAACCCACTCTTGGAACTAACAACGGAGAATTAGATCCAAATAGATTTCTACCGACTCCAACATATGCATCAATAATTAAACCTCCTGTGGCAATGTATTTTGATCCAACGGCAACCCCTAAAGCACCATCAGTATATTTTTCATCGTAGATGTTTGAATTTTTAATACCTTCTTTTTTTCCTGAATTTATTCCTACAAATCCTTCGCCAAAAAAATTCCATTGCTTATTCGTAGAAAAATAATGACGATAATAAGGTGTAATCATTATGTTTTCATTGTACCTAAAGTTAAGATCTTGCTTTGCCAAATTAAAGAGTGCAGAAATCCCAAACGAAGACTCTTCAGTAAGATAACTTTCATAAGAGAATTCGATACTTCGTATGACCAAAGCATCTGCAATATCTAATTTTATTTCATGTTGAGAATAGGCAACTGTGGAGGAGATCAAACTTAGGATTAAAAGTAATTTTTTCATTTTATTTATTTATGGTAAAAATACAAAAATTAGTCACTTCATTTTAAAATCTGTATCCAAAAGAAATTCCAATTCGACCAATAGAATCATTGTGATTATCATTGCTTAGATTTCGTCCAAATCCTAATAAAAGTTCAGTTGTAAATCCTTGCTTAGAGACGAATTTTCCCCCTACAGAAATACCCAATGCAACCCCCGTTTCGAATTCTTGGCTTCCGAAACCAAAGAGATCAGTATCTTTTGCTGAAAACAACATTCCAAAACCTTCCACAAAAAAACCTCTAGCCAATTTATTAGAAAAATAACGTCTGTAATACGGGGTTAAAGAATACTTTAAATCACTTCCAGTTGTGTCTGTATTTAAAGTTGCAGCAACTCCAAATGAAGATTCTTCGTTAAGAAGGTTTTCATAAGATACATCGATCCACTTTGCTGCTAATAATGTCAATGCATTAATTTTTAGTTCATATTTTTTCTCAATATCTTGAGGGAATTCAGGAGCACCCGCTTCTGTATTCACTTGAGCATACGAGAGTGCACTTATAAAAAGGCACAAGAATAGTATGATTTTTTTCATTTCTTTTAATTTAAGAATTAATCTTGCAACAAGTATACCAAAAAAAATTAAAAGAGTGCTTTTAATTGTATACTTCCTGTATTAATTATTTTAGAACCTTCACTTTTTCTCCCCAAATAATTTAGATTTAAGTTTAAAAAGGCATTTAATTTTTGATGGAACAAAACATTCCAAGTATAATTTTTTCCTGCCTGTAAACCTTCTAACATTTGGTATGCAACAGGGGTATTTGTATTTCCTGTAAAATCATTTAAAAACACATTTATATTCGCAGATATTTGGTTCTTTTCAGTTTTAGTATGAAGGTATTCAACACCAAATTTTTGTTGATATAATTGTTCAAATTCAGGCCACTGATTTTTTTTATTTTTAAAATGATAAAAAGCCGTAAACCTGTTATTTTTATTGTACAAAAAACTAATTTTTGGTTCCAGTTCATTTGAGTTAATAAGATAATTTCTAGTATTGAAATTTTCAGTTTTCAACTGGTTTTTTGAGATTTTTCCCATCAATTCAAATAACCAAAAGGTTGCGAATTTATGTGCAATGTCTACTTGATGTAATTTGATGTCGTTTTCTTGGCTTCCAATAAAAAACTGTTGCTTATTTCTTGTCTTCCCGAAGGTGTATGTAATGCTATATTTCTGAATACTTTTATTGAAATAAATGCTATTTCGAAGATTAAAAGAAAGCCCTAGTAGTTTGCTTTCGTCAAAGTCAAAAGGATCAAAGTTAAAGGAGTTTCCAATTCTCTCTTGTTCATTCTCAACACTTAAAAAACTTTGATTGTAAAATTTTGAAAGTACTTTTTTAATGCCTTTTTTGGAAGACCAAATTCTTGGATTTAAAGATAGAGACTGTGTTAGTTTTGCTCTTTGAGTAGCAATAAATTGGATATTTGGTTTGGGCAAACGCAAATATTCTGCCTGATCTTGAAATTCTGCAATTTCAAATTCATCGAAATCTTTGATTCCGTCATTATTGTAATCAATCCAAGTGTAATATCCTAAACCAGGTTCTGTTTTTACATAAATATATTCTTGTCTAGACACGTTCCCTGAAGAGGTTTCATACACTGTTCCCAAATTGATAAAACTATTAAATAGCTTCTGATTGTAGACAACTTTAGAGTTTAGAGATTTTTCAGAATTATTAGTAAACGTGTTTTCAGTAAGTCTATAATTTGCAAAAATATTTAAACTAGTTTGCTTGTTTTGAATTAATTTACTTTTTACATAGAATGTTTTTCTATTATTAATTTTTGTAAAAGTATTCAGTTTTATACTGTCATTACTTCTATAGTTAAAGCCAAATTTAGCAAAGACATTTGTGCTATCTCCAATTCCAAAATAGGCTTCATATTCTTTAAACCTGTGACTAGTATTGATATACTGCTGGGTATTATTATCTTTTCTACTATTGGTCTCAAAATTAAGAAAAGCGCCAACCCATTTTTTATTGAAATCTTGTTCCGCTTTCACTTTTGCAATTAAAAAAGAGTTGTCTTCTGCTGTTGAAGTATTTTTTAAAAAGCTACTGTTTATTGAGAATAAAGTTTTTTTCATGGTTATTTTAGATTCTATTTCATGTTTGTTACCTGAAAAAATATCTTTATAATTTAAGTTGTTAAATCGATATAAAATGGTACTATTTTTCTTGTTCTGAAGTGTTAATTCAGATTGAAAATAATTTTTAGTGGCATTATTTGTTAAAATGTTCCAATCTCGATTAAATTCAACAGGTTCCCAACCTTGTTCTGTTCTAAAATTTTGCTGAACATATTCATGAGAAATCGTACTTTTTAATTGCCATTTTTTATCTATTAAAATCTGTTGCCATTTTAATTTTGAAGCAATTGCAAGATTGCCTCCATCATCTTTGGTAGAAAACAGATTTGCATCATTATTACTGATTGCTATTTCTGAATTTACTTGCATTTTCTCGGTAAAATGGTAATTAGATTTTAAAATAAAAGTTTGTTGTTTGGTAGGTGGTGTTAGTCTAACAATTGGACTGTAACTTCCCAGGTTTTCACCGACATAAACAAATATGTTTCCAAGAGCAGTGCTTCGATCTAATTTATAATCACCACTATTTAGGCCTACATTTGTAAAGGTTACAAAATAGAGTTCATCATTTTCATTTTGTGAATATTCAAAAATGTTTGTTGAACCATTCATGACTTTTTTATAGAGTATTTTATTTTCATCATAAGTATCTATAAAAGCACTTTCTGCTGTCATTAAAGCACTATTGTTTCCGGCAGCAGCTAATTTATTTTTTTGAAGATCAGTTAAATTTTGCTGAAGAGGTTGATTTTTAGCATCACTTTCGCTATAAAAATACCCGCTAATATTTAATTTTTCACTTTTATAAACTGCTTCTTCATAGGTGAGAAATCGTGTGTAGTTTCTATCTGAATACTGAAACTCTACCGCTATTCTCATATCATTGGTAATGGGATAGGTGGTGTTGAATGTAATTTCAGCCAAATTATAATCTATGGTATAGTCTTTGTTTTCACCGCGTTCTATTTGAATTCCGTTTATATACACTTTCTCGCTACCCGTAATAATTAATATTGCGGGTTCGTTACTTCTGCCATATATCTTATAGGGTCCTTGATTTCCTTCTTTACCAGTAACTTTGTATCTGTTAAATTTACCTCTAACAACTGCTCCAGAAGCTGCTACTTTTAAATTTTTATTGACTTTTGCTTCTACTCTTAACCCTGCTATCTGTTTTGCAATAGGCATAAAGTAACTTTCTTGATTTTGAAGTGAAATATCTCCAGCTTTTATCCGCCAATTATCAGTATACATCTCTATAAAAATTCGATCGAAATCAGTAAATTTTTGAGAATATCCGTTTTCTTGAATGGGTATATTTGTATCAAAAATATTGGCTCTTAAGGAAACATCTTTCGATATTTTTCCCGAGATTTCTAAATCTAATGCTGCATTTGTTACTGTATTTTGGTTGTTTCCCGATGTAATTCCTCTGCTGATGAAACCCTTGGTTTGTAGTCCTTCAAATAATTTTATTTCTGAAGTTTTTTTGTTGGTTGTTAAGCTATATAATTTCCCGGTATTTGAACCATTGGCAATGATCAATTTTTCATCAAACGGAGTGTAAGTTTTTGTTATAAAATATGGAAGCTTAAAGTACTTTACAGTAATTTTAGCGTGTTTTTTTGAGTTGATTATTAATATAGCATTGCTAAAGTCGACGTTGTATTCAGATTTAGGGATTACCTCTGAGGAAGCATTGAATACTTTAAATTTATAAGGATTGATTGCAACAGAATCTAATGGAACCGTATCTTTTTCAATAAAAATAGTTTTCACTCTGAAATCTTTAGATATAGTTTGAGATTGGATCGAAAATCCAAAAGTTAAAAACAATAAAAAAAGAAACCTTTTTTGCATATATACTATACGTATAGAACGTAAAAATAGTTTTTTAATATGTTAAAAATTTTATATTTTTAAAAAAGAGATTGTTGTTTTACTGGGTTTTCATGAGCTAATAACCATTTTTTTCTCCAAATTCCGCCAGCATACCCTGTTAAAGATCCATCGGAACCAATAACTCTATGACAAGGAATTATAATCCAAAGTGGGTTTTTACCATTTGCAGAAGCAACTGCTCTTAGTGCCTTCACGTCACCCAAAGCTTTACTTTGTTCTAAATAACTGGTTGTTTTACCGTAAGGAATTTTTAATAATTCTTTCCATACTTTTACTTGAAACGAGGTCCCTTTCGGATTTACAATCAAATTAAAACTTGCTCTTTCTCCTTTGAAATATTCTTTTAATTGAGAAACACATTCCTGCAAACACTCTGGGGTATCCATAGGTAGCTTTTCTCTAGAAATAATATCGTCATCTATGATAGAAACCTCCTGAACTCCATTTTTATCTCCAATAATTTTTGCAATACCAATGGGTGTTTTGCAATATGTAGTTTGTGCAGTTGTCATTATATTTTAAAAACATCTTTCGAATTCTGAGTTGTAATTTCTGCAATTTCTTTGAAAGAAACTTGATAAATATCTACCAATTTATCAATGATATTTGTAATGTAAGAACTTTCGTTTCTTTTTCCTCTAAAAGGTGAGGGAGCTAAATATGGAGCATCGGTCTCTAATACAATATGTTTTAAGTCTATTTCATGTAAAAATGTATCAATTTTTCCATTTTTAAAAGTAGCAACTCCACCAATTCCTAATTTCATATTGTATGTAATTGCTTTTTCAGCTTGCTCTTTTGTTCCAGTAAAACAGTGAAAAATTCCATATAAGTCTTTCCCTTTCTCAGATTCTAACACTTCAAAAACTTCATCAAAAGCATCTCTACAATGAATAACAATAGGGAGGTTCTTTTCTTTTGCCCACTGTATTTGTGTTTTAAAAGCCTCTTGTTGTTGCGCTAGGAAACTTTGATCCCAATACAAATCAATTCCAATTTCGCCGATAGCAACAAATTCTTTTTTATCTATCCATTCTTTGACATGCGCCAATTCTTCTATATAATTATCTTTTACAGAAGTTGGATGCAAGCCCATCATTAAAAAGACATCAGCAGGGAAATCTTTTTCTAGTTTCAGCATACTTTCTGTGTAAGAAGAATCTATTGCAGGAATAAAAAATCTTGAAACCCCTGCATTTTTTGCACGTTGAATCATTGCTGCTTGGTCTTCTTTAAACGCACTAGAATATAAATGAGTGTGAGTGTCTGTAATCATTTGGTATATAAATTTCAAATGCAAAATTACTAAATATTCTTGCTGGAAATAGGTATTGCTTCTCGTTTTATAAAATGTACCTTTGCAAAAAAATAGTAAGAATGACTTTTGAAGATTTAGGAATCTCTAATCAGTTACAATATGCGATTGATGATTTGGGTTTTGTGAATGCAACACCCATTCAAGAACAGGCATTTTCTGTGGTAAGATCAGGGAGAGATGTTGTAGGAATTGCGCAAACAGGAACAGGTAAAACCTTTGCGTATATGTTGCCTATTTTGCAGGACTTACCATTTTCTAAGCAACAACACCCAAGAGTATTGGTATTGGTGCCTACTCGTGAGTTGGTTTTGCAAGTAGTTCATGAAATTGAAAAACTATCAAAGTATATTAACACTCGTGTTTTAGGCGTGTATGGTGGTGCAAATATAAATACTCAAAAACAATCAATTTTACAAGGGCAAGATATTATTGTTGCCACTCCAGGGCGCCTTTATGATTTGGCTTTGAGTAATGCTTTAAAATTAAAGTCCATTCAGAAGTTAGTGATTGATGAAGTTGATGTAATGTTAGATTTAGGGTTTCGCTTTCAGTTGATGAATATTTTTGATGTGATTCCTGAAAGAAGACAAAACGTTTTATTTTCGGCGACCATGACAGAAGATGTAGATGCATTAATTTATGATTTCTTTAAAAATCCTACCAAAATATCTGTAGCAGTTAGTGGAACACCACTAGATAATATAGAACAAGTTTCTTACCACATTCCTAACTTTTTTACCAAAGTTAATTTATTGAATCATCTTTTAAAAGACAAGCAAACTTTTCATAAAGTATTAATTTTTGTTGGGTTTAAAAGAAGTGCAGACTTGCTTTTTAAACATTTAGAAGCAGTTTTTGGAAGTGAAACTTGTGTGATTCACTCTAATAAAACACAGAATTACAGAATACGTTCTATCAGACAATTTGATGCGGGAAATAACCGAATTTTAGTGGCTACAGACGTAATGGCTCGTGGGTTGGATTTTGATGAAGTTTCTCATGTTATCAATTTTGATACACCAGATTTTCCTGAAAACTATATGCACAGGATTGGTAGAACTGGTCGTGCAGAGAAAGCAGGAAAGACACTCCTTTTTTCAACACAAAAAGAACGAGAGGCGAAAGCAAAAATTCAAGATTTAATGGATTATGAAATTCCTGTTTTAGAGCTTCCTGAAGAAGTTGAGATTTCTAAATTATTAACGGAAGACGAACGCCCGAGAGAAGATCAAGGGATTTCTAAAAATAGAACTTCTTTAGAATATGTTCCAGGACCCGCTTTTCATGAAAAAAGTGAAAAAAATAGTAAAACCAATCAAGGAGGGTCTTACAGAAGGGAAATTGCAAAAAAATACAAGAAACCAAAAACAAGAGGAGACAAGAATTATAACCGTAGAAATAAGAAATAACAATGCAAATTTTAACAGCGCAAGAATTGCACAACTTGGCAATGAATATTGTTGGTGAGAAGCTCCGTGAAATGGGCTATGAATTTCAGGCAATAAATAGTCAGTTAAAAAGACATCCTCAGTTTGTTTTATTTAAAAAAGGAGAACCAACTATTTTTGTTCTAGTAAAAGCAACTAATAATATTCAAAATTCAAACGAATATGATGTACTTTGGATGGAAACTTTTAAAAACCATGCCAAAAAACAAAACGCAAAAGTTTGGTTTGCAGGTGTAGGAATCGCAAATGCAGAAAGTGTTGAAAGTCATGTTTTTAAAGACCAACCTTATTATGTTGCGTTTGAAAATTTCATTAAAATTATAGAGTAGGTTCTGTTGAATAATTTTTTTTAGTAAAGTCAGAACTTTACTTTCTAGTGAATACAAAAAAACCACTCAAAAAGAGTGGTTTTTTTGTGTGAAAAAATGTAGGATTATTTAGAAGCATCTTGCTCTAATAAATCGAAAAACTGATTTAATTTAGGCATGATAATAATTTTTGTTCTTCTGTTTTTAGCCTTATTTTGTGGCGTGTTATTTTCCGCTAAAGGAACATATTGACTTCTCCCTGCTGCAATTAATCGATTTGGCTGAACACCAAATTTATATTGTAAAATTCGTGTAATTGAAGTTGCTCTTAAAGCAGATAAATCCCAATTGTCTTGAATGATGTTTCTTTTAATTGGAGTCGCGTCTGTATGGCCTTCAATCATCACTTCCATTTCAGGCTGATCGTTTATAACTTTCGCAATTTTTTCTAAAATTGTATATGCATTGTCTGTTACATTATAACTTCCACTTTTAAATAACAGTTTGTCTGATATGGATATAAATACCACCGTTTTTTCAACATTTACTTCAATATCTTTGTCTTGAATACCGTCTGTTAAATTTTGAGTTAAGTGATATTTAATAGCAAGGTTTAATGAGTCTTTTTGAGTCATTGCTTCTCTCACTCCATTGATATATTTGTCTTTCTCACTTAGTTGAGAAATAACATTTTTGATATTATCTGATGATGACTGTGTTAAAACAGTTAAATTTTCAACTTGTTTTAAAGCCGTTTTTTTATCTTCTTTTAATGCTTTTACTTGTTCTGTTAAAGTGAAAACTTTAGTGTCTTCTTTTTCTTTTTCGATGATACACTTTTGCAAATTAGTTTTTACATTTAGCAATTCTGTTTTAGTTTCATCATGCTTAGCTTGTAAAGCAACCAATTCTTTTTTTGCAACACACGAACTCACTAAAATACCGGTTAATAAAAGTAGTGATGTTTTTTTCATTTTTTTTAGTATTAAATTTAACACCCCAAATTTAGTAAATTGTATCTACAAAAAGAACGATTAATCATACTTTGTGAAAATTTTATATATTATTTTTGTCACTAAATTTTAAATGCAATGTTTTTAAAAAAATACGCACCATTTATTATTATTCTATTAATTATTTTTTCTTGTTCTAAAGAAGAACAGAAGAGAAATTATACTTTAAAGGGATCTGTCTTTGGAACTTCATATAAAATAGTATATTTAAATGCTTCAAAAAACTATCAGAATTCTATAGATAGCTTATTTTTTCTAATGAATACTTCCTTGTCTACTTATATTCCTGTTTCGGGTATTTCTAAAATCAATAAAGGAGATACAACGGTTGTTGTTGATGATTTATTTTTAGAAGTTTTTGAAAAATCAAAAAAAATACATGGGGAAACGGATGGCTATTTTGATCCAACTGTTGGGAATCTAGTGAACGCTTGGGGGTTTGGCCCGAAAAAAGAAAAGAAAAATTTAACCGATTTAGAAGTAAAAGATCAAATGCAATTTGTAGGTTTGGAAAAGGTCGAAATAAAAAATAGAAAAGTTTTTAAAGAATTTCCTCAAATTTATTTAGATTTTAATTCTATTGCAAAAGGTTTTGGAATTGATGTTTTCGCTCGTTTTTTAAACAGTAAAAAAGTAAACAATTATTTAATTGAAATAGGAGGTGAAATTCGAACCAAAGGAACCAAAATGAACAATGTTCCTTGGGCTATAAAATTAGTTGATCCAATCGAAAAAGATCAATTTGATGGGTATAAAAATATAAACTTGTCTAATAAATCTATGGCTACATCTGGTAATTACAGAAAGTATAGATACTCCGAATCTGGACAAAAATTTGTTCATACAATAAATCCAAAAACGGGCAAAGCTACAGAAAGCAATTTGTTAAGTGCTTCTGTAATTGCAAACCTAGATTGCGCTGATGTAGATGCTTATGCAACAGCCTTTATGGCCATGGGCTTGAAAAAAACCATAGAATTTTTAGGGAAGCACAAAAATATAGATGCTATTTTATTGTTTACAGATGAAGAGGGTCATTTGAAAGAGTACAATACAACTACCTTTAACTAGTTTTTATTTCGATTTCATTGAAGAATTATTTTTACTTTTTGTAACAGACAGGGAGAATTTCATTTTTCATTAAGCAAAAACGATCTAGTTCTTTTGAAGAAATTTTTTTTGAATATTCAATTTCATCAACTTTAAACCCCACAGAACGAAGTTTGTCAAAATAATCTCTACCATAAACCCTTACGTGGTCATACTGTCCAAATATTTTAGTACGTTCTTCTTTATTTGTAATAGCATCATCTTCAAAGGTTTTTTGTCTTGATAAATCTTGGGGTATTTGAAAAATGCCAAACCCCTCTTTTTTTAAAACTCTAAATAATTCTTGCATTGCTTTTTTATCATCAACAATATGCTCTAATACATGATTGCAAAAAACAACATCAAATGACTGATCTTCAAATGGTAGGTTGCAAATATCCGCCTTTACATCTGCAATAGGAGATTCTAAATCTGAAGTAATGTAGTCGAGGTTCTTTTGTTTTTTAAAGAGATCTAAAAAACATTGTTCCGGAGCAATGTGTAAAGTTTTTAGTTTTTTTTTGGAAGTAAAAAAAGAAGTTTCATTTTTTAAAAACAACCACATTAATCGGTGTCTTTCTAGAGACAGCGTTGATGGAGACAGCGCATTTTTTCGCTGATTTTCATAACCATAGGGTAAAAACCTACGAAAAGACTTCCCATCTATTGGATCTGTATAGGTATCTCCTTTTAAAAGGAGCGCAATGATTGGCCTTGCTATGTAGCTAGCTTTTATCAACCAAGGTCTTGGAATTGTATTTAATATGTATTTAAATAGTAACACAAATTTTTATGAATTTGTTCTAAATTCTTCTTCCTCATCAGTAACTATCCCCAGAGCTTCATGCACGTATTTGAAGGTAGATAGTAATTCTGGTTTTCCATTAACGATGGCTATATTGTGTTCAAAATGAGCGGAAGGCTTACTATCTAAAGTAGTAATAGTCCAACCATCATTGTGATGTCTAATTTTATGAGTTCCTAAATTGGTCATTGGCTCTATGGCAACAACCATTCCTTCTGTAAATTTTTTTCCTCTTCCTCTTTTCCCGTAATTAGGCATTTCTGGGTCTTCATGCATTTCTCTTCCCAATCCGTGTCCTACTAATTCTCGAACAACTCCGTACCCATGGTCTTCTGTAAATTTTTGAATGGCAAAACCAACATCACCAACTCGATTGCCAACTTTAAACTCTCGAATGCCAACGTACAAGCTCTCTCTAGTTACCTCTAATAGCTTCTTAGTTTCTGCTGCAATTTCACCAACAGCAAATGTGTATGCATGATCTCCATAAAAGCCATTTTTTTTAGCCCCACAATCTATAGAAATAATATCTCCTTCTAGTAGAGGTTTTTTATTTGGAATACCATGTACAACTTGAGAATTAGGACTCATACAAAGTGTATTTGGAAAATCATATAATCCTAAAAATCCAGGAATAGCACCTTCTGACCTGATGAAATCTTCTGCAAGTTTGTCTAAATATAAAGTAGAGATTCCAGGTTTTACTTCTTTTGCAAGCATGCCTAATGTCTTAGAAACGATTAAAGCACTTTCGCGCATAATTTCTATTTCCTCTCTGTTTTTTATTTGAATCATCTTAAAAAATTGAGCCGTAAAGTTACTACATTTTAGAGAACTAAAAGAACGATCTATTATTTGAAAAAAGAGAAAAAACCTTTCCTCTTTCTTTGAGGTGGTTCATGGTTTAAAATGAGTTTATAAATAGCTGTCCACCCCAAAAAACCGCCAATATTTCGATCGTCAATAAATAAATTTGCATTGATTTTACGACTATATTTTTCCTCATAATTTTCTTCGGGAAAGCTTTTGTTTACAGCATAAAATTCGATTCCGTTTTCTTTACAGAAAGCTACGGCTTCTTCCAGTCTTTCGCCACTTCTATAGGTCCACAGAATTAAACGATGCCCTTCAGATTGTAGTTTTTTTAAGGTTTCAAATGCAAAAATCATAGGTTTTCCCACTTTTGGATATTTATCTTCCACAATGGTGCCGTCAAAATCTACTGCAATAATTAATGAGTTATTTGGTATCATTAGTTTTCGTATGAATGTTTATAAGCTTTTTCTGAAACAATTTGTAGCATGTCTTTTTCTAGAGATTCTCTCGCGTATTCTACATATCTACCAATTTCCTTTCCTTGTTTGTAAAAAATAAAGGTTGGTACTTTTTTGATGTTAAAACCTTTTTGTAAGTTGTTAGGAGTTTTTTTATTTCTATTAACAGCTATTAACTCTAAGTCTTTTGTATTGAAACCTATTTGATCTAAGATTTTAAAAAATTGTGGAACTTCTCTCTTGCTGTCACCACACCAAGTACCCATAAAGCCTTTAATTGTAATTCCTTTTATTTCTTTTTTAAGGGATGCAATCGATGATGAATCTGGTTTGTAGCCTTTGTAATTCTCGTCAAACCACCCTTTATATGGTTCTTGATTGAAAGATTTTCTCTCCGAGAAACCAATTAAATCAATAGTTCTATTTTTTTCTGATGTCACTTTTTGCTTTATCTTACAAGAAGATAGTGCGATTAGGATAGTAACTAAAAATAGTTTTTTCATTTTTAAAGATGAAATTATAATAATGAACTTTGCGTCATTTCTTTGGGTTGTTTTACACCCATTAAATCTAAAATTGTAGGAGCAATATCTCCTAATATACCATTTTTTATTGTTTTAATTTCTTTATCGATTAGAATAAAAGGTACAGGATTTGTAGTGTGTGCAGTATGTGGAGATCCATCAGGGTTCATCATTGTTTCACAGTTACCATGATCTGCAATTAGTAGTATGGAGTATCCGTTTTCTAAACCAGTCTCTATAACTTCTTGAGCACATTTGTCTACAGCTTCACAGGCTTTTATTGCTGCCTCCATAATGCCTGTATGGCCAACCATATCTCCGTTTGCAAAATTCAAACAAACAAAATCAGCTTCTCCTTTTTCTAAATCTTCGCACAAAGCATCTTTTAATTCAAAGGCACTCATTTCGGGTTTTAAGTCGTAAGTAGCTACTTTTGGTGAGTTTCTTAGGATTCTAGCTTCTCCTTTAAAAGGGGCTTCTTGTCCACCAGAAAAAAAGAAAGTTACGTGAGGGTACTTTTCGGTTTCTGCAATTCTAATTTGTTTTTTTCCTGCTTTAGACAATACTTCACCTAGGGTGTTTTTAATATTATCTGTATTGTAAATAACATTTACCCCTTTAAAATTCTCGTCATATAAGGTTATTGTTGTGAAATAAAGCTCTAATTTTTTCATTCCATATTCTGGAAAATCGTTTTGAGACAGTGCGTTCGTTAATTCTCTACCTCTATCAGTTCTGTAGTTAAAGAAAAGCACAACATCGCCTTCTTTTATCTGAGATTTTGGAGAGCCATCTTCATTTGCAACAATGATAGATTTATGAAATTCATCTGTAATTCCGGCTTCATAATTTTTGTTCATTTCAGCAATTGGGTCTGTTGTTTTTAAACCAATTCCATTTACAACACCATCATAGGCTTCTTTGACACGTTCCCATCGATTGTCTCTATCCATTGCATAGTAACGTCCGGTAACAGAGGCTAATTCTCCGGTACTTTCTTTCATGTATTCTTGGATTTCGTTGACAAAATAAGTTCCAGATTTCGGGTCACAATCACGACCATCTGTGAATGCATGTAAATACACATTCTCTACCTGATTTTCTTTTGCAACATCTAATAATCCTTTTAAATGATTAATATGAGCATGTATTCCACCATTAGAAAGTAAGCCTAATAAATGAACATCTTTTTGATTCTCTTTTGCATATTTATAGGTGTCTAGTAATACTTTTTCACTGCCAAGTGTTTTTTCTTTAACCGCTTTGTTTATGCGAGCTAAATTCTGATAGACTATTCTACCAGCACCTAAATTCATGTGGCCAACCTCAGAATTTCCCATTTGTCCCTCGGGTAACCCAACATGTTCTCCATCGGTTCTTAATTTTGCGTTCGGATATTTAGCATATAAACTATTAATATATGGTGTTTTTGCATTGTAAATAGCAGAGACTTTTGGATCTTGAGTGATTCCCCAGCCATCTAGAATCATAAGTATAACTTTCTTATTCATTATTTTAATTAATTAAAATTTATGAGTAAAAATAAGAAAGATTTTTGGCTTGATTTTAATTTTTTTACGAAACCGATAGCGTAGACCCTCTTTCTTAAATATGACGATTAAAGAGTGTTTATAGATATGATTTTTGGCATTTAAGATCATTTTTAACAATTGTTTTTTTAATTATGATAACCATATTTAATTGAAGTTTTAACAGCTAAAAAGTGTATATTCATCATTTTAATGTGTATTATTGTAAGAATAATTCAATAAAGTTTAGATGATTCTCCATTTTGAATTGAACGAAGTCACTAAAAAATTACCCAAACATTTGCATAAGTTTGTGGTAAAACAACCTTATGAGGAGTATACGGCTCAAAACCAAGCTGTTTGGCGATATGTAATGAGAATGAATGTAGAATATCTAAGCAGGGTAGCACACAGGTCATATTTGAGTGGTTTAGAGAAAACAGGTATCTCTTCAGAAAATATCCCTTATTTAGAAGGGATGAATAGAATTTTAAAAGAAATAGGATGGGCTGCTGTTTCTGTTGATGGTTTTATTCCTCCAAACGCTTTTATGGAATTTCAAGCCTATAATGTCTTGGTAATAGCTTCAGACATAAGAACTATTAATCACATAGAATATACCCCTGCACCTGACATTATTCATGAAGCTGCAGGTCATGCGCCAATTATTTCTAATCCAGAATATGCCGCATATTTAAGAAGATTCGGAGAAATAGGAAGTAAAGCAATTTCATCTTCTAAAGATTATGAAATGTATGAAGCGATCCGGCTTTTATCAATTTTAAAAGAAGACCCACACTCCACAAAGAAAGAGATAAAAATTGCTCAAGAGAAAGTTGAGTATCTTCAAAATAACATGGGTGAACTATCGGAGATGGCACAAATTAGAAATTTACATTGGTGGACAGTAGAATATGGTTTGATAGGAACTCTAGAAAATCCAAAGATCTACGGAGCCGGTTTACTTTCCTCAATTGGAGAAAGCACTTGGTGCATGCAAAAACAAGTTAAAAAATTGCCCTATACGATTGATACAGCAACTATAAATTTTGACATAACTAAGCCTCAACCACAATTATTTGTAACACCAAATTTTGCTCATTTAAGTCTCGTTTTAAATGAGTTTGCGAATACGATGGCCATGAGAAAAGGAGGCATAAAAGGTGTTCGAAAATTAATTAATTCAGAAAATTTAGGAACGATCGAATTAACAACGGGCATTCAAATTTCTGGTATTTTTACGAAAGTAATTGAACACATGAATAAAGTAGCTTATTTTCAAACAATTGGGCCAACAGCTTTAGCAAATAGGGATAAAGAATTAATTAGTCACGGAATAACAAATCATGCAAAAGGTTTTGGAAGTCCTGTTGGAAAGTTAAAAGGAATTAATTTACCAATTGAAGATATGAGTCCCAGAGACCTAAAAGCATATGGGATATACGAAGGTGAACAGAAAACCTTAGAATTTGAAAGTGGAATCGTTATAAGAGGAAGAGTCATTACGGGGACTAGAGATTTAAGAGGTAAGATTTTAATTATTTCTTTTGATAATTGTACAGTTACTCATAGGGATGAAATTTTGTTCGAATCAGATTGGGGTATCTATGATATGGTCATAGGGAAAGCAGTAGTTTCTGCTTATGCAGGTCCTGCCGATGTTAATTCTTTTCTAGAACTAGGCAAAGTATCAGAAACAAAAACACCTAAAATTTCCTATTCAAATAAAGAGCAGTTATTAAATAAGCTGTATGCCGAAGTTAAAAATATGCGAGAAGAAAATACTTCAACAAATAAAAAAATAACAGAAATATTTAATCAGTTAAAAACTCAATTTCAGTTAGATTGGTTATTGATTTTAGAATTATATGAATTAGCTTTGCAAAATAATTACATGATAAAATCTGCTATTTTACAGAAACTTGAACAATTGAAGAACAATAAAAGTTTCACTAGGTTAATTGAAAACGGATTAGTTTTGTGTAAAAAACACTAAAATAGTGTTGGCTTACTTAACACTTTTAAGAGAAAAAATATGGGCGAAGAAATTAAAAAATATCTAGAAAAAGGAGCTGTTGTTTTAGATGTAAGAACACAACAAGAATGGGACGAAGGTCACACAGAAGGTGCAGAACATATTGTTTTAACACTTATTCCTTCAGAAATAGATAAAATTAAATCTTGGAATAAGTCAGTTATAGCTGTTTGCAGAAGTGGTGGTAGAAGTGGTCAAGCAACCGATTTCTTAAAGAGTAATGGGGTTGATATTATTAACGGAGGTCCTTGGCAAAATGTTGACCAATACGTTGATAAGTTATAATTATAGAAGCCTTTCAACGATTTTTTTTAGGTTTTCTGTAAGCGTAAAGTTCTACTAAGTATAGCATCAACAAGGTTCCCATTGACATGGGTTCAAAATAATTAGATGTAATCCTACATTTATATAAAACCGATTCTTTTACTCGCTTCATTTATCGTAAGAAAAGTATGATGATTTTTTATTGATGTTGATAAAGAACCGTTTTAAAAATTAATGAAAGGAAATTGAGTTCTTATCTTTTCTTTTTTACTCTCTAGGTTTTGTAGAAAATTTTGGTGTTTTTCTGAGTTTTTATCAAAGGGTTTGTGTGCCATTCCTTTTTGAATTAATTCAATTTCTTTCATTATTGACCCTGTGTTTTCCTCAAACCAAGTTTCACTAAATTTTTCCCAAATGTAGTTTATTGCAATTTTATTAGGGTGTATCATATCTTCAGAATAAAACCGGTAATCTCTCAATTCATCCATCATAATTTCATAAGAAGGAAAATAAGATACATTTTTACAATCAATGATGTTATGTATTGCTGCAATTAAGTGAGATTTACTTTGTGTATTTTCTATAAAACCATCTTTTAAATGTCTGATAGGAGAAACGGTAAAAAGAACGTTTATATCTTTATTTATTGATTTTAAAAGAGAAATAATAGTTTTTAAACTTTTATTTATTTCAACAATAGAGAGTAATTCTTTTGAAAATTTTTTTTGTGGAATTTTATGACAGTTTGCAACTACAGCACCTGTTTCTATAGATCGATAAACCCAAGATGTTCCTAGAGTGATTATAATATGAGTTGCTTTTTTAAGCTTTTTATTTGTTGCCTGAACGGAAGAGTTTAACTTCTTTAAAAGGATTTCTTGATTGGATGAACTTAAATTAGAATGTGCATCAAAAGAATGCCAACGTTCATCTTGGAAAATTAAATCTTTAGAGACATATTCTTTTTCATTGATTGCATTTGTGATTAGATTTTCTATTGCTTTTGGATGAAATAAAATTCCGAATGGATTTTGATGCGTTTGAAATTTAAAATAAGTTAGTTTATTGCCAATATTTTTTGAAAAACAAGAACCTAATAAAACAAGTTTAGAATTGTAGTTTATCCTGTTTTTTGTTTCTTTTTTTAGTATAATTTTAGTTTGCAGATTCATTTAATAATGTTTTTGAAACCATAAATTAAAGAACTCCTATTATGTAGGAAGGTCTTAAGATAAAAAAGGGGATTACAGTTACACAAGATATGCTCTTGTTTTTTCTAGAGCTTTTTGAATCCCCGCTGGATTTTTTCCGCCGGCAGTTGCAAAGAAATTTTGTCCGCCGCCGCCGCCATGAATTAACTTACCCAACTCTCTAACTACTCTTCCTGCATCGTAACCTCGTTCGGTTACTAGCTCTTTAGAAATATAACACGTTAACATAGCTTTGCCTTCTGATGGAGTAGACGCAAATAATAAAAATAAATTTTTATGTTCTTTTCCAATGCTAAAAGCTAGATTTTTAATTCCGTTTGCATCTAAATCTATTTTTGTTGCTAAAAATTGAACACCGTTAATTTCTTGTAATTGATTTTTTAATTCTCCAGACAAATTTTGAGCTTTCTCTTTAAGTAACTGTTCAATTTGTTTTTGCAAAGAAGCGTTTTCCTCCTGAAGTTTCTGAACTGCTTTCGCAGGATTTTTAGCATTGCTTAGTAAATTTTTAATTTCAAATAGAGTACTGTTATTTTCTAAATAAAAACTTTTCACGGCATCATTGGTAATGGCTTCAATTCTTCTAATTCCTGCGGCTACCGCACCTTCAGATGTAATTTTAAAATGCCAAATATCTCCAGTATTTTTTACATGAGTTCCACCACACAATTCAATCGATTGTCCAAATTTAATAGCTCTAACGGTATCGCCATATTTTTCCCCAAATAAAGCCATGGCACCTTCATCAATTGCTTGTTGCATGGGTATATTTCTTTTTTCTATCAAAGGTAGTTTTCCAGAAATACGTGCATTTACGAAGTTTTCTACATCCTGTAATTCATCAACGGATAATTTAGAAAAATGAGAAAAATCGAAGCGTAAATATTTAGAGTGAACAGCGGACCCTTTTTGTTCAACATGGGTTCCTAAAACTTCTCTTAATGCTTGATGCAAAAGATGCGTTGCTGTATGGTTGCATTCTGTTCTATATCGCTGTTTAGCGTCTACAACAGCGTTTAAAGTTTCATTTAAGTGTCTGGGTAGGTTTTTTGAAAAGTGAATAATTACATTGTTTTCTTTTTTGGTATCTAAAATATAAACGACATCACCATTCGGAACTTCTAAATATCCTTTGTCGCCAACTTGTCCTCCCCCTTCCGGGTAAAAAGGAGTTAAATTAAATACAAGTTGATACATTTCTCCCTCTTTTTTAGAGTTAACTTTTCTATATTTTGTTAATTTTACTTTCGCTTCTAGAGCATCATACCCTATGAATTCTTCTTCAGCATCATTCAATAAAATCGTCCAATCGTCAGTAGACATTTCACTGGCAGCCCTCGACCTATTTTTTTGTTTCTCAAGTTTTATTTCAAATCCTTTTTGGTCTAGGGTCAACCCCTTTTCAGAAAGAATTAAAGAGGTTAAATCTATAGGGAAGCCATAAGTATCATACAATTCAAAAGCTTTATCACCCGAGACTTTATTTCCGGTAGTATTTTCTATAATTCTATCTAACAAAAGCAATCCTTGATCTAAAGTTCTTAAGAATGATGTTTCTTCTTCTTTAATTACATTTTCAATCAATTGTTTTTGAGCGTTTAATTCAGGAAAAGCGGTTCCCATTTTTTCACTCAAAATATTTACTAACCTATGAATAAACGGCTCTTTTTTATTTAGAAATGTAAATCCGTAACGAACGGCTCTTCTCAAGATTCTTCGAATAACGTAGCCAGCACCAGTATTACTTGGTAATTGCCCATCTGCAATAGAAAATGCAACTGCTCTCACATGATCAGAAATGACACGAATTGCAATATCTTGCTTTAAATCCACTCCATATTTTACATCGGTAATCGTTTCGATTTCTCTAATTATTGGTGTAAAAACATCAGTATCATAATTAGATGTAACCCCCTGCATTACCATACATAAGCGTTCAAAGCCCATACCTGTATCTATATGCTTGTTTGGTAAATCTTCTAAAGAACCATTTGCTTTTCTGTTGTATTGCATAAAAACTAAGTTCCAGATTTCTACCACTTGAGGATGGTCTTTATTCACTAAATCTTTACCATCAAGGGTTGCTTTTTCTTCTGCAGAACGAATGTCTACATGAATTTCAGAGCAGGGGCCACAAGGTCCTTGATCTCCCATTTCCCAGAAATTATCTTTTTTATTTCCCTTTAAAATTCGGTCTTCAGAAATAAATTGTTTCCATAAATCATAAGCTTCCGTATCCATTTTTAAGTGATCATCATCAGATCCCTCAAAAACTGTGACGTATAAAATATCCTTATCAATTTTGTATACTTCGGTCAATAATTCCCATGCCCAAGCAATAGCATCTTTTTTAAAGTAATCACCAAAAGACCAATTTCCTAACATCTCAAATAAAGTATGGTGATAAGTATCATAACCAACTTCTTCTAGATCATTGTGTTTCCCTGAAACACGCAAACATTTTTGAGAATCGGATATTCTACTTTTTTTAGGAGTACCGCTACCTAAGAAATATTCTTTAAATGGTGCCATTCCAGAATTTACAAACATTAAAGTAGGGTCATCCTTTGTTACCATTGGTGAAGAAGGCAAAATTAAATGCCCTTTTTCTTGGAAAAAGTTTAAAAAAGTAGAACGAATATCTTGTGATTTCATACAAACAGAAGTTTCCAATAACTGGTATTAAATTAATTTATTTTAATAAAAACTGCAAAAAAAAGCGGTTGTAAAAACATTTTGTAAATTTGTGATTACTGATAATGAATTTCAAATATAAAACTCTCTTCAAGAGTACAAAAATAGTATATTTAGAATTATGGCAAAAGTAAAATATTATTACGATACAGATACGCTGTCTTACAGGAAAATTGAAGTAAAAAAAAGCGATTACTATAAGAGGAGTATTATAGGGGTATTGGCAGTTGTACTAATTGCTTTTTTTGGTTTTATTGGTTTTAGCCAGTTTTTAATGTCTCCAAATGAAAGGTCTCAAAAAAGAGAGCTTGATAATTTAAAATTACATTTTGAAATCATTGAAAAAAGATTGGCAGAAAGTTCAAAAGTATTGGCACAATTACAAGAGCGAGACAATACAATTTATCGTGTTTATTTTGAAGCGAATCCAATACCAGATGAACAGAGAAAAGCTGGTTTTGGAGGGGTAAATCGTTATAAGTACATAGACGGGTTTGACAACTCTGCCATGATTGAAAAAGTAACAAGAGAGTTGGATATTTTATCGAAGCAAATGGTGGTGCAATCGAAATCTTTAGATGAAATTGTTGTATTGGCAAAAAATAAAAAAGAAATGTTAGCTTCGATACCAGCAATTCAGCCAGTTGCAAATAAAGAATTGAAACGAATGGCTTCTGGCTATGGTTATCGAATACATCCAATATACAAAACTAGAAAGTTTCATTGGGGAATGGATTTTTCTGCTCCAAGAGGAACACCCGTCTATGCCACCGGAAATGGAAAAATTGAGAAAGTTAAACGATCTAGAAGAGGCTATGGAAACCAAGTGAAAATAGATCATGGATTTGGATATAAAACTTTTTATGCGCATTTAGAAAAATACACCGTTCGTAAAAATCAAAAAGTAAAACGAGGAGATTTGATTGGTTATGTTGGCACTTCAGGAACCTCTACAGCACCTCATTTGCATTATGAAGTGATTAAAGGAAATAGAAAATTAAACCCTGTCTATTTTTATTTTAGTGATTTAACTCCAGAGGAATATGATAGAATGTTAGAATTGGCATCACAAGAAAATCAATCATTAGACTAATGAATATAGAACTACCCGAAAAAAGGTATTATAAGATAGGTGAAGTAGCCAAAGCTTTTAATGTAAATACTTCTTTAGTTCGTTTTTGGGAAAAAGAATTTGATATTATCAAGCCAAAAAAAAATCCCAAAGGGAATCGTTTGTTTACCCAAGAAGACATTAAAAATTTCAAATTAATATTCAATTTAGTAAAAGAAAGAGGTTTCACTTTAGATGGGGCAAAACAAAAACTAAAGGAAAATCCCGAATCTACAATCCATACGTTTGAGATTATTAGTAGGTTGGAGGCTGTGAAAGCAGAATTGATTAAAATTAAAAATCAACTTTAAAAATAAAAATATGTCTAAAAAGTATATTGATTTAGATACTTTAAAATACATACTTTATGATGTTCATAATTTAGAAGATCTTCTTATAAGAGAGCGGTTTCAAGACCATGATGTAGAGGCTTTAGATCTTTTTTTAGACTCCATTAAAGAATTTTCAGATAGAGAATTATATCCATTTTTTAAAGAAATGGACGATACCCCTGCGCATTATCAAGACGGAACTGTTATTGTTCATGAACAAGTAGATGTAATGATGAAAAAAGGAGGAGAATTAGGAATCATTTCAGCCTCTTTTGATTACGATGATGGCGGTTTGCAAATTCCGTTTATGGCGCATCAAGCTGCCGCATATATTTTAGATGCCGCAAATAATCACCTACCTGGTTACGCAGGTTTAACTCAAGGAGCAGCCGAATTAATTATTGAATTCGGAACTAAAGAATTAAACAAAGCCTATGTTCCAAAAATGCTCTCAGGAACTTGGGGAGGAACTATGTGCCTAACAGAGCCTCAGGCAGGAAGCTCTTTGTCGGATATTGTTACAAAAGCAACTCCCACTGAGAATGGTTTTTACAAACTATCTGGACAGAAAATATTTATTTCTGGGGGCGATCATCAATACGCAGAAAACATTGTGCATTTGGTATTGGCAAGAATAGAAGGCGCACCCCAAGGGACCAAAGGAATTTCTTTATTTGTTGTTCCTAAAAACAGACCAAAAGAGGATGGCACTTTAGAATACAATGATGTAATGACCGTTGCAGATTTTCAGAAAATGGGTCAACGTGGATATTGTACCACTCATTTAGTTTTTGGCGATTCAGACGACTGTAGAGGTTGGTTGGTAGGGGAAGAGAATAAAGGGTTGGCACAAATGTTTCTGATGATGAATGCAGCAAGAATTGCTGTTGGGAGAGGTGCTGCAGCAATTGCAATGGCAGCCTATAGAACTTCTTTGCAATATGCAAATGAACGACCACAAGGAAGAAAACTGACAAGTACAGGAAAGAAAAACCCAACGGAAAAGCAAAGTTTAATTATCGAACATCCAGATGTAAGAAGAATGTTATTGCTTCAGAAATCAATTGTTGAAGGTTCTCTAAGTTTGGTTTTATTAGCTTCTAAATACCATGATATTATTCATTCATCTACAGATAAAGACGAAAAAGAAAAATATGATTTATTATTAGAAATGATCATTCCAATTGTAAAAACTTTCCCCTCAGAAGCAGGTTCTTTATCAGTAAATACAGGCTTGCAAGTTTTAGGGGGTTATGGATTCTGTACCGATTTTAAATTGCAACAGTATTACCGAGATATTAGAATTTCTGCCCTGTATGAGGGAACTACAGGTATTCAATCTCAAGATTTATTAGGAAGAAAAGTATCCTTACAAAACGGAAAAGCATTGGAGCTATTGGCTTCAGAAATAATGCATACAGTTCACTTAGCTTCTAACCATTCTGATTTAAAGCCATATGCAGATCAATTGGAAAATAAACTGCAATTATCTCAAAAAATACTTCAAAAATTAATCCCTTTTGCAATGAAAGGGAATTATGAGCGCTACTTATCGGATGCTAATTTATTTATGGAGTTCATGAGTGTGGTGGTGCTAAGCTGGTTGTGGTTAGAAATGGCAGTAAATTCGAAAGAGACACTAGAATCTGGCATTTTAAAATACGAGGAAGATTTTTATGAAAGTAAAATTCATACCATGAAATTTTATTACAAGTACGAACTTCCAAAAACAATATCCCTAGCGGAATCATTAATGAGCGATGAGGTACTAACAATCAAACAAGACAAAGAATATATTTTATAATGACAGATATTTCCAAACAATTTACATTAGAAGGTAAAGTTGCAATTATAACGGGTTCAAGCAAAGGGATAGGAAAAGCAATTGCCAAAGGATTTGCAGAAAACGGAGCGCAAGTTATTATTTCAAGTAGAAGTCAGGAAGCGTGTAACGAAGTTGTTGAGGAATTTAAAAAAGAAGGGTTAAATGCAATCGGAATTTCCTGTCATATTGGAAAACCTGAACAGCGTGAAAAATTAATCACCCAAACAATTGCCGCTTTTGGTCGTCTTGATATTTTAGTAAATAATGCTGCAATTAATCCAGTTTTTGCACCCATTGAAGAAGTAGATTCTGCTGTTTTTGATAAAATTATGGACGTAAATGTAAAGGCTCCATGGAGTTTATCGAACATGGCATTGCCTCATTTAAAGGCGAATAAAAAGGGAAGTATTATCAACATTGCTTCTGTTGAAGCATTGACTCCTGGTCTGGGTTTAGGAATTTATAGCACTAGCAAAGCAGCTATTTTGATGTTGTCTAAAAATCAAGCAAAAGAATGGGGGAAATACGGAATTCGTGTAAATGCTATTTGCCCAGGTTTGATCAAAACAAAATTTAGTGCAGCACTTTGGCAAAACGAAAAAATACTTGGAAAAATTCAGAAATCATTGCCAAGCGCAAGAATGGGCATGCCTGAAGAGATGGTTGGCTTGGCTTGTTTGTTAGCTTCAGACGCTGGGGGGTATATGACGGGTGGTGTGTATACCGCCGATGGAGGATATATGATTGCTGGATAAAAAAATAAATATGAACTTTGATTACTCAAATAAATCAATTGAAATACAGCAAAAGCTAAGCGCTTTTATAGAAGAACACATTGTTCCTGTAGAAGCAGAATACATTGCTTTTCAGGCAGATGCAAACAATATGTGGCAACGTTTCCCAAAAATAGAAATGTTAAAACAAAAAGCAAAAGATGCAGGCTTATGGAATTTGTTTCTGCCAAATAACTATGGTGATTTAAGTCCGGGATTTACCAATCTAGAGTATGCTCCATTGGCAGAAATTATGGGTAAAAAAATTTGGATTTCAGAAATCTTTAACTGCTCTGCTCCAGATACTGGAAATATGGAAGTATTAGCAAAATATGGAAACGCTACTCAAAAAGAAAAATGGTTAACACCACTTATGAATGGCGAAATTCGTTCTGCATTCTTAATGACAGAACCAGATGTAGCCTCTTCAGATGCAACAAATATTGAAACCTCTATTGAATTAGATGGCGATGAATATGTTATTAATGGAAGAAAATGGTGGTCTTCAGGTGCTATGGATCCACATTGTAAGGTGGCCATTGTAATGGGGAAAACCGATGTAAAGGCTGCGCGACACCAACAACAAAGTATGGTTTTGGTTCCGATGGACACGCCAGGATTAAAAATCATCAGACCGCTTTCAGTTTTAGGCTTTTATGATTCACCAGAAGGGCATGCAGAGATTCAGTTAACAAATGTTCGAGTGCCCATTCAAAACTTAATTTTAGGAGAAGGAAGAGGTTTTGAAATTGCACAAGGTAGATTAGGTCCTGGAAGAATTCATCATTGTATGCGCTTGGTAGGTATGGCTCAATATGCTTTAGAAGTTATGTCTTATCGAACCCTTGAAAGAGAGGCTTTTGGGAAGAAGTTTTACGATTACAGCAGTATACGACAGGAAATCGCTAAATCTCAGTGTGAAATTGAGCAAGCACGACTATTAACTTTATCTGCTGCAGATAAAATGGATAAATTAGGTAATAAAGCAGCAAAAGATATCATTGCTATGATAAAAATTGTTGCGCCAAGTATGGCTCTAAAAGTGATTGACCGCGCCATGCAAATTTTAGGTGGAAAGGGAGTGAGTCAAGATACATATTTACCTCATTATTTTGCAATTGCTAGAATATTGCGTTTGGCAGATGGCCCTGATGAAGTTCACATGTATCAATTAGGTAAAAGTTGTATTAAAAAATACGGAAACTCTTAAAATGGTGCAACAAAAGGTTAGAAAAGGAGAAGAATTGAATGCCGTTTTGTTGAAAAGCTATTTGCAAAAAAATAATTTAATTGATTCTGTGAAAAGCACTTTGTTTGTAGAACAATTTACGCATGGTTTTTCTAATTTAACGTATTTATTACAAATTGAGAATAAAGACTACGTTTTAAGAAAGCCTCCTATCGGAGCGATCAAAAGAGGTCATGATATGGGACGTGAATTTAAAGTCCAAAGTACTTTGAAATCGGCTTTTCCTATGGTGCCAAAAATGTATGTATTTTCAGAAGATGAAGCTATTGTTGGTAGTCAGTTTTATCTGATGGAGAAGGTGAATGGAGTTATTTTAAACGTCAAAGAAGCGACACAAAGAAAAATAGCTACAGCTGATTTTAAAACAATTGCAAACACTTGGTTAGATACCTTAGTAACCTTGCATAATGTTGACTATAAAGGAATAGGTTTGTCTGATTTAGGGAAGCCAAATGGGTATGTTGAAAGACAGGTTACCAATTGGGGAAAGCAGTATTTAAAAGCAAAAACAGATGAATATCCAGAAGTTGAAATTGTGATGCGATGGATGCAAGAAAACCAGCCAACAAGCTATGATCATTGTTTAATTCATAATGATTATAAGTATGACAATATTGTCTTTAAAGATGATTATTGGCATGAAGTTACTGCAGTTTTAGATTGGGAAATGGCAACTTTAGGAGATCCATTAATGGATTTAGGAACTTCTTTAGCTTATTGGACGGTAGCTTCGGATGACGATTTTATAAAACAAGGGATTCCATCACCAACTGTTTTTGAGGGCAATCCAATACGAAGTGAAATTGCAAAAATGTACGCTGAAAAATCAGGAAGATCGATCGAGAATGTAGTTTTTTATTACGTTTTCGGGTTGTTTAAAATAGCTGTAATTGCGCAACAAATTTACTATCGATATCAGCAGGGCTGGACGACAGATATTCGTTTTGCTAATTTGAATAAAGCAGCCGAATTGTGTTGTAAATTAGCGTTAAATGCTATTAAAACCAATAAAATTGATTAAAAATAGCAATTATTATAGGTGGGTATTGAGGTACAATTACAGGATGCAGTTTTTAATTGTGAAAAAGGCAAATAAAAAATGAGTTTTTTAAGCAGCTGAAAATGAAGCTCTATCTAAGAGTATTAAAAGCGGCAGCCTTATCCAATTCAATATTAATATTTTGTAAATAAGTATGGAAGTAAAAAATAAAATAGTTATCGTTACAGGTGCAGGGTCAGGAATTGGAAAAGCGACAGCAATTCATTTTGCAAAATATGGTGCAATTGTTGTAGTTGCTGACATTAATTTAGAAAGTGCTCAAAAAGTTGTGGAAGAAATTGTAACAAATGGAGGTATATGTCGTTCTATAAAAGTAAACGTTGCGAAGTTTGAAGAGGTTGATTATTTAATCAAGGCAACTATTAAAGAGTTTGGACGATTGGATGTGATCGTAAATAATGCTGGTATTGGACCAAATTTATTAAGAACACACGAATCCTCTTTAGAAGATTGGAACAGGGTGATTGCAGTGAATCAAACAGGTGTTTTTTATTGCATGAAGTTGGCCTTAGTAGAATTTTTAAAACAAGGTGGAGGTACTATTGTAAATATTGCTTCATTAGCAGGATTAAAAGCATCACCCAATAATATAAGTTACAGTGCTAGTAAATTTGCTGTAGTTGGAATGACAAAATCTGTAGCTATGGAATATGCAACGAAAAATATTCGAGTAAATGCTGTGTGTCCTGGGTATACAGAATCTGCTTTATTAGACCAGTTAATAGCAGCAAAACCAGAAATGGATGCAATTTTAAAAAGTGTAATACCTATGAAACGCTATGGGAAAGCAGAAGAAATTGCTGAAGCTGCAGTTTGGCTAGCATCAGATAATACAAAATTTATAACAGGACAAACCATTACTTTAGATGGAGGAACATCTTTGTAAAACAACAATAATTAATAAATATAAAATAGAACAAAAATGAAAAAATGGCTTCCATTAATAATTACAATAGTAGTAGTATACATTGGCTACAGTTGGGCAAAAGGAATAAATAATACGGCTGTGGTGAATCAAGAAGACGCGAAAGCTGCATGGTCTAACGTAGAAAGTGCGTATCAACGAAGAAATGATTTGATAGGTAACTTGGTAAAAACAGTACAAGGTGCAGCAGATTTTGAAAAATCAACGTTGACAGAAGTTGTTAATGCGAGATCAAAAGCAACATCAACAACGATCAATGCTGGGAATTTAACAGGAGCAAGTTTAGCTCAATTTCAACAAGCGCAATCAGGCTTGTCAAGTGCCTTGTCTAAGTTATTGGTAGTGGTAGAAAAATATCCAGATTTAAAATCGAATCAAAATTTTTTAGAACTACAAAATCAATTAGAAGGAACTGAGAATCGAATTAAAATGGAGAGAGATCGATTTAATGGTAAAGTAAACCAATACAACAAACATATCAAGGTTTTTCCTAATAGCATGTTGGCTGGAGTTTTTGGTTTTGAGAGTATGGATCTTTATTCATCGAATCCGGGTTCTGAAAATGCAGTGGATATAAATTTTGATTTTAACAAGAAAGAATAATGTCAAAAATAACATCTTTTCTTTCCACCCAAGATGAAGAAGCAGTTGTTGCTGCTATCAAAGAAGCAGAGAAAAATACATCGGGAGAAATACGAGTGCACATAGAGGCGCACACAGATAATGATCATTACGAACATGCAATGAACGTTTTTGGTGAATTAAAAATGCATGAAACCAAATTAGGAAATGGTGTTCTTTTCTATGTAGCAGTGAATGATCATAAGTTTGTCATTCTTGGTGATAAAGGAATTAATGATAAAGTAGCTGAAGATTTTTGGGATACAACGAAAGAAATGATGCAAAATCATTTCAGAAAAGGCGCGTTTAAACAAGGATTAGTCGATGGTATTTTAAAAGCAGGACATGAATTAAAAATTCATTTTCCATATCAAGACGATGATACAGACGAGTTGTCTAATGAAATTTCTAAGAGCTCATGAAAAAGATACTAATAGCCGGGCTACTGGGTTTTTTCTTTGTGAGTGTCGGTCAAGCACAATTTAAGATTCCTGAAGTTCCAAAAAAGCAATCGAGCGTTTATGATTATTCAGAATTACTTTCTTCGTCAGAAGCAAGAAACTTAGAGCAAAAGTTAGTCCGATATTCAGATTCAACATCTACACAAATTGTAGTGATTGTAATTAACTCTTCAAATGGGGAAGATATTAATTATCTCGCTGCAAACTGGGGAGAAAAATGGGGAATTGGTCAAAAAGGGAAAGATAATGGCGTTTTATTGATGCTGGCCTTAGAAGATAGAAAGGTTGCCATTCAAGTTGGAAGAGGAACTGAAGGGAGTCTTACAGATTTAATGTCGAAACGAATTATAGAATCTCGAATCATTCCCGAATTTAAAAGAGGAAACTATTACAAAGGTTTAGACAGGGGAACTGATGGGATTTTTGAAGTTTTAAATGGAGAATTTAAGGAAAATAGAAAACGAAAAAGTAAGAAGGAAGGGAACGATTTTTCAGGAGTTCTATCATTTATTGTCATTCTTATTTTGTTCATTACTTTAAGAAATAAAGGCGGCGGAAGAAACGGAGGAAGAAGATCTGGTTCGGGTGCTTTATTAGACATTCTTATCTTAAGCAGTATGGGAAGAAGTGGTGGCTTTGGAGGTTCTTCAGGCGGAGGTTCTTCTGGAGGCTTTGGTGGTGGTTTTGGTGGAGGTTTTGGTGGTGGAAGCTTCGGTGGAGGCGGTGCTTCAGGAGGGTGGTAAACGATTCTGTTTAAAATTTTAAATGGTGTTTTACACGAATTAAAAACCAATTAAAGGACTGTAAATTTGAAAAACAAAAGCAGCCAACCAGCAACTAAAAACAAACCTCCTAAAGGAGTAATTGGCCCTAAAAATTTTATTTTTTTATTTTTTGCGGATGAAATTACCAAACCATAAATTGAAAAAGAAAACAACAACGTCCCGATGATGAATGCAAGAAATATGTATTGATCAATAGTCGAACTTTCTTTTAATTGAAAGCCTAAAACCAGCAATATAATTGCATGGTATATTTGGTATTTTATACCAGTCTCGAAACTTTGTAATTGTTCTGTAGATAATTTTTTCTTTAATAAATGGGCACCGAATGCACCCAAAATAATGGCCGTAGCTCCAAAAAATGCAGCAAAAACTAAAGCAATTTCATTCATATTTTAAAAAATGTGTTATTGATTGAATTTTTTCATTAAAACAAGGTGTAAAAATACACTTTTAAAGTGTGTTTAGGTATGTTTTATAGTCTTTTGGACTGTCAATATCAATTAGATTTACACGTGTTTTTGGAGATAAAATTTCTTTTTTGTTTTTTTGGAGGAATTCCCTAGCACCTTTATCGCCTTTAATCGCTAATAAATTTTTAATAAATGATTTTGGAAAAATTGCAGGAACCCCAAACCTATTTTCATATCTCGAGGCGATTATTTTCTTTTTTTCTTTTGAAAACAGCGCCACCATTTCTTGATAATAAGCTACTTTAATAGCTGGTTGGTCTGCTAATAACAGGAAGATTCCATCAAACTGTTTTTTTTGTTTTTGTAGGTGTTTTATTCCTGAAATAATACTAGAACTCAATCCCAATTCATAGTCTTTATTGATGGTAACATCCACATTACTCATATCCACTTTCTTTTTTATTTCTGCAGCATGTGCACCTAAAACACAGAGCGTCGAAGTTTTTTCAATTTTCATTGAAGTTTCTATAGCATTCTCTATGAGTGTTTTGCCCTCTATTTTTAACAATTGTTTTATATTGCCCATTCTTGAAGATTTACCAGCCGCCAATATGAGTACAACTAATTGCATATTAATTTTGATGAATGTGACCAGTGATGTTCTTCAAAGAATCTGGTTTTTTATTTTTTATAGTAGCTAGTATTTCAGCCAAGATTGAAATGGCAATTTCTTCGGGGGTTTGAGCCCCCAAGTTTAACCCTGCAGGTGTGTGTATACTATCTAGAAAGTCTTCCGTAATTGACGGGTTCAATTCAATTAGCTCGTTAAACATTTTATCCCGTCTTTTTGCGGCTCCTAAAACACCTAGATATGCCGGTTTTTTATCAATCAATTTTAGTATATATTTTAAATCTTGCACATAACTATGATTCATAATTAGGATTCCTGTATTTGCATCAATTTTAGAAAAATCGATCATTTCAGCATTACTTTCAACAACCGAATTTGCTCCTGGGAAATCATTGATACTTTTGGGATCTTTTAAGGAAGTAATGAGGTCTATCTGCCAACCTAACAAAGAACCTATTTTACATAATTTTACCGCATCGTGTTCAGCACCAATGATTCGTAAATTAAATGCAGGTTTTATCATTTGATGAAAGGATAATAGGTTTTTTTCAGGTTTTCTAACAACGTTTTTAGAGAAGGTAAACGGATCTAAATTCTGAAAGGTTAGGATTGAGCCAAAATCAACGCTAGCTTCCTCATTTTTTGAATAAATAGCTTCGATGTTTATGATTTTTCTGTTTAAAACAGCGTTTCTGAAAGTTGTATGGAGTAGTTCAGAGATAAAAAAAGGTTCAATTAAGATATACAAAACACCTTCACAACCCAATTTATACCTGCCGTCATAAGTGATTATTTTTGCTTCCGCATTTTTAAAAACACTCTTGCTTCTGTGAAGAATTTCTTTTTCCACACAGCCTCCACTCACGGCACCGGTCATTTTTTCGTTTTCAGAAATTAGCATGCGAACGCCTGGTTTTCTGTAGGAAGAGCCCTCTAGATGCACCACAGTTGCCAATACATTTTTTAATCCTTTTTGTTGATTGGTAAATGCTTGATTAATAATTTCTTTAAGTTCGTGAATCATTTCAAATACTAAAATTGAGGTTTAAATATAGAACTTTTAAAGTTATTATTTACAGCTTACATTACAAGTTTCACATTTGAAGATATCTTCATTGATGCTCATTCTACTTGTATTCTTCTCTCTTATTTTATTGATAAAATTGCAGTAAGTCTGATCACGAACAATCAACTTTTTATTTAATTGAAAAAGCCACCTTTAAAAGCTGTGTTTACTAATTCCATTGTAACTTCTTTCTTTCTGCCCAGTAAAATTCGGAATTTACTTTAAAAGAATCTAACAATTTAATTTCATCCGTTGCAAGGTAAAAAGAAGTCATTTTTAAATTTTCTTTTAATTGAGTAACATTACTAGCACCGCTTAAAACAATGCTCTTGGGAATTGTTTGAGTACAATATTTTAAAGTAATTGCATCTATACCAACGGTGTATTTTTTTGATAAATCTTCTAAAAAGGTGTACATCTTGTCATAATGCTTATAGTGTTGGTTTCTAAAAACGCGACCATTTGCCAACGCCTCTTTGATAACAATCGATTTATTTTGACGAATTAAATCTTTAGAAACCTCCAATAAACTTTGGTCTAAAAAATTATAAGTCACTTGAAATATGTCAAAAATTTGCTTGCCATCCACCAACATATTCATGGCTTTTTTAATCACTTCAACCTGGTTTTCGCCTGTTGTTGTCAATCCTATTTTTAGGTTGTGTTCTTTCTTTAAAAAGGCTAATTTTTTTAAAACTTCTTTATTTTCTAGGACTCCTGTTTCTAAAGTAGCAGAATGAATTTGATATACTTTTAAGTGGGGGAGAAGTTGTTTCGAGAAATTCCATTGCTCATTTAACTTAGAGAAACTATGTTCTTTAACTTCGTGAATTGTTGCGTTTGCATCGAAATTAGCGGTGTACGTATACCCCCATTTTGTTCCAATTTCAATAGATGCATCATTCTTAGTTTGCAACCATTCTAGGACTAATTTTTCGGCGAAACCATAGCCAGGCGCTGTGTCAAAATATCTAATTCCTAGATTATAAGCTTCTTCTAAAACTGAAAAACTATGCTTTCTAAAAGCTTCTAGAGTAGAATATTTGGTGTTCTCTTGACGAATATTGATATATTGTGGCCTTCCTAAAGCCGCTGTTCCTAATCCTAATTTCATAAGTAATTTTGTTTTTTAAGAACTACAAGATAGCATCGAACAGCCTACTTTATTTCTTGCCCATTCAGGTCTTTTGGCAAACCATTTTACATTCTCAGGTTGCTCAGAATAGGGTTTTTTCAAGAGTTTAAAGAGCTCATCTATTAGGGTGTAATTTCCCTTATCAGCTTCATCAATAGCTATTTGAGACATGTAATTTCGCAAAATATATTTTGGATTTACAGCATTCATTTTTTCTTTTCTTTGCGCGGGAGAAAGCAATTCTTGCTGCAATCTACTACTGTAATTCTTAAACCACAAATGCCATTTATTTTTTACATCACTCGAAATATTTTCTAAAGTATAAAATGCTTTTTTTATCAATTCAAAAGCTGTTTTTTCATCAGAAAAGTCACTTAAATTTCTAAAGAAGATCGTCATGTCTGTTTCAACTAATTGCAAATTGTCTTCTAAACTTTGAATCAAGTTTACATCGTTTTCATGATTAGAGAACAAACCTAGTTTGGTTTTCATCATCTGGAAAGATTTTTCTTCAAAGTCAACTTTATATTGATCTAAAATATTTTCTAAGGGTACTACATCTTCAATAATTGGATACAAAGCATTTGCGAGTTGATATAAATTCCACAAACCAATATTCGGCTGATTGCCATACCTGTAGCGTTTATGTTGGCTGTCGGTTGTGTTTGGCGTCCAACTATAATCAAAACCCTCTAACCAGCCATAAGGGCCGAAATCGATGGTTAATCCTAAAATAGACATGTTATCAGTATTCATTACTCCATGCACAAAACCAACACGTTGCCAATGGATAATCAGTTCTAAAGTACGTTCAGAAACTTCCTTAAAAAAGGATATATAGTTTTTTTTTGATGGATTTCCTAAATGTGGAAAATGATGCTTGATTGTGTAGTTTACTAAAGATCTTAGGTTTTTAACATCTTTTCTTGCGGCAAAAATCTCATAATTTCCAAAGCGTAAAAAACTTGGAGCAACCCTAGAAACAATGGCCCCTTTTTCATAAGCCGAATTTCCATCATATAAAATATCACGTAAAACAGTATCACCAGACAAACTTAAAGACAAAGCACGTGTTGTTGGCACTCCTAGATGAAACATCGCTTCACTACACAAATATTCTCTAACTGATGAGCGTAAAACAGCCAAACCGTCTGCTGTTCTTGAATACGGGGTTTCTCCAGCACCTTTTAATTGCACTTTCCAGTTTTTATTATGAGATTCAATTTCAAACAAATTAATGGCTCTTCCATCTCCTAATTGTCCTGCCCAATTGCCAAATTGATGTCCTCCATAACACATGGCATAAGGTCTTGTATTTGGATAAATTGTATTTCCAGTAACAATATTTTTAAAGAAATCAGACTCTGTTTCTTCTTCAGGTATTTGAAGATCAGAAGCCATTTCCTGGGAAACATGAATCACTTTCGGTTCTTTGGTTTTTTTCGGTTTTACATATGAAAATACTGCTTCAGTAACCTGTCTTCTTGTGTTTTCAAGAATTGAATCTGACGGATTTTCTGTTGTAAAAGTCTCTTTTATCCTAAGTTTCATGTACTTATAATTACAGTTTTGTAATTTATTTTTAATGGTATTTGATCTATTTTAATTTATCAGCGTATCTCTTTCTCAATTTAGCCAATTTTGGCTCAATTACAAAACTACAATATCCCTGTTGTGTGTTTTCTCTGTAGTAATTTTGATGAGCAGCTTCTGCCTCATAAAAAATAGGTAAAGCACTTACTTCTGTACATATTGTATCTTGATAATAAGTTTGAATTTTTGTCAATATTTCTTGGGCAATTTTTTGCTGATTTTTTGTGTGATAGAAAATTACAGAACGATATTGTGTTCCTCTGTCTGCTCCCTGTCTGTTTAGTGTTGTTGGATCGTGGGTGGTCATAAAAATGATTAAAAGTTCTTCAAATGAGATGATATTTGCATCAAAAGTTACTTGAACAACTTCTGCATGACCGGTTAACCCGGAACAAATTTCTCTGTATGTTGGCTTTCCAGGAGCACTTCCGCCTGCGTATCCAGAAACCACTTTTTGGACTCCTTTTATTTCTTGAAAGACTGCTTCAGTACACCAAAAACAGCCCCCTCCCACAGTCATAATTTGTATATTATTACTCATTTTCTGCATTCTCTTTTTTTAATTGCATGGCTTCAGAATTAATACAATAACGCAATCCACTTGGAAGAGGCCCATCTGGGAAAACATGACCTAAATGTGCATCACACGTATTGCAAAGTACTTCAACTCTTATCATCCCAAAAGAAACGTCTTTGTGGTATTTTATGGCATTTTCTTTAATTGGCTGCGTGAAACTTGGCCATCCAGAACTTGATTCAAATTTTATCGTAGAATCAAACAAGGGCGTGTTACAACAAATACAGTTGTACAGTCCTTCGTCATAGATACTACACAATGCTCCTGAATATGGTCTTTCTGTTCCTTTCTGTCTTGTAATTCTGTATTGTTCGGGTGTTAATTGGGTTTTCCATTCTAATTCAGACTTCTCAATTCTTTTATCTGGAGTTGGATTTCCTTTTGATGTAAAGCTGAGTACTTCTTTCCATGTTAACATACATAATTGTTTTAAGAGCTTGTATTGATAATTTTACATTGTATGAATACTGCAATGATAATTCGTTGTAAAAATAAACATACAGTTTTTAAAATTAGTTAGGGGCTTGTTAAAAATATTGAATTAATTGCCAAAAATTCTTCCTAGGAAGAAGCTCATGATACTCAAAGCAACCTTTCTATTTATATTTTTTGAGAAAAAGGAAGAATAATTAAATTAAAGTTATATTATTGTTAAGTTTAGAGGTCCTAAAATGACTTTTCAAAGAGTTACAATAAAACGTTTATAATAAAAAAGTGTAATATCGATACTTCCAAAGATTTTGATCTAGAATTTATGAATATTTCTGAGGAGCCAATTGCTCTTAAAGAAATAGCATCTGAAATTCATAAATTTAAAAGCATTTCGCTAGAAGAAATGAATGCTGTTTCTTTGATGAAAAGGACAGATACAAAGTATATTATTCATGTTAATTCTCTGGCGCCAATCCTAGACGATCTTCAAAAAAAATACCAAGTTTTAGAAGTAGAGAGCAGAAGAATTATGAATTATTCTTCTGTATATTTTGATACTCCTGAATTTAAATTCTATTTTGACCACCATAATGGAAGAGTTCATAGAACAAAAGTAAGACAACGTAAATATGTAGATTCTGAGTTGACTTTTTTAGAAATAAAGCAAAAGAATGGCAAAGGAGAAACCAATAAATCAAGAATTGAAATAGCAGATTTTGAATTGGATTTATCAACAAAATCGAGGGAGTTTATTTCTAAAGTTACGGGTCAAGTATTTGATTTACAACCAAGTTTATGGAATCGTTTTAAAAGAATAACGCTTGTGAATCTCAAAGACAACGAGAGAGCTACTATCGATATAAATTTAACATATTCAATGAATGATAAAGATAAAAGGTATGAAAATATAGTCGTAGTTGAAGTTAAGCAACATCGTTTTGATAGAAAATCGATGCTTGTAAAAACACTAAAAAAATATAAATACAACCCATACAGCATCAGTAAATATTGTATTGGCATTGTGAATTTATATGAACATTTAAAGTATAATTTATTTAAAAGAAAATTACTAAAAATCACTAAAATATCTTTGTAATTATGGATTTCATGAACATCCCCCTTTTTGACGAGGACTTTTATAAAATGGCCTTCCTTTTTTTTATTGACGTTTTCTTTCTGACGATTATCATTCGATGGTTTTATTATAGGACGACCCCTAAAAAAAACTATTTATTCACCTATTATTTAATTGGTTTAATCGTATTTTTCTTGTGTTTTACACTTAAAAAATACAAGTTAGATATTGGTTTGGCCATAGGGCTTTTTGCCATATTCGGGATTATAAGATATCGAACAGAGTCGATTCCTATTAAAGAAATGACCTATTTATTTATTGTCATTGGAGTTTCTTTAATGAACGCATTTGTGAATAAAAAAATGAGTTATGCAGAAATTATTTTTGCCAACTCTGCGATTGTTTTTACAATAGGAATCATTGAGAAAGTATGGAATTTAAACTATGAGGTTACCAAAGAAATTGTCTATGAAAACATAGAGAATATTAAGCCTGAAAATTATGAATTGCTAAAGGCTGATATAGAAGTAAGAACGGGCATTGCAGTCAATAAAGTTACCGTAGAAAGTATCGACTTTTTAAAAGACACAGCTACAGTCATCATTTATTACAATATTAAAGGGTAAACAATGAAAGAATATACACCTCGAATAGTAGCTTTTTTAAGCTTTTTTTTGCTGTCATCTAGTATCCTGCATTCTCAAGAAACAGATACCAATGATTTTGAATTATGGAGTTCGGTAGGAGTATCGTATGCTGTAAATGACAAGATTAAAGTTGGACTTAAAGAACAACTTAGACTTAAAGAAAATGCGACGACTACAGATGCTTATTTTACAGATTTAATCTTGGAATACGAATTGTTTAAAGATTTTGAAATTGGTCTTGGGTTCAGATACATTACAGAAAATGATAACAAAGGGAAAAAACAAGGATTTGAAAATCATTTTCGATATAACATAGACCTTTCTTATAAATATGATTTTAATAGAATCACTGCCTCTCATAGAATTCGGTATCAAAATAAAAATCAATTAGGGGTAAATGAACAAGATGGCGATTTAGTCCCTCAAGGAGTTCGAATAAAATCAGGATTAAAATACGACTTTGAAAATTCGCCACTCGAACCTTCTTTTTCATTAGAGATCTTTAATAAATTCACTAAAAATGATAGGTTTAGAATTCAGAATTACAAAACAAGTAAATACAGACTAACCTATGGGCTAAGTTACAAATGGGACCAGATTGGAAAGTTCAAGGTTTTTTATCGTCGAGAAAATATTGTACTTGAAGTACTTCCCAAAAACATTGATATCGTTGGATTGAATTATGTGTATTCAATACATTAAAACGCCTACTTATTTCTGTCTAAAATAAATGGTTATTGGGATTCCTGTGAAACTATACATTTCTCTTAATTTATTTTCAATAAAGCGTTTGTATGGATCTCTTACATATTGAGGTAAGTTACAAAAGAAGGCAAATTGTGGGGTTGGTGTAGGCAATTGCATACAGTATTTTATTTTCACAAACTTTCCTTTTGTAGCGGGTGGTGGATAACTTTTTACAATGTTTAACATTGCATCATTTAGCTTACTAGTTGGTATTTTGTTTTTTCTGTTTTCAAAAACCTCTACAGCCGTTTCTATTGCCTTGAATAAACGTTGTTTTGTCAATGCAGAAATAAATACGATTGGTACATCTGTAAAAGGTTCTATCTGTTTTCTAACCATTGCCTCAAAATCGCGCATGGTATTGGTTTCCTTTTCAATTAAATCCCATTTGTTGATTAGAATCACAACCCCTTTTTTGTTTTTTTCTGCTAGCCAAAAAATATTTTGGTCTTGTCCTTCAAATCCACGAGTCGCATCAACAACCAGTACGATAACATCAGAATATTCGATAGAGCGAACTGCTCTCATTACAGAATAGAATTCTAAATCTTCTTTTACACGAGATTTTTTACGAATACCAGCAGTATCTACTAGGTTAAAATCGAATCCAAAACGGTTGTATTTGGTGTCAATCGAATCTCTTGTAGTACCAGCAATATTCGTAACAATATTCCTGTCTTCACCAATTAAAGCATTGATAAATGACGATTTTCCTGCATTGGGTCTTCCAACAACGGCAAACCTGGGTAATTCTTCTTTTTCTAAGTCAAACTCTTCTGGTGCTGGCATTTTCTCTGCCAACGCATCTAATAAATCTCCAGTTCCACTTCCATTTATAGATGCAATTGTAAAGTAGTCTCCAAGTCCTAGATTGTAAAACTCAACAGCATCTGGTTCACGCATGGCATTGTCAACCTTGTTGACAACCGTAAAAATAGGCTTTTTTACCTTTCGTAAAAGTTTCGCTACTTCAGCATCCATGGGTGTGATCCCATCTTCAACATTGACCACAAAAACGATAATATCTGCTTCGTCGATGGCCAGATTCACTTGTTTTCTAATTTCTCCTTCAAAGATATCATCAGAACCCACAGAATAACCACCGGTATCGATCACGGAAAATTCTTTTCCATTCCAATCAGATTTCCCATAGTGTCGGTCTCTGGTAACTCCACTTACAGAATCTACAATTGCTTCTCTTCGCTGAACCAATCTGTTAAAAAGGGTAGATTTCCCCACATTTGGTCTTCCTACAATGGCAACAATACTATTCATTTGAATTGAAAATTTTTGCAAAGATACAACTAATGCTCAAAGAAAAGACACTAAAAAAAAGAAGTCTGTATAACAATTAAACCCCTAAAATCTTTCTTTTTTATGAGCAGGTATCTATTTAATTTTGATGGTAACCGAAACGTTTTAATTGGTTTTTGTCACTACGCCAGTTTTTATTTACTTTAACGTAGAGCTCTATAAATACTTTTTTCTCAAAAAACTTTTCTAAATCTTTTCTTGCTTCTGCGCCTACTCTTTTAATAGCAGTTCCTTTATGGCCAATGATAATGCCTTTTTGAGTCTCACGTTCTACCATAATAACAGAACGAATTCGAACAATAGTGTCTTCTTCTTTAAACTCTTCTGTTTCGACCTCTACAGCATAGGGAATTTCTTTTTTGTAATGAATAAGGATTTTTTCTCGGATTTTTTCATTGACAAAAAAACGTTCTGGTTTATCCGTTAACTGATCCTTTGGGTAATAGGGTGGCGCTTCGGGAAGCAATTCTATAATTTTATCGAACAAGCTGTCGACATTAAATTTTTCTAGGGCAGAAATAACAAATACCAGTGCATTTGGTACTTTTTCTTTCCAAAATTCCACTTTTTCTTCAACAGCTTCTTGGGAAGAGGTGTCAATTTTATTTAACAGTAAGATCACTGGAATTTCGCTATTGATTATTTTTTGAAAGAATCCTTCATTTTTCAATTCTTTTTCACCCACTTCTACCATGTAGATTAAAATATCGGCATCTTCTAGTGCAGATTTCACAAAATCCATCATCGAAGATTGCAATTCGTAGGCAGGTTTTATAATTCCTGGTGTGTCAGAAAAAACAATTTGGTAGTCATCATGGTTTACAATTCCTAGAATACGGTGTCTTGTTGTTTGTGCTTTTGAGGTGATAATTGATAGTTTTTCACCTACTAAAGCATTCATTAGAGTGGACTTCCCTACATTTGGATTTCCAATAATATTTACAAAACCTGATTTATGTGCCATGCGGCAAAGATAGTTTCTTTTTAATTTTTAAGCTGAATTTTTGAATGAATAAAAATAAATCAAATAAAGTTTGGCAAACTCTTTATTAATGTGGTATCTTTTGCAGTCCAAATCGCGGGATAGAGCAGTAGGTAGCTCGTCGGGCTCATAACACTCCTCACCACCCAATTTCACCCAATTTTATTCATTCATTTTCAAGTAGTTACAAAAATATTATCCTTTTTGTGTTACACGTGCTAGACTCTTGTGTTAGATAAAATATGACTATCCAAAGACTTTAACCTTCATTAATTTCTCTTCTTCAACGTTTAATAAAAGTGGATTGATGTAGTGGTTTTCTAATACCTTCATTGAAGTGTGAGATGACAATAATTAAATATCATAACGCTGTGGGCCTCCTCTACGTATCTCTTCATTTGCAAATTCTTCAAACTGCTTAAAGTTTTCTCTAAATGCATTTGATAATTTAAAGGCTGTTTTGTAGTAAGCTTCATCATCATTCCATGTGGACCTTGGACTTAAAACACTAGTTGGTACTCCGGGACATTTTCTTGGTTGTGCAACACCAAACACAGAATGTATATGATAATTTTCGTATGTATAATCTTTTAAATCCCCATTTAATACGGCATTAATCATTGCTCTTGTATATTTCAAAGGCATTCGTTTACCAACACCATATTGTCCTCCGGACCATCCTGTGTTAACCAACCACACATTAACTCCTGCTTCCTTCATTTTTTTACTTAACATTTGTGCATATCTAGTTGGATGTAAGGGCATGAAAGGAGCTCCGAAACATGCAGAAAAACTCGGTGTAGGCTCTGTAACTCCTGCTTCAGTTCCCGCAACTTTTGCTGTATAACCAGAAATAAAATGATATGCAGCTTGTGCTGGAGTTAATTTAGATATTGGAGGTAGAACTCCAAAGGCATCAGCAGTTAAAAAGAAAATATTCTTTGGGTTTTTACCAATAGAAGGTTCTTGAACATTATCTATATGATATATAGGATAACTAACTCTTGTGTTCTCTGTAATAGATGTATCTGCAAAATCAACAATACCATTATCACCAATTAGCACATTCTCTAACAAAGCACCTTTTTTAATTGCAGCATAAATTTCTGGTTCTTTATCTTTAGATAAGTCAATTACTTTTGCGTAACACCCGCCTTCAAAATTAAAAATAGTGTTTTCTGCTGTCCATCCATGCTCGTCATCGCCAATTAAACTTCGATTTGAATCTGTAGATAATGTGGTCTTACCTGTACCAGATAAACCAAAGAAGATGGCTGTATCTCCAGCTTTACCAACATTTGCAGAACAATGCATTGGTAATGTATTTTTATAAACAGGAAGAATAAAGTTTAGGGCAGAAAATATTCCTTTTTTCATTTCTCCTGTGTATCCTGTTCCTCCTATTAAAGCAATCTTTTTAGTGAAATTTAAAATCGAAAAATTATGTTGACGTGTTCCATCTTCAAGAGGGACTGCCATAAAACCTGGTGCATTTACTATCGTCCATTCTGGAGTAAAATTTGTCAATTCATCTTCAGTTGGTCGTAAAAACATATTAAAAGCAAACATGTTACTCCAAGGGTATTCGTTTACAACTCTAATTTTTACCTTATAGTTTTCGTCTGCGCATACCATGGCATCTCTCACAAAAACCTCTTTGTTTGAAAGATATTTTACGACCTTCTCGTACAAGTTTTCAAATTTTTGAGGATCAAAAGGTAAATTTATGTCGCTCCACCAAACTTCATTTTTCGTCACTATATCCTTTACAATAAAGCGATCATTAGGAGAGCGGCCTGTAAACTCTCCTGTATTAATAGCAACAGCTCCTAACGAGGTTTCTTTTCCTTGATCCCTTACAATAGTTTCATTATGTAACTGTTCTAATGAAAGTTGGTATTTAATTTTTGAGTTTTTAATACCCAAATAATCCAAAGCAATAGTTCTAACTTTTGTATGGTTCATAAATTTAAAAATTGGATTACTCTTTTTTAATTAATTTTTTCGTTTCTGAAAATTTATCTTTGATAAGTCCAAAACTTGAAATATCAATTAGTATGCTTATTCAAGTTTTATAAAGAAATTATCATTTAATTATTATTTTTTCAGTTGAAGAACGATCTCCTATCGAAACTTTTAATAGGTATAATCCTGCACCTATTGAACGAATATCTAGTGCATCAGTTTCTAATTCAGTTTTTAGAACACTTCTTCCCGTCACATCAAATATTTCTACTTTTTTAACTCCAGATAAAGGTGATTTAATATTTATTAAACCATTTTTTACAGGATTAGGATATATAGATAATTCTGATATAGTAAACTCGTTACTTGACAATTTTGAATCTGCAAATGGATAAGGACAACTACTAGCTTGAGAAGTCAAAGTATTAACTGTTCCTGTACCTGTGCAATCAATACCTCCATATGTCCAAATTCCCGATTCTTTATAAGCCCAGGAATTACCATGAAATTGAAAACTTGGGCAAGTCGTGGTCGTACCATCTGATGAAGGTCGACAATCTATATCTCCAAATGTTTCAATTACTACTGGAGTAGTGTTAACACTTCCAAAAAGTTCAATAGCATCATCTCCATTTTGGTTTGCAACAGAGGCTTCAATAACAATGTCAAAAACATCAAGGTTAACAAAATAATCAGTCATCCAAATTGTATTCCTAGGTACAAAAATATGACTACCTGCAGCAACAGCTTGTGCTGGAAATGTATATTCTAAACCGTCGGTTCCACCTCCATTACCTGCAGTGCCTAAGCCGTAATGACTTAAATCACTAATAGCTTTGTTAGCAACTAAATGTATAGCTTTACCCTGTGTTCCTCCCTTTTCAAACACGATAATTCCTTTTAATTCTAACGAGGATAGTGTCCATCCAGAACCAGAACCTAAAGGATAGTTACCACCTAAAGTATTAAAATAAGTTTCTAAATTTGTACCAACGCCTTGACAAGCCGTATTATCATCTAAATCATTTTCTGCGGTAATTACCCAATCTGTAGGATTCCAAGTACCTAAATCTGGATTTGATAATCTAGTAGCTACAGCATCACTATGATTCCAATTAGAATCAGTATCGTTATCTGCATCTGTTTCTGTTTTACCAAATTGACTTACGACATTACCATTTAAAACTAATTGATAGCCATCATCCCCATTAGTGGATGTGCCCACGATTATGGTATTAAAGTCTGCAGATGTACTATTGGTTTCAAATGTAGTACTAGGAAATTCTGCCTGCATTAAAGTTAAATCTCTGATAATGTAGATAAATTTATCAGAAATAATTCCAAAACCAGAAACATCAATTTGATTGGCTGACCACAGACCTCCATTATTCATATAGTTTAAAGTAACTTCATTACTAAAATCAACAGTCCCATCAACATATAGTTCAACTGATTTCACAAAAGGACTAGAACATCCTGTTTCTATAATTTTCGTTATTGTGACATTTTTTTGAGCATAACTCGCAAATGACATTAAAAAAAGTAAAATGTAAAGTTTTTTCATAATAATAATTGTTTAGTTAATAATAATTGTTTAGTTAATAAGTTATTGATTGTTCATTATATATTGCTTAAATTCTGGAGAGTTATACATGCTATTGCCATTATGCCCTACGTTATTTACAATAATCTTTTCATGCTTGTTTGTTCCCCCGTAAAAGGTTTGCATATATAAATGCATATTTTCACCTCGCATCACGCGGTTTGAACCTAAAAGTGTTGCTTGACAATCTGATGTATTTAGAGAACCAGTTGTAGATGTGTCGTTACTACCTAATAAATAAGTGGTATTTCTTGTTACTTGTTGCTCTGTAATTATGGATTCTTCAATTCCATCTAGGTATGGCACTGAGAACTGATAACCATATGGCCAAAAGTTATAGCCTGAACAATTATTAGGTGTTACAAATTGCTGCGTACTTTCATCATATCTTACACCATCTGGATAATAGAAATATTGATTATTAGCAATACCATATTCAAAATTAATTTCTGTATATATGTTTTCTGCTCTGTTAGCCAAAGCATAGTGTTGCGTTAAAAATCCACCAGAGGAATGTCCTGTTACAAATATGGTAGTCAAATTTGGGAAATTACCTGAATTAACTACATTTTCAATAATAGAATCTATAACATTAAATGAACTTATTGAAGCACTAGTATTACCTGAATCTGCACCTTCTCTCCAGCGCGTGTCCCAAAACAAATCATCACCTGTCGCTGCCGAAGAATCTTTAAAATAAGGCGAAAGCAGTAATGTGCTTTCTTCCATGTTTATACTTTGCAACGAAGTGGCCATATATGAAAAATAGTCATTAGCATTTCTTTGTAAGCCATGAACAACAATAACTACCTGATTTATTGAATTATGAGTAAATTCAGTATCATCAATAAAATCATAATTACTATACATATCAAAACTAAATGGAGTTCCAGAGTTATTAGATAATTGTATAGTCTGAATACATTGATCAGCACCAGTTAGGCATGGTGTTTTTCCCAAACCTGTTACATATGATAATGTTAAACCAACCTCTAAATACTCTCCGTTTGGTCCTAAATCTCCTGATGAAATTGATACGTTATATGTTGCATTTGGATCCATTTGATTAAGAGTAATAACAGCCTTTGAAGAAGCATTTGAATAAGACACCGTATAACCAAGATCTCCAGAAGAACTGGTAACTAAAAGTAAATTTTCAAATTTTGAAAGCAAAATTTCTGATGAAAAGGCTACCTCAATAATTGAATTTATAGGAATGTTTACTGCTCCATCTTCAAGTGATGAACCGTTTGCTGTAATTGATAAGATTGATAATGGAAGTAAATCATTGCCATCATCATTACAGCTAACGAAGAAGGATAAGCAAAAAATCATGAAAAATAAGCTACTCTTTTTAAAAATACATCTCGTTGCATTCATAAGGCATTTTATTTTAAAATTTAGCGACTGATTAAGCCGTTTATTTAGAAATTATTATTCGGTTTTAATTACATGCAGGGTAAGCACATGATGACGTTTGTGTACTAGTTGAGCCTGCTGCACAATCGACACCTCCTGCTACAAAATTTCCATCTAGTTTGTAAGCCCAAGATCCCTTATATTCCCAACTTTCTCCAGTACCATCAACATTTACATCACCATAGGTTTCAATAACATCGTTGCCTTTAAAAAGTTCTATTGCATCATCTCCATTTTGATTCATTGAACCAGTTTCAATAATGTGTTCAAAATTATTAACACATGACCCAAAATAACTTGCTATTGTTGCCGGTTCTCTTGCGATAAGAATATCATCTCCTTCTGAAACAGATATAGCAGGGAATGTGAATTCTATACCATCGGTTCCTCCACCGTTATTCGCAACCCCAAGACTATAGATACTTAAATCAACTATATCTTTTTGTACTTTTAAATGCACTGCTTTACCTCCGTTGCTTCCGCTTCCATCCCAAACAATTGCCATAATTCCTTGAAGTGTTAGGGCTTGAGCGCAAATAGGATATACGCAACTAGAGCTTTGTATTGTAGAAGATCCTACTGAGCAATCTATACCACCATAGGTCCAAGCACCATTAAATTTATAAGCCCATGAGCCCTTATATTCCCATACTTCACCTGTTCCATCAAAATCGGCATCTCCAAAAGTTTCAATAACTGTAGTTCCGCTATACAATTCAATTGCATCGTCTCCATTTTGGCTTATAGATGTATTTGCTTGTAAAACATGCTCAAACTCATTAGTACAACCTCCAAAGTAAGTTGAAATTAACGCTGGCTCTCTTGCTACTAGGATATCATCTCCCACAGAAACTGACATTGCTGGAAATGAGTATTCTAAACCATCGGTTCCACCGCCATTATTTGCAACCCCAAGACCATAGATACTTAAATCTGCTATATTTTGATTTGCTATTAAATGGATTGCTTTACCATCATTACTTGCAGAGCCATCCCAAGTTAATGCCAATATTCCTTTTAGCGATATTGCTGGTAATTGCTCTTTAATCGTAATTGTAAGTTCTTGAGAATCATTTGTAGCATTAACAACATTACTTAAGGACAAGGTTATTGTTTCATCACCTTCATTTTCACCATCCAATACAGAGGTTAACGTAATAGATGCCGATAAACTTCCTGCTAGAATGGTTATATTTAAGTTTCCTGTAACATTATAATCTAAAGTTTCGGATGCTGTCCCTCCTATTACTATGGTGGCAGTAACATCGCTTTCAGATATATTATCAAGACTAGCCATTATTGTTGTTGTGGTGTTATTCTCTTCTATTTCTAAAACGTCACTGGATAAACTTAAAACGGGAGGTACAAATGCAGCGGTTGTAAAACTTAGAGATAATGGTTCTTTTAAAGACTCATTTGCTAAACCATAATCACCAGCTGGTAATGTTAATGTATAATTAGTTTCATAGTTTAAAGGAATACTCGGAATTAAAGTAACTGTTGAGTTAGTATTTGAAAAAACAAGTGAGTAATCTACAGTACCTGTATCAGAATTTAATGTTAATGAGGATGAAAATAAATCTGTATTAAGAGTGTGTGAAAAAATAATTTCTACTGTAGAATTAACATTAATATTTTCAATACCACTATCAAAATCTGCATCGTTAATGGTTTTTACCATCACCATCAAAGTGTTATCTAAATTTGTTGCTGCATCATCGTCAGCACAAGCTACAAACACAGTTATGGTTGAGAAACCCAGTGCAATCATAAAGTACGCGGCTATTTTTTTTAAATTTTTCATGATATGTTCAGTTTACGTTTTATAAAATATTTTTTCTATTAGTTTAAGGCTTTACTAAAGTTTTAAATTCAGAAAAATCGCTAGGATTAAAATCCCAAATTATTGGTAACACATAATACACCATTATTGTTAAAAAGATAATCGACATAATGTTCATCCATATACCACTTTTAATCATATCTGGTATCCTAAGATATCCAGACCCAAAGACGACAGCATTTGGTGGTGTTGCAACTGGCATCATAAAAGCACAGGATGCTGCTACTGTACATGCTACCATAAGAGAATAGGGGTTGATGTTTAGAGAAATAGCTATAGGGGCCAAAATAGGGAGCAACATAGCTGTTGTTGCTAAATTTGATGTAAATTCTGTAAAAAAGTTGACTAATCCTATAATGACTAATACCAACAAAACCAATGATAGTCCCTCTAGCATAGACATTTGAGCCCCTAGCCATGAAGCTAATCCGGTAATTTGAAATCCTGCTGCAAGTGCCATTCCCCCGCCAAATAAAAGTATTATACCCCAAGGTAATTTCACAGCATCTTCCCAAGTAATTATACGTTTTTTAATATCGCTAGTTGGAATTACAAATAACAATACACCTGCTATCATAGCTATTATTGTGTCATCTATGTATGGAAAAAATTTCTGTAAAATAAAGGACCTTGTAATCCAACAAAAGGCTGTGAAAACAAAAATTAGTGAAACTATTTTTTCTTCTCTCTTCATAGGACCAATTTCCAACAAAAGTCTGTTGATTTCTTTTTTTCCTCCAGGAAATTCTTTCTGCTTAAATTTAAATGCAGATTTAGTTAGGTATAACCATGCAACAGCTAGTAATGGAATTGCTATGGGTAATCCAAATTTAAACCATTGCAAAAAGGTGATTTCAATGCCATAAATTTCTTCTACATAACCTGCAAACACTAAATTAGGAGGTGTCCCGATAAGTGTTGCCATACCTCCAATAGAAGCACCATATGCAATACCCAACATAAGTGCTTTGCCAAAAAGCAAGTTTTCATCTTCTTCTGTATCTGGATTATCTTGTAACTGAGCTACAATGGACATTCCAATGGGAAGCATCATTACCGCAGTGGCAGTATTTGATATCCACATGGAAAGAAATGCAGTAGCTACCATAAAACCTAAAATGATTTTAGAAACATTAGTACCAATTATTTTAATAATATTTAATGCAATACGCTTATGTAAATTCCACTTTTCTATAGCAATGGCAAGCATAAAGCCACCCATATATAGAAAAATATACTTATGCCCGAATGAGGCTGTTGTTGTTTCTAAATCAACAGCTCCTGTCATTGGAAATAATATAATTGGTAAAAGTGCCGTTATGGCAATTGGTACAGATTCTGTAACCCACCATATAGCCATCCATAAAGTGATTGAAAGCAAATTGTAAGCTTTATCAGGCATACCTGAAGGTGGATCTAAATATTGTAAAATAATAAACAGTAAAGGACCCGAAATTAGAAACAAACTTTTTTGTACAGACTTCATTTTTTTTCTTTATTAAAAGATTTAAAATCAAATTTTTCTACTAATTGTTTAAAAAAGACTGCTGTTTCAGTCAATACAAAAGATAAATATAGTTTTTCACCATCTTTATCAATAGTAGTAACTCTTTTAGAAATCTCAGATATTGATTTTTTAGTAAGCGCTTTATAAGCAATTAAAGCAATTAAATAACTACCGTCTGAGGTTGGGTGTTTATCATCAAAATAAAGGTTTATATCTGGCCTTAAATTTTGAGCCTCCATCCAAATTGGTCCAATAGGAATAACTTTAGCATTCAATTCATGAGCTAAATCTAAATAAGCTTTCGTAATTGTAGGCTGCATTAAAGGATTCGATTTATAAGCCCACGTAAGAAAAAATAGGGGTTCAGCACCTTTAGATCTAATTAATTTTGAAAATTTTGCTCCGTATTCTTTAAATCGCTCTGGAGCATTTATTGTGCTTAAACTATGGTCTCCAAGAATTACATAATCCCAATCCTGTTCATTTAAAAGTTTTCTTGTAATTGTTCCTTTTTCCTCGTGCCAATGCTGTTTTAAATTACTCCCACCTACTGTGGATTGATGAATGTCTAGAGGAATTCCTTGAGATTCACCCATAGCTTTTACCAATTGTGGCATATTCCAGAAAAAAGTAAAGCTATTCCCAACAAATAAGATTTTTATTGGCTTCTCTTCTTGTGAAAAGAGGTTTAATGGCAAAATTAAAAATATCATAACTCCTAAAAGAAACGTTTTTTTAATGTTTTTCATTTGTGTGAAACTTTTCATAAATATGTTATTGGTTTACAGGTGTTTTATCGAAGAAATTGGGAATTGGGTTAGGCGTATTACTATTTCTATCAATTTCTGATTGAGGATAAATAAAACGTTGTGGTAAAACATTGCCAGTGTTAGGTATAACAGGAACTCTTACGATAGATTCATTTTCTGTTCTGCGGGTATCATTAAATACTTCTATCTGTCCAAATAAAGTAATATAACGTTCCTCCAATATTTCTCTTAAAAGCGCATTGTCAGTACTTATACCATCAAGATTTTCAATGCCTCCAGATGTAAAATCGGCAATAGTATATGCGTCATACAAAATACTTGAAGCATTTACATTTGTTAAATACCCTCCAGTAGACATAAATGCTCTAAAGTCATTCAAATGTGATAGCCCTGTGTCGAATCCATTAGCACGAAATCCTGCTTCTGCTAAAATCAGAAGGTTTTCTTGAAAAGTGACTAACGACGCTGGCGCAGATTGTGCTGCATATCCATTAATTATATTAGGTTGTACACCTAAAGTATTTGTTGTAAAATAAAAACTATTTCTACCGCTTTCATCAGTTTTAGTATTTCCTCTATATGTTGGACTTGTTACATCCATTAAACCAGCCATAAAGTTTGAAACAATAAGATCACTTTGTCTAACTTCTATTGCAAAAAATTGATAGTTTAAATTGAAGTCTTCAGCCGCTGTACCATGAGGTCCATACATATTATTATCTGAAGAACTAATCCCGTTTTGAGCTGCAGTATATGCTTTTGGATAATCTTTAATATGCATGTAAAATCTTGCCTTTAAAGTATAGGCGCTTTCAATCCAAGCTTGAGGATTACCATCAAAATAAATATCAGAACCAATGGCTGGTTTTCCTGAGCCTTGTTGCAGATTTGAAATGGCTTTATCTAATAAAGTTTGTATTTTAGAATAAACGTCTACTTGATTATTAAACATTGGGTTTGGAAAATCCTCATTTACAGCCTCGTCAAATGGGATATCTCCGTATAGTGCTGTTAGCGTACCAAAGGATTGCGCTTGTAATACTTGAGTAATACCTATAGTGACAGGTCCAATATTTTCATTGTTGGCAGCTTCCTCTGTGATTATAGCATTTCTTAGAGCATCTACATAACCATCATTCCACAAGGCATCAAAATCACTAGTAGTTACTGAGTATTGACTAAACCCTAGATGTTGTCTATCTATTCCCGTATATTGCCCTGCAAAAATGCAAGCCCTTCTTGCATTCTCTCCAGTTTGAAATAACATATTCCCAACTTCAGCTCCTGTTAAAATGGTTTGATATGCGCTTTGAGTTTGGTTGTTCGGGTCATTATTTAGGTCTTCTACTAAATCGCTACAAGATTGAGTTAGAATAATGCTAAGAAATAATAAAATATATGATTTCATAATTAACTATTTTTTATTTGTGTTTATTTTTATTGGTCTTCAATGGTCACTTGTAAAATCCAATTAATCGTTTTACTTGATTATCAAGGTTTACTTATGGTTATTTAAGAATATTAATTTCTAGATTATAAATTTAATGTTGCGCTAAAAAGAAAAGATTTGGTACCAGGGTTATTAAAGTAATCTATACCTCTTGCCGCACTCACTCCAGATAAATTTGTGTCTGGGTCATTACCTTCAAACTTGGTCCATAAAAACAAATTTCTTCCTGTCACTGAAAATTCAACAGATTTTAATGAAGTAGACTTTTTTAGCCAATCTGATTTCCATAAATAAGATAAAGTAATCTCTCTTAATCTAGTCCAAGACCCATCTTCAATGTATAACTCATCATTACCGTTTCCAAAGAAACCACCATCTCCATTATACCAAGTTTCAGTTAATGCAACAGGCCCTGCTCCAAAATCTGCAACATTACCACGAAACGTTTCACCAATATTGATTATATTACCATTAGATTGGAAGTAATTTCTAGTAGCTGTTACTTCATTACCTGTATCATACCATGTTCCTAAATCTCTCATTACAGATTTGGTTCCTGCATATATATCAGCTCCTTGATAGGTTTCAAGTAAAACTGACAATCTGAAGTTTTTATATTTAAATGAATTAGTTAAACCTCCTTGCCAATCAGGATTTGGATCACCAATAACACCCTCTAATTGGTCCTGCTCTGGGAAGCCAAACTCGTCAAAAACTATTGACCCATCCTCATTTCGTAGTGTTCTAGACCCCCATAAAACACCTAATGGCTGACCTTCAACAGCCCTAGAGCTTACTGCAGCCAAGCCTCCTAAGTTCAAAGATTCAGCTCCAGCTAAATCTGTAACTTCATTTTTTACTTTAGTAAAATTAGCATCAATAGACCAAGAAATATCATTGGTATTAATTATTTTATAGCCTAAATCAAGTTCTAAACCTTTATTCTCAATTTCAGCACCATTTGTGTAAATAGAAGAATACCCTGTTGCGTTTGCCACTGGAAAATCTAAAAGAACATCTTCTGTTACATTTTCAAAATAAGTTAAACCTAAGGATAGCTTATTATTAAAAAACCTTAAATCTGTTCCAATTTCAAATTCTTTTTTTCTTTCTGGTTTAAGGGATGGATTCCCTCTATTTGTACTTGGTACGAATGCCCCGTTACCAAATAATCCAGCGTTTAAACCACCTCCTAATGCATCATTAAACGTAGGCGAAACAAAAATACTAGAGGTATTATAACGGGCTGGTTGAACCCCAACTTCAGCATATGAAGCTCTTAGTTTTCCAAATGATAAAAAATCACTGTCTTTAAAAATATCTAATTGTGAAAATTGCCAAGCCAAAGAAGTTGAAGGAAATAGAAATGGATTATCTGAATTTTCACCAAATGTTGAAGCGTTTTCAATTCTAATCGTACTATCAACATAGAACATATCATAAACTGAGAAGGATAAAGAAGAATATAAGCCTGCTGTCCGCTCTTGTCCAAATGTGCTATTTACTACAGTGTTTTCAATAAGCGTGTTATCAATATCACGTAAGCCACTTGCAACATCTAAAAACTGAATAAAACCGTTTCCTTCAACACCATTTACTTTTCTTGATTTACTGTTATAGTTAAATCCTAATAGAAAACTACCATCAATAATATCTTTTAGATTAAATGTAGTTTTGGCTATAAAATCCGAATTAAAAATGGTATTTGTTGCAGTAGATTGGTCAATAAACCCAGCCGTAAAAGCTCCCGAAGCTGAACCAGGTGTCATAAATTCAGATTTAGTTTCACCATAATGATCTACTCCAGCTCTAGCAATTAAGGTTAACCAGCTGTTTGGAGATGTCATAAACTCAAAATTGGTAATAAAACGATCTACCTTTGCTTTATTTTCTTGTTCATTAATTGTCCATAGCGGGTTATTATAAGTAGCTGTTCCATCTGCCCCAAGTGGTTCTCTATAAGATCGGTGTCTATTGGGAATTGGAGCACTTTCACTAGATGGAAAATACTCGCCTCGGTAACCAGAAATATCAAAATCTGCTGGATTCCTAAGTAGTCCTAAATAAAGTCCAGAAGAATTCGCACCCAACCTAATACGGTTAGATGATGTTCTTGTATAAGTTGAACTTACTTTTAAACTAGTAGCATCTGTGAAGTTTTGCTTAGCATTAAATCTAACTGTTGATCTTCTGTAATCAGAATTATTTTTTACAATTCCTTTTTGATTCATATCACTCAAACTAAAAAACATGGTGCTCTTAGCGGTTCCTCCACTCAAGCTTAAATTATTTTCCAAAAAATGACCATTTCCAAAAACTTGGTCAAAATTTGAATCGTTATGTATGGCTTGTGAGTTTTTATTTAATATAGGGTAATATATCTTTCCATTTTGATCTTGGTAAAAGCCTCCAGAGGTATCAAATTCATCATTTCCTCCTGAACGATCTGAAATTAAATCTCCCCAAGAGTCTCGTGCTCTTTGGTTATATATACCATTATCTCCTTGACCATATTTTGTTTGCACAGGATATACTTGATTTATTTTGTCTAAAGAGTAAGTAGACTTTAAGCTTACAGATAATTTACTATTATATTTTCCATTTTTTGTTGTAATATTAATAACGCCTCCTAAAGCTTGCGTTCCCCATAATGCCGCTGCTGCCGCTCCTTTTAATACAGTCATAGATTCTATATCATTTGGGTTGATATCGTTAAGTCTCGACTCTTGGCTAACGCCACCTCTACCACTGTTCCCGCGAACATCATTGCTGATGGGTATTCCATCTACAATTATTAAGGGCTGGCTATTTCTTGTAATAGAAGAAAGTCCTCTAATTTGAATGAATGATCCTGCCCCAGGGTCTCCAGAATTTCTTGTTATTCTTACACCTGAAGATTTGCCAGATAGTCCATTTAACACATTCGCCTCTCCTGATTTGGCAATGGCACCACCCTTAACTGTTGAGCTGGCATAGCCTAAATTGTCCTTTTTCTTTGAAAACCCCAAAGCATTTACTATGATTTCATCTAAACTTTCTGCATCTTCTAATAATACAATATCTATAATTTTTTTTGAGCCAACTTCAACCGTTACTGTTTGAAAACCCAAATAACTAAAACTTAAACTGGCGTTTTCTGTTTGTAATATTAAGTTATATAAACCGTCAAAATCTGTTGTAGTTCCATTTGCTATATTACCTTCAATTATGCTTACACCAGGTAATGGGGTGCCTAGTTCATCGGTTATCTTTCCTTTGACAACTTTCTGAGCTACTATCATTTGAAATGAAAAGAGTAATATAAAAAAAAATATCTTTGCTATAAATTTCATTATAAATTGGTTTTAAAAGTTTAACTTTAATATTTTAAACACAATTTTATCATTAATCATAAAAATGATAAAGTTGCATTTTTCGTTAAATATTTGTCAATAATAAATCATTTTATGAAAATTATTGATGTTTTATTAAATTTTATTAAATTTTATCGAATTTTATCGAATATGTAATGTTTAACATTTGTAATTTTACAGCTACAACATATCATTTTTTAAATGGAGAATCAAAGAATCACGGACAATTTACATGTAAGTTTTATTGGTAAACTTTCGAAACGATATGGGACTTTTAATAGTGAAAGAAACAAATTTGCATCCACAAGTAATTCTATAATTGCTAGAGATTTATTTTATAGTGATTCTCAATTTTCAAGATTAGTTAATAATACTGCATCTGAGGGAGAGTTTAAAAGAGCATTAGGTAATATTGAACGATTATTAAAATTAGACCAATTAAATGAAATAACTCCAAACAAATCAAATGTTTTAAAAAGTAACACGGTTCTAAATAGAAATGTTTTATTTCTATTATTAGGTATACTTTTTTCTGTCATTCTTTATCTGTTGATTAGTACAAAAAAAGAGGGTCTTAATTTTCAAGATAATAATTTAAAAGACGAGACTCGGTATGAAATGTTAAAATGGGGTTTTGAGAATAATTTTATTCAACCTTATGTAAAGCTAAAAGAATTACCAGATGACTGTTATTACCCTTGTTATAAATACCAGGGTAGATGGAAATTAAAAGAAGAATATAAGATTCCTTTTTATAGGGAAAGGAACGGTTTTCATTATGTAGCAAAAGAGGCAATTATGTATGCAAGATGCATGGATGAAAGAGAAGATAATGGAGAGTTTTTTGAGGGATATGAATATCAAAAACATGAGCTTTGGTACGACAAAAGAGAACTTCCTATTGATTCCTTTTTAACCAAAGGGTCTAAAACTCAAATAAGAAAGATCTATAATAATTCAGATTTAGAAAAAAACAAAAATTTTGTAAAAATAGCATATGTTCATACATTTTTCAGAACAGAATTTCAAATTGACAGTTCTTTAATTTATCGAACTGGAAAAGCAATGGGACGTGATATTGAATTTGTTTCGGATGAAATTATTGAAGGTCAATTAAATGATGGTGTTTCAATAATTGGGCTTAAAGATGAAATTAAATCAATAGCAGTCAATCGTTTAGAAGATTACTCTAAGCCAATTTCATGCAACCCAACAAAAAGTCCCAATATAGATTTTAATCTCATAGAAGAAGGTGACGAGATGAGTTTTAATTGTAATTTTAGTATAGGTCGTTTTATCATTGATTATAATAAGACATATTTTTTTGATAATCAATATATTAATAATCGGTGTAGATAAAATTGATGATTGAAACTTACAAAATAGATATCGATTCTGTGCTAGATATTTGTGCTAGAGAATCCTATGAATTACCATCAAATGCAAGTTTTGTGTTTGAACTAAAAACACCTTCCTCTTTCTAAATTATATTCAAATAAACCTTGTAGAACTTAAAAACTATCTTATATTTGCAGTCTAAATCGCGGGATAGAGCAGTAGGTAGCTCGTCGGGCTCATAACACTCCTTACCACCCAATTTCAACTAATTTTATTAACTCATTTTCAAGTAGTTACAAATATATAATCCTATTTGTGTTATAAGTGCTAGACTCTTGTGTTAGATAAAATACGACTATCCAAAGACTTTAACCTTCATTAATTTCTCTTCTTCAACGTTTAATAAAACTGTTGTTGCTGTTGAAGGTGAATTTA
>Ga0233399_1000018_pt1 | contig 87708 bp, 121 predicted proteins | sample 43DmetaG_FD_182698 | JGI IMG/M metagenome (GOLD analysis project Ga0233399, IMG submission 182698) | Seawater microbial communities from Monterey Bay, California, United States - 43D | ecosystem: Environmental > Aquatic > Marine > Coastal | place: USA: California | collected 2016-11-08 | reverse complement strand
TACAATAACTAGTTAAGTCAACTTGCAAATTATTAACAACTCTGGCCCAATCCATATTCATTATATTTCCTCAACTACTGGTTTTATTTTACAGTTTCGTGTACAAACGTCCCAACTAGCAGTATTGATTGCACCTGCTAATTTGTTGGCATACCATACATCCTGTAATATGTCAGTAAGTGCTTTATTTTTTAAATTAAATTTCTCAGAAAGAAATGGTGCATTATCATTTAGTTCTGGAGTTTTTAAATCTTTACCATCTTCTTCCATGCCCCAACGGTATTGACTAATATAACAGCATGGCCATACTGTTCCGTGTGGGTCTATTTGTATACTACCAATTTTGTAGAATGAACATTGTGTTGATACTTGATCTGGAAACTGTTTAGCATCTACTGGCGAGAAATGAACTGGACCAAAACTTGTAATTCCAATATGTTCTTTTTTTACATTATCAGTAGTTACATTATGTGTTTCAAAAACAATATTATCATCATGACTTCGTCTAGTAGTATATCTGGCACATCCAAGTTGTTTGGCTAATTCTCGTGCTTGATCAATTTGATGGATATTATGATCAAATGCAGTCATCATCCAAACTGAATTTCCGCCTGCGTTATTAAATGCTGTAAGATTTTCTATAATTTTTTTATAAAATGTCTTCTGTCTATATTTACCATGTGTTTCTTGATCAACACCTTCTATACAAAAAATAACATGTCCTCTTTTGCCAAGTACACGTGCTAATTCTTCCCACCACTTAGTGGTACGCAAACTACCATTAGTAGATATTTTTATTCCAAGTTTTGGATTTTCTTCCAAAGCTAACTTAACCATGTCTATTAGTTTGGGGTGCATACATGCATCTCCCCAATTACCATTAAAGAATATAGTATCTATTCTGGTATCCTTAATATCCTTAGTTACTAACTTTGTCCATGTATCCATGTCAAAATGTTCAAGTACTATAGACTGGTGTAAGTCCCATGATCCCACTTTAAAGCGAACACATGTTCCACAACCAGCATTACAATATGACGTTGCGTCAAGTTGTATCTCTCTTACAGTACTTGCCCATTTCATTTGGTCTAGCATTAGCTTATATAACTCTCACAATCGCCTTCACGTTGTACATCACTTGTTAAACAATGAATGCCGCCATCCCAGAAATACTGGTGACGAAAACGCCATACAATAGGCTCAATTCCATTAGCTCTCATTTCTGCAAATGCAGCTTCGTTACGTCCTGTACAGATAACAGTTTTTTCATCTAGCGATAATACGTTAACATCGAATACACTCTCGTCTGCATATCCAACCCAATGTCCCAACCATTTTTCTACATAGTCTTTATAGAAGCGGCGTTTACGTGTGTTTAAGAAATCTTCTGGCATTTCATGATTATCGTTAACTTCAATAATAGTCCAATTTTTCATTTCTTCTGGAACCCATTTTGCATTCCATGTCATCAGTACACCTGGCTTGAGTAGTGCAATTTTACCATCAGCATGTCCGCCAACTGGAATATCTAAAAACTTAGTACCTGGATAACGCTGTGATAGTTCACGCTTCATCCATTGCTTACCAAGATTAGTACCTTTGCCTTTTTTATTATCTTCGTCCCATGTCTGACTAAACAATACTGTGTCTCCACATTTAATCATATTAGCTGCGTGATATAATACTCTGCCTTTGTTCTCATAATCTTCATATGATTTACTATCAATCATTACACCTGGCATACTAACCCAATCCGCACCTTCACTAAACCATTTACTACAATGATCGTAATATGCAAGATTCTCAAAGTAACGATTGTCACCACCAGTAAAACATTCAAAAATTGTATTACCGTATGGCATAAGTGTATCACGTGGCATTAGTGGGTGATTAGGAAAACCACAATGCATCCATGGTAGTTGTATTTGTTCTTCACCTGTAATAGTAAAGATATTTTTTGGGCGTACTACTTCAACACCATGCTCAACTAAAATCTTTTCTAGCTCTGCTATATCTTCTGCAGTCTCTTCAAAAATTTGGCGCATAACATTGCGTGTTTCTTCATCTTTATGCCAATCAAATGTCTCTGGTGGAAAGGGTGCGCCTAGTACAACCTTCTTTAGTGGCTGGAATTCACTCCATGCGTTTACTGGTTTCATATTTACCTCTTTTTATTGTTGATAAATATATTTATCAACTAATATAATTAATGGAGACGACATGACTAGAATTGCACTAGATTCAAAGGCCGCTCAGGATTTCACAGTACATCAGTTTGATGCCAGTGATATCGAAAGTATAACACATAATGACGAAATATACAAGTGTTTTGAGAGTGGTTGGCCTGTAGTTATTAAAAATTTAACTATTCCAAACTTAGACTACGACTATTATGATAATTTACCAGATTGGACTATTCCAGACAACAAGTGGATTATGCCTTGGTATAACAGTCATATTAAAAAGCGTGACAGACTACGTGATGAACGTAACTGGAGTGAGGAACAAATTGACAAGTTTCACAAGAAACATAAACAAGCTACTACGGGTTGGAATGAGATATTTGATAAAATATTTCCAAAGTACAAAACAAATGAGCGTATGTTATCTCACAGATATAATACACTAGTGGAAAACAAACTACACTTGGATGAGTTAGATGAGGCGCACACTGGTAATGAACAACAAATGCGTATGTTTGTTCAATTAGATAAAAAGCGTCCACGTGTACTGACATTTGGACCAGACTTGGAGCAAATGTACAATCAATATAAAGAACAATTTAACTTAGAGGAATTAGATAAAAATGACATACACAAATTTATTACTGAAATGCGCAACCGTTGCGTATGGAATGAAGAGAAATGGGATCAATTCCACCACCCTCTTCATTATATTACATTCGATCCAGGTGATGTATGGTTCTTTAATGCACAGTGGATAACACATCAAATTGTATTTGGTACAAAACTACAATGTTTCGAAGCAGATATCTTAAATGAAAGTTTACAGTTTCCAGAATTATGTATGAAAGAAAGAATTAGAGGCCTATAATGAAAGAATACAATATACCATTCCAATACCATATTAGTGAAAATTATTTACCTGAAAAGTTTTTCAAACGTTATTATGAAGAATATCCAGTTCAGTACATCAAAGATTATTGTATGAATCCAGAAGTTCCAGAACATGAGAGTGCATTGGAAGGTACATTTAGTGCGCCTTTGGATTCCTGGCCTGAAACTCCTGAATTAGCGTATGATCAAGAAATAGTAGAATATATAAGAGATAATGTATTATCAGAAGTAATGACTGCTTCGCTTGGAAAGGTTTATTCATACGATCATCATTATGTAAATTGCCATTACGACTTACCAGGAAGTAGTCTTGGTATACACAATGACCTAAAAGATTTTAGATGGTTAATTACTAATCAAATATATATGGATAGTAGTGACCAAGGTGTTCGTTTGCTTAACAGAGATGCAAGTGGAAACAAACGATTAAATTGTGAACCTAATATGTTTTATAGTTTACAGGCAACTCCTTTTAGTTGGCATGACGTTCCTGAGTTACATACTGAAAAGAGAAGTGTATTATTTAGAGTTGGAAAACGTAAGCACAAAACAGTAGCACAACCAGATAGTAACAATGATACTGCATATGTAATTTATAATAACTTCCATAATGATCAACATTATGCAAAGTTAGGGCTACGTATGGGTAACTTAACAGAAGCTTGGATTGATAATTTAGGTGGAAAAAACATTTATCACTCCAGATGGCGTTGCGAGGATACACTTAAAAAAGTATGCAGGTATGCTGCCAAACACCATAAGCGTGTGATAGTAGTATTAAGTGGCTATATGCCATCTAGCTTAGACGCTCTGTCTGACAGCACTGTGTGCAAGGAATACACTGGTAGTTCACTTGACTTTAAAAAGAATACAGATGCACAAGAGTATCATCGTATTACTGAAGAAAATAAATTGCAAGTCGCAGATGCAGTATTTGGAAAACCAGAAGCATATCCTGAAATTGCTAATGCTGAAGAAATATTATTTAAATATACTGAAGAAAAGCGTTACATGAATTTTAAAGAAATTAATCTAAATCGTCTTTAATACGTTTAAATTCTGGGGCTACTGTCATAACATCATGCCCACGGAATATATCGTAATTTTCTGTTACTTCAACATACTGTTTCATAATAACAGGACTGTATTGATGTTCTGGATCTAATCCAAAATTAACAATTTCCATCAGTGGTTCTTCATAATCCTCAAAATGTGGACTATTGTCAATACTGTTTAGGAACTCTAGTATACCTTTACGTTGCTCTTCTTTAAGCCATTCAGGAGCGTGTGCCATACTGTAGTAGTGTGGTTCAATAAGTTGATTAGAACTCATACCAATACCCCTATCGCTTTTCATTTGATATTCGTGCATCATGCGCCAGAAGTCTGCAATGTGCAATGCATTAGTAACTTGGTTAACAGTGGTTACTCTTACTTTAATATTTTTGCCTTCTTTGGTATTTGTAAACTTAACTAGCTTATCAAAGTTCTTCCAAACAGAAGACCACTTGGAGGGTGGACGCAAATAATCATTCATGTCCTCCATGCCCTCCAAGCTACAGTTTACGATCACTTTTTCGAATTTACTTAGCTGGTCGAGCCAACGGTCCTGCATGTTAGTAATATTAGTATAAAAACTAAGTTCGATGTGATGGGCATGTCCGGAGTTTACGGCGATGTCCAGCAGTTTAAACATATCTGCTGCTACAGTTGGCTCCCCGCCTATTAGTTTTATTTTTCGAGCTTTTTTTATCATGTCCTTGAAGCTCGTCCAGTCTATTCCAGGTTGAAGAAGAGCCCGCTTCTTGTCTGCAATTTGTCCATGCCAATCAGAGTGGTCCACCCCGAGTCCGCTTTTGACCATTGTTGCTCTCTCTACGCTCACTAAATGTGATGCTTCTTTGTTGCACATTTGACACTGTAAATTGCACAAATTGCCAAGCCTGAAATCAAATTGTAAAGGTTGTTCAACCTCCCAATCGTTAACCGAAGCATCAGCCACTACTTCGTTAATTACGTCTTCCCACACTTCATTTTCCCACTGTCGTGAGCTTACGATGTCGTTACGTTCCAAGTGTTGGCATTCAACACATTCAGGCAGCCATTCTCCCTCTGCCATGCGTCTACGCACATCTTTAATGTAATCGTGGTTCCATGTTCCTTGTATACCTAGCTTCTCTTGGTCAACAAGAGTTTCTGGTTCCTTTGCCATACAACAAAGTCTATAACGCCCACCATTATATGTACTGTATTGTACAAATGGTAGTGCGCAAAATCCTGATTTATCAGACATTTTCTAATGCTTTAAGCTGCTCCAAAAACAGTTCAGCACCATCTGCTTGGTTTTCTTCCCAAGTTTTTGCAGCATCACTATCTGCCATATCACTACCATACTTTAACATTAGTAAAGATTTACTAAAGTGTTTGCATACTTTTGCAATTGCGTATCCTTCCATATCAACTAGATCGCTTTCTAATTCTGGAGTTTCCATTACAAAATTATCACCTGTACTTAATACCACACCGCTATTCGCTGTAACAATATCACCTTGGATACCTGTTTCTTCAAAAGGTGTTGTACCTAGCTCTGCTTGTGGACGTCCATCCATGTCACGCTGTCTTACTACTGCAACCTTGTTTAAGTTGCCAATAAGATCTTTGTTTATTACTCCTGCTGTACCATAATTAATAACTGCGGTGCAATCACGTTGAATACAAGCCATGGTAGCAAACATAGTTGCATTAACTTTGCCTACTCCTGTATACCATACTTTGTATGTTTCTGGGTCTAAATTATGCTCTGGCAATTCGCCTTTTAGAGCTACTAATACATATATCATTTTTTGTCCTCTGGTTCGTCTAATAAGTAACCCATTTCTGGGAAAGTAGCACGGAAGTCTGTTCCACGCAATTCGTCTAATTTGTTAATATATTCTCTAAATTCTGGAAGTCGTCTTGACCAATCTTCACTACGTGCAAAATTAATCATACCACGTAAGCGTTTGATTCCATAGCTTGCATTTTCCCAATCATCATATGATACTTTGCCTTTGTGCCAACTAGGAACACCAAGTTCCCAATTTTCTTTCCACCATTCAATAAATTCTTCGTACTTGGCTTCAGTCTTGTCTAGGAATTCATCTGGTAGTACTTTAACATTTAAATGTCCAGGCCAGTATACAAAGTGATAGTTAATACCACCTGCACCAAATGGCCACATATTTGTTTTCTTTAGTCCACTCTCAGTTAGCTTCCACTTTAGGAAGTCTGGAATGTAATGAATATTAAGAGCGTTAACGGCACATGCAATTGTAATTTCTACATTGTTTGATGTTTTAGTATCTAAACGTTCAAACATTTTAAGTTGATGTGACCATTCACTTGGGTAACGAATATAATCATTCATCTCGCCAATGCTGTCAATACTATAATGGAATCTTACTTTTTCAAAATGTTTCCATTGTTCTAGTAAACGATCAGGAAGCTCAATACCATTTGAATTGTAACGTACTTCAATCTGGTGTGCATATCCCATTTCAATAACTTTATCTAAGATCTCATAATGTTCTTCAATAACAGTACTTTCGCCACCTGCAAAATATAGCTGACGCATATAGGGAATCTGTGCATAAAACTGATCCCAAAATACTGGATTATCTTTATGCCAATTATAACTTGCACCAAACTCTTTACCTTTGTTAGCCCAAACCATTGTCTCTTTTAAAGTTTCGTTTGTAATTTTAGGATACATACCTTGCCAGTCTTTGATCCAACCACTTGAATCATGTGGACTACACATAACGCAACCTAGTTGGCATTTTGTACCCATACGAATATCAATGTAACGTAACTTACTAGTTGTACTGCCATCTTCAAATGTTTGTGCAACTAACTCATCTACATCAATACCATCACGTTGCCAATAAGCAGTTTCCCACTGACGTTTACTAACATGTCCTGCATCTTCTTCTTTATAGCACTTTAAGCAACTGGCTGGTTTTTCACCTGCAAGCATTTGTTGCCTTACACTTCTCATATATGTATTATTCCAACTAGTATTTAAATCAGTTGTGTTTAGATTAGCCGGCTTGCCATCTTCTGTTTTAACAATACCAACTCTGCCGCCATGTACTTTATCATTTGTTGCACCAACAGCACTAGCGTTAGCGGTACAACATACTCTCATACTGCCGTCTGGTCTTGTTGATAAATGAATCCATGGTAAAATACAAAATGTATCGCTTGGTAATTTTTTTTGTTCACTCATTGTAATTCCTAAATATTGTAAATAGTTTCTGCAGAGCCATTATTAATAATGTCCCATGTTGCATCACTAGCACTTCCTGTTAGTTGGAGTGCGGGTCTTTTTTTCCAACTACCATTCCAGGTAGCATGTGGCAATGTACTCCATTCCCATGTAATAGCTGTTCCGGCTTTCCATTGGGTATACATGCGGTTTCCAAATTGTAGCAACTGTCCTGGTTCCCAATCTTCTAACATAATTAAAATTCTAATTTTATTTGAATGTTGGTATTGAAACTCTGGATTATCAATAACTCGTTCCTTGCGTGGATTGCCTGGTAAGTTATCAATGTGCCACATGAGTTGATCATTTGGATATTGATCGTTAAATTTTTGTGTTAGTTTTTCTGCTGTATTAAATTGTAAAAACGAAGTAATACGGTTAAAGGTACTACACTGTTCTGGATATTTATCAAAATTTATTTTGCGAAACATTACAGATGATGGTTTACCATCTGGGTTTTCTTTATCTTCTTCTATATGATTTTCGCTTTTGTTATTTGCAGCATGTTCATATCGCTGTTCATTATATAGTTGCTTGTTTACACCAATAGCACGAGCTTCTAAAATGTCTTTAGTCCAATCACCTGTAAATACTCCAAAAATTTTAGAATATTCACCTTCACTGTCTTGACGATTATTGTCAAAGTGCCAAGGTTGCTTAAAAGGTGAGGGCATTTATTACTCCGGAATTTTGCAGGTTGCGATGTATACATCGTCCCATCTATCTTCCATGTATTTAGCTGTCTGTGGATTGAAACCTGTTAGCTCAGCAAATGAAAACTCTGGACTATAACATTGCCATTTCATATCTTTACGCATTGCAAAGTCTGTTATCTTTGCATTTTCGTTCCAAATATGTTGACGCATATTATTATAGTCTGTGTATCCTGGGCGATAGTCTGGGTAATGCCCATCACTAAAGTCCATTACTTCACTCCACCATGCAAAGCTCTTTTGATTTTCTCTATAACACAGTACAATATCATCACCTGGAAAGTGATTATACAAATAGTCTAAATTAAAATGTCTTGCAAAGAAATGACTTTTAATTACTCGTGGACCAGTGCCAGAGAATACATTATTAATATCGTCTTGTAATTTGTGAGGTTCAACATAGTTAAAGTCCGTCCAGTCTTCGCCACAGCCCATACCAGGTCCCCAATAGCTACCACGGTGTCCATTGTTTGTGTCTGATGGGTTTCTAGGTCTGTGATATTGAGTTCTATCAGGTGTTTCGTCTGTAGTATCTGCTCCTACTACTTTACGTAGTTGGATATCAATTCCACTCCACTTACTACCAGGAACGCCACAAAACCATATATTTTTCATTTTTAATTTCCATATACTAAAAGAGCATAGTAGTTAGCTATGCTCTTTTTATTAACAACTTGCCTAGTTGTTGAAATATTTACCAAGGTAGTCGCCTACACCAGTTACTACGTCTCGCTTAATAGCTTCGTAATCTAATTTAACTTGAACATCCATTAAGTCTTCTCTAGCAATTGCAGACATAACGTTGCTGCTACCGCCTTCTATCATTGATAGTTCATCACGAGTTATCGTTAATTTTGAACCATCAATTAGACTAAGATAGATTTCAATAATATATTCAGCTGGCATAACATCCATACTGACTTGGTCAAATATTAGATCAAATGATCTGTCTTTACGCTCAATAGGCATTTTAGTACTTTCTTCTTAGGTGCCAGGTAAATATCCTGTTAAACTCAACGAGAATTTAACACTCATACCAGCATTTGTGCTTAGATGATAAACATGTTCAGGTAATTCATAAACATCTCCACTTTGCCATTTTGGGTAGAAGGTATTTGCCATTTGTAACATATGCCCCCAATGCCAATCTGAAATAAACACCAAGTAACGAACAATCTTACCGCCATCACAACGGCGAGTTTCTGCATTAGGGTTTAGGTGTTCGTTAATACGATACCAATTGCCCATAAAGTCAAAGTGCCATGGAAGCGTTTGTCCAGGCATGTATGCTAACAAACGTGGTAGGCATGTTTCCATATCCATTCCAAGTTCGTCAAACATCTTTTGCCCAACCATTTGCTTAATTTGGTTTGCAGAGTCTCCATATAGTCCCCAATTGTATTCGCAATTGTTTGCATAGTTGTATCCACATTTCATTGGTAAGTTTAGTGTAAGCTCATTAACACCTGCGTGATATGGGCGCTTTTCAGTAAACTTCTTCTGGCAAGTATCTTCGTTATCCAACATCCACTGAATCCATTTATCTTTGTTATCAGCAATTGATTTGAAGTTTCCTTGGTAATAGTCTGCGGCATTGTGCTCATCAGTTAAATTAGCACCAGTTTCTTCACAGAATTTAATCCATTCTTTATCTGGTCGCTCACGTAAGAAGTCAAATAATGTAACTTCTGGATAACGTGCCATTACACTTTCTTTCATGTAATAGTTAATATCTTCTGGCACTGTGCCATAGTCGCCCAATACAACTTCAAACTTAGTATTGTCTGATGTTTCCCATTGGGCGCCTTTATTATCATCTTTTCTATTAGTCATTTTAAATTTTCCTAAAATTAGGCAGTAACTTTTGCTACTGCGGCCTTAGCTGCTGCTTCTGCATCAACTTGTGCTTTAGACTTGCGTCCTCTCTTTGGTTTTAGGTCTGGGTTCAATTCATATGCTTCTTTACGTAAACGATCTGCTTCTTGTGCAAATTGATCAGCTTGTGCAATCATAGTTTGTGCAAGGTCTACATCAGTAATATCTGGTGCATCTGATGGTGTTACATCTTCAACAATTTCCATATCTGGTGTTTTGTTTGCCATACCAAGTTGATCAGTTGGTGGTGTAACAACTGGTGCTCCACCATTTTGCTCACGAATAATACCGTTTAGTTCAGTAAGTCCAATATTAACACTATTATTTGGTGTCATAACTACATTGTCAGTTGCATGCTTTTGTAGGCGGTTTGTACTGTGCAAAGTTTGCAACATATTTGAACCGTCTGAGAATATGGTACGTTCTGCATATTCATAAAAGTTTGCACTGTTCTGTGCGCCTGGAGATTCTACTGCATCAATAAGATTATCATGCATCCAATCTGGTAGACTGTCTGTATCTACTACCAAGCATTGTGTTGGATCATCAGGTAATTCTCTGAATACAACTACGATACGTTTTTGTGTATTAATTAATTGTCCTACGTGCTTTGTGTTCATTGCCATTTTAGCCTCCTACTTCTGTTTCAGGTGCATTTGCATCTGCAGCTTCATCTACATCAGGTGTATTTGCTTTTACAAATTGTACAATTTTAGCGAAACAATCGCCAACCTGTGTTGCTTCAGCGGCTTTAAATGCACCGCGCTGTACGGCTAAGTCAATAATATTAGCAGCTAGTACTAAGTCAGCGATAGCGATACCGTTTACTTCTTGTTCACTCATGTTTTTCTCCTTCTGAGTAATTATGTTATTCATTTGCCAAATCCATCATCTGATAGTTTCGACATGAGTACATCTTTTTCAAATTGTTTTAAATCATCTTCTAGTTCAAACCATACTTGATATACAGTATTGTCCTTGTCAACTGATCTAACGTGATAAAGTCCTTTAACATTCTTTGTTAGTTCTTCCCACTCAATTTTTGTCTTCTTAGTCTTTAGTATGACAACTCTATTTCTCATCATACTAAGTAAAATAGTTGTTCCGCTTAAAAGCGATAGGTCTGATTCGCTCAAACTGCCACCGTTGCTTAGTAATCTAATCATAATGAATTGTAACTCCAAACGGTGACTGAATGCTATGCCTTGGGTCTGAATGCACTACAAATAATGTATCGCAATAATCTGGGTTACCCCATGAGCCCCACGGCTGTCCATCAGTGAACATAACCAACTGGTCAGGTTCTATATTGTATTCCTCCATATACCGGAATACTACTTCAAAATCAGTGCCACCGCCTCCAGTAAGTTCGTATTCAGCCATTGTACGGCCATCATCACTTGTAAAAGTTTCTGCGCCATAAACGTTTGTATCAAACTGTACCACATGGATACGGTAGCTCTGGTATTGGCCCATGATGCCTTGTACTTCACTAAGGAAGTCTCGAAGCATGTCCTTGCTAATACTACCACTTGTGTCTAGTGCCACACATATATTTAGCTCTTCATCTTTATTCATGCCTGGAAATAATACTTCTCCACTGCGTTTACTAGGGCGCATAAATGTAAAGTCACTTTTTAATGAACTTTCAAGTTGAGTACGTAGTACATCACGCCAATCCATTTTAGGTGCAATTAGCTCAGTAATCAAACGCTTAACAGCTTCTGGTGCTTCACCACCTGCTGCCTGAGTTGCTTGTATTACTGCCTGTTTAATCTCATCAGCAAGTGTCTTGCGTTCTTCTGCTGACATAGGTGTGGCATTACCTTTGGATTCACCACCACTGCCGTCACCTTCTCCATCACCTTCGCCTTCCAAGTGTACATCCATGCCTTGTTGCTCTGGAGAATTTTTTACCAGATCGTCATAAATCTCATAACTATTCCAACCTTTATATTTCCAATCCAAACAAGCTGAACCACCATCCAATTTATCACTGCTAATCATAGCACCAACACCTTGTTCAATAAGGGTCATATTAATATTAAAGTCTGCCGCTGCGTTATACAACTGATGATCGCGATCACCACGTGCTTCCATATGATCAAATACACAATGCAATACTTCGTGTCCTACTAAAAAGTCAAGTTCTGGATCATCCAAACTATCTACAAATTTACGATTAAATAATAATTGACGGCCATCTGTTGCGGCTGTAGGTATCCACTCTGAGGAATCTACTATTTTTAGACGAATAGCTAACTGTCCAAACCAAGGCTTAGTCAAAAGTAGTCTTACACGTGATTGAGTAATGCGTTCTTCTGCAGTTTTATTCATGGCAATCGTCCTCTAATTAGTTTATGTATATCATTATAGCATCGTTAAAACAGTATGTCAACCTATAAATTTATGTGAAAGCTTAAATAACATTGCTTCTTGTGGATTTTTAAAAGCTATCATGTTACAAGTTGGATCACCACCTGGGTGTTTATGTATTTCAAAGTCTTGATGAAAACAATTTGTTCTACACCACTTTTTTGCAGTATCTAGTTGGCCACGAATTCTAACTACAGTAGCTTTTTTTGCCCAACTCCTTCTATAATTAACTGCATCGTGCATATCCCAATCCTTACACGCTAGTCCATACAGTCTAATATTAGTTCGTTCTCTTGGTGAGTAAAGGGAGAGATTAACACTCTCCCCTTCTTTTAATTTAGGCGTCAAGTACGAGTCGACCATAACGATCAAAAAACTCCTCAAATCGTTCAATTTTATCTTGCTTTGGCATCAACTTGTATTGTTGCATTGCAATACGGCTAGCCATAATAACCATTTCAGTTTCGAAGTTATCCATCATAAAACCAACAAAGTTACTAAAGCTTTTGTGGAAGTTATCCATCTTGCCTGACTTCTCACCATTAATATTACGGTCACGGAGCTCATAGCACAAGCTAGTAGCCATTGCATACATTGCACTAACTTCAGTAGTTTCAATGCTCTTAACTTTGCCATCAAGTACATCTTCTGGTACTGGTAAAGATCCACTAATTTCACGATGTGACATAAATTTAATTGCAGTACCTTCACCAATACATCCTGCAACTAAATCAGTTTGCAAACCTGTAGTCAAGTCATCTCCATCTTCTAGCATTTCACTAACAAATGTCCATGAACGAGGAGTAGCAAAACCACGTGAGCTAGACATAGGATCGAAGTTATAAAGATCACCTTTGGCAAATGATATGTAACCTACAACATCTGCATCTATGTCGTGGTTAACAGCCCAGTTTAACCAATCTTGGAAATCTACACGTAATTCAAAGTGTACAAAACGATTCTCAAGTGGCTTAGGCATACGGTACGTAACACCTTTATCTGTCTCACGATTACCTGCCGCGATAATTACCACATTGTCTGGCAATACATATTGTCCGATGCGGCGGTTTAGAATAAGCTGATAACCTGCAGCTTGTACACTAGGTGCCGCTGAGTTCATTTCGTCTAAAAATAAAATAACTGTATCGTATTGTGCAGCTAATTCTGCACTAGGAAGGTCTGATGGTGGTAACCATTGCATAACACCTGTTTCTACATTTGGTACAGGATACCCACGCAAGTCTGTAGGCTCAAATAATGCAAGACGCATGTCAATTACTTTAGTAGTTCCAAGAGTTCCTGAATCACCAATACCTTGTACTAGCTCTGACTTACCAATACCAGGAGGTCCCCATAAAAATACAGGACGTTTCTTTTTAAACGCTCTAGTAATAAGTATTCCTGCTTCACTCATTTTAACAGTTCTTGATTCTGATATAGACATATTATATTCCTTCAATTAGCTACTTTAATTAGTTTAAGCGATTTGACAACTATTGTCAACCTTTTTATGCTCCTATGCTTAATGGTGTTAACATTGATGCTGTAACTTTCCACTGTGTTCTAGAATTGTTATCAAGTACAACAACTGTCTTTTGGTTAACTTTAGTAACACGGCCTGTTACTGTAGCATTGCGGCGTCCTGTAAATGATACAATGTCACCTACCATAAACGAACGTGATGCTTGACGAGCAAGGAATGTTTGACGCAATTTAACTGCTGCAATGATTTGATTTAGTTCATCACGGTCACTGTTTTGGATTGCGTTAATTGCTGTATTTACATTTGTCATTTTGTATTCCTTTGTTTTAACTAATATACATGTTCTAGCAGTTCTAGATCATATAGTCAATAAAAAACAGAACAAAAATAAAAAAAGGTTTTGTTGTTTTTCAATGGGTTAAGAATTATTTTTGGAATTTTTTCTGTAATGCAGATAAACTATTAGATATATTAGTTGCAGGTTGTATATTTTTGCTTACTGGTTTTTTCTTTATTTTGATACGGAAGGCACCTTGATTTGGATCTAATCGTTCGCATGATAATATATGATCTTGATAACTGCACCAGGTTTCAATTTCATTAGCCATTTTTCCATATCCTGTAATAACTACAGTGGTCTTGTGCCCATCCAAATAACAGTTTGTTATATGATCTTTAAATACAATCCATGCATTATGTACTGTATATCCATGTAAGTCTAACCTCATAATGTTACTACGAATTCTAATCCACTCATATTAGCCACATATACTTTACCTTTTTTATGGAATGATAGTGTTATTCCTCCGTCAAGTAATACTGTTATTCTATCATGAGATGTTGATATGATAATTCCCATACTTTCACGGTCAGTGTCAGTACAAACTACTTTTACTTCTTCATCAGGTTGGTAATCAAATTTTGCCATGTCTTATTTGCTAATAACTAACCATTGGTCAATACCACCTAGTTTTGCTATAAATGCATCCTTTTCGTTAAATAATATTATTTTGCGTTTATCAAAATAATACGGATAAGTTACTGTTCTTTGTAAATGTATAATCTGTCCAGATGTTATTATTTTTGGAGATTCAAATATCCAATGATCAAAGTTACGTTTAAATAGTTTACATCCATAAGCAGTTAGGCGTAATGAGTTTTTACTCTGGAATACTTTAATGTCTGTTGACACATTGTCCAAAGTTGATAACAACCTATCTTTATGGGTTTGATCCACGGGTAATTATTTCTCCCTCGTAAAGTCTTCTAACATCAAAATCGTCTGTATTAAACTGTTTGTTTAGTCTGTCTGCAAGATTAAATGCATGACCGCTATTTGAAAAACCTATCTTTTTATACTTTGGTCCAGGGTAGTTTACTAATGTGTTTAATGTTCTTAAATTAATTGGTTTACCTTGATAATATACCGCAAAGATTGCTGATGCTTCTAGGATTTGTTCACTGTTATAATTCTTATCTACGTACTCAAGTAATATATTTGGTTTAGGTCTTGCCATCCAATAACTGCTCCATCTTTGTGATACATTCATATCTTTTAAATGAGATAAGTTCTTATCTCTTGTTACATGTATTTATGCGTTTTTTAAGATATAAAGCAGTTAATATACTAGAAAACCGTATATAATTATGGCATTATTTTAAAGTTTGTACCTTGATGTAAAATGCATGCCAGTCTATTTTCTGATGAAATTAGCAAGAATGTAAATTCGTCAGTTTCAGGATTTAGTGTAATTGCAGTAAAATCAAATGGTGTTTTATTTTGTTCTGTTTCGTTACCACTTATAAAGACTGTTTGTCCTATTTCTTCTAATCCAGTTCTTATAAAGTCTAGATCACCACAAAGTATGCCTACTTGTATAGGCTGTAGTCTTGGCGTTGTACTTTCTGGAGTAGTTTGTGCGAGTGTTTGAGTGTGGGCATTAGTACCTATTAGGCATAGGAATATAGCCGCTATAATATTTTTCATGATTCTTTTTTAGCTTTCTTGAGAGTTAAATTCATATCCCATTCAGTCAGGAATGGTCCTTGATATGTGTATTTTTCTAATGTATTTAGCTTTGGACAAAAACTAGGTAACCATTTTTCAAATTTAATAATATAGTATCCTGCACCATGCAATGTGCGGCTTGTTTTCTTTTTGTAAAAAACTGGTAGTGTTTCGTGTTCTCCAACAATTACTATAGAACTGTTAGTAGGAAAACCATTACAACTTTTAGATACAGTATCCATTTCAGCTACACGGTCTACTTTGGAAAAGTCATCTAATGACTCAAGCATCTTTGTGGTATTATTTGTCTGATCAAAAAACTCATAACTGTCTCCTGTCTTACGAATAGTACCTACTTTTCCGTGTTTACTATCCACAATCCAAAACTTTTCAGATATGAGTTCTCTAGTTGTATACATTATGCAGGCGTATTGTGTGTGCCATCGCACTTTTTAATTTCGCTACCAGTGCGTCCGCACCAACAGGCGCCGCCAATACGTTTAAATTCAGTTACATTTTCTACACGAAACGCACGCCATCCGTTTGCATTTACGTCCCATGTGCTTACAACTTCTTCATTGATTGCACGTACTTTCTTTTGAGATAGTGGATCTTCTTTTGTTGCTTTAGGCAAAATATGCTCACTAAGTGTACATGTCATTGTTCTCTTTTCACCATTAATTTTTGTAAAGCTGACCTCAAAAATACCAACTTGTAGTTTACGTGTATATTCTGCGTGTGTCATTTTATCCTCCATAAGATGCATTCAAGTATGTTGCATGGTCTTGGGCTTTGTCTGCGACTTTTATCATATCCCATTTACCACATAGTTTCATTAGATGTATACCAATTTGACCTTTGCGGTCTTTTTGTACTTGTTCAATAATAACCTCATCTAGTGCTTGCTTAATATCAGCAGGCTGTGCTGTAAGATCAATTATCTGTACATTACGCTGATAGTCTTCTAATACACGATGCTCTACTTTATTATGGTCAACCCAACGTTGTAGCATAAAGTTATTCCAGTTATATCCTTTAGTGTTTCTATCTGCAAAGGCTTCTAACATACCTACTTTATTCTTAGTACCTTTCTTACGAGCACCTGGACATGCACTAAACACATTGTCAGCACTATCACCACGTATGCACTTTTCAAACAACAACCATTCAGGATCACCAATTTGCTTAGGCTCTTTAGTTTTCTTGTCTTTAACTGGCTTACCACGATCATCAAATATGCCATCAGTTGTAATAAGTTGTCCTGTAATGCCATTATACTGTTGTACATTAGGATTCAATAACTGATAAAAGTCACTATCACTACTTACAATAACGTGCTTATCCTCAGGATGATTTTGTATCCAACGTGCGATAAAGTCATCTGCTTCACATTGCTTGTGTTGTAGAACCGTACAATTAGTTTTAGTTGTCATAAAATTCTGGAAGTCATCAAATGCGTCCCAAAACTGTTGATCCTCTATTTGCTCTTGTTCAGTTTTAGCTTGTGCTGCAACTTTACGATTGGCTTTATATGGAGTATAAATGTCTTTGCGCCAACTACGGCCTTCTAAACAAAATACAACATGAGTGCCATTCTGGTCACGCCATACCTTATTAATGCTATTAAACATAATATGATATGCCATGCCAATCTTTTCGCTCATGTCACTACCACGTACTACGTGTCTTGCCCGCATAAACATATTTGCGGCGTCTACTAATATATAAGTGCTACTCATGTTAAAGGTAATCCTTTTTGTTGTTTCTTAATGTGTAATTTAGCATATTGTGATATTAATGTCAAGTAAAATATCAATTAGAAACATCTTCTGCAATACCTCTACATAGATTAGTAAACCAAGAATCAATAATTTCTTCTTCACTACTTCCACTATATCCAGCTTCTTGTAGCTTTTTAATAAAGTAATGATTCCAATCTAGTTCAAAATATCCATCTCCTGGATTTTCTTCATCTAAATTTACATTTACTACTCTAACAAAGGGCATTCCTTTTGAAGTAAGTTTTTCTTTTTCAGACATTAATTCAGCAGTTTGTTTCGCTGCAATCCTGTCTCTGACTAGTTTATTCCACCAACCCATAATTTACCATCCTATCTTTTCCCACGGTACATTTTTATCGCCAAAATGCCCATATGTACAATTTTCACTATAACTATAATAGTTGAACATATCAAATCTGTCAATGATTCCTTTTGGTGATAAATCAATATTCTCACGAATAAACTTTTCAATGCTCTTACTATATCCATTAGACTCAACATAGATACTAGTTGGTTGCTTTACACCAATAGCATACGACAACTGAATGTTACACCAGTCTGCCATTTCATCTGCTACTACGTTCTTTGCTAACCAACGTGCCATATAAGCTGCACTACGGTCTACTTTTGTTGGGTCTTTGCCACTAAACGCACCGCCACCATGAGGAGCAAAACCCCCATAAGTATCAACAATAATTTTTCGCCCAGTAAGACCAGCATCACCGTCAGGACCGCCAATAACAAAGTTTCCAGTAGGGTTAAGATGCCATGTAGTTTGTTCATCAATTAAATCTCCAAGGACTTCCATTGCAGACTGTTTGCATAAATCACGTGCTAGTTCTACATTGCCTTCTGTATGTTGTGTACTAACTACAACTTGATCGATACGTTGTACTTTGCCACCTTCGTATTGTACACTTACTTGTGACTTGGCATCTGGTCCAAGAATATTTGTAATTGCACGTTCTTTATTTAACTCTTTTAAAACTTCGTGTGCGTAGTAGATAGGAGCTGGAAGGTATGCATCGTTGTCGTTACATGCATAACCAAACATAATACCCTGATCGCCTGCACCAAAGTCGTCTGTGCCTAGAGCAATATCTGCACTTTGGCTGTGTAGTTTATTATTAATAGTTTGATTATTAATAGTTAACTTTTCCCAATGGAATCCATCTTGTTCGTAACCAATCTCTTTAACCTTGTTACGGATAATTTGTTCAACTTCTTCCGTAGTTACGTTAAAGTTTTTTACTTCGCCCGCCAATGTTACATGATTGGTAGTTACAAGTGTTTCAACAGCAACACGAGTTGTTTCATCGCCTGCTTTGAACCCGGCATCAACTAGAGCATCACTGATTTGGTCTGCAACCTTATCTGGATGTCCTGCGCTAACACTTTCGCTCGTAAAAATATAGTTCTGATTCATAATTGTTTTACCTTATTTGTAATTGTGGAAATTAAACTTCCCAAACCATTTCTGCGTACTGCTGATAATAGTTCTTTAATTTGTAATTTTTCAAAGTCATCTTTGGTAATAGTTTTTGCCTGTTCTACAGTTATGTCGCTAAAACAGTCACATACTACTTTGGTTATGCCTTTAGTAATGATTGCATCACTATCGTAATAAACGTTAACAATGTTATCTTTTACTCCTACATCAACCCATATTTGACTCATGCATCCAGTTACTAGTCTATCATCAGTACGTAATTCTTCTGGTAAACTAGTTGGTGAGTTTTTAGCCATATCAATGAGATGCACTAATCTATCATCATCATCTAAAAAACTAAATTCTTCAGCATACTCGTCTATCTTATTTAGTGAAGACATAAACACCCTCCCATTTCTCTCTACCTGCTAATTTATCATTACCGGCACCTGGCCTTGTATTAAGCATCATTTTAATTGTATCACTATGTTGAAAACCTATTTTCTCTGCCGTCTTAATCCAACGTTCACATACTTCGACTGGTTCTTTTTGACTGTATGTTTTATAGTCTGCAATATTTGTAGCAAATATACCGTCACTGTTAAGTCCTTTATATATACTCTGCATAGTAGGCTCAACATATCCTTCAAACCATTGATCTAATGTCGTATAATTTACCATACACTGTGTGGGTTCATCGCTATACTTTTCTAAGTTAAAATAAGGAGGACTACTAAATGCTAAATCAATGTTTTCACTTTGATAATCTTCACTTACACTTTGTATGATTTCGCTATTACTATTTAGAAAGGTATCCATATAGTTTAAGTATTCAAACGTTTCAGTATTTGGATCTGTACCAATATAAGTGTACGCCATGTTACTACTACTTGTTCCTAGTAAACGACCACCATACCCACAACTGTAATCGTATACTCTGCCCCACATTACAGGACACAAATGTTCTACAATAGCACGTGCATTCTGTGCTTTAAAGTTAGTAACATTTTCACCTGTAACAAGTTCTAACGCTCTGCGCATTGCTGAAGGATAGACCAGCTTGTTTCCTTCACGAAACTCAAAGCAAATACGTATAGCACGTTTAAGTTTTTTATCGTCAAAGAACCTATCTTTTAGTGAATTTGATCCACGTCCTTTTGGCTCTGCTGTTTGCATGTTTGTAAAGATAAATCTGTTAAGAGTTTGCCCTGCATTGTTTCCAAGTCCAATTCGTCCAGCTTGCACTCCGTTATAAGACTTCTTTCTAAAGGCTCGAACTGCATCTCTGATTCCTTGTTCAGTGTAGTATGTAATAGGAACAATGCCCCTATTACGATAAAGGTTAAACACGTCATCAATAGTGCCAGCAGGATCCAAAGCATAAACATCTTTATTAAATTTATCAAACTCTGGATAAAGGTCTTCATACCCTGTGAATTCATCACTAAAAATATGTTCATCTTTTATTCCCCAAAATTTATAAATTTTATCTATCATACTCATTACTAAAAATATGATCCTATTCCACCTGAACCCAATGTGTAGTCATATACCATACGTAAACTTCTACCTGCATAAAAAGCAGTATCACCTAAAAGAGATACAAACCAACCATTTGATGGGTCTCTATTTGTTGGAATCCAAACTGCTGCTATAAGGCAACATACTAACCAAAATTTACATGCTAACCAAAAATTATTCATAATCCCAATATCCCAAATAAATTAAACCAACCCATTGCTGTACCCATAATAATTGGAACACCAATCATCATAAAAGCGATAATTAAAAATGCTCCAATGGCACCTTTGTTGTGATAGGGTTCTTGATCTTTCATTTTGCTCATAACATTTTCCTTATATTGTCGTAATTAATAGGAGCTTCCATAGCTCTACGTAATTGTTCGTTTTGTTTAAGTTCCCCAGGCATTTCCGAAGAGTGATATGTGGAGTCTTGGTGTAAATCTCCATCCTTTTTCCATACATATTTCAGCCACGTCAGTAACGTTGAGATTGTATTCTTCACTGCGTCCGCCCATTGGCATAAGATATACTGGACATTGAAGCCCGGCATTCTGATAAGCACTGACAGCTTTTTCCACTTCATCAAAATCTGCATTATTAGCAACGACAAATTTAAAGTAAAGCTCACTGCCATTAACACGGGAATACTCGTTAGCAACAAGAGGCTTAATAGCATCATTCCAATCTTCTCCTGAGGTGCTGAGTTTAGGCGAACAACTCCAAGTAACTGTAAACCTATCTGTGCTGTTGAGGTAATGGAAAAAATCATCATGGAGATGTTGTGTTGTATTTGTTTCAAAAGTAACATTTTTTAAATCCTTCATTCTAGGGTGTTCAAATAGTTCTACGTAAAGTCGTTGCCAGGCTAGCAACGGTTCTCCACCCGTTAAAATTAAATGGACATCCTGTCCATTATCCTGTACCCACTTTCCATTAGGAGTAAGTGATAGTAAATGTTCAACTACTTCGTCAATAGTTGCTTCTTTATTAAAATGTTTAAACTCTGGATATATACTTGCATACGTATCACAACCAGTATGTATAATGGGCAAGTCGTTAAACTCTTTAGTTGTTTTATCTACACCTGCATCTAACAGTGCTTTCACTTCTTCATTATAGCGTTGACCGCCTGCATGTTTTTCTGCACGAGATGGTTCATCTCTGCCAAGGCCAAAATTCATACAACGTAAGTTACAACCAAATGTACGTAAGAATACGCTAGGTACTCCTACAAATTTACCTTCGCCTTGCACACTATAAAATGCTTCACTATATCTTAGTTTCATTATTATTCTCCTGGTATCCTAAAGTATTACTAGTTTCAGTTATTATACAATATTCTATTAAACGTGTCAAGGCATTTATCATTGAGGTATCAATGTACTCCATACTTTTAGCTTATCTCGCTTAATCTGTATCCTAGCGTCTATATCATCTTTTGATATTATACCATATTCAATCATAAGGTCAATCATACACATAACATCTCCAACTTCTTCAATTAACTGTCTATGCATGTTGTCGTCCATTTGGTTAACATCATCATATTTGCGTATTTGCTTCATTGCAACTTGTGTGAGCTCACTACATTCTTCTGCAGTTATAGCCATTAGTTGCTGGAACGCATTGATGGGACTATTTTCCATCAATGTAGTACTCTCTCTTGATTAAATAATTCATCACCATATACTAGCTGTATCATTCTTACTATTTCTGGAGGCATCTTATGATTTGGATCTTCAGAGAGCATAACTCCTCTTAGTTTTCCATCATGTGTTATTATAATTGCATAATCTGAGTCTTCTATATTCATTGTATCTTTCCTTATAGTAGTGTTGGTGGTTTTTTATATTTTTTATTCAATAGCATATTGTTATCTGTGTAATAATTTTGTATTTCATTTGCAAAATCTTCATTGTACGCATACCCTAGCCAATTACATAGACGACGACTTTCACTTATAGTATCATATTTTAATAATTTAGCATAGTCTAAGTTAAATACGTCAATACCAGACTGCTTAAATATTTTAGAAGCAAATTTATAATGTCGATTATACGCCAACTGTTCATCATAAAGATCAGGTAAGTTATCTACAATTTCATCTTTTTTTAAATCAGTTGCCTTGGCTCTTGATAAATGTTCAGTATACGCATAATTATCAACGGATAATTGTACAAATACAACTTTGGTGCCTTTATAATGACTTATTGCTTTACGGTATTGCTGTTTTGTATATATTTCATCGTTATATTTTATAGTATGGTTAATGTCACGAAACCATAAATTAATATGAGCATTAGCAATAATAGTACAATCAGAAGTGTCAATATGATATTCTGATCTATCACTGCTGTAATTATATTCTACATTTTGCTCTTTTAAAATATGCTTAGATAATGCATAATGTATAAAGTTTCCACCAGCACCGCCACGAAATATTATGTTAATTTTATTCCTATCCCATTCCTGGGTGTACTCGTATGTCATTACTTACTTTCCCAATGATTACGACAGCGTGGTTCATATGTTTCTGTACCGCCTACATTTACTCTGCCACCAGTACTTCTTAAGCGTTGTGTTTTACTTGCATTTTGCCCACATACAGTACAATATGCCCTTATCTTCATAATATTATCTGCTAGTGCAAGCATACGGGCGGTTGTGTCAAATGGTACACCTCTACTGTCCTGGTCAAGTCCTGCACATACAAAATTAACTCCTTCACGCAAACCTTCTTCTACAAACCATAGTGTTTCTTTTGGATCAAAGAATTGTACCTCGTCAATGAATACTGTGTGAAAGTTATAAGGTTTAATTGTGTAATTATCTTTTACTAATTCCAAATCAATTACTGCTATTGCATCGTGCTTTAATTGGTTGTGTGTTACTATACTATTTGCATCATAACGATCATCTATAACTGGTTTAAGCACCAATACTTTATGTCCACTGTGTTCAAGATAAAGTAGCCTCTTTAAAAGCTCACTACTTTTACCTGCAAACATAGGGCCAGCTATAATTTCTAGCTGACCCCTTTGGTATGTTCCTACCATTAAAATGCTACCTTAAAGTTAAATCCAACTTGTACTGCATCATTAGTTGTACCTGCATAGTTTGTACGCAATTCTGCAAAACTATCAAATGCTACTGAATCAGTTATTTGATTATTGTAAAATACACCAAAGTCTACTTCTTGATACTGTGTAGCTAATGAGCTTGATGCGTCACTATTAAGAATTGCACCGTCTGCACTTACACTAGATGGCATATTAAAGTTTGCTTGTCCACTTGATATTGATACTGGAAGACTTGTTACAAATCCAAACGTTGAATTGCCAATTGTTTTCTTTGTACCAACTGTTGCACTATAACTCATTAACGTGCTTGCAGATTTAAGGAAACTTGTATTGTCAACATCTAAGTCAGTAGCGCCTAACTGTGCATTACCAAATAGTAAGCCAGTGTCAAAACCATATCCAACATATGCTGTAGTTGCGCCAGTTACTCTCATTAGATCACTATTTGCTACATTACCAAGGAAACTATCTTGTTCACTTGCTAACCCTACTGTAAAGCCACCAAACTGTTGTACTAATGCAAATTCATTGTTTTCTGAATTAATACTAATTGCACCGTTTGATATTGGAACAATTTTACCGCCAGTATAACCAATATAATAATCTGGAGTAAACCCGCTCTGTGCTGATTGTGTAGCACTTGCTGTTCGAGTATCATTTACTGCTATAGATGCATTTGCGTCAAAATAAAAGTCTCTGTCGTAATCATCAACAACCATAACTTCTTGTAGTGCGCTAATACTTGCTCCACTGATTGCAATTGTACCTGTTCTATCAACACTTGTGCTTTTACCATCAATACGTCCTGTTGTTGGAATGCCAAGTACTCCTTGTGGAGTAGTAGCTTCATTTAAATCCAACAGTCCTTGTCCATGTACATTTACATCATAATCAATAATTTCATCAGTGCTTGCAGTATCTAGAAGTAGTTTAGCTATATTTGCACCTGTCATATGTGGCCACATTTGATGAACTATTCCTACTGCTCCTGATACTATTGGAGCAGCCATTGATGTACCACTGTTAGTTCTATATTCACCATTATTGTCTGCACTCATTATCCACTGACCAGGAGCAAGGATAAAGCGATCTGAAACACGTTTAGTATTATTACATTGTTGTGTTGTTTCATTAAAGTCATAACATACAGTTCCCGCTTTGTTTGAGCTAGATGCCATTTTGTTAAATTTAATATCATAGTTACCAACAACTAGTACACGATTGCCAATTTCATCATCAAGTGCTAAACTTGCTGGCTGTCCTGCAAAATCTAAACGCTGATTACCTGCGGCTAATACCAATACTGCTTCATGTCCTGTCATAGCTTCTACGATATCAGCATAATATGATGGATCGTTGTAGATATTTGAGTATCCATAATTATCATAAGTGATACCATCACGTCCACGTTTGTCATTTGAACGGAACATACCAGGTGCAATTTCTTTCATACTATACTTGTATGTACGGTCTACATTGTAATTTGCACTAATATTAATAGCATCTGCTCCACGTTCTACTGCCCATTCAATTGCATCATCTGCAACACTGAAGTCAAACATTCCAAAATCATGTGCTGTTTTAGCAATTAATAATTCTGCATCATATGCAACACCTGTTGAGCCATTGCCATCTAAATTACCTGCTGCAATGCCTGCAACATGAGTGCCATGTGCATAGCGATTTTTGTCTTCTATTGTTTCGTAACCAGTACTACATGCACGAGTAAAACATTTCATATCAGCAATACTATCTGTAAATTCAGTATGATCTGTATCAATACCAGTATCTAGTATAGCAATAGTACTACCTTTACCTGTCCAGCCACGTGCCCATGCTTCTGGAGCATTAATTGCAGCTAGTGAGTTACCAAATTTTGCAAGTCCGCGATCTTCTGTAATGTATGCAGAATTAATGCGAGAGTTTACTGAATGTACTGCATCAATATATGCTTGTGTGCCTGAATAGTCTACATCTGCACGTGCCAAATATTCATCAACTGTTAGAATATCTACAGTAGCAATTGGATCTGATAGAGTAGGTTCTTGCTTAATTACAACTGCGTATTGACGCACTAGTTCACGTGTAATTTTTGTTTCTGTTTCATCAACAGTTTCTTGTCTGTTAACCTTTACTGCATTTGATGATTGACGTGTACCATCACTATATACTTTAGTTGTATTAGTAACTGTATAATAAATCGTATGAACTGGCGTTGTCAATATTTGTGTTACTACTGCATACTCACTTACCATTGTTTCAGTAGTTTCAACTTCAACTGTTGACGTATTACTAGTAACCACAGTTGCTTTACGATTAACAAGTGTTCTATCGTCTGTTGTAACAACTGTATCAACTAATGTTACCTTTGGCGCAGAACTTTGTTCTATTAATAATTTGTACTTTGCAATTTCATTAACTTGGAATGCATGTCGTGCCTTCATATTGTCATACCAGCTTGCACCTGCATAACGTGAGTACTTGTTAATAAAGTTTGAATACATTCTGTTACTACGTTCGTATACACCTATCATGCTGTTAGCAAAGCTAACCTGCTGTGCTGGACGCCAATTAGCAGCCAATGCGTAATAACTTTTAAATTGTGATGCTTGTACAGGCGTTGTTGCAGATAACAATGTTATTGCAATTGCCATAGTAGCTAATAGTTTCTTCATCTCTGTCTCCAGTATGGTTACTTTAGTTATGCGTATAATATAGCACCAGTGTACTGGATTGTCAAGTGTTTATTTGTTTTTTATTAAATGATATGTGCGTTTATCATCGTCTGACTGCCTTTGACTGTCATCTAGCTTGTTTTTCTTCATCTTGCCATCGTACATTACACGATCTAGATATTCATCGCCATCTACTGATTTGCTATGAAAACTTAACTTAGTTGGATCAAATTCTTCTGCTTCAAGTTCAATACTTACAAACTCTCCTTTTTTATCAAAAGTTGTTTTTATAAAGTATCCACTGCCTATTTCATCACTATTAACTGTTCTGCACGATTTTGGATCAATTGAATCTTGAGTATGTATTATCTTATTAGATTCATCATAAACTAGTATGTGCAAATAATCTATAAGTGGACTACATAATGTTAAAATATCGTTATGTCTTTTCCACATTCCAATTTGAGTTATATCATCTGGATCTATTTCAACGTCATCAGCATAACCGCCATTATCAAAATTTGGAAATAGTTGATCTGTTATTAAGTTACTATCAGTTATAGATGTCCAGTAACTATACATATCAGAAGATATGGTTCCAATATTTACTTGTGAACCATATCCTCTAATAATAATTTTGTATGTGTGCATTGCTCTATTTAGCAGTTGCCATAATTACGTTCGCCTTCCCAAGGAAATACTACCCAAACGTCTTCTTCGTTTTTATTAATTTCTAAGGCAGTATAATCACAGTCACCAAATTCACTGCCAGCATTATCTATTAGACATGCAGTGCGTACTGTATCTCCCCAGATATCATTCCATGCTGGATCATTTGGTAAACAACCCCCACGCCAATCGTCTTTAATCCAAGACAATGTACGACCGCTATCATTAATATCATCCATAATAAGAATATTTTTACGGTGCTGTTTGTGTGTTAATCCATCTCCCTTGTATCCTAGTGCATCTTCTGCCATCCAAAGATTACTCTCTGGACCATATGTATCGTTTGTATCACGGAACCTTACATCTAAGGCATGCATTGGAATACCAGTCATGTTAGATAAAATAACTGACGGTACTAAGCCACCACGTGTGAGTCCTACTACATAATCTGGTCTCCAATTATCTGCAAACATAAGGTTATTGATTGACTGGATCATGTGTTCAACATCTTTCCAGGTATAGTGTACTTTTTTAATCATTGTTTTCTCCAGTTCTTGTTTATCGTGGTGCAAATTCTTGCTGTAATTTAATGTTATTGAAAAACTCTTCCTTAACACTAGGATCATCTAAGAACCCACCATTAAGAACTGTAGTTTGTGTTAAACTACTGTGTGCCATAATGCCTCTGTTCTCACAACAGCCGTGTGTTGCTTGAATGTAAACACCAACGTGTTCACTATCAGTAGCCTTTATAATTTCTCGCATAATATCATTACATAGTTCTTCTTGTAGTGTACCTCGACGTGCGCACCACTGCGCTATACGTGTGTACTTTGAAAGTCCAATAACTTTCTCACCAGGAATTATACCTATGTATGCAACTCCAGCTACAGGCTGATGATGGTGTGAACACATTGATTTAAGTTCACTACGTACCACTAACATACCTTTATATGTATGTCCGTTATCATTTGGAAATGCTGTCGCGGCTGGAGCTTCTTCATATCGACCTGCCATAATCTCATTAAAATACATCTTGGCAAGACGCTTTGCTGTACCATGTGAGTTAGGATCGTTAAATCTGTCAATTAGTAGTGCATCTAGTACACCTTCAAATGCTACAGTTGCATCATCAATTAGTGCTTCTTTGTCACCATCTTCTAGTACTGAAGATATATTATCTCCTGCCCAGTGGCGGATATTTGCATCAAGCAAACGTTGTTTAATTTGGGAAGTCTTTGTCATTTATACTATGTTCCTTTTGTATATATATATCTACTGATATATCTTAATTTATTTGAAATATTCATCAAGCATTTCTAGTTGGTCGTGTGCGGATGCCATTTTATCTAATTCTGATTGGATAGCTTCCATTACATCACTATGTTCGCCAATACCAGCAGGGTTATTTAAATATACCATTACATTTGCTTTATGTAATGCTATTACTCCTTCAGCATGTTTGCGAGCTGCTTCTAGTAGTCCGTCTGCGATAGGTGTCATATTACATCTCCTTTTCTTTATTATTCTAATAATTTATCTATCATAATAGATGCATTTAAGTAGTCATCTATTAGTATTTGTTGTTGTTGTTTCACCATGTTTTTATAATTATCATAGTTATCAATCTTGTCTTGTACAAATGCGTTGAGCTTGTCTTTGTGTTGTTCGTAAGAGTCAAAACTTTCAGTCCATTCACTTGGATATTTAAACTCTGGCAAATACATTTCAGCATAACTACAACGATCTGGCAATATTGGAATTGCACCTGTAAGTACTGCTTCCATAACACTAATGCCTAAGTTCTCATGCAATGCACAACTAAAGATAACTTTACTTGTTGCCATTAAATCATAATATGCATTTTTATCTAAGTCCATCTTTTGTGTAATAATCATATCAAAAGCTGATGCCATATCTTCAGCAATTTCAGGTTGCTTGTCTGCATTGTAACGATGTGGCCACATTACTGTGTTAAAACGCTCGCTGTTTTGGCGCTGTAACAAAGGTTCAACGATAAGCTCATGTGGTTGTCCACTACGTATTGCTTTATGTTCATATTTTTCTGGAATGTCTAAGTTCTTTAAGAACATGTCCTTGTGACTGTTAGTTGCATAGTAATTGTAATCACTACTCATAAACCAGCTCTGTTCTTGTAGCCAAGGCCAAGGCTTGCTCATTTTGTATCCAAGAATATCACTAGGATCATATGCACCTGCATGCCAAATACTGTGTATCTCTACTGGAATATCCAACAAGTCACTCATATATTTAATTGGTGTAATAATAAAGTTCCAAGCATCAGTAATTAAAAACTTATCACCTGGCTTAACTAAACCATTACTAAACAATTTGCTTACTGATACTGTCTGGCTAGCTTTGTATACATTGGTTGCGCCAAAGTCTAGGAAAGCACCTTCAGTACGTTGCTCTGGTGCAAAGTCTTCACCATCAATAGTCATAACTTTATAATCTAATTCTCTATTGGAGATCTCTTGTAAAAGTACCTGTGGAATATTGTCATACCATTGTTTTGTATAGCGTTGATCAATTGGCTCAATTGGAATAATGTAAATTGTATTTGTCATGCACTTGCCTCTGTTATCATTTTAATATTTTGTCTTATTTTAACATCAAACTCTTCGTCTGTCAATGAATACTTTAGACCCTCACTTAATGCTCTACTAAAACTGGCAGTGACATTGTCGTTTAATCCAAGTTTGTTACATGCTTCTGCTGTAGCATATCCGCCACTAAGGAACACAACACGTTCTACATTAGGAAACACGGTAAGGTTGTGATACAAGTTAGGTACTTCTGGCGGTGTTAGTTTGAGAATACATTTACCTGGAAACTCATCCAAGAACTCTTGCAAGTGATGCATAAGAGCTGATTCAACTTTAGCTTTAATAGGATTGTCGATAGGTACTTCGGGCTCAATGATTGGTACAAGCCCATGCTCCCAAATAGTACGAGCAAGTGTAAACTGTTGTTTGAGTACAGGATGTACCATGCTTACACCTTTAACAATGCTACGCATCTTTGTACCATAAATCTTAGGACCAATACCGTTAGTAGCCCACTCCAACATCTGCTTTACTGGAAACTGTTTGAGCAATCCGCTTTCCTCGCAACCACTGTCAATCTTTAGGAACGTGTCAATACCTTTTTCGTCAAGCACATTAACCATGCCACGGGTGACTGTGTCTTGGTAGAGGATTGCCGCCCAGATGTTTTTGTCATTAAAGTCTGGTGAGTTAACCATACGCATACGCATGTCATGAATCTTATCAAACATATTATGTTCAGTGTATTCTACACCATAGTTGTCTAATGCACCTGGTGTTGATCCACCACTCTGATCTAGTGCCGCAATAAATCTAGTATCCATCAATCTCTTCTTTCAATATCATCTTCTTGTAATGTAGTACCCATCCAAACTTCTACCACTTTAGCAGGTACATCTCCACTATTAGTGGCTTTATGCCATGTCATTGTAGGGATATCAATACTCTCACCTGGACCATATGTTTTTGATAGTTTATCACCATTAGGGTATTCTAGTTCCATTTTAACTAGTCCATCAACTACACACCAATGTTCACTACGAACAAAGTGACGCTGATCTGATAATGATTTGCCAACATCAAAGCATAGCTCTTTAACTTGCCAAGTGTCTTGTTTATCTAATACAGTATAATTGCCCCATAGTCGAGTAGTATTTGGCTTTTGCCACTCTTTTAAAATCCAAGATGAACTATTCTTTTTATCTTCGCCACCTACACCGAATGCAAATTCAACATTGGGGTCATGACTATATGCGTCCATTTCTGGTATATTTCCTGCATTTCTATCTCCGCCATTAGCAAAGATTAATTTTATGTTACCATTCATTGATTGAGTAGTAAATATTGCACCGCTTGCGCTGTTATCATCGTCATTAAATCCAATAACTTGATCAACACATCCAAGTGCATTAACAATTGCACAACGGTCTTGCATAGGCATAAACGGTTGACCTTTCTTACGGGTCAACCATTCATCACTGTTTACGCCTACCCAAAGTTCATCGCCCAAAGTACGTGCCGCTTCAAAATAAGCGATATGGCCTTTGTGTAGTGGATCAAATCCACCGGTGACTAGAACAATGGTTTTCATTAGGCTGTCTTACGATCACGATAGTGAACAAGTTTACCTACGTGGATCTTCAGCTTCTTAGGGCTGCGATCTTTGTGAATACGAATTTCAATATCAAAGGTAAAAGCATTTGCTTTTTCTGAAATATAAATTGAGTGATCACGCATCTTCCAAGATCGTTGTAGATCTGTAAGATATGACGAAAAGATCTGTTTTACTTTCTCAGTATCTTTACGATTATACATTAAGCCGTCATGTGGCTCAATAATTTTCAGCAAGTCATATTTAATGTCTTGCAGTGAATATACTCCGCCAATGCTGTACTTTTCAGCAGGACTTGTATAAGTTTTAGTATTGGACATTTTATTTTTCCTCTTCAGGGTTGAATGTCATTGTTGCACCGTTTTCATTATCTTCTGCTACAGTGATAGTGATTGAACGGCCTTGATATTTGTTGTGAATTTGTTGTGCTAGTTCTTCAGCAATCATCTCACAACTACGATGATTAAGCTCAAGTATATTAGTAGCATATAATGATTCCAACCAACGTTTGAATTGAATAAATTCAATATCTCGGTCATCATGGAATACGTCAATTGCTACACGAAAATGGAAAATGTGACGGTGTGCCACTCCTAAGAATGATACATCATCCCATCCTCCAGTTGCCAATGCTGGGTCGTCTTTCGCCGCAGGATATAAGTGTACACCCTCTTTTTGAAATGTTACCCATATTTGGCGTTTTGCTACGGCTAGAGCCATATCAATCTTCCCCTGTTTGATGTTTCAGGATCTTTAAGATTTCCCAAAGCTTCCAGTCAATAGCTTCTGCATATTTTAGCATTTGAGTAATGTGTACTGTTTCAGTTGAAGCAGATGGGGCTTTAGTTTTTACATTATTTTCTGTATCTGAAATATCGCCTTCGTCAACAAGTCTAATTTTTTTAGTCATATTATTTTCCTTTAGTTTTCTAGAGTTTCAAGGAAGTCAGCAGCTTTTGCTTGTTCCTCTTCTGAGTATTCTTCATTAATTGATGATTGCACTTCTTGAACATCAAACAAGCTATTAAAGCTATTGTTGCTTGTTGTTAAAGTTTTCTTACCGTTAAAGTTAGCAAGCATAGGAGCCGCTTCATCTAACATTTGCATTGGAGTTTCACTTTTAAATAGTTCATCAATAAAGTTAACCATATATAAAGTATTGCGTGGTACCCAAGCATCAAATTGCTCATCACGGCTACCATGTTTAAGTTTGCGCCAGTTGTTATGATTTGTGTCATAACGTACTTTTGCAGTATCTACCAATACGTTTGCACGTTGTACACTTTCGATATGCTGATAAACATTGTGAGACATTAACAAGAAATATGTTAAACTATCCCAAGAAGTTTTACCTTCTTTACCAATTTTATTAAGCATACCTGGCGCATAGTGACAAATGTCTCCCATATTCATACGCTCACCAACTGGACTGCCCCAAGGGAATGGAATTTGACTTCCAGCAAGGCGTTTATCATCTACCGCACTTTCCATCACATAACCAAATTTATCAGCTTTGTGATTGTGTTGTGTGTAAATTTGTCCTTTGGCAGTTGCAATAAAAGGAGAGGCACAATCAAACATAACTTCGATATCACTGTTAACAGTTTCACGTAAACTACGTTTAATTTGTGTATAAGCTGCTGCCCACTCAAGTTTACTAATACCTAGGTAGTGTAGTAAATCTCGTTTGCCTTTTTCTAATTGCTTATCATCACGCATTTTAATTAATGTACGTAGAATAATGTTAATGTCGTTCTTAGCGTCACCTCCAAATGCAAAACCATCCAAGTCATGGTGCTTCATATTCTCATACCAATACTCTGCTTCTTGCCAATTACGGCCTTGCATAACATTAAGGTATTTTGTATTCCACTTACGATTAGCTTTGAACCAATTTACATTAAAATCAGTATAATCTAAACATTCATTAAAACTAGTAATGCCAGTTCGTTTACTAAATGTTGGATCAGCAGCAAGTGTTGGAATATCCAAGATCATTGAATAGTCTGCAGTATGTTCCAACCAATTAAGAATTGTTTTACGCAAAGTATCATCTGTTTTAAAGTTAGGCCAATCACATTGGATAACTCCTTTAATGATCTGGAAACCACCTGAGTCGCCTAAGATAAATGTTTTGTCTCTCTCACGACCTTGTACCATATTATCATGCGTGTTAGCTTTAGCTAAGTCTAGTTGAGCATGTCCTGCTGAATACAATCCCCATTTATAATTATAATAGGCATCTGTTTTTAGAAAATCACATCCTTCGATACCATTTTCAAATGCAGCAGGTATACGTGAATCTGGATAAAAGTCTGATCCCAATTCACGATACTTACTAATTGTACGATCATAAAAACTACTAATACTTGGTAAAAAGACACTATAATCTTTATTACGTTCAGTTAAATTTACCTTAGTCGCCATAATGTTTACACCGTTAATGCTGGAAGAATATAATCGTATTTGCCAATGCCTGAGTCTACACTAATCATTAGTGCGCCACGCTTTGAGATTTGCATTACACATGCTCCGCTCATTCCTAGTTTTAAAATTGCTAGTACTTGTGATAATGGCCATGCATAACCTTCGTTAAGTTCGCCATTTACATTTTGTGCAAATGTACGCTTACCTGTATAGCTACCATCGCTTGCGCCAACAGTTACAATTAAATTACCGTTTTCTGTCTTAACAGTAAAGTTAGGTTCAATACCACCGTAAATGCCTGCTACTTGTTGTAGTTCACTTACTTTTGCTTTTGTTGGCTCAAATGTTACGTCCCATTCAGCACCTTTAAACTTTACAGTTTGTAGTGTTTGGTCAATAATTTCCTTGCTCATAAAACGATATTGGTCTGTATTGCCTTCTGCGTCTTTAAACAATAATGCGTCTGGTGTAGATACACCATTGCGATCACGTTTACTAACTTCTATTGTTGCATCATCTGCTTGATAGTTACCAAGGTTAGTAATGCCACTTAAAAAGCCTAGATTTCCTAAGCCAAATTCACCAGCAAATTCTGGCACATCATTATGCAATTTTGCTTGCAAAATAACTGTTCGATCACTATCCATTGCGTCTAGTGTTGTTTCTTGTTCAGCGCCAGTAACTTTGACGCAATTAATAAAACCTAAGCCCGCTGTGTGCTTGACAACGTCTTGCACTACGTCTCTTATAGTCATAGTCATACATATCTCCTTTAAAGATGTTAATAATATTATTATATAGATATATTTAGATTATGTCAACATATTTTTTCACTATATGTTAAATAAATGCTAAGTCCTTATATATTAGCATATTCTGACAGTATGTCAAGGTGTTAATGGTTGGATTAAAAAAGGTTCAACTTCTACTACTACCACTTTATAGTCATTAAATATACCATGTGAACACTGATAGTATCCTGTAAATTTAGTGTTCCATAAACCTATTGTCATCATTTCTGGCATCTTAAGAGTAAAAGATATTGCAATATTTTCTCCTGGACCAGTTGCTGGAGGTGGTGATTGAATTAAATGTTGTGGTCCTAGTAAAAGTGAGTCATTTGATTTGTCGTTTACTAGATTTAGGTCAAAATTTAGTAATGTACATTTAATATGGCGATCAAAAGTACCAGTAAATTTAATAGCTTTGTCACCTTCAAAAATAGGCTCAACTGCGTGAGCTCTTAAATTATGAAGTGGATTAGCGTTTCTTAAATGCGAAAATGATTTAATTAACCAGACATGTGAACATAGCAGTACTGATAATGACACTACTAGTAACAAGTTAATTAAATTTAATCTTTGAAGCAAGTTTTGCATAATAGTATTTAGTTAATCCCAGTGATTTTTTGCAATTAACTGTTTATTAAATTCCTGTACCAATTGTTCCATTTCAAGAGTTGTTATTCTAAAACTCCAATCACTAAAGTTAATTGATACAAAATCTGCAGGTTCACATTTTGGTCGTGGCCCAGAGGTTCTGTGTTCCCACCAAACTTTGCCCATATTAGTTTCAAGTCCATTTACCCCATTACGCCAGTTATTGCAAATATACTGGAAATCTTCAATACTAATAAATTTATTTAATACACATGTATCAGATATTTTAAAGCATACTTTGACTTCACTATCATCTTTAAATACAAATATTTTTATAGGTAGATCAAAATTAATCATATCTACCAGTATGATTGTCATATGCTATTCTAAGCTCAACTAATAAATCGTGATTATATTCCTGGTGCTCAGTATAATCTTGCAAATATGCGTCAATCCATTCTTTACTAGGTGGAGCAATACCAACTGTATCCCATAGTGTGTATATATCTGGTGCTATCATCCATTGTGATTGTGTAACTAATCTATCAGCTTGTTCCCTACCAAGTTCGCTATCTAAATGCATTCTTGATACAAATTCTGCGGCAACCTCTTCACAACCTGGCCACGCATGATCAGTACCACTATAATTAGCATTTCTATCATCTTCCATTAGAACATTATATTCCCTAGGAGCCCATGTTTCAATGTTGCCTTCCCAATCACCAATTTTTGTGTTAATTACAATCACTGGCTTGTCTCTACTCCACTTCCATATATCGTTTAAATTATGTGCATGCAATAATACTGCAATACTTTTATCTTCAATAATGTTAAGTAGATTATCTAACATATCAGTAGTAATGTTTAATTCATTTCTTACATCAAAGTTATAATATTGAAAGTCCTCTTCTGACAAGTTCCAATAATCATCATGTACTCTTACTTTTCCAAGTATTCCTGGTTCATGATCAATAGGCTGTCCATCAAGCTCGTATCCTGCATAGTGTTCTCCAGCTTTGCTTTCACCATGCAAATCAGGACTGTTATTAAGTAAGTATGGTATTTCCATTTGATTTATGCAACTGCGACTACATACAAGATACAATGTATTCATTCTTTATTTCTCTTCTCTTTGATTGATTCTCTCAAATCTACTATTTGTTCATTCTCTATCATAGTAATAATAGTTTCTGTTACACCAATTTCGTGCTGTATTAGTGATAATCTCAACATCATTTTATCAAGCTCTTTGGTGTAAAATTCTAGTTCTTTTTTCTTGCGTGTTCTTCTGTCATAGATATCAGTAATATCTATAATAAGTTTACCTTTAGGTTCAGAATCACTTAAATTATTTTGATCATCGTCATTATGGCCAATTATACCCATCCGTTCTCCTATTTTCTTTTACATGATATGATAAGGTATTCCGCTGACTAATTCCACTCTCAGGCATTTGCTATTCCTGGTCACTGACCTATCGTATCATGTGTATATATTTATAACTTTTTATAAAACTGTATATTAATTCCGCTTTTTAACCAATGGAAATTTGGACGGTCAGTAGTTACGCAACTTGCATGGATTTGACACGCATCAAATATCATTATGTTTCCTGGTTTAAATTCAAATACATTTTCAATTGATAGTCCTCTGTTATTTTCAGGGTGTATATGAGGGAATATATATTTAGGGTGCTTTTCAATATCAGCAAATGTACTAACACTGCCATCTCCCATATAAAAATCTGGATAGTCTCTGGATATTTCGTACATACTATCGTCTTGCGATGTGACAAACTCTCTATCCAGTGTTATACTATGTCCAATATGTCTTTGATTAAAAAATGCAGTATATGCTTTTGCTCTAGCAGTAATAATTATTGGAATTACTGCGCTTTTGTATGGTATAAAGCCTTGCGCCCAATCTTCGTCTGTTTCTTTTTCAGTTAATAGATCTGCATGAGCATCATGCAACTGAGTAGTAATAAAGTAATTACCACTATGTTGTCCTTCCCAAAAGTCACCTATCTCTTTAGCTATTATATCCTTTAGCCAATCAAATTTCTCTAACATTTTTACAATGTTTATTGATGGCTGTATATTACTGCTAGTTGCTGTCCACTTAATACGGTCAGCATTTTGGAATTGAAATAAAAGCAATTCATGTACTTGTTCATCTGTTAGTACATTTTCTAATATTTTTGCTGGAGAGAACCTATCTATGATATTTTGTTTTTCTTGCTTTACACCTTTAGTATAGTTCATCCTACAAATGCCTTCTCTAACACAAATTCTCCTCGATGATTTGCGTTCCCTTCAGTACAACCCATATCATCTATAAAATACTTGCGTAATTCCATATTCATTTCCTGAGATCCACATATCATTACACGATCATGTTCTGCATCAAATGGCTCTAGACCTAATACTTGTTGTACTTTACCTTCATACATTGCAGTTGTTACTCGTCCTTGATTTTTAAATTCCTCACGAGTACATGTTGGGTAGAACAAGAACTTACCTTCTGTTAATTCACCATAAGTTTCATCTTCATTGAGATTATCAAAGTATTCAATGAACGGGAGTTCTGCAACTTCTCGTGTACCCCACATCAATATAACACGATCATAATTTTCATATGCTTCGAATCCACGTGCTACTGATAAAAATGGTGCAACTCCAGTACCTGTGCCCATAAGATATAAGTTACGTCCTGGTTTTAAGTTATCAGCTACTAGTGTGCCAACTGCTTTGGAATTCACTAAAAATTCATCGCCTACCTGTATATGTTGTAAACGACTGGTAAGTGGACCGTCTGGTACTTTAATACTAAAAAACTCTAGAGTCTCTTGATGGCTTGGACTTGCTACACTATATGCTCTAAGTAATGGCTTTCCATCTACTTCAATTCCTATCATTAAAAACTCACCATCTCTAAAACGTATACTAGGATCTCTGGTAGTTGTAATATGGAATAATCTATCTGTGTAATGCTTTACTTCTAAAACTGTTTCTTTAATAATTGGCATGATTTTCTTTCTAATTAAGTACTATGTTATTTATTATAAATATATACAAGGAGTATAATATGAAAATTTTAATAACAGGTAATAGAGACAAAGACTTAACTGGGTATCTTGTTCCTATGTTGGAAGCTAGAGGTCATGAAATAGTAACAGCTAGTCGAGATAATGGATACGACTTTAATGATGATGGTGCTATTAAACAAGTAGCTCGGTTATCACAAGATTGTGACGTTTTTATTAATATGTATGCAAACTTTTATTTTAAACAATCTATGCTATTGCATACTATATGGCATAAATGGTTAGCTGAAGGTGGCTTTGACAAAAGAATTATCAATGTTGGTTCTACTACTGATACTGTTAGGCGTGGTAAGGGTAACTTGTACCACTATGAAAAATTAGCTCTAAACGAAATGTCCAATGGCCTTGCTATCATGGGTAATTGGCAAAATGCACCCAAAGTAACGCATATTAGTTTTGGTACGCTGCAAAATAAAGCACATAAGAATCCTGGAAGAACAGTATTACCTATGGAGCAAGCTGCCAGTTATATTGACTGGATATTAGAACAACCCAAAGAAATAAATATTAATAATATTAGTATTGACCCAATACAAATTATTGATTAGGAAATTATAATTTCCCACACATTTTGACGGGTATAAAATATTTCAACATCCTGTGCATCAAGCTTTACTAGCCCTTGTGGTTCTAGAACTTTACGCACTACTCTATTTGTACGCAAACTATTTTTATCTCCGTCAGAATCACTATTAGTAGTAAAAACTACCTTTGTTGCTCCTTGCAATACTGCATAATTAACTTGATAAGGCAAAACATGACCCCAATTGAAATCAGTTCGAATAGTACGTATGCTACCAGGTGCTCTGCCTCTGTATTCCAAAAGTGTGGCTGTTCTTACCATGAGACGCCAACAACCTTTTTCGTATTGGTCCATTTGGTGACATCCGCTAATGCTAATAATTTTGCCGTCAGCCCAGGTACACCACCATGCCTCATTTCCCCATTTGCCAATCTTCATTGCAGCAACACTTATATTATTTTGCATACCTTGTTCAGCACAAGTGTCAGCAAATGTATAAAGTTCATCAGGGAGATTATCCATGTCTAATCTTTTAATTTCAAAATCTGTAATACGTGATAACATAAGTATATTTATTCCTCATAATTGTAAGAGCCCTGATGTGCTTATTTTAATTAGTCATGGCAGTGGAGGTATTGGCGGTAATGAACTACGTTTAGCTGAAACGTTTCTGTCCAAAGGTTATAATATAGGATTGCTTGATTACTTTTCTAAATTTGGTATTGATTCACTAGGATGGATTGATCATGGACCTTATATTGATTTGCATGAATGTACATTTAGTGATATGTTTGATTTTACGATGCCACAATACGATAAGATTGTACATATAGGTAGTAGCTTAGGTGGTTATCTTGGGCTATATCATAGTAATCATTTTGTTAAGAATTATTGCTTTTATCCTGGTATTATTGCACTTACTCCAAGGTTAATGTCTAATGACTATGTAAATACTACTGTATTCTTAGCTAAAAATGATAATTGGTGTGACAACTATAATGATTTTGAGGCTCATTGTTTGATGCCTCCCATAAGTACTACAGTACCAAATACACACCACGGATTTATGATTCCAAATAAGAATAGAGAAATACTTATAACTAAGTATAACACAACATCTAAGATTTTGTCAAACAGCGAATTTGATACACTAAAGCCTAATACACATAGCTTTGCTGAACATTTCTCTGAAAAGAATAACCAAACAATTGTCTTGCAAAGTAATGAGAAGTATAGTATAATGTGTATAAACCAGATATTAAAGGAAATAGCATACTTATGATGAATATTGTAATTCTATCACACGAAAGAAGCCTAAATAAATCAGAAGGTTTATTGTCTGCATATAAAGATGATAATGTTATCCTTATCACTGATAATAAACCTAATGAATCTAAAAAATATGTAAAAATGGCTAATACTCTTGTAATTTCAAAGTTATTCAATATAGCAGAAATTGTAAAAGATATTCCCAACTGTGATAAAGTACTGTGTGTAAGTGAAAACTTATTGCCTGTTGCTTCTCAACTGGAGAGCTATTATGGCATTAACAACTTAACACCTTTTGCGGCTGAGATATTAAGTAATAAACAGTTAATGGATGACTTTTGTAGAACAATTGGTTTAGAAAAGTATACACCAAAAAGTATAACACCTAGAACCCATAGTCAACTAAGTATCTTTAAAAATAAACAAGTGTTTAGTAAACCAGATATTGGTACAGGAAGTAATGTATTCTTTCCTGGTGATGACAATAGTGCTCCTTCAGTGGAATACAGACGTTGGAACAATAGGCATCATTTCCTAAAACACCTAAAAGACAAGGAATCACACAATAAGTTTTTTGAACTTAATGGACAAGGAATATACCTTAAGAAGTTCAACAACAAGGCTTGTAGAATTATGTTTCAAGAGTACCATTGGAGTTCAATGCCTACTGTTTCCCCTATAGGATACGTTAAGAACGGAAAAGTACATATTGAGTTCTATGTAAAGAATAGTAAAATTAAATATGGCGATGTAATGGATCCACAGGATGATCCTATTTCAAGTCACTCAATTAGTGAATCTAGTGACATTGTTAGAGATAGATGTGTATGGATTGCCAATGCTAGTGAAGTTGGTAAAGAAATAGAAGAAGCTTCTATTGAATACTTACAAACATTAGTGGATCATTTAAAAGTTAAAGAAATGTTCTTTGCTGGCCCAGACTTTCATACCTGCGATGATGGTAAAATTATTGCTATTGACTTAAATCCAAGACCTGGACAATTTGTTAATATCCTAGACAGTGTTAATGACAATAACATTATTACCAATTTTGTTAAAGGAGAACCTCTTGTCATTAAAAATAATTTACTCTGGGGCTGTGCTTTATTAAAGCCTGGAAAGATTAAAGCGTTGCATAACCTAGACAAAGTAAGTAAATACTTTAATGCGCAAAATGTTGGATTAGAGGTTGGAGCTTTTATTCCAAAATGGCAAAATTTACAAAACAAGGCATTCAACGTAAACTTTGATTTAACTGGTGCAACTGAACAAGAGTTATTCGACAAGTATAGAGAAGTTAACAGTATGTTACAGGATTGTATAGAATACGAATAACTACTTGTCAACATATTTCCAGGCTTGTAATTTCTTAGCCCATTGTTGTGTCATTCGATCTAATATTATTGCTAAACTAACAATAGCCATACCATTAAGTAAACCTATTGTTAGTCTTTGTTGATTAATTGCAGTTAGTACGTTACTACCAAGTCCTTGTAATCCAATCATACTTGCAATAACTACCATACCCAATGCCATCATAATTGTTTGATTAAGCCCAGCAAATATACTAGTGTATGCTAGTGGTATTTTTATTTTTCGTAAAACTTGCCATTTATTCATACCAAGAGATTCTGCAGCTTCGATTGATCCTGTATCTACTTCACGTATTCCCAAGTCAGTAAATCTAATTATAGGCGGAACAGCATATACACATATAGCAATGAGTCCAGGAAGATCACCAATACCTAATAACATAATAATTGGAATTAAGTAGACAAATGTTGGTACTGCTTGTGCAAAATCTAATATAGGCAACATTATAGATCTAACTCTATTACTTGAAGACATTGCTATGCCTATTGGTATTCCACTGATAACGCATAATGAAACACCAATAATAACAATACTAAGTGTAATCATTGCATCTTCCCACATTCCAAAATATCCAATTAAAAACAAAATGCTCGAGAAAACAAAAGTAAATCTTTTATTGGATGTAGTAAGATAACAAAAAGTGGTTAATAACAATAGTATTACTAACCAAGGAGTATCTACGAGGAAGTCCTCTGATACTTCTAGAATATATTCTAAAGGATATAGCAAGTTTTCAATCTGCTCTCCCCAGTTTCTAGAAAATTCAAAAAACGCATTATCCAATGTTCTTCTGATGTACTTTAGTGTACTTGTATCTAGTCCAGGAAACTCAGTTAAAAACTTGCTATCCATTAGTTATAGTGCTGCTTTAATTTTTGCAACAGTTTCTGCAGTAAACCATGTTGTCCATACATCTTCGTTATTTTTAAAGAATGATACAACTGCTTCTTCTGCTGTTTCTTGTGATGCTTCCATTTGAATTAAGTATGAGTTAATTTGTTCAATTGAGAAGTCACGTTTTGCTAAGTACGCTACAATTGCTGGGTTAGCATTTGCAAATTCTGGTACTGTTAGTGAACGGATTGTTGGTTTTGGAAAATCTGATACTTGTGGATTAGTACACTCTAAATCAGTAGCACAATTTGTCCAATAATCTGTACCTGCAAAACCTGCACGAGTTGGTAATGGAACCATTCCAAACTTACTTAACATGCCTGCTGGTGCCCAGTAAAAACCAAACCAACCAGTACCACGTTGTGCTGCGTTTGCAATTGAACCGTCAAATGCTGCACCTGATCCTGGAACAACAATTTCAAAGCCTTTTGATTCAACATCAAGTGCTAATAGATTGTTACGCATTGTAGCATTACAACCCCAACCGCCTGGACAAGAAAATACTTTACCGCCAACTAGTTCTGGACGTTCTAATAGATCTTCTACTGTTTTAATTTCTGGGTTTGCATCTAATACACTTTTAGATACATAAAATCCTTCTTGTGCGCCGCCTTGGTATGGGTCGTCATTTGCAATAAGGATTTTTCCTTCAGCAATTGCTTGGTCCACAACATCGCCAACACTTACTGAAATAAATTCACCAGCAATATGCGGTGTGCCTTTTTCAGTCATACTTGTTGCTACTGCAATAGAAGCTGCTGGCATTAGTTCTGCTTCACAGCCAAATGCTGTTTCTACAACAAACTTATCTAGATATGCCATAAATTGACCTGAACTCCAATTAGGTTCAGCGATAGTTACTTCGCACTCTGCTGCTGCAGATGCACTTGCCGTAAAGGCTACGATAGTCGCCATTGCGGCGGCTTTTAGGTTTAATAATTTCATAATTTTTTTCCTTGAAATATTGATTATAATTGCTTTGCAATTATCCGTAATGGCCTGTTTGTTGGGCCGACCAGGACGGTCAGTTTCATAGGGTTATTGTATACTACAATCGCTTAGTATGTCAAGCTGTTATTAACTTTATTTATCCTTTACAAATGATTTTTAAGTCTTGGTATATAATCATAGATATTTATACCTCTGCTCTTGTCCAAAGCATTTGTGTATTCTAATAGTTTTGGTCTTAAATGTGTTAAATTGACTGCATTATCGATGGCTTGAATTATACCTGTAATATCTTGTACAAGATGCTCGTCTCTACTGAGTTTGATCTGAGGAGTTAGTTCATCTACTAAATTCTGCAAATCAGTTTTGGCTTCATTAAGAGTAGCTGGTTCTAAAACTTCCATTTGCATAAATTCTGGTTTCCAAACCTTAAATGTGTGCCAACCAAATCTCTTTTTTGTAAATACCCATCTAAAGTATTCAGCAAGACTTAGCATTGTTAACGCACCATAACTGTGCTGCATACTTAATGTTACTGTTTCCTCGTTAGTAAATTTTTCAAACATATCTATATTTTCCAACCATTTATCATGTTCAAGTGGCCATCTAATATATTCGTTTGTTCCTTTTAATCCATCACAACTAAAATTTAATTGTACCATTTTAAACTGGTTAAGCATATTACATATCTTTTCGCTAACTACAGTACCATTTGTTGTAATTTGTACGCTGATATCTTTGGCCCTATCTTGGTCAATTATACTTTGCAACAACTTAAACATTTTTTTGTTAAGCATTGGTTCCCCACCTGTAAACTTTAATTTAGTTAAGTATGGAGAAACTTCATCTACATTATCCCAAAAGTTATTATGATTTACCCAATTGTAGTCTACCTTTTCTGTTCCTAGTTCTTCAATAGGACCCATGATGCCTTCTCCAAACGGTGCAGTTTCTGCAGTAATCCATCCTATCTTTTTCCATTCTTGTAATACTTTACTACTACTGTTAGGATCACAAAATACACAATTTAGATTACATGTATTTCCTAGTTTGAGATCTATGTATGTTGGAGATTCCATAGTTTCACTTATATATCCCCATTCTTCATTAGCTCGCTGTCTATAACTTTTGGTACCTTTTTTTTCATTATATTTGCAACTTCTACACTCATGTACTGGTTGGTCTTTTAACATTTTTTCACGTATGTGATCCATATAGTCGCTTTTCCAAAAATCCATTAGGCTATAGTCAGAACATTTGTAATATTTTCCTCCTTCAAAATCAGTAATTTTTGTTGTAGGAATATCGTCACCGTCCTCATCTACACAACAAATCTTCCAACGACCAGTTGGACTAATCGTCATACTAACAAACGGATATACACAATAGTTTTCTCCAAAATCATCCATTATTAATTAACTCTGTGTATTTGTCTGTAACTTTGCCTGTAATTTTTAGTATGTTACGAGGCCATGGTCCAGTATTTGCTGTACTATGTGGAATATTTGCCCAATCAAACCATATAATATCTCCTGCTCTCCAAGGAGGTACATATGTATTACCAAACTGTATAATATGTCCTGGTGCCCAATCGTCTAACATTACAAAGACTCTTCCCCATTCAATGTCTGTGGATCTACTACTACTTTGGTCTGTGCGTTCTTTACGTAGGCCAGTTAAACTATCAATGTGTAAATGTAGCATCATGCCTGTGTGTTGTGTCTGTACATTAGTTTGTGCATCAGCAAGACCAATTTGTTCTGCAATGCTATGTAGTATAGGAGTTTCTTCTGTAGTTGTCCATTGTCTGTATACGACATAGTCTAAAGGAATACCCCAGTCTTTGCATAACAGTTCTTCGTAGTCGTAATTAAAACTATCGCCGTCAGGCGATACTGGCGATGGCCAATAAAAATCATACTGGTTTGAATTTGCAATAGGTATTTCTTGTTTCCATGTAGGCTCTATATTGCCTATTGTTCGAAAACCAGCTCCGTGATCACTTTCTCTAAACGGGTTAAAATCGTAGTTACTTTGATCTACAGTCATTTCCCATCTATTCATGAGTCATCTCCACAAATAGTCTCCACATTGGTGGACGATACAAGTTACAATGATCGTAATCAATTTTAGATACTTTGAGTCCTACGTGTGTAGCTAATGTTGACATACTGTGTTCTGTATTGTTAAAATACCAAGTATATTTCCAATCTCTATCTACAAAAAAGAAAGCACTATTACGTTGTGCATCTTCCAAGTTTCCATGAAGCCATGTGTGCGCATGTTCTGCATCTGGCTGAAATAGTTTGTAATAGTTATGATTATGACTCCATAATAATAATCCATTGGGTGCTAAACATTCCTTTAGCTTTGCCATATTACGAAACTGTTCATCATATGTATACCAGTTCATTGGGCCAAAACATATTATTACGTCCCATGTTTGTCCTTGTGGATCAAAGTCAGCTTGTTTAGCAAGTATATCTGCTTCAGGTCTGTATGGATCAACACCAGTTACATTATTAAGGTACTTTTTGTATTCATTAACACCACAACCTATATCCAAAATAGTAAGATCAGGATTTTCTGCTTGCATTGCTTGTAATCTTTCAACAAGTGCATTTCCTCTTATATTCCATTTATTAGCAATAGGCTTATCATTTACATCACATATTTCTCCAACAACACCAGTTGTACTAGTACCATTTTCTCCAACAAAGTAGTTATGCTGATACTGTTTATCAATTTCTTTAACAAAGTCTTCCATGCGCTTTCTGTTCCACTGTTCCACTTGTCCTAATTCAATAGGGTAGAACGTGTCACGTACTTGCATTGAGAATTCTTTCTCGCATGCAGTAATAAAATCTTGATTGAATGGTAACTGAGCAATAGGAGATTCAGGAGCAATATTCCATCCAAACATCTCTTGTACCTTATCCCATATTAGCTTGTTAAGTGGATTATTATACATTTGTATTAATACCTTTTCTATCTTTAATAATTATACTCTACTTCACTTTAATTGTCAAGTATAGTTTATTTTAATCTGTAGTTATTCATCATTGTTTCAAATAGTTTGTCATCAAACTTCAAGCAAAAAACAATCATTATGCAATCATCCATCATGCTAAAGACACTATGTCGCTTACTTGCATTGAAGTAATACAGACTACCCTCTTTAACATCCATAACAGTATCGCCATATATAAATTTCATAGTATCTTTGCTAGTTCGATTAACAAAACCAATAAGCCTTGCGTCCTCAAATTCATAATCAAGTTTGTTTATGTCATAATGCTCTGGAAAAAATCCACCGCTGTCTAATCTCAAATAATGACATCTTCCTAACCATGGCTTCCAAGGTTCTATAATTTTTTGTAATTCTGGGCTATCATAATAAACGTCTGTATATGTTTTAATATCTTGGTTTGCAATATTAGTATTGTGCTTTTTATTATACTCATAAAGACTATCTAAATCTGGAATGCCGCTCAGTTCGCCATCCAAACTAGTAATACTAAGTCCCCAACGATTATTAGGCTTTCTTACATTATACGGCTTCCAATCATTTTTATATCGTTCCATCTCTTTCATTAAATTATTACTATTGAAGGATTGCATTTGCATCCAATCATCCATAGAGTGTAATCTCATTAATGCTTTATCGACTTTTTCCATTATATAAATTTAACCCTCTTATTCTTTTCGTTAACATCCCAATTTACAAGAGATCCGTCTTTTAATCCGTCTACTACTTGCTGGTAAGTATGGTGTCTCCAACACGTAGTAATAATTGTTCTATCAGCATCGTCTATGTTCTCAACACCATGAATTTTAGGACCACTAAACAACCAAGGAGCAAGTTCATTTGTAGCTTGGCTCTCTGTGTAGTGCATAGTGTATTCTAATGTATCTCTATCAAAATCACTATAGAACGTCTGTGGACTGCTTTCATTAAACTTTCCTTTGACAGGAAAATTAATTATCCCTAATCTATTTCTATCTTGATGCGGAGGTGTTCCCCCTATAGGCGTACTAGTGTATAGCATTGTATCTGGCATAATTGGCGGATTAAATAGCTCAGCTAGTTCTTTATGAAATTCGTTAAACTTATAATTTTTACATTCTAGCCGCGGCTCAAATGCTTCTTGTACTGTCCATCTAATATGCCCACAATCAAAAATATACCAATTATCCAGCGCAACTCCATTTACATGGTCTAATAAATATTCTCTATCAAACCAAAGCGTTGGGAGTTCACATGCATACTCACCTGATTTTTCCTTCAGCGGTAACTGTATCTCTTGCTTCATTATTAAACCTTTCATAATTTGTTTGTATCTTCTCTAAGTAATTCATCATACTGTTTGCATCACTTACCTGAAAACATGTCATTGGGTTGTGTGTAAAATCCTCATAATGCACAACTTTGCATATAAGGTTATCAATAATCATTGCATATCTGTGACTACGATTGGGACCTAATCCTTCTTTGGTCATATCCTCTAGCATACCAATACTACTTGCCCATTCAAGAGCTGGATCTGGCAATGCTTTTATTTGCTCAATACCTTCACTGTTTAACCATGCACGTTGTATATAAGTGTCTTCAGTACTAGTTACCCATATTTCATCAATACCTAAATCTTTAAACTTTTCATAAAAGAATTCATATGTGCGCATTTGACTTGATGCGTACTCGACAATAAATGATCCTGGAACACCAAAAAGCAAAATCTTCTTGTTTGCAAATAATTCATGTGTCTCTAACCATAAATTTTGAACCCCTACTTTATGCATAGTTCTTACATTTGGAATAGTATCAGCTACTCGTATCATATTGTGTTTTCCTTTCATTTGCTGCTAAGAAGCAACGTTTGGCTTTTCTACCATACCAAAATAAATGTTTGGCGTGATCTAATTTACTTGTATATTCTTTACGTGTGGTAATAGATACAGTAGTATTTTCATCTTTTAATGTTTCATTATTATTAAACCATCCATGCCAATTTTTATCATATTCAGCATCTTGAGTTGTTTCATTATATCTATCTAGTATGTGCTTGTTGTATCTTAGTACTTCAGATACATCTATTTCCCACTTAACACTGCATATCATAAGTAACTCATTATATACTGCATCTATATTTTCATATAACCAAGATGCAGTTGCACCATTATCTTGTAGGTGGAAATTATCAGTATCATCTACAGGGCGACCCCAAGTTTTATTTTCAAATAAGCTTTCACGAACACTATTTGTATGTGCCATGTATTCTGAGTGTAAAATTCCACTACTTACTTTACTCCAATTAAACAAAAAGGTATAGTATTCAATAAAAGGAATACCTAGCTCTCTGTTTAGATAGGTTGCTAACACTTGACTAAATCCATGATAATGGTGAGGTATAACTATTCCTTTTGTAAAGAAGTATGCATCTATCCATTCATCACGAGTCATTGTATTTGTCTCATAGCAAATGTAATCAATCTCACCATTACTATCACCAGGATACGTATTTCCTCCTGCAGGTGCTTGAGTGGGTGTATATTTTAAACCATATTTTTGTACATAATCTTCATCCATAAATGGAGTGTTAGGCACAACACTTAGTGGGTGCATTTGTAATGCGTGATCACTGCCTATGTCAAGTATTTCACCAGTACCTTTAACCCAACTGTCAAAACTTTCCTCTGGTAATCCTAATATAAGCTCACAATAATTATCAACACCATTTGCATGAAAATCATCTATAGTTTTCTTTAGTTTATCATTAGCAGCGTTTATTCTTTTAATTGCACTAAGTGTATCAGGATTCATACTCTGTAGTGCAATTGTCATACCACGTGTAATGCCTGCTTCTTGATTTAATATTTTTCCAAGTTCTGTTACTCGATCAGGAGATTGCTTTGCTGTTGAGTAATCGATATTTCTAGGGTATCCAGTTTCGTTTCTACATTTTGCAATATATCTCATAAAGTCTACATCTCTATCAAATATTCCCAAGTTACTATCAGCAAAATATAAGAAGTCAATTTTATGTTTGACTACCCAATCTATTTCTGCAATAACTCTATCATAATCAAACTTGGCAATCTTGTTATAATACACTGCTTCTTGATCACAGAATGTACAACTATAAGGACATCCTCTATTTGTTTCTACAATAGCACTATAGTTCTTATCAGGATCCATTAAACTATCCATTAGTCCACTTAAATATGGACTTGGAATATCTGATATATCTCTATCTGGCTTGGGAGGAATGTATCCGTGTTCACTCATAATACCTGGCGCTGTTAAGTTTCCTCTAAGCACTTCTGCAAATGTACGCTCGCCAGCATATGTAACAATAACGTCACACATATCTCTATTTTCCTCAAGCCATTGCTTCTTGAATGGTACTTGTGGTCCGCCCATAACAATTAAGCATTTTGGATATTTCTTCTTAACAGCACGAGCTAGTTCTTGGCTAATTGTCCAGTTCCACACATATGTACTAATTGCTATTACATCAGGGTCTTTTATCTGGTCCATATAATTTTCTATAGTATCTCTTTCAAATATGATACCACCCAATTTACATTTCTTCAAGTCTTTTTGAGTTTTAACATATTCCCACACGTAGCCAACAGAAAGAGGCAGAAAGATTGCATCTGCTATGGTGTTATTAATTTGTGTTAAATATATATTCATAGATCTTCCTAATTAAAGTATTATAAATGGGTCTAGATGGCGCCCAAACGCCTTAATTAGTTTAAGCTGTATGTCCAGCTTGCCGTGTTAACGGCAGTATCTTATAGTTTTATTTATCTATTTGACTAGACTGATTTGCCATCTTTATCAAAGTATTCGTAATTTCTTTTGCCTTTATCACCACAGTGCTTAAAGCAACTATCACCACAGTAGAATTTACTAGTATTATCATATCTAGCTTCACCACCTAATATACTAGCATAATATTCATGATCTAGTATTTTATCTATTGATGTTAAATCTACCCGATTCCAATCATCTCCATATTGAGAAATAATGTTTTTCATCCATCTTTTGTTTTTTGAAAGATATGCATCTCCCCACCAACAACATGGCCACATTCTCTTTGACCAATCAATCATAACTTCTTGTTGATCTATTAATAAACAAGATATGGTGTCAAGTTCACTTTTAGTATATTCGTCAGATTTACGACTTGTTAATTTTTTTATCTTTTCAAAGTCGCTATGTTTAAATTTACTATCAGAGTCTACTTTGACTATTTTTGTTTCTTTAACTATCTTTTTATCTTTTTTAATAGTAGTATTTGATACCCAAGATTTAATATTTCGAGTATTTGCACGTACTTTAAATTTGATACCCATTTTTGTTGCTAGTTTTTCTGCCTTTGGTATATCATGCTCATTATGATCAAATGCTAGATATACCCAAGTTGCATCTTTACAATTCTGTGCAAATGCTTTCATATTTCTTACAACTGTATTCCACTTGACATTAACACGATATATATGATTTGTATCTTCATATCCATCTACTGAAAATCCAACTCTTATTCTTCCAGGATTGTCACGTGATAATCTACCAAATTCAGTCCATGTTTTTTCTGTTCCAGCACCTGCATTAGTATCAAGTTCAATATTACCTCCAGACGCAATTACATATTTTGCAATATCTAAAAAGTTTGGATTCATTAATGGCTCATCAACTGTTACTCCAAAAAATATGTTTGTATCTTTAACAATATGAGGAGGAAGTATATTTTTAAAGTCAGATAATGACCAATCAACTTCATTAGTTGTATGAAAAAAATCGAGTAACTTTCCAGTATCAGGATCTTGCCTAGTGCATCCTGGACACATTGCATTACATCTGTTAGTTATTTCAACGTGTACTGTATCTAATTTTATCATAGTTGTATTTATTTCTGGTATCAGCTAAGGACTCGAACCTTACCGCAGTGGCGATATTGACGCCTGGGGGAATATCTAATACTGTTAGCAAACCTGCACTGATATGGTAGTCCCTACGGGAATCGAACCCGTCTTTCCAGGTTGAAAACCTGGCGTCCTAACCGATAGACGAAGGGACCAAACTTGGCTGGAACGATAGGACTCGAACCTATACTCTACGCTACCAAAAAGCGGTGCATTACCATTATGCTACGTTCCAAAACTTTGGCAGACAGGGTGGGATTCGAACCCACGGAACGCTATGAACGTTCGGAGGATTAGTAATCCCCTGGTTTAAGCCACTCACCCACCTGTCCTAATTTATATTATGTATTTATAATACTACATATTAATTAGAGTGTCAACACTTTTATTTAATATATGTGGGGGTCCAAGGATCTATCAGGATAGCTAATCCGTTTTTATTACCTAACTCTTACAGTTGGTTATGATGCTGGCCAGATACATAACAGTCAACTAAAAGCTTTATTCCCCCACTAGACAATATGTATTCGATGCTGCAAGTAAATTGCGTCCGTGTCATCCTACTAGCATACTGTCTGTACATATATTAGCATAATAGATAGTCAATGTCAACAAGTATAAATATGTTTATGAAGTGTAAATGGCCAGTAAATCATATTAGTATCAGTAGTACAGGCGTTTATCGTCCATGTTGTGCTTGGCAAGAGCAGCCTGATCAAGTTCTAGTATCTGAAAATACAATACAAGATTATCTAAATAGTGATTTTTATAAAAAACTAATGAATGATATGAAAAACAATAGGTTTGGCCAAGGATGCAATGAATGTGTCCTAGATGAAAAAGCCAATATTGACGGAATGATATATAACGGCGATCAGAGATATACTAATGAAGGCGAGTTTAGTTTATTCGACACAGAGATTAAATTTGGTAATATATGCAATGCTGGATGTATTATGTGTGGTAGTTACAATAGTAGTTTGATGGAAGAAGAACACAATAAAAATCCACAACTTAAAATATTTAGACCACAACATCATTCTCCAGAAGTTAATTGGTTTGACGATCCTGCTAAATTTAGAACTATTGCAGTAGAAGCATCTAAAGCACGTAAAATAAGATTTGCTGGTGGTGAACCTACTGTTAGAGGATTGTTAAGTGACTTTTTAGAAATTGTACTAGAAGCACAACAAGAAAATAAAAACCATTCAATTATACAAATCACATCTAACGGGGGCAGCTTTGGAAAAAAACTACAAGATGTACTATCTAAATTTGAAGATGTACGAATAAATGTTAGTATAGATGGATATGGAAAAGCTAATGATTTTATAAGATGGCCTATCAAATGGGACAAATTAGAACGCAATGTAGATAAAATGATATCATACGATAATATTAAAGTTAATGTTGAAACTAGTGTCCAGGCTGCTAGTTTGCAGTCACTACCTAAATTAATAGAATGGTGTGATGAGCGGGATATACATTGGGCAGGCATGAGTGTTTATGAACCAAAGCACTTACAACCATTTTTAGCCAGTCCTGAAATAATACAAACAATACTAGATTTAAATAATAAAAAATTGACAAAAATAGTCAAATTCAATAGTAGCCAAGATGAACGGGGGAAGTTAAGAGAAAAGATGTTGTCCTATTTTGAAACACTGAATAATATCAGAGGATTAAATTGGAAGGATCATTTTGATGTTTAATAAAATAGATATTTTAAATTTAGAAAATAAGAAAAAAACTCCAAATCTTACACTCGAATGGTTACATGATGACCACAAATCAAATTGGATTAAGACAAAGAAAGAGCTAGGCACTGATTGGAGATATTTTAATTCCCAGGACCTGAATTATAGACTTAATTCACACGGATATAGAACAAAGGAATTACAAGAATTTGACTGGAAAGAATGTGTACTATTTCTTGGATGCAGTCATATATTTGGTCAAGGCGTGCATAACAAGCATACTATTCCAAATATATATGAACAGATCACAAATAATACTACCATAAATATGGGTGTGTCTGGTGCAAGTGTTGATACTTTACACCATAATACACATGCCCTAATACAGTCTAATTATATTCCAAAAAAAGTTATAATTATGTTCCCATGTCCTTCAAGATATCTGATATATAAAGATGATAAGATACAACAACTTGGTCACTGGTCTGGTAATGACATCATAGAATTTTGGGAAAGATATGTATACTATGAAAGTAACTACATGACTAAATCATATTTAATGCAGCAATCTATTATTAATACATGGAAGTTACATAATGTAGAAGTACATTGTTTTGATAGACCACAAGGGATAGATACAACTATACCTATAAAATCATGGCCTACACTTGAAGAAGAGTATTATGTTGATAAGGGCAGAGATGGTGAACATGCAGGACCTGATACAAATAAAAACTGGACCAACTTTATAATAAAGGATATAAATGACTGATTTTCTAACACACATATTACAAAAAATAAATGATACTGAGATTATCAATAATCCATGGAATCATATAGTAATACCAGAATTTTTGCCACCAGATATGTTGATTGAACAACAACGTATATATGATAGTATTGATTGGTCTGATCACATGGATGATGAAAGCAATTGGTGTAATTTAGCTAATAAGAGTAACCACCAGTATAACGATATCATAATGACTGATCCATTAAAAAGCAATGAATTTGCTGTAGCAGTGTTTAACAAATTTGAACAAGACTTTCATCCATACGTGGCTAAACAGTCGTATAAATTAGACTTGCCTAGTAATCAATTACAACCTCCACATCGTGACAAAGGTGAATTTATGGTTACATTGCAAATATTTTTACAAGAAGAAGAATATGCTGATGGAGGAACAATCATAATGTCTGATTATGATACTGACGTTATTGAACTCCCATTAAGACCTAATTACTGCAGCATCTTCTTTAATAATGAAAAGAGCTGGCACAGAGTGCAACAACGTGGTTATGTAAGAAAGAGCTTTATGCAAAGATGGATAGCACCTTAATACAACAAATGCCAATACAAATGTTGGCTCCATATCGTAATCCAGATTTCAGTCCAACTGATGATCTAGCATTAATGAGCGACATCATGGAAAATGGTGTACAAGACCCTATTGTATTAAGTGTAGGTGTTTGGAGTAGAAAAGCTAGACTAGACACTGGCAATCATAGAATATACCTAGCACCTCGATTAGGCATGACTCACTTACCAGTTATATGTAGAGTATGGAATTATTGTGCATTTAGCAATGGTAATGGAGATCATAGTTTTGACTGTCAGTATATTACACCAAAGCGTGAATGGATACAAGATGAATATTATGCAAAGCCTAGCGATGTATTGGATATTATGGCAATGCTTACTGCCTTATAATAAGAAAACCCAGCCATAAAGACTGGGTTTAATTAAACAAAAATTGTTAAGTATAACTTACCAACCGTATGCTTCAGCTACTAGTTCTTTTGAACCTTCAGCTTCTAGTGTGTTTTCACATGATACGTTGAATAAGTCTTTACGCATTCCGTCAACGATTGCTAGGATACGTGCTTGTGTATCTGCATCTGTTGCAATTGTTTCTAGTTTCATTGCGCCGATAGTTGAGTGGAAACCTTCGTCTTTTGCGATTTTTGCATAAGATTTAGCAATGAATGAATCTTCAATTGAGTCAGCCATTTGGTTCCATACTGCTTCTGCACGACCTTCAGCAACCATTTGGTATACTGCTAGTGCTGCTTCATCATTTGATGCTTCGTACTTGTCTAAAAGATCAGCACCTTTAGCTTGTGGCTTAGCTGCTTCTGCTGCGATTGCTGCGTCTACGTCTAGTTCTTCGCCTGTGATTTTTTCGATGCACTCTTTAACCATACGGAAGTGTACTGCTTCATCGTGTGCTTGCTTTGATAGATTTTGTAGTTCCATTGGATCTGCATTTGCTGGCATTGCTGCTACTTGCTTACTGATCTCTACCATGTTCATACGTTCGTTAACCATACGACCGATGAAGTGCTCAACTAGTTCTTCTGTTGAGTTGTTTTTGCTCTCAAAATACGCTTTTACGTTCATTTTTGATGCTGTGAATAGTGCTGCGTTATCTGCTGCTACTTGTTCTACGAATTGTTTACCTGTTAAAGCCATTGTATTATTCTCCATTTTAACTTTGTAATGTTGTCTACTATGTAGACAATTTGAATAAAACATTTATTTTTATAATAAATGAGTCACACCTTAAATAATATAGCAACTCTGCTATAAACATGTGAATCATACTTGATGAATAGCACAACTCTGTGCTACAACTATATTTATACTTTTAAATTATAAATTTAACAATAGTGTTATGTCATTTGGTATTGATATATTTCCACGCTCAGGATGCCAAACAACTGTACCAATAGATCCATATGTCCAACTTTCGCAAAAACCATCTTCGTCTACTGCTAACACTTTAGCCATTTCTGGTGCATTTTTTATCTGTAAATTATGAAAACTGTTTACTTGTACTGTAGCATTATCCATTGTAACATTGTGTATAGTATTATGATGCCCACTACATTCAACAACCTTGCCACCAAATAGTTCAGTTAAGAAAAACGCTCCATGACAAACTCCCAATATAGGTTTATTATTATCCATCATAGCACGAACTAGGTGTAGTTCTGTTTTAACTCGTTCAGCAGGAGCATTGCCTCCTGTAATAACTAGCAAGTCTAAACTGTCTGCTAAACTTATAAAATTCTGTGGGTAATTTGGTATGGGTATAATCTCGTGGTCGTCAAAGTATGTATACCAGTCTTGATCTGTTGCATCATATGATTGGCCGTTGTGTTCAAATACTCGTTGTGTGAGTCCTATACGCATATTACTATTTAATTAGATAATCCAAATATGGGTATCGATCAAGGAACTTAACTTCTCTATGACTATCCCAATATTTTACAACTTGATTAAGTTGCTGTATTGGTCGAGGGTCTGTTCGTTGCTTCATGTTTAACAAATTTGTTATAAATCCTTTACCTACACTAAATGACATATCTGGATATTTGTCTAGCATATTCATCATTTTATCATGTGCTATCTTTCTAAGATCATTAGTAAGTAAATCAGCTGTTATATGATAATTACTGCTTGCTGTATATACTGGTGTTAATGCCATATCAACTTCATTGATTGCTGCATACTCTATAACTTTATCCATTTCTAATGCATTAAGCAAATGAATTACTGGCACTAGATCAACATTTATATTGTCGTTTTCTTTTGATATTTTTAGTAGACGTTGTATATTTTTATCAACTACGCTCCACTTAGAAGGGTATCTTACATACTCTCCAGTTTCACCAATGCCGTCTATACTAATTTTTAATCTTACTTTTTTGTATTTGGTAAGTATATTGGAAAACCATTTAGTTCTCACTGTAGTACCATTAGTAAGAATTTGTAAATCAATATTTTTGCTATCTCCAGTGTTGGCAAAATATTCAAGCATGTCTAATACTTCTGGCATTAAAAAAGGCTCACCTCCAGCAAATCTCATACTAGTAATATTGCTACTATTTTCTTTAACATGGTCAATAATATATGCTTGTTGTTTCCACTCTTCACCAAATGTAACAGGAAAATCATCATCATCAGTTAAACCATAGTCGTTAAGTCTTTTATGGATAGCTGTACTAAGACGTCCATCACACATTACACATTCAAGATTGCATTTATTATTTGCTCTAATATCGTAACTAATCGGAGGGGGAGCTATTACACTATTAAAATCAGCAATGCTTGCGTTTTGATACTTGTTTTGAAATTGGCGCATACTTTCTTCGCCAGATTCTTCATCCATTGTGCAAATTTCACAACATGTTGGCAATACGCCAGAACCTGATAACATTTGTTTTCTAATGCTCTGATGAAAATCATTATTCCATATATCAGAAAAATTTACATCTTCTGTTAAATAAAATACGTCTGTTTGTTTACTTTCACAACATAGCCTGGATCGATTATCTTGTATGAACGATTGTGTAAATGGTATTACACAAAATCCTTTTTCATCTTTGGGATTAGTCACACCATGATTCTTTCTTGTCTCCGTAATATTCACGTGCATAGCCATTTTCAATTAATAGTTGACGTAAACTAAATCCATCAAGTATAATATCACCTAACACACGTCCACCGTATTTGTCCCATTTGTAAATAGCAATTTTAATGTTACGTGATTCGTTAATCATGTTTTTTGTAAATGCACTAGCTTCTGCACCCCATTGTGCTTCTTTATCACATTCTGCTCTCCAGCTTTTTTCAGGAGTGTCAACACCATACACACGAATACTTAATTCTTTCTTGAATGGGTCTGGCAAAAAGTTTGCTTCAAATGCCACTGTGTCTCCATCAATAACTCTAGTAATAGGAAAATCGTATTCAACCATTACTGGCTCTTTAGCAAATGTACTTGTTGCAATTAAGCATGCAATTATTAATGTGGTTATATATTTCATTTCATCTTACTCCTAATTTAATGGCGCGGTTGACGGGACTCGAACCCGCGACCTCCGGCGTGACAGGCCGGCACTCTAACCAACTGAGCTACAACCGCGTATACTTTATATTTATGGAGCGGGTGAACAGATTCGAACTGTCGACAGTTTCGTTGGCAACGAAAGGCTCTACCACTGAGCTACACCCGCATATCTAAATTGGTAGAGACAAGTGGACTCGAACCACCGACCTTTCGCTTATCAGGCGAATGCTCTAACCAACTGAGCTATGTCTCTATATGGTGGGTGATAAGAGACTCGAACTCCTGACATTCTCGGTGTAAACGAGACGCTCTACCAACTGAGCTAATCACCCTATGGCGGAGAGACAGGGATTCGAACCCTGGGAACCTCGCAGTTCAACGGTTTTCAAGACCGCCGCATTCGACCACTCTGCCACCTCTCCTGTATTGGCTCCTTGTGTTGGGCTCGAACCAACGACCTACTGATTAACAGTCAGTTGCTCTACCAGCTGAGCTAACAAGGAATAAAAAAAATGAGAGCGTTTAAAGTCTGCTCCCAAGACTACCTTTACCAAAAGGCGATTATTAATGGTGGAGCATAACGGGATCGAACCGTTGACCCCCTGCTTGCAAAGCAGGTGCTCTCCCAGCTGAGCTAATGCCCCATTAACTGTTGTTATAAGTATTTATACAAATACCTATAATAGTGTTGACTTACCATGGCCAACCCGAGCTATTTCTGGTTGCTAACCATCTTGGTGCGGATGGAGAGACTCGAACTCTCACGCCGTGAAGCACAGGTACCTAAAACCTGCGTGTCTACCATTCCACCACATCCGCATTAACTGGTGCTCCCACACGGACTTGAACCGCGGACCTACTGATTACAAATCAGTTGCTCTACCAACTGAGCTATAGGAGCAAAACTGTTAACAGTTTTTGGTATTTGTATAATTAATATACTACATGTAAGAGTTAGTGTCAACACTTTTTAGTATATTAATTATCTACAGTTTTATTTATCTTTTTATTTTACTTCAAGTTTGATACGTGTTTTAAGTTCTTGACCTTGTGCATACTGTGTATTGCTTACAAAATCATAACGAAAGTAATCAAGTTCTCTTACTTCTACTACTGTAAAATATCCATCAAGAGTACGTAATTTTTTGTTAGTATAAACTGTTGTACATCTTTGTTCTTGGTTATATCCAACAATCTGGCGTGTTGTATTTTTCTGTGCTTTATCAGCACCAATAATACCGCCCAGTATAGCACCTGCTGCGGCGCCTTTGTCGTTACCACCAATTACTTTGCCACCAATACCACCTAATAGCATACCAAGGAAAGCACCTTCGCCTGCATTTGAGGTTGTGTTAGATCTTCCGTAAATTGGTACATCAATTGTTTTGCATGATGTAGATGGAGTTGATTCTGTTCTTGTAGTGTAAATTGGTTCACTTCTAAGTACAATGCCTGTTCGTACAATTTCTGATGCACTTACTGCTGTTGACAGAAGTGTTGCAACTGTTGCTAGTAGGATTGAATTTTTCATGTTTTTACCTTTTTGTTACTATAGCTACACTATAGCATTAAGATATCAGCTTGTCAAGCATTAATTTTAATTATTTTACCAACTAGTATTATTTGCTGATTTTGACCATATTGCTGTTGTACCATCATAATTAGCAATTGCAATAAATGTATGTGTACTATTAACTGCCATATCACCTTTTTTATCGCCATTTTTACCAATAGGAGTATCTGGTACACTTGACTGAACATTGGGGTTCGTCGTTCCTAGATTTACGGTTGATGCAGGAGAGTTATTAAGAACTATTCCGCTTTCTGCAAGACCAACTACACCTGGCTGTGTTGCTGATGCTGTTGGTCCGCCTGTGCTTGTTGGTGCAGGAGCCTGTATTGTGGATTTTGTATAACCAGTAATAACTCCACAATGATCATAAACTGGTTCGTTTTCTTCCAGTGTATATGTGGGATTGCTATCTAATTCCAGTTTAGATATAAGTTCTGGTTCTAGTAAGTAATGCATAATATTATTACCAGCATCATCAACAGGATAAGCACTTGTAGCTGAATACAATGCTTTTAATAAACTTGCATATTTTTGACTTTCAGCAAGTGTCATGTTTTCAGGAAGTGCTGTACCAATACCAGTATGCACTCTGCCTTCTGTAGGACTAAATGTACTACCGCCAGCATTATCTGTGCCGCTAAAGTTATTTTCAAATTTAATTAAGTCATTAATATCAGAAGATAGATTTTTTAAACTGTTAGTAATACTATTAATTGTTGCAGTTGGCATATTTCCAAAATCATCTACCCAATCTCCAATATCTTTTAATAATCCTGACTGAAAAATGCTTACATTAAATCCACCGTCTCCCAAACATAATCCAATATCATTATCAAGCATTACGCCTAATCGATCCATTAAATCTTGTCCTTTACCTAAGTATGCTCCAAATACATCTTTTAGTACATTTGGAATAGCACGTGGTACTACTGGTGTTCCACAAAAATTAATCATGTTAGCAATAGCGGCAAATTCACCAATGGCAGAGTTTAATCTACCTAGCACATTGTCTATACCAGTATGTGTAATAAAGTCATCTAATGCTTTTTCTACAGAAAGTAATGCATTTTTTATAGATAGTGGAAGTCCACTGATACTTAATAGTCTGCCAATATTAACTTTTAAACATATTTGTAAATTAGGTAGCTTTATGCCATTTCCAGCAAGTAAACTACATATAATTTCTCGTATACTAAAGCTTGTTGTGCTTGAAGATACTGTACCTGATAACAAATTAGAAGTAACAGATGTTGGTACTTCTATACTTGCTTGATCAACTGCATTTAAATAGTGTTGGGCATTTTCTATACCATTAGTAAAATCTGCCATATTATCCGCCTATGAATACATCGCCGCTAGCACTGGTTGCACTAGGCGCACAATGAGCCCCTCCTGGCAAAGGACACAATGCATCAGGTGACGCACTGTTTCCATTAATTACCACAAGTTTATTTCCAATAAACACATTTGGGTTTGCAGCATTTAAATTGCCACCACCGTGTGAATTTGGATTTCCGTCAACAGCCGCTAGTTTGTTGTTCACAAAGACGTTAGGGTTACTTGCTATTGTGCTAGCACCGCATGCTCTACTATCGCCGTTTCTGTGAACTCCTGCCATTATACTGTTGCCAATCCTGATGTTTGTTTTGTATAGATATCAACAGCATCTTTAGCTGATTTAACTATACATATAATACTATTTATTTTTAGTTTAATTTTAGCTTCTGGGCTAACTGTAAACATAAACGGTGCTAGGCCCATTCCATTGTCTGCAGCAATAAGCATTAGTGGCTTTGTTACTGTTGCGTGTGTTGCATCTTCAGCTACTAGGCGGGCAATCATTTCCTCGCCACTTGCTAGTTTAAGACTAACAATGTCGTTCACTGTATATGGTGCTTCTATAATCATATTGTATTTCCTGTTCCGTTATAATTTGTTTCTTCTAAGTATTGTGGAAACCCATCGTATCCACCAATTGATTTACCATTTACTTTAATTTGTGGGAATGTTCTTGCTCCTGGGAACATTTCTAAAACTTCCTCACGTGTAAAGTCCGTGCCAAGCTGATAATACTTGTATGACAGTTGTCTAGTTTCACATAATGTCTTTGCTCTGTCACAAAATGGACATTGTGGTTTTCCATAAATTTCTATGCTCATAAACTGAATCCTTTAAATGTATCTTCTGAAACGTCTTGTTTCACTCCACCCTGAACATATGAACTAATTTCTGTTTCTTGCGGTGCTACTTGTACATCTGCTCCACTAATCCACTTCTGTGTCCACGGCAGTGGATTTGCTTGACTAGTTGTGTATGGGCATTTCATTCCAAGTGCGGTCATACGCTTACATGCAATCCATTCAATGTAGTTATGTAATAGTTCTGCATTTAGACCAATCATTGATCCGTCTTTAAACAAGTAATCAGCCCACTGTTTTTCTTGCTCAACTGCATCTACAAACATTTGTGTAATTTGTGGTTCCATCTCTTTTGCAATTTGTGCAAACTCTGGATCTTCTTTTGGTAATACTTTTGCTAACAAGTATTGTGTACTTGCTAAGTGAATGTTTTCGTCACGTGCGATGAACTTAATGATTTTGGCATTGCCTTCCATCTTTTTAAGTTCTGCAAATGCCCAACTACATGCAAATGATACGTAAAAGCGTATACCTTCTAATACGTTAACACTATTAATGCACATCCAGATTTTACGTTTATGTTCCAAACGATCAATTACTACAGTTTCACCATTAATAGTATGTGTACCGTAACCTAATAGATCATGTAAGTTTGTATACTCAATAAGATCATCATAATACTTTGAAATGTCATCTGCACAATCAGTAATCTCTTTACTATCCGTCAGTGTATCAAATACTTTACTAGGATCATTGTATACATTACGAATAATATGAGTGTAACTACGTGAGTGGATTGTTTCACTAAATGCCCAAGTTTCAATCCACGTTTCTAATTCAGGTAGACTAACAATTGGCAACAATGCCAAATTAGGAGAGCGTCCTTGCACACTGTCTAGTAAAATTTGTCGCTTTAGATTTGATGTAAAGATATGCTGTTCATGATCCGTTAGATTTTTAAAGTCTTTGGAATCTTTACTTACATCAACTTCTTGTGGTAGCCAAAAGAAGCCTAATTGCTTTTCTGTTAATTTATCAAATTGCTTGTATTTCATTAAATCGTATCGTTGCATTCCTAGACCTTCATCTAAAAATGCATTTGCTTCTGTGTGGTGTTTTTCATTCTTTATGTTAAGTACTGACATTTGTTTTTCCTAAATTGTGCAACTATCACAGGCTTCATCATCGATAAGTCCTTGTGCAAGTGGTTCTGATGTTACGTCAATTTCTCCTTGACCATCATTTGTGTTAAAGTAATACAATTGCTTGCCGCCATATTTGTAAAATGTCAATAGGTGACCAAGCATTGTACTCATTGGAATCTTTTCATCTTCATAAAACGCTGGATTATAACTTGTGTTTACACTAATGCCCTGATCGATATACTTTTGCAATACTGCCATAATTTTAATATATCCTTCTGGGCTACGTTGATCCCATAGTAAATCGTATTTGTTTTTTAAGCGTGGATAACCTGGAACAACTTGCTTTAGTACACCATGCTTTGATTGCTTAATACTTACATATGCACGTGGTGGTTCAATACCGTTTGTGCTGTTACTAATTTGTGCTGATGTTTCTGCAGGCATAAGTGCCATTAATGTACTATTGCGTGTTCCTGTTTCTTTTAATTGCTCACGTAGGCTATCCCAATCCATACGCTCAACGTGAGGTACAAGATCATCTACGTCTTTTTTATATGTTTGGTTAGGTGTGATTCCTTGGCCATACTTTGTTTCGTCTTTTCCTGATATAATACCTTTTTCCGCTGCTAAGTCTGCACTTGCTTTAATAAGGTAATAGCTCCACGCTTCTGCCCATTCGTCTACTAATGCAAGTCCTTCTTCACTAATGTCTTGGTAAGAATGATCATTCTTAGCTAACCAATATGCAAAGTTGATAATACCAATACCTAATGGACGGCGTTTCATTGTTGATAGCTCTGCTGCTAGTACTGGATAATTTTGATAATCTAGTAACTGATCTAATGCACGTACTGCAAGAGTACATACTCTCTCAAAATCTGCTGGAGTTTTAATATTACCCCAATTAATTGCTGCAAGTGTACATAGTGATATTTCACCGTTTGGATCAGTAAAATCTGTAAGTGGAGTAGTTGGTAAATTAATTTCCTGACACAAGTTACTCATGCGTATTGCAGCAGCTGATTCATCAAAGCTACTATGCGTATTTGCATGGTCTACATTTTGTAGGTAAATACGGCCTGTATTCTTACGTTCTTCCATAAACAAGCCAAAAAGTTCTGCCGCTTTAATAGTCTTTTTGCGTATATGCGTATTACGTTCTGCTGTTTCGTATAAACGTTTAAATTCGTCTTGATCATTAAAAAATGCATCATATAAACCAGGAACATCTGCTGGAGAGAATAATGTAATATCTCCACCTGTCATTAGACGCTCATACATTAGTTTATTAAATTGTACACTATAATCCATGTGACGTACTCGATTATCTTCTGTACCTTTGTTATTCTTTAGTACAAGCATATCCTCTACTTCATAATGCCAAATTGGATAATGCAGTGTAGCTGCACCACCACGAACACCGCCTTGTGAACATGATTTTACTGCTGACTGAAAATGCTTATAAAAAGGAATAACGCCTGTATGTGATGTATCACCATTACGTATAGGAGATCCAATTGCACGTATACTACCAGCACCAATTCCAATACCTGCTTTTTGACTTACATACTTTACAATAGAACTACTAGTAGCATTAATAGAGTCAAGACTATCATCGGTCTCAATAAGTACACAACTGCTGAATTGACGTTGCGGCGAGCGGAGTCCGGCCATAATAGGAGTAGGTAAACTAATATCGAAATTACTAGAAGCGTCATAAAAGTCCTTAATCCATTTCATACGTGTATCTGTTGGATAGTCTTGAAATAGTGTTGCTGCGATCATCATATATGCAATCTGAGGAGTTTCATACAACTGCCCAGTTACACGGTTTTGTGTTAAATATTTTCCACGAAATTGTTCCATACCAACATATGAGATGTTCTCATCACGTTGATGCTTAATATATCTGTTAAGCTGATCAATTTCATCATCAGTAAAGGCAGTAAAAAAATTGTTATCGTAGTAACCTAGCTCTACATTTTTCTTAGCAATATCACGTAAATGCCATGGCTCAAAATCACCATATACTTGCTTACGAATATGATAGTTTACTAAACGTCCTGCTACCCATTGGTAGTTAGGTGTTTCTTCACTAATTAAATCAGCAGCAGCTTTAATTAATGTTTCTTGTACATCCGCAGTTTCAATACCATTGTAAAATTGAATGTGACTTTTTATTTCTACTTCACTAGCACTTACACCAGCTATTCCTTCACAAGCAAAAAATACAACTTGATGCATCTTTTCCAGGTCCAATGACTCTTTAGTGCCATCTCTTTTAATTACTGTAATTTCTTTACTCATTTATTTGTTCACCCCATTCTCTTATAATAAGTCTTGTACTGGAACAGTAGTTAGTGTATCTACATCTTCCAAGACTTTAATGTCTTCAATTTCTCCGTAACTATAACTTAAAACATATTGGTTGTCAACAACTACTATTAGTTTTAAAAAAGTTTTATTCTGGTCTTGTACTAGTCGGATCTCATTATCTGAAATGCCTCCTAGCTGTAATGTGTATGCCATACCTAATGTTATAGCATCTTGGTCTAAGTCACCTGACCAAAGTAGATCCCATGGTCGTAACCAGGTATCTGTATTATATATATCTAGTACTCTTGAAGAGATTGGTGCGCTTGACCACAGCTCAACGCAAGCTGTGATTGCATCCATATACTCTAGATTAACTAGATCTTTCCTAAATGATCGCCATTTTTTAAGTCTGGCGTTAGGAGACATAAGCCATATTTCGTTCATAATATTTTCTGTTTTAATTAATTACAGGATTTTGTTTAAATGATTTTTGTGTATAGCTAAATTGCATTTGTTCTATATTAGTAGTATCGTATTGCAAATTAAAGTGCTTTGGTGTTACTCCATGTATACTAAATTTTACATTGGCTAAATCAGCAGTTGATGTAAAATTATCGTCAATATTAGAAGTAGCATCTCCATAAACTGAAATAGATAATGTTCCTTTTCTTATACTAGTAGTATTAGTACCCAAAGTTAACATATACTCAAATGTTATACTGTTTTTTATTTCACTATTAAAATCAATACGTGGATTAGTATTTTCTGGCGTTCCTGGTGAAGATACCGGATCTAGGTATATAGATTCTACGCCTCCTATAATCTGGTCATCTGATTTATAATTTGTGATTTCTTTATTATGCCTAAGAGTGATGGTATCAGCTGTAGTTAGTGCTCTACTCAGTCCTGGATCGAAAGTATTTTCACCATCGTTAGAACTTATATCTGTACCTAAAATAGATGGAATCTGTTGGTTTGTAACGGAATCATATACGTCAATTTGGTATGACCTATTGTAAGCTGTATCCAAATCAATTACATATTGATCAGCCTGATCATTAAAACTATTACTAAATTTTACTGTTGCTGAATTAACAGTTGCACTAACTAGTGTTCCTGTTTTTGGAGTTTGTCCAATAAATAAGCGTTGCTCGTCCTGTGCGAGACCAAATTCACCAGCTGCCAACATTGGAAGATCTTGAATACTTCCTTGACGAACTAGCAGTTTCGCGATAATTGTTTCTGCCATTTTTATGATGTCCTTCTATATCGTGTATTTATACGTTGACGCCATAAAACTGGGCGACTTTTTGGGACCATTTTGTTTCCCAATGCTTAAATTCTTCTTCTGCTACTTCAAATAACTGAAATTCACATTCGCCACTACACATAAAGATGGCAATATTTTCGATCTTAGTTTCGTACAACTCATTATGTGCTAATGCATATGCTGCACCTTGCATAAAATAGTCGTCAATCCATTCACGTTTCTTAGGCTTATTTGTTTGCTTAAAATCCATAATTGTTTGTTTACCTTTGTACATACCAACAAGATCAGTGGTACCAGCATATAGCTGAGGCATACATAACATAACTTCTGTACCCCACACTTCTTCAACATTAGGGTCAATATTACGGATAACTTCAGCTGCCATTGCTTTAGCTTGTTGATGTACTATATTGTTTCCTGGATTATATTCTTCATATTTTTCTAAAGCCCAGTGTTCTAATATATTATGCATAACTGTTCCACGGTTAGCAGCAGTTGTAGTAATACGTTGTGCTTCTTCTGTACCAACACGCTTACGCCAGTTAGCCAATGCTTGACGCTTTTCTGCTGGTTGTGTAGCACTTAGAATGGTTGTTACACTTGGCACAGGTTCTCCCCAAGGATTCTTGTATAAACGTTTACCGTCTACTTCTGTACGCTTTAGTTCTTGATAATTATATGGTTGAGTTGTTTTAAACATACTCTGATTATACTATTTTATTCAGTAGATGTCAATGCATTTCTAACTTTTTCAGAAGATAAAATATATTTGTCCAATACTAGTTTATGTCCCTTGTGTGTTAGGTGGTTGTCGTCTTCTGCAAGTGTAATACCATACGGATATAGTTCATGCTCATGATTGCATCCTACTTCAGCTCTTAGCATATCTACTACAGTAGTATCACTAAAATTTGATAAAGACTCTGGATAGTCCTCATTGTCAGGTGCCCAATGTACTAAGAAAAAATCATCAAAATTATACATAGACGGTGCTATTTTATACCATTCATACTCATAACTTTTTCTTAGTTCATTAGCTATAGAAACTTCTGTAACAACGTCTAAGGCTGTTTCAACAGAACGTTTTAAATATGGTGCTAAGTTGCCATTTACATGATTTGATCCTTGGCTCCCCCATACATGTGCTGATTTTAAGTATACCTCAGACCATTTACTATCTATAACATGTAAGTCCCAAACAAATTCAGATGGTGCATTTTCATCAAACTGTCCTAATAATCCCCATCTGCCTGTATATGTTTTATTAACAAATACAATATTGGCGCCCCATTTTTTTGCGTCCATTATACACCATTGAAAATACTCTAATCCACGTCCTCCAATACTGTAGTTTCTATATAAATGATGTGGGAATTTTTCAGCTAGTTGCCACGTCCAACTATCTTTACCTTGTCCTGCACCTGTCTCAAAGGCAGAAAAATGGCTGCAACCAATGAAGGCTATCTTTTTTATTTGAAATTTCATTTGTTTTTCCTATACAGGATTACCAGTATACGTGCCACTTAAATGTTTTTGCAGTAGTAGTATTTGTAATTTGTTCTATCTTGTATCCTAAGTTATTGAAATGATTCATAACTTGTTGCATTTGATTTTGTAATGCACGGTCAGTTAATGTGCCTTGCCAAGTATTGAAATATGAAACACTTGCTGTATCAGCAATAGTATATGTTCCAGCTATAAGTCCTAATGATGTGTTGGCTGTGCCAGCTCCGATAGTATAAGTCCACGTAGTAGATGCTACTAGTTCAACTGTTAATACTAAATATCCACTGTCTTTTGATGCTACTACGCCTGGTATTTCAGCATCGTTAATATCACAGATAATACCATTTAGGTCTGTGCTAGTAGAACCAAGCACAACTGTTACGTCTTGGATAATCAAAGTATCTCCAACAGAAACAGTGGGGTTATAAACTGTTCCTTGTTTTACCGCTATTGGAGTTGAAAGTGTCATTATAGTATTATCAGTAATATAACTTTCAAATGCACCCAGGGCAGTGTCAGTTATTATTTGTTTCATAATAGCTACGTTTTCGTCAAAAACTATCATATCCTGTGAGCTTTTGGCTCTTGCTTGTGCTGCATTTAATCCAATATTCATTTTTTTATCTCTTTGTTAACTTGCTTCCTGGCCATACTATCAATTTTTTTATCTTGCTTTTCTGGATCAGGTTGGCTATTGTATTCTCCATGGTTTTCGTCACTATTAAAGTAAACTACTCCGTCTTTAATATTGTCAACAATACGAAGTTTATCTAATACAGGCATTAATGATGCTGAGTCAACATTTATGTCAATTTTTGAAAGTTCATTTTGTAAAACTTCCATTGGCACAGTGTTTATACCTTCAGCATCAAGAACAGTGATAAGATCTATCACCTCTCCTCTTATTAGATCGGCGTATCTCATTACTTTTTAATCTTTGCAAATGTTGCTTTAAGATCTTCTTTAGTAACTGATTCTTTCATCTCTCTGCCGTCTACATCTACATCCATATTAGCTGCATCTGCACCACCAAAATCATCAGTGTCTACATCCATGTCTACATCTAGATCTACATCTAAGTCATCAACTTCTGGTTCACCCATTGGCATGTCCATATCTGTTGCTGGTTCACCTTGTGCTACTAATACTGCATTACTAACTTGATCGTTAGCTGTTTTAACTGCTTCTAGTGCTGAGCCAATTGCTGCTTCTGCTGATGCATTAAATGCTTCTGCTTCTGCTGTGCCAACTTCTTCTTTCATAGCATTAGTGATTGACATTAAGTCTTCAACTTGCATACTTGCTAAGTTTTCAGCCATTTTTTGTAAATCGTCTGCCATTTGCTTTGCTGCTAGTAATACTTCAGCTGTGTCAAGATCTGCTGATTCATCAACACGGTCTGATAATGCTTCTGTAAAGCCTTCTGCAACTAGTAATAATTTTTGATATTGTTTATTACTAACATCAACACCACTTTCACGTAGTTGATTAATTTTGTTTTGCGTAGCTTCGCTCATTGCTTGAAGCTTTGCTGTTTCTGCTGAAAAATTGATATTTGCGCCGAATACTTCACGTAGGACACGATCAACTTTTGACAGTCTGTTTTCTTGTAATTGATTTAAGTTCATTATTATAACCCCTATAATTTATATCTTAGTACTTAATGTATTTATGCTATAACAAATTTTTAATCTGTTTTTTAATTTGCGTCATCTTGCTTATTGCATGACTTTGCTTTGCTACTGCTACATCTTTTTTATATTCTTCTTTTAATGTTTTTGCTTTATATTGATATAATGCGGCTTCAGATAAATGACTGCCGTACCTACTATCAAGTGTAACGATTTTATTTATAGCGTGATCTTTATTGAATAAAAGTCCTTTAACAATGCCCATTGCACTCTCAAATAACGCTATATCTCCATATATTACGTCACCTTTTTTATCAGTAACAGAATAAAATGTTTTTTTAATGCCTTCAACAACTACTTTCTTTTCCATAACTACATTGTATTTGCCAACTGTTACAGTATTATTTTGTATTGCACCTGCACTTAGTGTTATATCTTCCTTAGATTCAGTAACAATAGTTTGAGCAGCACTAGTTGTAGCGGCTTCTAACTTTTCTAAAATATTCAGCATTCCAGCTGCATCTTTACTAACACTATATGATTTTGTTCCATCAATACTAGGTGTTTTATTGTTCTTTGCTTCTTCTAATTTTTGCAAGATATTTAACATATCGTTTGGATCAGACATTTTATGGTTCCTTGTTATCTTTGGTAATATACTTTTTTATTTTCAATTACTCGTTTTACTAAATTTTTATTTACTAGACTTTGTAATAGTAATGCTTGTCTTTCAGAAATATCGTCTTTACATACTCTTTCAACTAAATTTTCGTATGCACGGTTTTCATGCAAACTAACAAATGTTGAAATTCCACCTGGCCCAGTTAATGTTTTCATTATCTTCTAGCCTGTACTAATTGTTTTAATCTTGCAATTTCAGCAGCATTTGTTGCTGCTTGAGCTGAATTTTGTCCACGTTGAACATCATCTGGATCTGCACGTTGGTCATATCTCATACCAGGTTGTCCAGTTTGTGTTTTATTAATGTTTCCTGGTACACTTCTGTCATTAACATTAGCATCTCTATTTGCATCTTGTTGTGCATTATTTGCTCTGCGTTGCGCATTTACATCTTTTGTAGCTTGTGATTTTATACTACTTGATGAAGCTTGTTGTGTACCTATTGTACCATATCCAGCTTCAGATATCTCTGCTATATCAAAGTAAGAAGATACACTTACGGCATCATCTGTTTTAATAGCATCTGCAAGTTTTAATGTTTCAGTAAATGATAGAGAGCGTATAACATCTGCTACTTCTTTTTTATCTACATCTACTTTAAAATTATCTTTAACAAATTGTACTGTTGTTATTACTAGGTTTCCATTTACTAATTTCATCTTCTTGCCTTATTAAGTCTCGCCACAATTTTACTTGCAGGGTTCATTCTCTTAGTTCTTTGTGCTTTTTTAGCCATTCTTGCACCTTTGGCTGCTTTGGTACGTTTTAAAATAAAACGCTTTTTTAAATCAATAGGGGCGGCACATCTACTGGGATTTGATACTACTCTGCCGGCTCTTGGGCCAACTGTGCATCTAAATTTTGTTGCTATTGATTTGCCACGACGAGCAAAAACAACCTTTGCTTCAGTTACAACTGCATTATATCCATCACCAAGTATCATTTATCCGCCTGCCTGTAGATTTAGTAGAAGTAATACTACTGTTGAAAGTAATCCCATTATAATAGTTGCTGCTGCACCCATTAGTATTTTATTGTTTTGATTTTTATCAACGGCATGCTTGTCTGACATATCATTCATTGAATCTACTAGATCATCTACTTTTGATTCTAGTCTTTTTAAATTTTCTTCTAACACGCGATATCTTTCTGCACATAAGTCTACATGTGCCTCTAGATTTTCACGCTCAAGTCTTGACTGTTGCATCGCCATTTAAAATATCCATTCATTTTTTTTGGCAGCGTCTTTTAGAGAGCTGATTTTTATTGCACCTGATGGTACATGTATATATTTATCCAATTTGCTCAGTTATAAAGCATGTATTTTTAGATAAGCTATCTACAGTAGATATACTCTCTGGATATATGTTTTCTTTTTCATTTAATTTGATATGTACTGGAATATTATCAAAATCACGATATAACCAATATGTTAAATCTTCATCTTTAATCCATGGAGCAGTAGCTTCTGCAATAAAAGTTAATTCCCACAATGGACCAGATCCATCGAACGCAGAACCAAAATTAAAACTATTATATTTTGCTTTTTTAATCTTTTTAACATTATTAGATATAACTTGAGTACGTAAACTTAATATTTGTATAAATGTATTAAAGTTTTGTTCCTGATGAAATCCAACAGGATTAGCTTTAGGAGTTATGACTTTTGTGTTAGTAATATCTATTAAAGTGAAAATTTTATACTTCACATTTAAATTTTGCAATTTATTTTCCTGTTGCTTTACCTGCGGCATACCCAACTGCAAATGCGCCAGCACCACGTGCTATGCGTTTTCCAATTTTGGCAATTTTGCTTGGTCCTGCGTTTAATTTATTACTAATTGCAAATTTATTAAATAATGGAGCAATATCGCTACGTCTACCGCTTGTTCTAAAATATTTAGTCAATTGTGTTCCAACTAGTTGCTGTTGTGCTGATGTTAGCGAAGTCCAGTCTTGTGCTAACCTACGAGCAGCTCTTAACTTAGGATCTTGTATTGCTAAATCTTTTTCTAATTTAAAGAAAAATGATTGTGCTTGTCCTTTTGTAATATTTCCTGTTTTAATTCCTTGCATAAATTGTTTAATTCTTCTATCATCTATACGTACTTTGTTTAACAACATATCATCCTTACTTCCTGATAGTAATCCAGATGGCTTTTGTAAGGTATGTATTGTTTGGTATAAATCTGTTCCACTTGGACTTGGTGTTGCAAAATTACCTTTAGATATGGTGCGTAATGCATATTCTTTAGCAACTGGTGCATAATTATAATCATTACTCATAGTATATAAACTAAGTAAACTAACAAATAAATGATCGGTAATGCCACGTGCGCCATCTTGTTGTATTTGACTGCGGGTCCTATACATTTTAGCTTCGCCTAATGATTCAATAAAAGATAAATTTGTTTTATTTTCTTCCATCTCATGACCGCCTTGCATTGCTGCATATTGTTGTAGTGTATATTTTTTATCATCACTCATTAGTGCTTCTCCAATTTATTTGCTAGTTCTTTAATTTTATCACTAGCATATGTTTCACAACATCTTGGAACAAACATATGTATTAATATAGCAAGTTCTGCTTTCTTTAATTCAATTAAAAATCCAAAAGCGAACTTAAAATGTCCCCATCGTGTCATTCCTGCTTTTTCCATATGTAATTTGCATTCTTTACTAAACATTAACTATTATTCCTTGCTGCATTTGCTGCTGTAAATCCAGATCGATTAACTAGTTTTACATCTTTACCAACTACGTAGCCTTCTCCGCCACGCTTTCCACCTGTATAAGCTTCAATATCTGATGGTTGATTATCTAGCATTGTAATCATTTTATTTTTAACTGTAGTAAGGCCGTTAACAATTTCCCATAATGAATTAAATCCATTACTATTGTCTGATACCCATTGTGCTACACGTTTTTTCTTAACTTCGCTTATCTTTGCGCCACCAAGCCACTTTCCAAAGTCAGTACCAGGTATTGCTCCAGTTTTAACTGTGCTATTAATATATGTATAAAGTATATTTTGGAAATCTTTCATTTTTAATTCCTCTGGAGGATTAATTAATGTATCAATACTATTACCTGCACTGGTTATCATTTGTTCTAGCTTTTGCAGTGGACCTGTAAAGTCTTTTGTATCTTGACTTGAACTAATAGTAACTGGAGGAAGTATTAGTAAATCTCCTGCTTGGAAATTAGTTGTATCTGGTTTACTTTTGTTGCCATCACTGTCTATTTGTACATGTACTACTACACCAACTTTACTCTGGCTAATTTTACCACCAATATCGCTGTTTGTATCAACTGCATAAGTTGTAGTATTTGGTTGGAATGTCAATCTGCCATCCTTAATTTGTGGTGTATTAGTATACATAAGATCGCCTGCAATATATCCACGGAAATCTGCAGGTGTTGCTGATTCAAATGCTGGCCAAATTGATTTCATTCTTGCTGCAAAGTCTTTACGATCTTGGTTTGGGGCTTCTTTTCCACGTGATAAGAACATTGCTTCAAAATCATCAGCACTTGTTACTCTACCGTTATATCCTTTAGCAGTAAATCCACTCTTATCAGTAAGTACAAACTCTCCTGCTTCATTACGTCCAAATATAACTGCGGGAGATCCGTCCCATTTAATAGTTGTATCTTGTGGATTGGATTCTAAACTACGCAATGCATTAACAGCACGTTGTCCGCCTTGCTTGCCATAAAAAATTACTAAATCTTCTACATGGTTAATATCACGACCTTTTGCTTCTTTGAGGTCTGAATTAACACCAGTTTTGTTTCTGTAGTCTGCTAAATCTTTTTCTGCGTCCTTAGAGCGTTTTTTAGCTGCTTTGGCATCTTTAACATTATCTGAATGCATCTTGTCTGAATCAATACCATGCTTCTTCAATTGTTGTGCAAAGGATGCTCTACCAAATGCCTCACCTAAATCACTTGGATCCACAGTATATAGTGAATCTTTTTGTACCTTACGATGTTTTCTGTTATCTCGATCTAAACGCTTTTTTGTTCCACCAATAATATCTTTAATCTTCATGACGAATTCCTTAGTTGCTTAATACCCCTAGTAAATCTATCAATATCTCTATTTTTGATACATAGCATTATTCGTTTTTGTAAATCTTGTGCTGTTGCAGTATCGTGATTTTCCTCGATCATATCCAATACATTAATAATTGCATGAAGTGCATTATTTCCTCGTGATTCAAGTATGTTAACTTTATCACGCTTTGGTGCTAAATCATTAATTTCTTCTAGCAAAGATCTAGTGCGTTTGGACATGTTAGGCCTCCTGTTGTATGTTATATAGTGTATTTAGCATATTATTAACGGTTATGTTACATTTTTTTAAGCATGCTTCTCAACTTATCATGTCCTGCCATTGTATTTTCAACAACACTATTTTCTGCAACTGATTTTTCTTGATGTGAAACTGTTGTTTTTTGTTTTAATTTATCGAACATTGCGCTAGTTTGATTCATTGGAGTATCATCATCATCTTCTTCTAAATCAGTAATACGTAAACCTCCAATGTCAAATTTTAAATCTACTTTAGATCCAACACCACTACTACTACGTGTTTTCATAAATTGTACTTGATATCTGCCTCGTTCACGCATTGCTTGGCTTGTAAAGATACCAATTACGTTATCTGCTGTCTGAATCTTACTTAAACCACCTGAGATATGACTATGATCAAACTCTACTTCTTCTACTGCGCTTCTGTTCAACTGCGATGCTGTAGCAAATAATAAATCATTCTCTACTGAAAAGTTACGTAATTCTTCTGATACAAACTTATCTTTAATAAACAAGTCACTTGGAGGTACTTTGCGTTGTGCGGGCATCATCAAGTCTAGATAATCAACACACATTGCATCAATTTTAATATCATTTTTAACTTCAAACTCTTTAATATAGCTAGTTAAATCATTAATAGTAATGCCATTTGGTAATTGTACAATCTGTAATACTCCTGCTTTCTTACCTGCCATGCGTACTTTTAAATCAACATCAGACACATTTTTAAATACTTCTTTTGTATTCATACCAGTAAGCATACTATCAAGTCTCATACTACATAGTTCTTCACTAAGCTCTAATGATATGTATATAACATTGTGTCCTTCTAACGACCAGTTTAATGCCAAGTTTTGTAAGAATAAACTTTTACCACCACCTGATGCGGCTGCAAATATATTTAATTCGCCTCTGTTAAATCCACCATATAGTTTTTCATCAATACCCTTCCATCCAGTACTTGTGCCGCCACGTGCATTTCTTACACGCTCAATACGTTCTGCAGGACTCTCCCAATAGTCTGTGCCCATGTGTTTTGCTAGGCCAATACCTACTGCATCTTTAATTAATTTTTCAACTGCACCAAAATCGCCTTTTTCTAACAAGTCAGTAGAACCAAGAATTGCACCCTCAAGTGCTTTATGTTTTGAGAATTGTTCAAATTCATCTACAAACCATTTCTGATGTCGTTCATCTACATCTTTAAGATGCTGTAGCTCTGCACCAGTAGTAGCTTTAATTTGATCTAATGTTGGTAATGCTCCATATTCTCCAGCATGTGTCTGTACAAACTCAACAGTTTTTCTAAGTGATCTATCAAAATAATCTGGAGACAGGATATTATTAATTCTCACAAATAGATCTTGATCCTGTGCTAAAAATTCTACAAATAATTTTTGTAATTCCAGTGTGTATTCTCGTTGTTCACTCATATTGTTTCTTTCCTCATTGACAGTAACTTTTTGCCATTACTTGTATTTTTGTTGGGTTCTTTACTGCGTTTTCTATTATACTGCGCACTGTATATAATCTACCATATTTTTGCATAGCATCGCTTGCATCTTTACAATCCATCCATTCAGGAAATGATACTTCCCATCCTTGTTGCAATGCACGTTTAATTGTACTCATTCCTGCTTTATCAGCATCTGGTAATAGTATAACACGTTTGTTTAATTTATCAATAACATTTGCTTGGTCTTCATTAATATTATTACTACCTATTGCTACCCCGTCAGTTACAATTGCATCTAATATACCTTCAGTTACAATAACAATTTGCTTATCTTGTGTTTGTCTATCTAAGCCATATACAAAATTCTTAGGAGGCTGTTTATTATAATATTTTGGTACCTTGTCAGGAGGATTGCCAACCCAACGGCCAGTATACCCAACCACTTTACCTTTATAATAGAATGGTAACACAAATCTTTTATTCATGCGACCTTTTGTATGATCTCCAGATGTACTAAACATAAATCTCTTGTCTTTTATATCAAAACTACGATCTGTTAGATATGTTGCTGCTGCAATCCAATCCTTGTCTGGTTCCGAGTAGTTCATAAATGTATCACAGTTTTCTGGTAATTCCATTTCAGGCCAATCAATAACCATAGTCTCTTTACGTTCTTTACGTATTAGTAAATCAGCTACATCTGCTTCACGTAGTATTTCCAACTTTAATCGCTGAATATCATTATCAGTTGCGCCCAATTGTTTAAGTAGCTTTTCTAGTCTACCTGAAATTCTACCACCAGCGGCCCATCCAGTTTTGTACTCGCAGTTAAAACAGTTATATTGGAATTTGTCTTCAGCAAACATAAATCCGCCACGACTCTTTGTGTCTGGACGTGATTCGCCATTGTGTATGCACATAGGGCAATTGCCACTAGTCCATCCACCTGGAGACGATCGCCAGTTAACTGGGATCAGAGTTTTCACGTATTCCATAACAATAGTCATGTGTATATACTACACTCTTATGACTACTTTGTCAAGTGTTCCTTGTGTTTGTGTGAATTCTGCTCTAAGTAATTTTACGTTTGTGCGGAATGTCCATGGATCAATACCAGAGAAATTATTATATGGAAAAAACTCTTCAGTATATGTACCTAGGATAATATTAAACCAGTCCTTATCAGTAGGATCATCAGCTAACGTACCTTGAATATGGAAATTGCCTGTAAAGTTGGTAGCATAAACTCCAATAGTTGCCATATGATTAAATTTATTAAAATACCCACTTGCTGGTATCCAAGAACTAGTAAACAGTCCTGAAACTTCTGTAAATGTTGATGTTTCTGCTGAATGTAATACTGATGATGCGGCCTGCTCTGACACTTCAACCGTATAGTTTGGACGAAGGTTTAAATCACAAAAAAGTGGCATAGTTAGACCCATATTATTAGTATAACTAAACACCATGTCATAAAGTCCTTGATTTAATGATGCTGTTTCGCTATCAAACAAAGTTACTTTAATTTGAGATGTATCATAATCAACTACTGTTGCTTTTCTACTTATTACTGTAGTGCTTGAATGACGATCAACTAATATAACATTAATTGTAATACCTTGTAGCATAATAGGCTTACGGTCTTGGTTTTTAATAAAAAAGAAGTATTCATTATCAAATCCACGGAACAATTTTAAGTTTCTATAGTTCATTGGACTATTAACTGTAGTACCACGAGTTGATCTATACTTAGCTAGTCCTGTTGTTGTTCCTGATGATTCTAAAGTAAATAGATCTCCAGTTTGGCTTATACCATATGTTGTTCCAAAGTTTGACATGTGTAGTTCTCCTGTAAGTATTTATGCAAGAAACACTCAAATATCAAAAGACTAAATACTTTTGATGATGACAAATTACGAAAATTTATTAGAGGAATATCCATTTCTCACAGTACTAGAATATTCTAATAAAGAGTATTTGGGTATTGTACAGAACATAGATACTCATATTGCAAGCATGTATGTATATGACAAGCTAAAACATACCGAACACAAGACATTATTCTTAAGTCTGGGTGATGAATGGTGGTGGGAAACAAATAGAAAATTACCTATTAATATAGCACTTTTAAATAGATGGCCATTCCAATATTGTGTTCAAAGTTTTAACGTAAAACAAATGGAAATAATTGCTGGACCTGAAGTAAGACTAAGCAATAGTATTACAAAGCGTATTAAGCGAAGAAGTATTAACCTTGTAAAGAAATCCCAGTAGCTAACATATTCATTTGTAACACAATAGCGGTCGCATATGAGATAGCGTGTGCTTTTTTAAAATAATAAGAACCATCAGTTGGTTTTACCCATACATCTTTTAAAATACTTTCCCAATCAGAATTTATTAAATGTCGTTTTGCTGGGCGGATTATCGCAAGTACTGCTGCTAGCTGTTGTATGCTATTTGGTTTTAATTTAGATACAATGCTGTAATGATTATGAATATGGAAACATTGTTCGACTACTTCTTTATGTTCTAATAATTCCCATAGTGGTTCTTTTGCCAATAACTCTTCCATTTGAGATCTACTTTTAATATTCTTATATAGATTAACATTAAGAACATCTATCTTAAAGTATCCTAGCTTTTCAGCTTCCTTATGGTCAATAGTAGATAATCCGTTGAACGGATTTGCAGGGATTTCATGAAAATATACACCAGTGTTATGTTTACGTTGGCGTCCTTCATTTAAAATCATTGCAGGAATATTTGGTATAAGAGATAATAATGCTTCTCTATTTGCAATGTCAATATCAATATCTGTGTTAACTATCATGCCATGTTTGCTTCTTTTAATAATTTTTGTACCCAATTAAAATCATCAGGATTTTTATGAAATAGCTTTTGCCAATAATCAATATCAACATAATCTACAATTAATTTTATCTGTTCTGGATTCATTCTATCCAACATTTCCTGTGCCTTGTTACTTGCAAAAACTACCCATGGACTTATCTTTCCATTACATATATGGAACGTTGCAGTATTTTCAGGAATGATATCAAAATAAGAATTCCAAACTGTATTATTTTGTGCAGCCCATTCTTGTAAAAACATAATACTACGCTCAATTGCTCTATCGACACTTTCTGTCTTTTGGCGTTCTTTAGTCCATTTTGCGTATTCTCTATCGCTTGTCCATCTGTCAATTCTAATACTATTAGTAAGTAGCCATTTAGTTAAACTAGGAACATCATCAATTCTAAGATCAATACAATAATTGCCATATTTTACAAATGCTGTATAATACTGGCTTTCAGCAAAGTCCTGATATGTTTTTTCTTTCTTGCTATTAGTACCAATAACATAAAATAATTGATAAGCTCTAAATCCAAGTTGCACATGCTTTTCGCTTTGTTGTAAATGTCTGCGCTTCTTTTCACAACGATGTACGGCTAATGTAGATTCTTTCTTAAAGGACTTTTTACAATATTCGCACTTGTACATTATTTTAACAGTTCTTTAATTTGTTTCTTATCCATACCATATTCTTCAAACAACTCTGTCCATTCTGGCTTTGAGCGTTGTGACACAAAAATATCAATCTCATCGTCATTGAAAGAAGGGTAATTCTCTGATACCCATGTTGCTAGTTTATTCTTTTTCTGTGCTTTTCCAGGCTGTATCCACGGATGAAATGTTGGCTTACCTAGTCCTACTAACTGCAATAACTGCCATTGTAGTTGTGGGTGTTTTCGTAATGCATTAAAATATACATTTACTACTTCATTAGTCCACTCTAAGTAATGCTCAGTAAACATACTATCACTTGCATTGCTAGTATATCGCATTAGTAGCCAAGGACTTAGCTTCTTCTTTTCTTCTGCTGTTAAACTGTCATACCATCCGCGGTCTTTTGCATCAATAGCTCGCATCTCTTCTTTAATGTTTAACTTGCTCATTTTACCATGCTCCTAATGTTCTTCCGTTACCTGCTATAATAGCACAACATGTTAATATATGCAAGACAATCCAGAAAGTTCTAAAAAGTAATGCACGTTTTACATCTGTTTGAGATATAGGAAGAAACTCAGGCTTGTCTTCATCAGTAACGCCAATTGGCATACCAACAGTCCTAGCCCATATTTTTAGAAATCTACGCTGTCCACTCATATGACTACCAAAGTTCTCCAATATCTAATACCTCAGGTAGCTTGTTTGCATCTTTAACAAATAATACACAAGGAGCATTAGGTCCATCATGTAGAGGTATACATAACAAATGTCCAAACTTTAATTTAGGTGCATACCATTTTACATCTGTATAAATGTTAGTAATAGCTACATCAAGAAATTGTGGAGTAAATCCTGTTATTGGATTAAATGCAAATGCATGAAATCCTCTATCATTTAGACTCATTAAACTTATTACCTCAGGATCACCAACGCTAGGGTCACAAATTACTACACTCCAATCTAATGGCATATTAATTGTATACTGTCCAATTTGCAAAACTGCTGCTGGTGCATAAAAGCTTTCTAAAAATACCAATGGTATAAAGTAGTAATCAACATTTTGTTGATTAGAATAGTCAAGTACCCCATATCGTAAATCATCTATGGTTTCAGGTATCTCCCCTAAGTCGTATGTGTCGTTATCTACTGTTAAAATCTTCATTTTTTTCCTTACTCCCAATCTACTTTTTCAATAGTAAAAGGATAATTTGCTTCCTTATAAAATTTCTTACGCTCTGTTAAGTGTTTTTTGCTATATTTTGCTGAACTAGTAATATCCCATATTTGAACATTATCCTTATCTTCAGCTTTACGTATTCCACGACCAATACTTTGAATAACTCTAACAAAACTTTTACCTGGTTCAAGTAATACTAGGTTAAAAATACGTGGAATATTAATACCAACTGCTGCAACTCCATATGTTGCTACTACAATTTCATTTGTTCCTTCATTAATATCGTCATATGCGTCTTTACGATCTATACTTTTCATTTCTCCACTAACGAATTGTGCTTCTGGAATATTTTCGCATATCAAATGTCCGCCTTTGATACGGTCAACAAGTACAAGTGTGTTGCCACTTAGCGAAATCGACTTAATAACACTGCTTATATATTCTATACGTTTAGCATCAGTAGTAAGATATGATAATTCACTTTGATAGTTACTATACTCGACATGCTCTTTCATTTGTACTACATTAACATGGCACTGACTTAAAACACCTTCATTTTGTAATGTACTTGCACTTAGTTTGTTAACTACTTCTCCAAGACATGCCTGTAAACTCACAAATTCATGATCAGCTTTTGGTACAGTTCCAGTCAATCCCCATCTTAATGGAACTCGTGCAAAATCTTTGGTTAACATTTCTTTTAATACATCTGCTTTAGCTTGGTGTACTTCATCAACAATAACACATACTACGCCGTCTGCAAAATCAGCTAATCCAAAGTCACTTAATCCATCACGAAAACGTTTTTTAATACTGTTTAAACTTTGCCATGTACATATAGTATGAGTTTTTCCTATATCTTTTTTATCACCATAATATACCCCTACATCGAGACCTAGATTAATATAATCAGCTTCTGTTTGGCGCACTAAGTCCTTGTTAGGAACAATAACAATACTACGACCATAAGGCTCAATAGTATTACTTAATGCTGCTGTTATAAGTGTCTTCCCTGCACCTGTTGCAATTTCTTGCAAACAATGTGGGGTTTCTAAAAACTTATTTACAATATCAATCTGATAGTCACGCAACGTAACAGGCTGTCCTGCTACTGGGTGTTTCTCTGGCCATACTTTATGTTGGAATGTCGTTTCGTTACAGGCAGTAAATTTCATATCATGAGGATCTCGTAAATCCTCTATCTCAATTTGGTACTTATCATTAATAAGTATTGGTAGAAGTTTATCTAACAAGTTTACATATGTAGCTCCACCAATACTAAAATAGCTTACACAACCATCCCATCTCCCTAGCTTATAGGAAGGCACATGGTATGCATATGGCATAAAGAACTTTAGTTCTTTTTCCATTTTTTTTCTTGTGGAGAGTTCCACACCTTCAATTTTACAATTGACTTCATCTTTAATGATAATTTTACATTTCATAATATAATAATAGCTTACTTTTGGGTTATAGTCAAGTTAAATATAAATATAGTTATAACTACAAGGAGTTATTACAATGAGTACAGAATTAGTACACAAACACATTATATTGAGAATTGAGGCAAACTTGCCTCCAACAGAAGAAGAGTTACGTGAATGGATGGTATCCTTAGTTGATAAAATTGACATGAAAATACTTGCTGGTCCTATTAGCGGCAATATTGATTATATGCCTGGAAATAATGGACCAACATGTGCCGTTATTATTGAAACTAGTCATATGGCATGCCATGTATGGAACGATGTTTCTCCTGCACTTATACAATTAGATGTTTATACATGCGGACCATTTGATCCAGAACATGTATTAGACCATATCAAAGTATGGGATCCTGTTAAAGTAGAACACAAGTATCTAGATCGTGAAAACAATTTAGAAACAATAGGTGGCGGGATTATCAACTCTTAAGATATAATAATAGAACATATAGACAAACTAGAGTTACACCAATAGCTGTAGATATTGTTATCCAAAAGTTATAGTGTATAATCATATATGAAAATATAGGAAAAAATACTAAACTAATAACTACAAAATAAACAGTCTCTTTGGCTAGTTTTGCAAATGTTGCAGGCTCAATACCGCCTCCATAATGCATAAACACTAAACTAATAATAGTACCTAATGGTATACCCAGTATAAGTGCACCTATTGTAGGATTGCCTCGCTGCGCTGCGCTAACAACACTGGCGACAATAATGCCGCCAATGATTGCTTTAATTAAAAATTCCAATTTTTAAACCCTTCGCATACATGTTACTTCAGCAGTACGTTTCCACTTAGTACCCATTGATTGTTTTAGATCTGCAAGTTTGGTAACCATACGTAAACTAATTTCACGCATCTTTTCTTTGTTATCAAACATGAAGTCCATTAAGTCATCTTGCTCTTCTTGTGTAAACTGATATTCATTAAGCATACCATCTGCAACAATTTGTTTACAACGTAGAACTTTTTCTCGCATTGTATCCATAGTAAGATCTAAATAGTGACAGCGTGACATAATAGCATCTAAATGATCCTTAATCTTACCACGCACATTATCAAACTTTAAGTTGGTAATAAAAATAACACTACCTCTAAATTCAAAGGTATCTGGAATACCTTCACGTCTTAGCAATGCACTATCTGTATTCCAACTAATTTTACGCTTCTTGCTAGAGTCTAGTGCAGCTTTAAGTAAGTTAAGTGATGTCTCGTCATACAATACTGTATCACAGTCATCTAGTACTAGTACGTTATTCTTATCTGCATTCTGGTATAATACTTTATAAAGACCAATTGCAGAGCTGGCGCCTTTGATAACATCAAAACGTAATTTATTTCCTGCCATTACATCGAACAGGCTATTTTTTTCTAACACTGCTTCTACACCAAAGCTTTTACCTACGCCTGGAGGACCTGTTACAACCATACCACGAACAACACCATCAATTGAGGCTTGTGTCATATCATCTAAGATTGAAAACCGCTCACGCATACGTTCTACAATTTCTGCATCTGTTTCATTTGGATTTTCAGATACAGACTTTACTACTTCTAAAATTTTAGTAGCTTTTTTAGCACGAGTCTTTTTAAGTTGCATTGAAGTAGCCATTGATATTCTCCTAAACATTTTTAACTTACTTGTACACATTACATTAATTAATACCACATGTCAAGCAAATAGTGAATTCATATTTTCAATGAAATCAATAGCTTACGATTTTTTATCTAATAATTTTGTATTTGGAGTATATGCTGCATTACTTCCACATGTTGACACACATCTAGGAACGTGTAATTTGTGATCAGGATTCCATCTATCTTCTAGTTCAGAAAATGGAGCAGATTTCATTATATCATTAATAGAATGTTTTCTCATATCATTCCATCCTTTGGGCATATCTTTTCCAAAGTCATATACACGAGTAAAATCAATATCATCATGTAAGTGACAACATGGGTATAGTTCAAATTTATTACTTACATAAACTTCTTGATTATCGATTGCTTTACATTTTACTGTTGTGGCGGCTTTTATTAATACTTCGTTATTAAATTTTTTGCCTTCAATTCTTCTATCTTGTTGACGGCGTATTTCTCTAAGCTCTGACAAATCTTCATGATTGTATTCTTTATCTTCTACTTCTTGCAATTTAACTGTAGTTGTATCTTTTTTAGATTTTGACTTTTTAACTTGCGAACCTTTATGTAAAGCATTTCTTCCACTAGTTTTAGATTCAAAATTCATACCCAATCTGTCTGCGGTAGACCTAGCAAAATCAAAGTCATCCATGTTATGGTCAAAAGGAATAAAAACCCATGATCCTTTACCACCTGCGTTCATGAATGCTTCCATATTGCGCATTACAGTATTCCATACTACATTTACTCGATATATATGATTTGTTTCAGGTCCGCCGTCTACTGCCCATTTTACTCTAGTGTTGGTGAGAGCTGCCATCTTTTCCCACCATTCAACAGTTTGGTATCCACCATTTGTACTTAAAATAACGATATCTGCACCATTGTCCACAAACCACTTAACAATCTCATAACACTCTGGATTTAATATAGGATCGCCACTTGCACCATATAGTGCTACTTCAAACTCTTCTGGGAATGGCAACATATCAGTGAATGCATGCTTAATATCGTCTAATGTATGATTTCCATTTCCACGTAGTGGAATATTAGCTTGCGTTCTAGAACATAATGGACACGCTGCGTTGCAATCTCCAGTGAGCTCTAATTCTATTTTTTCAAGTTTATTAAATTTTGCCATACTATTATTTAGTCAAAGCAATTTTTACCCTATTAAGCATAGTTTCTTTAGCATCATTAAATCTGTTAATACCGTGACTTTTAACTGTACCTCGAATAGAAATTGTTTTTCCATCAATAATATCACTAATGTCAGGCTGGTCCTTCCACCAAAATTTAACTAGGTCTGTTTTTACTAAAGTAGTAATCATGTAAATTGATGCCTTTTGTATAAATTTAGTATCAATTACTTCAGCTTCCATTTCATAACGAGTGCCTATGCGTCCGTAAAAATTACTGTGATGCTTGATTGTTGCAAGTCGTTCAGCCAACTCTTGACGTTTTTTGTCAATCACCATACTGTGTGGCATACTTGCTATTATTGAAACTGCAAACTTACTAAGATCTTCATTTAGTACTTTAATCATGTTATCTTCAAAACTGCTTAAAGTATTAGTCATCTTCTTTAACATTAATTTTCCATTAATCTTGTCTATTAAGATTTGGGCTTGCTTTAAATGATCGCTATTAGGTTGAGAATTTGCATTCATCATATTATTAATAACTGTCTTGTTATCTTCAACTTCTTCAATAATATTATTGCCATCTTTACTAATAACTTGTTTAGAATAGCCACCACCACTTTTTATAAATCCCTGTCTATTGTACACTTCAATTGAAAATGCAACAGCGTCGAGAGCAGTATAATTTGTAACCATAACTAATATCCTTTTATCTAACTTATGTATTTCTAGCAGATAAAAATACAATAGTCAAGAAAAAAGCGAACAAATAAATCGTTCGCTTTCAATGGTTTAACATTTTTTACTTATAATGTGATATCTTCTAACCCTGCAGCACGTAATTTAACTACATTGTTAATCTGAAATTGCTTTGCTTCAAGTGCTTTAATTATACCAATAAATTTATTTCTTACTAAGCTAAACTCATTAATTAGGTATTGTAAATTTACTACTTCGTCTTCACCGTCAACAAATTTATCTGCATCACGAGAACTAAGTGCTTTATTATAGTTTTCTAAAAACTTACGGAAGGTCTTACTACGTAATCTACGCATTTCAGTATTCAAATGTTCAAGAATTGCCTCAACTTCCTGTAGTTGATTAAAGCGATGTTCAACAATACCAGGCATATCTCGACTTTGTTTCTCAAGTACACCTTTCATGCTACATTCAAATCTAGCACTATCAATTTCCCGTTCAAAGTGAGAAACAGCGTTAACTATTTCTCCTAAGTTACTAGATACTTTACGATACCATACACTCATTAGTAATCATATTCCTCATCTTCATATTCAAATTCAGATTCATATCCATCTTCTTCTTCGCCTTCCAAATACTCAGTAATTGCATCTTCAAGCATTTCACAATGATCAGATATTTCAGGTGCTGATAGTCGAATATCTACTCCAGACTCAATCATATGACGAATTGTTTCTTGTGCCATTGCTGGCTTGTCTTTATCTGATAGCAATCTAATTGCACTATCATACATTGCAAAAACAAATTCAAAATCACTATCGTTAAGCACCATTATCTGATACCCTTTCTGTTGTCGCTACAATCTCGTCTGTATCCACATCTTCGTCTATAATAGCTTCTACAAGCTCTTCATCGTATTCTGCCATGACAAGATCTAAGTAGCCATCTTTATTAGCATTCCAAGGTTTGCGGAACATCTTAATTACTTCGCCTGTTACAGGGCTAATATATTCTAAGCTATTACCACTCTTCTTGAGTAAATCTTTTGCTTCCAAAAACTCTACAAGGCCACTATATGGACTCATACCAGTTTCGTATGGAATTTCTACTTGTACACTTTCAAACGGTTTAGCATAACGAGATTTCATTACTTTACATGCTGCACGAATGCCATGTACTTGTGATGTTTTATTTCCATCAGCATCTACTTTTAGTTTAAGTTTACGCATTGCAATAACAATACTTGATGCATAGATGAAGCCTTGGCCACCTGAGATCTTATCATCTGGATCAAACATATCTTGTGATGCATATGTGTGATTTGTACACAACATACCAACATTAAATTCACCAAACATGTTTACTGTGTTTCTTACCAATGCAGTTAAAGCTTTAGGCTTACGACCTAAATCACCTTTCATGTCACCAGATTCAAACTGCTTAACGTCTGTTGGTGTTAGTAACATACCCAAAGAATCTACTACAAATAATACCTTAGGACGTTCTTCTTTTTCCTTGTCGGCATATTCTGATTTATAGTCTTTCATGAAGTCACTTACAGTACGAGCAACGTCATCAATCATTGACATATTAAGTTTTAGTAGCTTGCTTTCATCTGTGTCTACATCTAGTGCATGTAGCCAACTTGCATCAAGTGCATTCTCAGAGTCAATTAGTACTACAAAAATGCCTTGTTCTTGTGCTGCTTTAACAATGTTACCTGCGGCAATATAACTTTTACCTGCGCCACTTTCACCGGCAAGTACTGTTACTTTGCCAAGTGGAATACCTTTAGTAAAGTCTCCGCTGATTAATTTGTTTAGTGTGTAATTGCCTGTTGAGATCCACGTATCTGGATCATTAAACCCGACACTTAGTCCGGGTACCGCTTTAGTAATACTTTTGCGGAATTTGCTTATATCAAATGGTTTAGTTGACATATATATCTCCAAAATTAAAAGTTAGGAGACGACTCTTGCCGTCTCCATTAAAAGCTATGTTAAGCGTCTTTGCGTTGACGGATCATTGCAAGAATATCATTAGCACTTGGTTGTGCTTCATCTGTTGCTGTTGGAGCCGCTACTGCCTCTGGAGCTGCTGCTGGAGCTGCCGCTGGAGCTGTTTCTGCCACTGGAGCAGGAGTAGCTGGAGCTGCCACTGGAGCAGGAGTAGCTGGTGCTGGATTAATAGCTGATGGTGCAGGTACTGAGTTTCCAGTATTTGATGGTGCATCAATACCATATGGACGATAAAATGTTGCAAATCGTTCTGGGTCATAAAGCTGTCCGTCAACACTTGCTTCAAACTTTTCAAAGATAGCATTCAATGCTTCAGCATCTGGCTTCTTAGGTAAGAAGTCATTTAAATTAAACAGTCCGTTTGCTGCAATTGCATCACGTTCAGTTTGATCCAAGCTGCGTTCTCTACGAGCCC